>Ga0073934_10011769_pt1 | contig 10485 bp, 11 predicted proteins | sample LarsenN4metaG_FD_76834 | JGI IMG/M metagenome (GOLD analysis project Ga0073934, IMG submission 76834) | Hot spring sediment bacterial and archeal communities from British Columbia, Canada, to study Microbial Dark Matter (Phase II) - Larsen... ... | reverse complement strand
TCAGAGCGGCGGGTTTGAACGACGTCATCGCATTCATCACGAACCTCCTGGGGCGGTCTTGCGCCCCCTACGACATTTCAGCGCCTAGGCCGGCAGAGGCGCGGCGGCGCTGCGCGGGAACACGCAGCCGAGAGCGGAGGACGGTGGTGCGGGAAGGGTTTCCGGGCGGAAACCGGGGCAAGCGGCAACTCGCATAGGTCATATCCTCCATTGAGCAACATGACACGCTACTGGCCCACCTCTACGGTCGGACCGATCAACCGGAAGCCCCGACTGGGCGCCTCCGATATCATTAACTAACATATTAACCAATTTAAGGCGGCAGGAAAGTGAAATCGGAGTTATAGAATTTATTATTTAGAATCAAAGAATTAATATAATCTTCCGCCCCCTAAATAGGGAGGGATTTAGCACTCTGCAAGGCTGAGTGCTAAATCCCTCGAGTCCTAATTGCCGACGCGGCCCCGCGCCGGGATCGGGTCATTTCGCCGCGATGACGGCGATCTCGACCAGGTACTCGGGCGCCGCCAGCTTGGCCTCGACCGTGGCGCGCGCCGGACTGGCCAGCGCCGGCACCCAGGCGTCCCAGGCCTTGTTCATGTCGGCGAAGGTCGAGATGTCGGCGAGATAGATGGTAGCCGAGAGGATGCGGTTTTTGGACGAGCCGGCCTTGGCCAACAGCTCGTCGATCTGCTTCAGAATGGCATTGGTCTGCCCGGTCACGTCGGGCACATCCTTGTTCACCTGCCCCGCCACGTAGACGGTGTTGCCGTGCACCACGGCCTGGCTCATGCGCGGGCCGCACTCGATGCGTTCGATGGTCATGGTCGTCGCTCCTCCTATTTTCTGGTCATGTCGGCGTGGACGTGCTCGCGGGTCTTCAGAAACTTGATCCTGGGGAAATCCTCTTGCGTGCGGCCCAGGTGCCAGGCGTTGCGCGCCAGGAACACCGGGGCGTTGTCGTGGTCGTCGGCGATGCTGCCCTGGTTGGTGTCGATGAAGCGCTTGAGCTCGGCGGGGTCGTCGGCCGCCACCCAGCGGGCGGTGAACAGGCTGGAAGGTTCGAATTTTACCGGCACGTCGTACTCGGTGCGGATGCGATCGGCCAGCACGTCGAACTGCAGCGCGCCCACCACGCCGACGATCCAATCGGTGCCGATGCGCGGCCGGAACACGCTGGCGGCCCCCTCCTCGGCCAGTTGTTCGAGCGCGCGGCCGAGGTGCTTGGCGCGCAACGGGTCCTCGGGGCGTACGGTTTGCAGCAGCTCGGGCGCGAAGCTGGGGATGCCGACCACGTGCAACGTCTCGCCCTCGGTCAGGGTGTCGCCGATGCGCAGGTTGCCGTGGTTGGGAATGCCGATGATGTCGCCCGGAAACGCCTCCTCGGCGGTCTCGCGGTCCTGGGCGAGGAACAATTGAGGATTGTGCACCGTGATCTGCTTGCCTGAGCGCACATGATAGAGCTTGGCGCCGCGCTTGAAGTGGCCCGAGGCCAGCCGCACAAAGGCGATGCGGTCGCGGTGTTTGGGGTCCATGTTGGCCTGGATCTTGAAGACGAAGCCCAGCACCTTGTCCTCGGTGGGGGCCACCAGGCGCTCGGCGGTGGGCTGCGGCCGCGGGCTCGGCGCCAGTTCGGCCAAGCCCTGCAACAGCTCGCGCACGCCGAAGTTGTTAAGCGCCGAGCCGAAATAGACCGGCGTCATGTGACCTTCGAGATAGGCCGTGCGGTCGAAGGGCTTGCACAGGCCACGCACCATCTCGACATCCTCGCGCAGTTTCCCGGCCGCGTCGGCGGGCAGCAGTTCGTCGAGCTTGGGATCGTCGAGGCCCCGGCATTCGATGCCCCCGTCAAGCTGCTCGCCCTTGCTGCGGGCCATGAGAATCAGACGGTCGCGCAACAGGTCGTAACAGCCGAGAAAGCTGCGGCCCATACCGATCGGCCAACTGACCGGCGCGACCTCGAGCGCCAGTTTCTCCTCGATCTCCTCCAGCAGCGCGAACGGGTCCTGGCCCTCGCGGTCGAGCTTATTGATGAAAGTGACGATGGGCACGTCACGCAGGCGGCAGACCTCGAACAGCTTCAAGGTCTGCGCCTCGATGCCCTTGGCGCAGTCGAGCACCATGACGGCGGAATCGACCGCGGTCAGGGTGCGGTAGGTGTCCTCGCTGAAATCCTGGTGGCCAGGGGTGTCGAGCAGGTTGAAGGTGCGCCCGGCGTAGTCGTAGGTCATGACCGAGGAGGCCACCGAGATGCCGCGCTCCTGCTCGACCTTCATCCAGTCCGAGCGGGCGCGGCGCCGGTCGCCGCGGGCCTTGACGGCGCCGGCGAGCTGGATGGCGCCGCCGAACAACAGCAGCTTCTCGGTCAGCGTGGTCTTGCCGGCGTCGGGGTGCGAAATGATGGCGAAGGTGCGCCGCCGCGCCACTTCGGTTGCGATGGCGGTCACGGCGCTAGCCTTCGTAGGCGTCGAGCTGCAGCGTCACCACAAGGCCGTCGAGCGCGGGCCCGCACTTGATCTGGCAGGCCAGCCGCGAGTTATCGGCGCGGTAGTCGGACATGTCGAGCAGGTCGGCCTCGTCGGCGCCCGCCGGGCCGGTCTTGGCCAGCCAGGCCGGATCGACGTGAACGTGGCAGGTGGCGCAGGCCATCGCCCCGCCGCACTCGGCGCGCACAGGCAGGCCCGCCTGGCGCAGGCACTCCATGACGGAACCGCGATCGGCGCACGCGACGGGCCGCGCGCTGCCGTCGGGCAGGACGACGGTCAGGTTCATGGGGCGCGTTCATCTAGGAAAACTGCGCAGATTTCAATGGCGGAATTGCGCCGCGGGCCGGCAACGAACTGGGGGCCTAGGCCGTCACCCCCAACTTGGCCTGGATGCTGGAGCTGGAGGTGGTGTGCTCGAAGCGCAGCCTCTGATTGGGTCGGGCATAGTGGAAGGCGCCGTGGGCCATCAGCGCCGATTCGTGGAAGCCTGAGAGGATCAGCTTCAGCTTGCCCGGGTAATCGCACATGTCGCCGATGCAAAAAATCCCCTTCACATTGGTCTCGAAGTTCTCGGTATTGACCGGGATCTTGTTGCTCTCGAGATTGATGCCCCACTCGGCGATGGGGCCGAGCTTCATGGTCAGGCCGTAGAACGGCAGGAACACCTGGGCCGGCACGTCGTATTCGCCCTTCTCGGCGTTCTTGAGTGTGACGGACTCCAGCATCCCGTTCGCGCCGTTCAGCCGCACAATGTCGGCAATCTGCAGGTTGACCTTGCCCGCCTTCACCAGGGCGTACATCTGGTCGACGGTGGCCTGCATGCCGCGGAACTCGTTGCGGCGGTGGACCAGCGACATGCCGCTGACGATGGGGTTGAGGTTGACGGTCCAGTCGAGCGCCGAATCGCCGCCTCCGGCGATCATCACGTTCTTGCCGCGGAAGTTCTCCATCTTGCGCACGGAGTAGAACACCGACTTGCCCTCGAACTCCTCGAGCCGATCCAGCTTGGGCTTCTTGGGCGTGAAGCTGCCGCCGCCGCCGGCGATGCATACCACCGGTGCGTCGATCACCGTTCCGGCGTCGGTAACGAGCCGCCACTTGCCGTCGTCGCGCTTGGTCAGCGAGGCCGCCATCTCACCCAGGTGCATGACGGGCTTGAAGGGCGCGATCTGCGCCATCAGGTCGTTGACCAGTTCCTGGCCGGTGATCTTGAGCCGGCTCGGGATGTCGAGGATGGCTTTTTCCGGGTACAGCTCGGCGCACTGGCCGCCGGGCTTGTCCATGATGTCGACGACGTGGGCCTGCAGCCCCAGCAGGCCCAACTCGAACACGGCGAACAGGCCCACCGGGCCCGCGCCGACGATGACGACGTCGGTAGTGTGGTGTTCGACGCTGGCATCCGGCATGGCGTTCCCCTCCCGCGCACGCATGGCGGCCCGGTCAGCTGCTCGGGCCTCGTTCGGACCGGAACCGTTGCCACTGCTCGGCGGTATCGAGGTCCGTCAGCACGGCAGTGTCGTCAAATTCCACCTCGTAAACAAGGGACTCGTGCATGCCGATCAGGTGGCGTGCGCCGGTGTCACCCGAGACCTGGCGCATATCGTCGAAGAACCGCCGCGCCCACAGGATGGGGTTGCCGCGCTTGCCGCGGTGGGTGGGCACGCCGATCAGGCGGCCGGCGGCGGGCTCGAAGCCGGCAAGCAGCGCGCGCAGGTGATCGGAGCGCAGCAGTGGCATGTCGCCAAGGCACACCAGCGCGGCGTCGATGTCGTCGCTGACAGCGCCGAGGCCCACCTTGAGCGATGTGGAGAGGCCCTCGGCATAGTGCGGGTTCGTCACGAAACGCACGTCCAGGTTCGCCAGAGCGGCGCGGACCTCGGCCCCCTGATGGCCAAGGACGACGACGATCTCGGCCAGGCCGGCGGCGGATACGGTCTCGACCGTCTTGCGGATCAGCGGCACGCCGTTGACCGGCATGAGCAGCTTGTTGGGCCCGCCCATGCGGCGCGATTGCCCGGCGGCCAGCACGACAGCGGCGACCTTGGGCTGGGCGTGCGATTGCGCCGTCTCGCCCTTCACCGCCGCGTCGCGCGGCAGGGGCCGCGCCGGGATGTCGACCAAGAGCCCGCCCGCGCCCATGCGCATGATGTCGTCGCGGCCCACGGCGATGCCGGCGGCAAGGCGCTCCAGCACCCAGTCGAAGCCGTTGAGCTTAGGCGAACGGGCGCAGCCCGGCAGTACAATCACCGGCACCGCGCCGATGCGGCCAAGGACCAGGAGGTTGCCGGGATCAACCGGCATGCCAACGTGCTCGATAACGCCGTCGGCGGCAACCACGGCCGCGGGCACGATGTCGCCGCGGTCGACCGTGGCCGAGGCCCCGGCGATGAGGACGATGTCGGGCTTGGCCGTCAGCGCGGCGGCCAGCGCATCGCGTACGGCGGATTGTGTATGGGCGCAGGCGCGCACATCGCTCAGCGTACCGCCGACGGCATGCACGCGCCCGGCCGTGATCGCGGTGGTGGACTCCACTACAGAGGGCTTCAGACCCGGCAGTTTCGTGTTGATCAGCGCAACGCGCGTTGGCCGGAACGGCACCACCCGTACCGCGGGCCGGCCCAGCGCTGCCTCGACGCCAGCCATGACGCGCGGTGCGACGGCAAAGGGAATGATCTTGACGGTGGCGATGGTCTGGCCCGCGCGCACCGCCGCCTTGTCGGGCAGCGTCGCGACGGTGACCGCCTCGTCCACCAGATTGGCGGCAGTGACGGCGGCCGCATCCACCAGCACCACGCCGTCGGCGTCGGCTTCGAGGTTGCAGCGCCCGGTCCGCGCCTCGGACAGCCTGACGCCGCGCCCGGCGACGCACGCAGCGATCCGGGCGGCGGCGGCGTCTTCGGCCACGTCGCCCGGCTCGAGCTTGGCGCCGATCACCTCGGTGACGCCGGCCCGCTCCAGGGCGCGGATGTCGTCGAGGCCGATGACGTGGCCTTTCTTGAGCGTCAGTCCGTCGCGACGGAAGGTATGCGCGAGGACAACGCCCTCGGCTTCGCTAAGCGGAAAGGCGGCGAACTTCATGTCAGGCGGCGTCCGCGCGCAACTTCTCGATCACCTGGGCGACGATGGACACGGCGATCTCGGCGGGCGAAACGGCGTTGATGTCGAGGCCGACGGGGCCGTGGATGCGCGCGAGCTCGGCGTCGGTGAAGCCTTCGCCCTTGAGACGCTGTAGGCGCTTGGCGTGGGTCTTGGTGCTGCCCAGTGCGCCGATGTAGAACGCGGGCGAGCGCAGCGCCGCGGCCAGCGCCGGATCGTCAAGTTTGGGGTCGTGGGTCAGGGTCACGACGGCCGTGCGCGCGTCGGGGGCGACTTTCGTCATGCCCTCGTCGGGCCAGTCCTCGATGGCGGTTGCGCCCGACAGTTGGGCGGCCGTCAGGAACGCGCCGCGCGGGTCGATCACCACTACCGCGAAGCCCGCAAGCCGGGCGATGGGCACCAGGGCCTGGGCGATGTGCACCGCGCCCACCACCACAAGCCGCGGTGGCGGGCTGTAGACGCGCACGAAATAATCGGTACCGGCGATGACGCCCGACCGGTCGGCGACCAACAGACGCCGCACCTCGGCCAGCGCTGGCGCGGCGAGGGCAAGCTCGCCCACCGTGTCGCCGCCGCCGATCAGCGCTTGGGTGCCCGAGGCGGTGTCGGTGACCAGCGCGCACGGCCGTTGGGCGGCGATGCGCGCGCTGAGCTGGGCCAGTAGCGCCGCTTTCATTCCACCGCTTCCACAAACACGCGCACCTTGCCGCCGCAGGCCAGGCCCACTTCCCATGCCATCTCGTTGGTGACGCCGAACTCCAGTGTCGTCGGCCGGCCCGAGGCCATGACCGCGCGGGCGGCCTCGATGACTGCGCCCTCGATGCAACCGCCCGAGACCGAGCCGACGAATTCGCCGGCATCGTTGACGGCCATGTGGCTGCCGGCGGGCCGCGGCGACGAGCCCCAGGTCTGGATGACGGTGGCCAGCGCGGCCTTGCGGCCGGCAGCGCGCCAGACGGCAATGTGGGTGAAGGCGTCGGTCTCGGACATGGTAGCTCCCGCGGGCAGGCCTGCCGCTAACTTAGGGAAGGGCAGGCTAGGCGGCAACCGCGGCGAATTCGCGCCGGGCGGCGGTGACCTCGGACAGGGCCGCGATCAGCGCCGCCAGGCTGTCGAGGTTGTGCACCGGGCGGAATTCGTCGACGTGCGGCAATAGGGCGCGGATGCCCGCCGACTTGGGTACGAAGCCCGCATAGCGCAGCAGCGGATTGAGCCAGATCAGCCGGCGGCACGAACGCTGCAGGCGCTGCGCCTCATGCCCCAGGCCCTCGCCGCCGTCGCGGTCGAGGCCATCGGTGATCAGCAGCACCACCGCCCCCTGCCCCAGCACGCGGCGCGACCATAGTCTGTTGAACTGTCCCAGCGCCGCGCCGATGCGCGTGCCACCCGACCAGTCCTGCACCGTCCGTCCCACCCGGGCCAGCGCCACGTCGGGGTCGCGGTGGGCGAGCTCGCGGGTGACGTTGGTCAGGCGCGTGCCGAACAGGAACACATGCACCCGGTCGCGGTCGTTGGTGATGGCGTGCAGGAAGTGCAGCAACATGCGCGCGTAGGCTGCCATCGAGCCCGAGATGTCGCACAGCACCACCAGCGGCGGATGGCGGCGGGTGCGGGCGCGGCGCTTGAGCTGCAGCACGTCGCCGGTGGCAAGCGACGCGCGCAGGGTGGCGCGCATGTCGATGCGCGGGCCGGCAGCGGCCGGGGCGGAACGACGGGTGACGACGCGCGGGATCGGCAGGCGCAGGCCGGCCATCAGCCGCTTGGCCTCGGCCATCTCGGCGGCGGTCATGGTCTCGAAGTCCTGGCGGCGCAGCCGCTCTGTCGCCGACCAGCTGGCGACGGCCTCGGGCTCCGGCACATGCTCGGCGGTCATGCCGGTCTCGAGCCCGGCCATGGCCTCGGCGAGGCGCCGCGGCAGGGCGCGCGGCTCGTGTTCGCCGTGCCGCTTCTTGCGTTGATCGATCACACCGCCCGCGCCGGCCGCATCGGGTGCGCGCCAGAAGTTGTCGAAAGCGAGCCGGAACAGCTCGCTATGGGCGTGCTTCTCGACGAACAGGGCATGCAGCGCCCAATAGACGTCGTCGCGGCAAGCGAGATCGATCAGTGGCAGGGCGTTCAGCGCCGCCACCACTTTGCCCGGGCCGATGGGCAGCCCCGCGCGGCGCAGAATGCGCGCGAAGTGCATGAGGTTGACTGGCAGGGCCCCGGTGGCGCTCACGGAACGGGTTATCCCGCAGCTTGTTTCGCCTTGACGACGCCCTCGGCCGCCACTGCGCCCCGCACCCGCGCGATGTCGTCCTGGTACTTCAGCACCACGCCCAGCGTGGCGTCGACGGTGCCGGGGTCGAGCTCGCGGGCGTCGAGCGCCTTCAGGGCCATGGCCCAGTCGATGGTCTCGGCGATGCCGGGCGGCTTGAACAGCTCGAGGCCGCGCAGCATCTGCACGAAATGCACCACCTGCGCGCCCAGCCGCGCGCCCACGCCCGGCGCCTTGGCCGCGAGGATGGCGCGCTCACGCTCGGCGCCGGGATAGTCGACCCAGTGATATAGGCAACGCCGCTTGAGCGCGTCGTGGATCTCGCGGGTGCGGTTCGAGGTGATGACGACGATCGGCGGCGCGGCGGCCTTGACGGTACCCAACTCGGGGATCGTGACCTGGAAGTCCGACAGCACCTCCAGCAGAAACGCCTCGAACGGTTCGTCGGTGCGGTCGAGTTCGTCGATCAGCAGCACGGGCGGGCCCGACGCATGGGATTCGAGCGCCTGCAACAGCGGGCGCTTGATCAGGTACTGCGCCGTATAGATGTCGGCGGCGGCCGCACCCTGCCCTGCGGCCTCGGCCAGCCGGATGGCCATGATCTGGCGCGGATAGTTCCACTCGTAAACGGCAGCGGCAACGTCGAGGCCCTCGTAACACTGCAGGCGGATCAGATCGCGCTGCAGGGTGGCGGCCAGCACCTTGGCGATCTCGGTCTTGCCCACGCCCGCCTCGCCTTCGAGGAACAGCGGCCGGCCCATGGCCAGGGCCAGGTAAAGCGCGGTCGAGAGCGCCCGGTCGGGCACGTAGCCGCCGCGGCGCAACAGCTCGGTCGTCGCGTCGATCGACGCGGGAAGCGGAATAGCAGTCATGCAGAGCTTTAAGATTACCGGACCAAGCCACCATGGTATCTGAACAGCCCATGCACTGGCCAGGAGCATCGCCATGACCGCCGCCAAAGTGACCTTGTACCATGCACCCAACACGCGCTCATCGGGCGCCCTGATCCTGCTGGAAGAGCTGGGCGCGCCCTACGACCTGCACTGGATCAACATGAAGGCCGGCGAGCAGCGCAAGCCCGCCTACCTGGCGATCAATCCTCTGGGCAAGGTGCCGGCGGTGACACACGGCGCGGCGCTGGTCACCGAGCAGGTTGCGATCTACATCTTTTTGGCCGATCTGTTCCCGCAGGCCGGCTTGGCCCCCGCTCTGACCGATCCGCTGCGCGGCCCCTATCTGCGCTGGTTGGTCTATTACGGTTCGGCCTTCGAGCCCGCCGCCATCGACAAGGCCCTGAAGCGCGAGCCCGCGCCGCTGGCCATGTCGCCCTACGGCACCTTCGAGGCGGTGATCGATACCCTGGCGGCGCAACTGAACGGCGGGCCGTACCTGTTGGGCGAACGCTTCACCGCCGCCGACGTGCTGTGGGGCACGGCGCTCAACTGGATGATCGGCTTCAAGATCGTGCCCGCCCGGCCCGAGTTCACCGCCTATGTGGCCCGCATCACCGCGCGCCCGGCGTTCAAGAAAGTGGCGGATATGGACGCGAAAAAGGCCGCCGAGCACGAGGCGGCGGCCAAATCGTCCGCATGAAGGCGTGCGACCCCGACGCGGCGGGGTCGCGGCGCAATAAACCTAACCCGCCTTGGCGCCCGCCATGTCGGCTGCGGCGCGCTTGATGGCCTTGCGGATGCGGTTATAGGTGCCGCAGCGGCAGATGTTGGTGATGTAGGTGTTGATGTCGTCGTCGGTGGGGTTGGGCACGTCGTTCAACATGGCGGCGGTCGCCATGATCATGCCCGGCTGGCAGTAGCCGCATTGCGGCACGTCCTCGGCAATCCACGCCTTCTGTACCGGATGGCTGCGGTCCTTCGACAGCCCTTCGATGGTCAGGATCTCCTTGTCGGCGGCGAACTGAATCGGGATCGAGCAGGAGCGCTCGGCCACCCCGTCGATGTGCACCGTGCAGGCGCCGCAGGCGGCGATGCCACAGCCGAACTTGGTGCCAGTCAGACCCAGCGTATCGCGCAGCACCCAGAGCAGCGGGGTTTCCGGGTCGACATCGACCGTCTTCTTCTCGCCGTTGACCGTGATGGTGAAGGCCATGTTCCCGCTCCCTTACCGCTGGCCGCGCCGTCGCAGTAGCGCGCGTGTCTTTCCTTGATAGTGACCGCATTCTAATCGGGCAAGGGCACGCGACAAGGGCGTGCGCGCAGCAGACGCGAAATCACCCGTACGGGTGCGGGTTCAGCGCGCTGCGTGCGGACTTCTGCTGCGGCGCCGGCTGCGGCGGCGCGGCGTCATGGACCTGCGTGGTGGGCCCGACTCGGCTTATAGTAAGATAGCCGACTATCTTCGACATATAGTAGCTGTCGCGCCAGTGTCACACAAAATAAAGTGACTTTTACGCGAATTTCTGAGATGATGAATAAAGTAGAGGGGATTTTCGCCATTTTCGATGTCCGTGGCGTTCGACCACAACCAAAGCTTCGATCCGGGCCCGGCGCAGCCCGGTCCCGGCGCCGAACGGCCGGCATGGCCGATCCATCCCCATCTTCCCGCCTTTCTGTTCACGCCTCCCCCTCGGGGAGGTGTTTTCGTTCCATCAGCCAGAACAATCGGTCGAGGAGAGGAACCGCCACCCCG
>Ga0073934_10011767_pt1 | contig 10485 bp, 8 predicted proteins | sample LarsenN4metaG_FD_76834 | JGI IMG/M metagenome (GOLD analysis project Ga0073934, IMG submission 76834) | Hot spring sediment bacterial and archeal communities from British Columbia, Canada, to study Microbial Dark Matter (Phase II) - Larsen... ... | reverse complement strand
GCGTGCCGCTCGGGGCGACCTTCCGCGCCGATGAACTCACCGTGCTGCGTGGGTTCAACGTGCGGGCCGAGATGGTGCTCAATGGGATCTCGAGTAACGGGATGGGCTTTGAGGTCGTCACCGACATCGGCGGCGTGCTGCAAAGCCGCGGCACGGGGCAGTGGGCTTACGCGCTGACGGCGAGCGAGATGCCCGTGGACTTTGGCGGCGAGACCACGCTTGGCGTTGGGGACAAGGTCCATGTGATCTTCAACGATCTGGGCAGTTTCCTGTACGACCACGGGAACATCAACCTGGCGCCGCTCGTCGTGCCCGCGCCGGGCGTCGGGCTTCTGGCGGGCGGGATGCTGGCGGTGGCGCGGCGGCGCCGACGCCGTTGACACGCCATCGTGCATCCGGTGCGGCGTGTATCATCGCGCCGCATGCCGACCGCGCCCGACATCGCGTTGATCCTCCCCGGGACCAGCGAACCTCCGGGCGTGTCGCTCGTGATCGACCACCACCCCGCGGGCACGCGCTGGGTGAACTTCTCGCTCTGGTCTCGGCGCGCGACGCGCGTGTGGCTGCAACTCTACCGCGAGGGCGAGCACGCGACCCCATGCCACGAGTTTGAGTTGGACGCGCGGGTGCATCGGGTGGGGGGAGTGGCGTCGGCGTGGGCGTGCCGAGTGCCGCTCGAGGTCGTTCGCCGGGCGGCGTACTACGCGTATCGCTGCGACGGGCCCGGACCCGGCGAGTCGTATGGGCGGCTGGGCTTCGACGCGGAGAAGGTGCTGCTCGACCCGTACGCGCGGTCGATCGAGTTTCCGCCGGGGTTTGATCGGGCGGCGGCCTCGCGTCCCGGGAGCAACGCCGGGGCGGCGATGCTGGGCGTGCTGCCGAGGTTCGAGGACGAACGCCGCGAGGATCGTGGTCTGCATCGGCTCCACGTCGATCTTCGCACGTCCAATACACCCACCCCAAGCCCTTCCTTGAAGGTTGGGCCTCCAGGCGAACTCTCCCCTGACCTTCCTCCGTCTGGACGGGGGTTCCCAGACATTTCCTCCGGCCTCGTCTACGAGATGCACATCCGCGGGTTCACGCGGCACGAGTCGTCGGGCGTGGCGCGCGCGCGGCGCGGAACGTACGAGGGCGCGATCGAGAAGATCCCCTACCTCAAGGCGCTGGGCGTGTCCGCCGTCGAACTCATGCCCGTGTTCCAGTACTGCCCGCAGGAGGGCAACTACTGGGGCTACATGCCGATCAGTTTCTTCGCGGCGCACCAGCAGTACGCGGCCCGTCCGCGCGAGGCGACGCGCGAGTTTCGCGCGATGGTCGAGGCGTTCCACGCGGCCGGCATCGCCGTGCTCATCGACAGCGTGCAGAATCACACCGGCGAAGGACCGCCCCCGGAACGCCAGCCCGCGGGGCAGGCCCGCTTTCCGACCTACTCGTGGAGGGGTGTGGATGCCGAGGCGTACTACATGCACGGGCACCGGGGGCTGGCGTACAGCGATTTCTCCGGGTGCGGCAACACGTTCAACGTGCGCTCACGCGAAGGGCAGCGCCTGATCGTCGAGAGCCTGCGATACTGGCACGAAGAAATGGGCGTGGACGGCTTTCGTCACGACTTGGGCGCGGTGTGTGCGCGCTGTGAGGATGGGGCGCTGGACGTGGAGCCGCCGATCCTGGCCGCGATCGAGAACTGCCGCGAGTTGGCGGGGCTGGTGCACATCGTGGAGCCCTGGGACTTTGAGGGGGCCTATCTCCCCGGCGCCAAGTTCCCCGCACGCGGCGCGCGCCAGTGGAACGGCAAGTTCCGCGACGACGTGAGAAGGTTTGTCCGCGGCGACGCGTCCAGCACCGTGGGCACGCTCATGCAACGACTCTACGGCAGCGACGACCTCTTCCCCGAGGGTCGCGGGCACGGGTCCGCGACCTTCTCGCCCAGGCAGAGCGTCAACTACATCGCCAGCCACGATGGATTCTCGCTCTACGACCTCACCGCGTACACGCGCCGGCGCAACGAGGCGAACGGGCACGACAACGCCGACGGTCCGAGCGACGAGGTCAGTTTCCACTGTGGGCACGAGGGCGATGACGGCGTGCCCCCGAGCGTCATCGATCGACGGGTGCGTCATGCGGCGGCGCTGGTGGCGCTGCTCCTCATCGCTGCGGGCACGCCCATGATCCGGATGGGCGACGAGTTCCTCCAGACCCAACTGGGCAACAACAACCCCTACAACCAGGACAACGCGACGACGTGGCTCGATTGGACCCGCCTCGAGCGGTTTGCCGCGTTCCAGAGGTTCGTGCGGAGCCTCGCACACTTTCGGCGGTCGCACCCAGTTCTGTGGGATGCCAACTTCTGGCGAGATCGCGTCTCCTGGTTCGGCGCCATCGGGGGCGTCGACCTCGAGCCGCGCTCACGCGAACTCGCCTACCTGCTCCGCGGCGGGGGGCTGGGCGGCCCCGACGCGCACGACCTCTACGTCATGATCAACATGGGTGCGAGCGATCGCCCCTTCGCGATCCAGTCGCCCGGTCGATGGCGCGTCTGCGTGAACTCCGCGGCGTTGTCGGTGGACACGGGAGCGAACGGCCCCTTCGCGGAGGAGAGCCTGCACGTCGCCGCCACGTCGGTCGTCGTGCTCGCCGGGCGGGCCACATGAGCGCCCCCGGCGCGTTCGCCACGCCCGTTATCCCGCCGTGGTCGCCAGCCAGTCCGGCAACACGCGGACCTTGCCATCACGGTCCACGCACGCGAGCGTGCTGCTCGCGACGGCCGCGGTCGTGCCGTCCTCGCGCCCCCCGCGCTCGACCACAACCACTTCATACTCGTGCTCGATCTTGACCTTGCTCCCCCCGATCCAGCGTGTCCGGACCTCGACGACATCGTCGTAGACGATCGGACGTCGGTAGCGGACGTCGAGTTTCACGACGACCAGGAACACGCCCGCGGCTTCCATCTCGCGATAGGTCACGCCGCACTCCCGGAGGAGTTCGGTGCGCCCGATCTCCAGCCAGGGGATGTACGCCGCGTGGTGGGCGACGTTCATCGGGTCGCACTCGCAATATCGCACGCGGAGTCGCGTGAGGCCCGACGTCCTGATCGCTCCCGTGGGCCTCGCGAGGTTCGCGATCGGTGCCCTCGACGATTCGTGCATGGAACTCCTTGGATAGGGCTCACCGCATTGGACCACGGGGCCTCGGCCTCGAACTCTCGCGCTCGCTATCGCCCGGACTCCTCTCCGCCATCCCTCGGCAGGATCGTGTACGAGATGACCTTTGTTCCCGCGGTGATGTACAGCGTGTGCCCCTCGGGACCACCAAACGCCAGGTTGCTCGGCGCGGGCGACACGCCAAGGTGCCCGAGCACGTCGCCCGTCCCGCCAAGAATGAAGATCCCCCCCGGCCCGGTGGTCCAGACGTTGCCGACCGGATCGCACTTGAGCCCATCGGTCCTCCCGCGTGCCTTGTACGAAGAAAGGTCGGCGAAGACGCGAGATTCGGACAGCGTGCCGTCGGGCTTGATCGTGTACGACTTGATGCGGTTCTTGCCCATCTCCGCGACATACAGCACGTTCTCGCTGGGCGAGAGGCAGACGCCGTTGGCCTGCGCGTAGTCCGCGTCGAGGAGCGTGACGGTCCCCTTGCCGTCCTTGCCTTCCTTGTACATGAAGAGCCCCTTGGAGCCCTCCTGCCCGCCGAAGTCGGTGAAGTAGGCAACGCCGTCGGATCGGAGCGCCACGTCGTTGAGGCGATTGAACTTCACCTCGCCGCACGCCTCGGCCACGACCTGCGCATCCTTGCCCTTCTCCTGTCGAGTCAACTTGCCCCGAAAATGGGTCACGAACAGCCGCCCCCTGATGTCGCGCGCCGCCCCCGCCGCACTCTCCGACGGCTGGCGATACACCTCCTTCTCCTTCCCCGGCTGGATGGTGTACATCGCATCGCCGCCGAGGTCACACACGAGCAACCGGTCGCCCATCCACAGCGGACCCTCGGCGAAGCGAAACCCGGTGGCAAACTCCGCCCTCGTGGAGAGGTCCACGTACTCCGCGATCGCCCCGCCCGGAATCGCCGCCTCCGCGGGCTTCTCGGTCGCCTTCTTCTCGTTGGGCGGCTCGACGGGCTTGGGAGTCGGCGCGGGCTCGGTCGTGGAGGGCGCGTCCTTGGGCTTGTCCACGGGCGCGGGTTGCAAAAGAAGGGCCGCGCTCAACGCCAGAAGGAGGTTTGTCATGCACGGAGTATCCCCGCCAGTCTGTTTGGTCTATATTTGGTATCGTGCACCCCCAGCCACACCCCAACCGATCCGAGAACGACGCCTCCGTGATCGACGGAACCGAACGCTCGCCCAGCGCCGAGCGTGCGTTCCGCGATGCGCTCCCGCAGGGCAAGGTGCGTGGCCGCGGCGCCGGGATCAACCCCGGAAATCGCTTCGAGGGCGTCAGGCTCCATGTCTTGGGCGACCACCTCGACGAGGTGCGAAGCGAGAACGAGGATGGCACGCACGTTCGCACGCGCGTCCTTCGCGACCACGCGCGCACCGTCCTCAATCCCGTCGACGTGCACGACCTCCACTTCAAGTGGACCATCAACCCCTATCGCGGCTGCGAGCATGGGTGCATCTACTGCTACGCACGCCCAACGCACGAGTACGCGGGGCTTTCGAGCGGGCTCGACTTTGAGACCACCATCCTGGCGAAGCACGACGCCCCCGAGATTCTGCGTCGAGAACTCTCGGCCCCGACCTGGACGGGCGAGCCCATCATGATCTCGGGCGTCACCGATCCCTACCAGCCCGTCGAACGTGAACTCCGGATCACGCGACGCGTCCTGGAGGTGATGGTCGAATGCCGGCAGGCGATCTCGCTCATCACGAAGAACCGGCTGCTCACGCGAGACCTCGATCTCTTGCGTGAGTTGCACGCGCATCGCGCGGTCCACGCGGCCGTCAGCGTGACGACCCTGGACAACGGGCTCGCGAGCGCGATGGAGCCGCGCGCGAGCAGCCCCCGAGCGCGCCTCGAGGCGATCCGCGAGTTGAGCGACGCGGGAATCCCCGTGGCGGTCATGGTCGCCCCCGTCATCCCGGGCCTCACCGACCACGAGATCCCGCGCATCCTCCACGCGGCCCGCGAGGCGGGCGCGGTCGCCGCCGGGTGCATCCTGCTGCGACTCCCACACCAGATCAAGGCGATCTTCCTCGACTGGCTGCGCCGGCATGTCCCGGATCGTGCCGCCAAGGTCGAGAGCCTGATCCGCCAGACGCGCGGGGGCGCGCTGTACGACTCCCGGTTGTTCCTGCGCCAGCGCGGCGAGGGCGAGATCGCCGACCACATCCGGCGCACGTTCGAGGTCTTTGCACGACGCGCCGGGCTGGGTGAGCGCTGGTCGGCGCTGAACACCAAGGCCTTCCGCCGACCGATCGCGCTCGAGCGGGGGCAACTGGGGTTGTTCGAGCGTCAGGACACCCTGTTCGGCTGAGCCTCGCTTCGCCGAACGAGGCCATAAACTCGCGCATGCCCAGGAATGAAGCCGTCGCCCAGATGCTGGACGAGATCGCGCGGATGATGGAGGTTCTGGGCGAGGATTCGTTCCGAGTCAACGCCCACACCCGCGCGGCACGCACCGTCGAGGGGCTCTCCGAAAACATCGAAGACCTCGCCAAGGACCGCGCGTCCCTGCTCGCGGTCAAGGGCATCGGCCCCAAGATCGCCGACAAGATCATCGAGTTCTGCACGCACGGCACGATGGCGGAGCACGCGGAACTGCGAGCCAAGGTCCCCGCGGGGGTGCTCGCGCTCATGCAGGTGCCGGGCGTCGGGCCCAAGACGGCGCGTGCCTTATGGAAGGATGGCGGGATCGAGACGATCGCCCAACTCGAGAAGGCCATCGCCGACGGCTCGATCCTCAAACTCCCGCGCATGGGCGAAAAGACGGTCGAGAAGATCAAGGCGTCGATCGCGTTCGCCAAGACCAGTTCCGCCCGCCTCTGGCTCGGACGGGCCGACGCCGTCGCGCAGCGCTTCGTCCAGCGCCTGCAAGCGCACCCCGCCGTGGCGCGGGTGGTGCCCGCGGGCTCGCTGCGGCGCGGGAAGGAGACGATCGGCGACATCGACATCCTCGTCGCGCTCAAGAAGGGGCACGAGAAAGACGCCCCGAAGGTCATCGCGCTCTTCGCGGAGACCGAGGGGGTCTCCCAGGTCCTCGCCGCCGGGGAGAGCAAGTCGAGCGTGCGCGTCGCGCTCGGGCACGACACGGGGCGGTGGAAACTCGAAGGCACGGAGGGCGAGGCCGACGCCGGGCCGAGCATCCAGGTGGACCTGCGGGTCTTGCCGCTCTCCTCGTGGGGGTCCGGTCTGCAGTACTTCACGGGCTCGAAGGAGCACAACGTGCGCCTGCGCGAGCGGGCACTCAAGATGGGCTACACGCTGAGCGATTGGGGCCTTTTCCCACTCGACGACGATCCAACGCCGCCACACACGCGGGGTGTCCAGCCCGTCGCGAGCGCCACCGAGGAGGAGATCTACGCGAAACTCAAACTGCCGTACCTTCCGCCGGAACTCCGCGAGGACAAGGGCGAACTCGATCTCACCGTAACGCCGCGCCTCATCGAACTCGCCGACATCAAGGCCGAGTTGCACGCGCACACCACCGCGAGCGACGGCTCGATGGAGATCGAGGAACTCGCCCATCGCGCCAAGGAGCGCGGCTTCCACACGATCGCCGTGACGGATCACTCACGCTCCAGCGTGCAGGCCAACGGGCTCTCGGTCGACCGCCTCCTGCAGCACATCGAAGACGTCCACCGCGCCCGCGAAGTCGTGCGGGGCATCACCATCCTCGCCGGCTCCGAGGTCGACATCAAGTCCGACGGCACGCTCGACTACGACGATCATATCTTGAAGAAACTCGACATCGTCGTGGCGTCCCCCCACGTCGCGCTCAGCCAGGACCCCGAGACCGCCACCAGGCGCTTGCTGGCGGCGATCCGTCACCCGTTTGTCCACATCCTGGGCCACCCCACCGGCAGGCTCATCAACAAGCGCGCCGGGCTTTCGCCCGACATGTCCCAACTCATCGCCGCGGCGAAGGAATGCCACACCGCGCTCGAGATCAACGCCCACTGGATGCGCCTCGACCTGCGCGACGCCCACGTCCGCGCGGGCGTCCACGTCGGATGCCTCTTCGCCATCGACTGTGATGTCCACCAGCCTAGCGATTACGACAACCTGCGCTACGGGGTGATGACCGCCCGCCGCGGCTGGATGACCCCGGACCTCTGCGTCAACACCTGGAGTGCCAAGAAACTCCACGAGTGGCTCAAGAGCAAGAGAGCGTGATCCAAACGTCGCACGTTCGCGGGTCGCCCGATCATCCAGCGACGTAAAACAAAAGACCCGGGCATCATGCCCGGGATCGATTCATCCATTCCAAGTTTCGTGCGGCCAGATCGTCTTAGTTCAGCGTCAGCCACACCGGCTTGGGCGCCTTCGGATCGCTGGGCAGAACGTGCACCTTGCGCCCCTTGAAGACCACCGTGCCGTCGGCCACCGAGTAGAGCGTGCAATCCTTGCCCTGACGGACATTAAAGCCGGGCATGAACGGCGTGCCGACCTGGCGAACGATGATCGCGCCGGGCTTGGCGATCTCGCCGCCGTACAACTTGACCCCAAGGTACTGCGGATTGCTGTCGCGCCCGTTCTTGGTGGAGCCTTGACCTTTCTTGTGTGCCATGACATTCTGCCTTTCAAACTCGCCCGAGCCCTAGCCGGCAATCGCCGGCCCGCGGGTCGCGGCCGTATGTGGATGTTCCCCGACGGACAATCCGAGGGGTCGAGATTCTAGGCTCGGACCCGCCCAGTGGTTTCGAGCCAACCTAGTAGATGTCCTCCCCTTTGTACCCCCAGGCCCGCCCCAGGCCCCGCATCACCAGGAGCGCCACCACGGTCCCCACCCCCGGCGGGATGATCCGCCTCGGTTCGTCGAGGGCCTGACGTGCAAGGTGCACGAGCGATCTCGACCCCGAGGCCGGGGTGATCCCCAAGAGGCGAGACAGGCCGTACGCACAGAAGAGTCCGACGGCGATCCCCGCGAGGAAGCAGACGGCTCTCTTCCAGAATGGCGGGCGTTCCCTTCGTGGTTGCGCAGATCGATCATGCATGCAAGCCCCCCCGACCTTCCCCGATCGATCAACCCGGCGCCATTCGATGCTCCCGTGCGCCTCGCGCAGGGCTACCGCATGATCCACTTGCGCTCGGTCACGTTCAGCGGGCGGTTGCCCTGCTGAGCGAGGTCGCCCGGCATGAAGTACTGGATCATGAGTTGCTTGCGCAGAAGGATGCGGTTGACCTGCCCGGTGGTCGCGTCTTTGAACTCGACGGGGCGGGTTTCGCCGCTAAAGCCGCCCGCGTAGACGTTCAGTTTGTCGGCCTTGAGGCTCTTCGCCGGCCACACCACCAGCCCCTCCTTCGCGTTCGCCGGACCTTGCAAGAGCATCCCCAGCACGCCGATCTGGTCTTGGAGGAGCGGGTTGTCGAGCATGCCGAGGATGCGCCGAGTGACTTCCGCAGGGACATCACGCCCGGAGCGGATAAGGTCGCCGTCGTCGTTGCCCATCTCAAAACTCGGGGCGAAGAGAATGTCCTCACTCGTGTTGTTCGTGACCTTGTAGGTCATGTAGAAGTAGGTCTGCTTGCCGGTGGTGGGCAGGTCGATCGCGACCATGCGCAGGGGCCCGGGCTCGATCTCGAGTTGCCAGCGACGGGGGATGGGGTCGGGCTCGGGGGCCATGCCCATCATCGCGGGCACCGAGCAGACGCCCGCCACACCGACGAGGATGGGAAAAGCCGACAGCGCACCTGCCGCCAGGGTCTGGACCGGGTTCGCACGAGCACGCGTCTTCAAGTTCGGCATGATGATCCACCAATGAAAAGCCGCAAACGATCCAACGTCAGCCCCAACGATACGTACCTTCCCGGGTCGGGATGCACGGGAGACGATCGCCACCCACGGTTTCGTGAGGCGGCTAGTCTACAGCCGCCAGCCCCGGCGTCAAACGTCCCCGTCGCCCGGCCGTACCCCCCGGGAGTTCGTGTGCCACCGCTTCGGACCCGCCATGTCGGCCCTCATGATCCCCAAACCCGTCCGCATCTCCGACTCCCTCTTCCTCGACGCGGCCAAGCGGCTCGTCTCGCAGACCCAACCAGACGTCGACCAGGCCGCCAAGCGATTGGTCGCCTCCGCGCCCGGGCATGGCATCGACCTCTCGTGGGTCCACGCTACCCTCCGAAAAGACGCCTCTGGCCGGGTGGTTGGGGTCCGTCAAGCGTGCCTCCCCGTTCCGGGCTCGGGAAAGACCGCAATGGTCTTCATCTCAGAACCGCCGATCACGGGCGAAATCGACGGCGCCGAGATCGCGCTTGCCGAGCGCGCGGCCTGCATCGACGCCACGTGCCGATTCCTGGCGCTCCACGCGACCGACTCACTTCGCGTCGCCCAGGCACTTCCGGAGGTCCGGGAAGACTGGGCAATCAGGGCTTTCCTCGGCGCCGGATTCCTTTCGGTGGGGGAACTCCTCTACATGCGGCGCACGATTAGCCCACAAGGGATTTCCCAACCCTCGTGGGCACCGAACATCGATCTCGTTCCCTTCGCCTCGCTTGGACCGGATCGCGACCGCACGCTGATCGGGCTCCTCGACGAGACGTACGTCGAAACCCTCGACTGTCCGGAACTGTGCGGCGTGCGTGAAACGTCCGACGTCCTTGAATCGCACAAGCGCGTCGGAACGTTCGACGCTGCCCTGTGGTTCATCGTCCGGAAAGATCGTGTGCCGCGAGGTTGCATCTTGCTCAATCCGAACCCCGAGGCGCGATCGGTGGAGTTGGTGTATCTCGGGCTCGCGAGATCACTTCGGGGGCAGGGCGTCGCACGCCAACTTCTCCACCATGCGCTCACGAGTCTGCGTGAGAAGCACTCGGGCTGGACGTTCGCGTGTGCGGTGGATCGACGCAACACGCCCGCGATCAAACTCTACGAGTCGATCGGGATGCGCGTGTTCGGCGAGCGGGCAGCACTTGTGCGAAAACTCTGACGCACCACATCGCGTTGTGCCCCGTGTCGACGGCGCGAAATCGGTTCGTGCGCCATGCGACAACTCACACGCACAACCTGTCGGTTGGCGTCGCTCGTGGACAACTTTTTTTTGAACGTGCGAAGGTGCTGTGTTTATCGAGTGATGCGCGCTCTTCGAAGAACGTGTGAAGAAAATTCGGGCTTGCTCTCGCGGAGAAAGCGCACTAACTTGTGGCCCTTGCGATCAACGTACCGACCCACGCCAACACGGCCGATCGAGACGTGGATCGCGGGATGAAAATCGAGTTTGAGTTGCGTTCGTTTGGGCCTCATGCGTCTCTCTCTTCTCTCGCTCGTGTTCTGGAATGGTTCTGATCTGGTTTGAAGAACGGTGGAGTTGGGAACATTCGACAGGTGGTTGAG
>Ga0073934_10011766_pt1 | contig 10487 bp, 8 predicted proteins | sample LarsenN4metaG_FD_76834 | JGI IMG/M metagenome (GOLD analysis project Ga0073934, IMG submission 76834) | Hot spring sediment bacterial and archeal communities from British Columbia, Canada, to study Microbial Dark Matter (Phase II) - Larsen... ... | reverse complement strand
GTATCGGTCCAAGCCGCGGTCGCTGACGAAGCTCCGCAAGCCGGCGGTGCAGGTCATGCCGTCGAACCAGTCCGACTGGGCGCGGCTGGTGCTGTTGCGGTCGGACTGGACGGCGGCGGCGGCGAGCGTGGCCGTGGCCCATCACCAGCCGCTGCCGGAATTGGATGTCTCCCTCCACGGCCAGCCGGTGCTGCACGGTCCGTGGGGGCTGGAGCTGCAACTCGGCGACGCCGCGGTGGAGCTCGCCGACGAATGGGCGTGCGTCTGCTGGGAATCGGATCCGGATGCGGACTACGCCGAGCTGCAGATGACGGGACCGGGCCGGCTGCGGGTCGAGCGGCAGTTGCTGCTGTCGCGGAAGGATCAGTTCCTGCTGCTGTCGGACGTCATCAGCGGTGCGCCGTCGGGGCGGATGGTGTTTCGCAGTCGGCTGCCGTTCGCGCCGGGCGTCCGGGGGGACGGCGTGACGGGTCGGCGGGAGTTCCGGCTGACGACGCCGCGCACGAAGGTGCGGGTGTTTCCGCTGGCGTTGCCGGAGGACGTGACGCTGAGCACGCCGCATCGCTGCCAGATCGACAATCGGGCGTTGACCCTGGAGCAGGTCGCCGACGGCCGCGGGCTGATGGCGCCGCTGGTGTTCGACTGGCATCCGCAGCGCCGCAATGCCGAGGCGCTGTGGCGGCGACTGACGGTGACGGAGAACGGCCGCGTGCTCCCCGGCGACGCCGCGGCGGCGTTCCGGTGGAAGGTCGGCCGGGAGCAGTGGCTGTGCTATCGTGGTCTGAAACCCGCCGTCGTCCCGCGGGCGGTGCTCGGCCATCACACGGCGAATGAGACGCTGATCGGCCGGTTCGATGCAACAGGGGACGTCGACCCGATCCTGATGATCGAGCCATAGCGCCGCGGCGCGGTGCGGGGAGCCAGCGGCGAATGTTCGTCCGAGGCGGCGAACGATTTCAGTGCGCGTACGAAACCTGGGGCTCGCGCGGCGCGGCGCGGAGGTTGGACCGCGCGTTGCGGTCCAGCGCGGCGAGCAGCTTGTCGATCAGCATCGGCGGCGAGACGGTGGTCTTCAGCACGTAGTCGACGACGCCGGCCTCGATCGCCTCGACGACGGTTTCCCGGTGCGCGTCGGCGGTGAGCATCAGGACGGGCACATACTTCAGCTTGGGATGTTGCCGCATCCGCTGCAGCGTGCTCACGCCGTCCCACCCCTCCATCTGCTGGTCCAGCAGAATGATGTCGGGGACCGCCTTGATGGCCCGCGAGTAGCCTTCGCAGCCGTCGGCGGCTTCGAGCACAAAGAAGCGGCTGCGGAGCACATGCGCAAGCCACTTCCGAAAGTCCTGATCGTCGTCGATCGCCAGCAGTCGAGGGCGCTGAATCATGGGACTCCACCTTGGCCGGGAAGGGGGGATGCGCCCCGTCGCGGGTGCTGCAGGATCACGGAACTATGGCTCCTGTTTGCTCAGGCGTGCGCCACTTCCGAGCCGCCACGGGCCAATGTCCAGAAGATCAGCGAAGCCCGCCGGGACTGAACGGCAGAGATGGCAAATCCGCAACGCATCCGGCCAGACGTCGCCAGCGCCTCAAACGTTGCAGCCGGCACAACCGGGCGGGCGTCATTTCACCAGCTCGTGCTGACGCAGCCAGTCGGCCGCCCGCAGCGGCCAGTCGGTGGGGCCCGTGGCCATCGGGCGGGGCCGCATGCCGAAGCCGTGCCCGCCGCGCTCGTAGATGTGCAGTTCCGCCGGCACCTTGCGGTTGACCAGTTCCAGAAACAGCAGCATGCTCCCCTGCGCGAGCGAGCCCTTGTCGTCGGCGCACTGGGCGAGGAACGTCGGCGGCAACGGGCCGTCAAAATGCACGTCGCCGCGAAGCGCCTTCGCCGGTTCGTCGTAGATCCGCCACGGATAGCACAGCAGCAGGAAATCGGGACGGTGGGCATGGGCCGCCGGGGCGTCGCCGGAGATGCGGCGGTCGTTCGTCGCGGCGATCAACGCCACTTGTCCGCCGGCGGAGAAGCCGAGTACGCCGACCTTGTTCGGTTCGACCTGCCACTCGCTGGCCCGTTGCCGGACGATCTCCACCGCGCGCTGGGCGTCCTGCACCGGGCCGGCGCTGGGATTGGTCTCCTTGTTGGTTGGACAGCGGTGCACCAGCAGGAACGCGGTGATGCCCAGCCGTTGCAGCCACTCGCACGCCTCAGCCCCTTCGTGGCCGTCGGCGAGCAGGCCGAATCCGCCGCCGGGCACGACGATCGCCGCCGCGCCGCTGCGGTTGTCGCCGGCCGGATACACGAACAGCCGGGGGTTCGACACGTTGTACCGCCGCGCAATGCCGTCCTTGCCGATGTCCACGCGTTCCGGCCCGTCGGTGACGACCCGCGGCTCGGGCAGGCCGTCCGGCCAGAGGACGATCTCGGCCGGTTCGGCGGCCAGGACAGGCGAGGCCAACAATAGCCAGACGAGCGAGCGCGTCATCATTTCCGTTCACCCCACCAATTCCCGAATCGCCCGCGCGTCGTCCGGCAGCAGCGTCACGGGGCGTTCGTTCCGGTCGCGGACGTAGTCGTGCGGGTCGATGCCCAGGTTGCGGTACACCGTTGCCAGCACGTCGCGGTAGTGGACCGGGCGTTCGGAGGCATACGCGGCGTCCTTGTCGGTCGCGCCGATCACCTGCCCCATCCGCATCCCGCCGCCGGCGAACAGGGCCGTCTGCACCGGCGCCCAGTGGTCGCGGCCGGCGTCCTTGTTGATCTTCGGCGTGCGGCCGAACTCGCCCCACACCACCAGCGACACGTCCCGGTCCAGCCCGCGGTCCGACAGATCCTGAATCAAGGCGGACAGCCCGGCGTCCACCGTGGGCAGATGCTGCTTGAGATGCTGGAAGTTGTTGCCGTGCGTGTCCCAGAACCCGTAGGCCACGGTGACCACGCGGACGCCGGCCTCGACCAGCCGCCGGGCGATCAGGAGTTGATCGTTCCACAGCGGGGCGCCGTCGCCGAGGTGCTTGGACGATCCCTTGCCGTACCGCTCGCGCAGCAAGGGATCCTCCTTTTCGACATCGAGGGCGTCGACGATCCTGGACGAGGTCAGCACGTCGAACGCGCGGCGATAACTCTCGGCGACGTCGTCGAGACCGCCGACGTCGGCCTGGCGACGGAAGTGATCGAGTTGATCCAGCAGTTGATGCCGACTCTCAAACTGCTGCGGCGGGATGTAGCGGAGCTTCATGCTGGCCAGATCTTCGCCGTCGGCCCGCACCTGGTTGTAGGCGCTGCCGAGGTAACCCGCTCCCGTGCTGTTGTACGGGCGGTGCTGCATGGTGGGGAACAGGTCGACAAACGGCGGCGTGAGCGGGTCCACCGGTCCCTGCACCCGGGCCACGGCTGAGCCGAAGTTTGGGATCCCGTTCCGCTCGACTTCCCCCATCGTGTAGCCGGTCAGGTTCTGAAAGCTGGAGTGCTCGTCGCGCTGGCCCACGATGGACCGGACCAGGCTGAATTTGTCGGCGACCTGCGCGAGCTTCGGCAGGTGCTCGGAAATCTGCAGGCCGGGGACCGTCGTGGCGATGGGGTGGAACTCGCCGCGCAATTCCAGAGGCGCCTCGGGCTTCAGATCGAACGTGTCCTGATGGGACAGCCCGCCCGAGAGATACACCATGATGACCGACTTGTGCCCCAGACCTGCACGGGGATTCCGTGCCGTCTCCGCCTGCAACAGACGGGGCAGCGTCAGCCCGCCCACCGCCAGTCCGCCGAGCTGCAAAAACGACCGTCGGGACAGTCCGTCGCAATAACGCTGTCCACGACCGCACCAGGTCCACATGCTGTCGATCCTCGAGAACGAACCGGCCCCCTGATCGCGCGCGATCGCCGCGGACATTTCAACGTCCAGTGATGCGTGTAGGATAACCATCGGCCTCGGCGGGCGGAAGACTTCATCCGTGCTGGCTATCTCCAGATGCCCCGGCGGGTCACCGCGTACACCACAAACGACCCCACCCAGTGCGTGACGGCGTATTCGTCGGTCGCCAAGACCGGCAGGCCGGCGGCAAGGTGTTTGGTCGCGAGGTCATGCAATCGCGGCACGCGGCGGTCGTCGGGCGGCAAGCCGTGCGCAATCCCCTCCAGCATCCAGGACCGGCTGAAGTTCAGCCCGGCGAAGTGGGCCGACTTGCCGTCGACAAGATCCGTCGGCGTTACCGGTGCGATGAGCGACCGGCCTTCCGACAGACCGGGCAGCGCGCGGTCCAGCCAGCGGGCGAACGCGTCGGGCGGGAGACACCGCCGCAGCAGGTCGGCCTCGGCGAGTGCCGGCGACAGGAAATCGTACGCGGACGGTTCCCAGGCGATCGGCAAGTCGGCGTCGTTGCCGTAGCAGCGCAGGGCGGTGTCATGGATGAGCGCCCTCATCGTGGCGTCGCCCACGGTGTCGGCCCAGTCGGCGATCAGTCCCAGCGCGAACGCCGTCTGGCTGTGTTCGCCGGAGCGCACCGGGCGAAGAAGCTTCGGGATCCAGTCGCGAACGCGGTCGGCGATCAGTCCCTCCAACGGCGCGAGGTGGGCCGACCAGCGCTGCTCGACCGGGTCGGTGCTGCCGTGCAGTTCCGCGGCCAATTGCAGCAACCACGCCCAACCGTAGGGCCGTTCGAAGCTCCTCCGTTCCGGCGGCGCGAGGAACTGTGCCTCGGCGGATAGGCCGTCCTCGGTGAGCTGTTGGTCGAGCCGGTCGGTGACGGCATGGGCCCAGTGGGTCGCGGGAAACAACCGCCGGGAGCGCACCAACAGCCAGTGGCTGTGGACAGCAGAATGCCAGTCGAAGCAGCCATAGAACACTGGCGTCAATTCGCGCGCTCGAGTGAACCGCAAGGGTCCTCTGGTCAGCAGCGGGAAGTGGTGCGGCGATTCCCGGACCACGCCGTCCAGGGCCCAGGCCACGCACCGGGCGACGGCGTCGGTGGGATCGTGTGAAGTCATGCGTCAGCCCCGCTGCCAGCGCTCCCACAGGCGGGTCCGCCACACCCACCATCCGCCGGCCCCCACGCCTCCCAGCAACAACAGCCAGAGCCAACCACCGGAACGCCGGGTCGACGGTCGCTCCTTGAGCGTCAGCAGCGTCCGATCCAGTTCGCTCCGCACGATCGGACTTTGCTCCTCCTTCTGAACGCTGATGAGTCGGGCCGTGAATCTGCCCGAGTCGGCGGGATGATTCGCCAGCACCCGCAGCGCGGCCATGCGGGCGTGGTCTTCCTCCTGCTCGGCTTCGATGAGCGTCATCAGTTCGTCCAGGATTTTGGGCGAGATCTCGTCCCACGCGGCGAGCCGCTCCATCGCCACGGTTTGCGCCGGTCCCTGTTTCAGGGCGACCTCGGCCCACATCTGCTCCAGTTGCCGAACCTGTGCCGTTGTGTCCCAGGCCGACCACCAGCCTCCGATCGCCAGCAGCAGCAGCACCACGACGGCCGCCGGCCACTTCCAGGACAACGGAGTCACCCGTTCTTCCTTGGTCATCTCCGCCTCGGAATCGGGCGACGGAGATTTGAGCAGCGGCGAGATCGGTTCGGCAGGCGTCAATGCCAGCGGATCGACATGCACCAGCGACGGGCGGAGCACGGACTCCAGCCGCTGCTTGACCTCCGCCGCGCTGGCCGGTCGCTGCTCCGGGTCCTTCTGCAGCAACTGGATGATCAGCCGATCGAGCTGCGGCGGGCAATCGAGCATCTGCTCCGCCACCGAGGGGGGCGGGTCCTTGAGGTGCTTGTGCAGGACCTCGGCCGGAGAGTCGCCGAGATACGGCGGCTTGCCCGTCAACAGTTCATGCAGCACGCACCCCAGGGCATACAGGTCGGTGCGGTTGGAGATCTGCGGCTTGCCGCGGATCTGTTCCGGCGCCATGTACAGGAACGTTCCCGCGGTTCGGCCCGCGACGGTCAGCCGCTGCCCCGCGACGATGGTCGCCAGGCCGAAGTCGCCGAGTTTGAGCTTGCCCGCCTTGGTGAGCAGGAAGTTCGCCGGCTTGAGGTCGCGGTGGATGACGCCCCGCTCGTGGGCATACTGCAGGGCATCGCACATCTGGATGCCGTATTCGACCACGTGGTCCCACGAAATGCGGCCGCGCTTCTTGAGCAGGTCGGCGAGGGTCCCCCCCTCGACCAGCTCCATCGCATAGAACCGCTGCTTGCTTTCGGTGGTCCCCCCGAAACAATGCACGATGTGCGGATGCCGGAGCTGCGTCAGAATCTCCAGCTCGCGATCGAACCGCGCGACGATGGTCGGGTTCTGGGCGATGTCATCCGGAAGCAGCTTGACGGCGACGATCTTGTTGTTGCCGACGTACCGCGCCCGGTAAACAACCCCCATGCCTCCTTCGCCGAGTTTCTCGATCAGCTCGAACGGCCAAATCCACTTGGACGCCATGCAGTCGGTCCGCGAACGTTAGGGTGGCCGCAGGGGAGTTCCCTCAATTCTAGCTCGCCGGAGAAATCCTGCCCTCTCGCAACCCGCAAGCCACGCTGGGATTTCATCAGCGGGAAGTGTACATTGGGATACATTCGGGCGCTCGATCCCGCCGCAACCCCGCAAACCGTTCGCCATGCGTCACGGCTCACACCTCGATCCGCCGAACCGCTTCGAGGCCGTCCATGCGGTGCCCGACTTCGAGCACCTGGAATGGGACGACGAATACCTGCACGCCCGGCACAACCGGCCGATTCAGTACCTGGCGGACACGTCGCGGACCGTCGTCGCCACGAATGATTCGCCCGACATCCCGTTCCGGTACAGCGTGAATCCGTACCGCGGCTGCGCCCACGGTTGTGCGTACTGCTACGCCCGGCCGTACCACGAATACCTGGGACTGAACGCCGGCCTCGACTTCGAGACCAGGATCTTCGTCAAGCACGACGCCCCGCAGCGCTTGCGGGAGTTCCTCGCCCGGCCGAAGTGGCGGCCTGAACCGATCGTGTTCAGCGGCGTCACCGACTGCTATCAGCCCGCCGAACGGCAGTTTCGCCTGACCCGGCAGTGCCTGGAGGTGCTGCACGAGTGCCATCATCCGCTGGCCATCATCACCAAGAACGCGCTGGTGCTGCGCGATTTGCATCTGCTGCGCGACCTGGCCTCTCGGCACCTGGTGCACGTCAACATCTCGATCACATCGCTCGATCCGGAACTGGCCCGGGACCTGGAACCGCGGACCAGCATTCCGTCCGCGCGCCTGCGGGCGGTGGAGACGCTCGCCGATGCCGGGGTGCCGGTGCGGGTGATGATCGCGCCGCTGATTCCCGGCCTGAACGATCACGAGGCGCCCGCCGTGATGCAGGCCGCGAAAGACGCCGGCGCCCGCGATGCCCGGTACGTCCTGTTGCGGCTGCCGCTGTCGGTCGAGCCGGTGTTCCGCGAATGGCTGCACCGGATGCGGCCCCTGCAGGCGGAGAAGGTCGAACAGCTCATCCGCCAGACGCGCAACGGCGGCTTCAACCGATCGGAATGGGGCGAACGGATGCGTGGCACGGGGGAGATCGCCGACCAGATCGCCGCGATGTTTCAGGTGTTCCGTCACAAACACGGCTTCGGCGATTTGCCGCCACTCGATGGCAGCCAGTTCGTGCCCCCCACGCCGCCCCGCGGGCAGATGCGGTTGTTCTGACCACGATGAGCCCCCGTTCTCCCGACGGGAGGCCGAGCGCTCCGTTGGACGCCCGCAGACGTTCGGCCCTCGTCACTGACGCCGGTCCAAGACTTTCCCCCCGGCCTTGCTCCCGCCCACGGGGCGTGGTCTATTGTTGCCATCGCTACTGGTTGATGGGTCTGTCAGCGGAGTTACGACAATGCTTTCACGGCGCGATTTTCTCCAGGCGGCGCTCGCCGCGGGGACGGCGGTTTCGGCGGGGCGGCCCCGGACGCGGATCGCCTATGGAGCGGAGGCCCGCAGCGCGAACGAGAAGTTGAACCTCGCCGTCATCGGCGTGGCCGCCCGCGGCGGGGCGAACCTCAAGGGGGTCTCGCACGAAAACATCGTCGCCCTGTGCGACATCGATGCGCAGCGGCTGGAACAGGCCGCCGCCGAGTTCCCCTCCGCCCGCAAGTTCGTGGATTACCGCGAGGTGTTCGCCTTGTCGGGGCTGGACGGCGTGGTCGTCAGCACCCCCGATCACAGCCATGCGATTCCCGTGGCGATGGCGCTCAAGGCCGGGTTGCCGGTCTACTGCGAAAAGCCGCTCACGCATTCGGTCCACGAGGCCCGCGTGCTCCGGCGGCTGAACAAGCAGGCCGGCGTTGCCACGCAGATGGGGAATCAGATTCACTCCGACATCTCGAACTACCGCCGCGTGGTGGAGATTGTCCGATCCGGTCTGCTGGGCGAGATCACCCGCGTGCACGTCTGGCAGGGGGGCACGGTTCGCGAAGGGGTCCGCGTCAAGGAGGGAACGCCGCCCGAGCATGTCAATTACGATCTGTGGCTCGGCCCCGCGCCGTACCGGCCGTTCCACGAGTCGCACTTCCACTTCAACTGGCGGTACTGGTGGGATTTCGGCGGCGGTCAATTGGCCGACTTCGGCTGCCACTTCATGGACCTGCCGTTCTGGGCGCTCGAGCTGACGGCCCCGACCACCGTCACCGCCAGGGGGGAAAAAGCCCACAACGGCGAGAACGAGACGCCCGGCAAGATGCAGGTCGATTACCAGTTCCCCGCCCGCGGCGGCTTCCCGGCCGTGCATCTGACGTGGTACCACGGCGGCTGGATGCCCGAGGGGGCCGAAGCCTACAAGAAAAACTCCGCCGTCCTGTTCGAGGGGACCGAAGGGAAACTGATCGCCGACTACAGCACGAAGCAGGTGTTCCTGAACAGCGGCCAGACCGCCGCGACGGTGCCGCCATGGATTCCCGATTCCATCGGCCATCACAAGGAATGGTGCCGGGCCATCCGCACCGGCGAGACGACCGGGTCGACCTTCGAGTACGGGGCCACGCTGACGGAAGCCGTGCACCTGGGGAACGTGGCCTACCGCGTGGGCCAGCCGATCACGTGGGACGCGGCGAACCTCAAGTGCGTGGATTGCCCCGCGGCGGACGGGATCATCAAGCGACAGTATCGCGACGGTTGGACGCTGCCGACGTAACGCGCTGAACGACAGCGCGCGTCAGAAGCCCACCGGTTGCAACCGGTGGGCTTCGGTGCCCAGCGCCCTCATTCGCCCCGCTGCGCCTGCGCCACGTGCTCCGCCCGTGCGCGCGTCTTTGCCGCAACCTCCGCGCGATCCACCAGCGACTGGGCGTCCTCGACAACCGCCCGGGCGAACATCCGCTTCGGCGAGCCCGGCACGCGGTCGGGGAGTTGCCGCAACTGGTCCCACGTCAGCCCGTTGGCAACGTGCCACGCGGCGGCCTGCTGCGCGTCCTGATTCGTCCGGGGCGAATAGCTTTCGAGCAGTTCGGCGAGCACCGGATCGGGCGAGAACTCCTCGACCGGAACCAGCCGGTACGGCTTCTTCACCGACGGTTCCGGCCGGCCGTAGTTGAGGCAGACGGTTCGCATCCGAAGCTGAATCGCCTTGCCGGCGGGAATGGTGGCAAAGCCGGCGAACGAGGCGAGTTCCGGTTTGCCCACCCATTCCGCGGGAACGCTCGGAAAGCCGAACGGATTCGGATTCTGGCCCGGCCCCGCGGTCTGCTGCCCCGTGGCCTGCATGGGCCCGCCGACTCCCTGCGACTGATTGCCCTGGGCCCCCGGTTGCCCCAAGGGGTTCTGCTGTCCCGTTCCCGTGAGGCTGAACGGATTGTTTCCCGGCCCGCCGAACACGGTGCTCGCCCCCAACTGCGGCAGCACGTGCACGCCGACCGCCGCCTTGGGCAACGCCACGGTCAGCGGCTCGTCGGTCTTGTTCTCAATCACGACATTCGCCCGGTGCGCATCCTGGGCCGTCATGCGGATGTCGAACCGGCCGTCGTCGCGGCCCGCAAACAGGGGAACGATCTCGGCGCCCGGATCGAGCGACAGTCGCGTGATGGGCCCGGATTTGGCCCCGAACATTCCCCCTAGAGCCGCCACGGCGGTGAACGCCAACACAGTTTGTTGCCAGCCGGTGCCGCGTCGCATGACAATCCCTCCCACAGAGACTCCGGGCGCACAAGGGGTCCTCCAGGACAACGAGGAGCGCCCGCGGGAATCAACAGCACTCCACACGCCGCACACCGACGCCCACGGGTTGCAACCCGTGGGCGTCTGATCACGGGGTTTCCGATGAGCGACAATCCCCTCCGCTTCGGCATCCTGGGCACGGCCCGCATCGCCGAGAAAATCGCCCCCGCGATCCAGGCCACCCCCGGCGCGCAACTGGTCGCCATCGCCAGCCGCGACCCCGCCCGCGCCGCCGAGTGGGCAGAGCGCCACGGCATCGCTCGGAGCTACGGCAGTTACGAGGCGTTGCTGGAGGCCGACGACCTCGACGCCGTCTACATCCCCTTGCCGCCGTCGCTGCAT
>Ga0073934_10011764_pt1 | contig 10490 bp, 7 predicted proteins | sample LarsenN4metaG_FD_76834 | JGI IMG/M metagenome (GOLD analysis project Ga0073934, IMG submission 76834) | Hot spring sediment bacterial and archeal communities from British Columbia, Canada, to study Microbial Dark Matter (Phase II) - Larsen... ... | reverse complement strand
CGTGCGCCAGCCCCAGGTTCTCGGCGCGCTCGCTGTGGAGGACGCCAACGGAACCGTGCGGATCAAGAAGCGGAACATCACCCTGCTGATGCTCAGCGGTGGGGTGGATTCGACCTATACGCTGGTCAAACTGCTTACGGAAACCACCGATATCGTGCTCGCGCATCACGTGCATCTGTTGAACCGCGAAGGCCGACACGACGCCGAAGCACGAGCATGCCGGGCGATCGTCGCCTGGTGCCGGCAGGCTTTTCGCGAGTTCGCCTATACGGAGACGGCGATCGATCACCGAAACCTTCATTTCTACGGCTTCGATATGATCAGCGTCGGCTTCGAAGCGGGGCTGATCGCGCACAACTATCTGAAGACCCACGGACGCCCGATCGATCGCTGGATGATCGGCATCTGCAAGGAAGAGACGAACAACCGTGAGCGATGGCCGCACGTCGTGAACTGCGTCGCCGCTAATTGCTACCCCGGTCCGCCCCCCCGCTATTTCCAGTTGCCGGTCGTCACCAAAGCCGAGATGCTCGGCTATCTCCCGCAGCCGCTTCTCGACCGCGTCTGGACCTGCCGGCATCCGGTGGCATCCGGCGACGCGTATTTTGAATGCGGCACCTGCGCGACGTGCCTGATCATGAAAGACGCGCGAGCCCAGAAGCTCGCGTCGTCGCAATCCGCGCCGTGATCGTCGTGGCAGCGCTCGATGTCCGGATCTCCATTCTGGCGCTGTGCCGTCGCCTGTCGGCGTTGCCCCTTGGTCCTCTGTCGGGGTGCGGCCCCGTTCCGCCCGCCTACGAAAATGACGTTCGCGAGCTGGCCGAGCTGGCCCGAAAAGCGTCGTGCGCGGCAGACCCAAGTTTGGATCGGTGTGAGGAACTCGCCGCGCTGGCACCCTTGCTGCATCGGTTCCGCGCCGCATACGAGTACGCGCGAGAGCGCTGGTGGGCACATCAGGTCCTCGCGCACGAGCGACCCGTGGCCGCCCTGGCCGCCCTCGAAGAAGAAACGCGAGTGTGGGCTCTCGATCGGCTGATGGTGGCCGAACTCGACCAGTGCCGCCACATTGCATTCGTCGGCTGTGGGCCGTTGCCGGTCACAGCGCTCGCACTCACGCGCTCGACCGAAGCCGAGATCACCGCGATCGATTGCGATCCGGAAGCCGTCGAAATCGCTCGGCGCATTGTCGCGGTCGCGGGAGCAGAGCGGCGTATCCGGGTCGAGCCTGGGGATGCCACCCGCATCGAACTGCCGAGAGGTGCCGACGCTGTCGTGGCATCGGTGCTGACCGGAGTGGATCGCCATGGGACGGAGCACGACAGGACCCGCGCGGTGTCACACCTGATCGACATCCTGCCGCACGGCGTGAAACTCGTCGTGCGCGAACCGCGAGGGCTTGGTTGGCTCCTGTATCCAAGATCGGGACTACCCTCTCTGCCGGGTCTTTCGGCCGTGCGGAAAGAGCCCGGCCCCGATGAACGCCCTTACTTCACCTGCATTCTGACGTTCGAGAAACGCGCACCCTGCGCGCCTCCGGCGACGTCGCCGATTTCGAGTGACCCCGCGTGTCCGTAGCCGAAGCGCCGAGAGAGCGTATTTCCGAAGAGCGGCCTGCCGTCGATACCGGCCTCGAAGCGCTCGTGACATTATTGGCGCTGCACGAGATCGCCGCCGACGGCGATCAGATCGCGCGCGAATTCGGCAACGGCGGCGAGCCGCTCGCGAGCTTCGACCTCGTGCGCGCGGCGCGTGCCAAGGGACTGAAAGCGCGTCTCACGAAAGCAAATGCGAAAACCGTTGCCCAGGTCGGACTGCCGGCGATCGCCCGGCAGAAGGACGGCAGCTACGTCATCATCGCCCGGGCCAACGACGAGAAAGTTCTCGTCAAGGAGGCGGGCGCGCCACCGGCCGAGTGGACCCTCGCGCAGCTGGACGATCGGTGGTCCGGCGAACTCGTGCTGCTGGCGCGCCGCGCGAGCCTCGGCCAGATCGCGGGGCAATTTGGGCTCAGCTGGTTTTTACCGGCGATCGTCAAATTCAAAGGGCTGCTGTCCGAAGTCGTCGTCGCATCGTTCTTCCTGCAGCTTCTGGCGCTCGTCGCCCCGCTCTTCAGTCAGGTCGTCATCGACAAGGTGCTCGTCCACCGCGGCTTGACGACCCTCGACGTGCTGGTGGTCGGGCTCATCGTCCTCGGGCTGTTCGAGGTGATCCTCGGGGGACTGCGCACTTACGTGTTCGCGCACACGACGAGCCGGGTCGACAGTCTTCTCGGCGCCCGCCTGTTCCAGCATCTCGTCGCGTTGCCCATCGCCTACTTCGAAAGCCGGCCGACGGGGCAGACGGTGGCGCGCGTCCGCGAACTCGAAAACATCCGTAACTTTCTGACGAGCTCGGCGCTGACGCTCGTGCTCGATCTCTTCTTTTGCATCGTCTTTCTCGCCGTCATGTACTGGTATTCGCCGACGCTGACGTGGATCGTCCTCGGCTCCATCCCCTTCTATGTCGCGCTCGCCGTCGTCGTGACGCCACGGCTCAGAGCCCTCATCGAGGACAAGTTCCAGCGCGGCGCGCACAATCAATCGTTCCTGGTCGAGAGCATCGCCGGCATCGAGACCTTGAAGGCAATGGCCGTCGCGCCGCAAATGCAGCGCCGCTGGGAAGAAAGCCTCGCGGCCTATGTGCAGTCGTCCTTCAAGGTCGTCGCGCTCGGCAACTGGGCGAGCCAGGGCGTCCAGCTGATCAACAAGGTCACGATGGGCCTGATCCTGTGGTTCGGCGCCCACTTGGCCATCGATGGTCAAATGACGGTCGGCGAATTCGTCGCCTTCAACATGCTGGCCGGACAGGTCACGGGACCGATCATCCGCCTCGCGCAGCTCTGGAACGATTTCCAGCAGTTCAAGATCTCGATCGACCGATTGGGCGACGTGCTCGACACGCCGACGGAGCCAAGGCCATCGGCGCAACCGAGCCTGCCGCCCGTGCGGGGGCGCATCCGGCTCGAGGGCGTCGGCTTCCGGTATCGGCCGGGCGGTGCGGAAGTCCTGCGCGACGTGACCGTCGAGATCCCGAGCGGGCAGGTCGTCGGCGTGGTTGGACGATCCGGCTCCGGCAAATCGACGCTCGCGAAACTGCTGCAGAGGTTGCATGTCCCGGAGCGTGGTCGGGTCCTCGTCGACGGCGTGGATATCGCCCTCATGGATCCCGCGTGGCTCCGACGGCAAATCGGCGTCGTCCTGCAGGAAAACGTGCTCTTCAACCGGTCGATCCGCGACAACATTGCGCTCGCCGATCCAGCCATGCCGATCGAGCGGATCATGCGGGCGGCGCAGCTGGCCGCCGCACACGACTTCATTCTCGAAACCCCCTACGGCTACGACACGGTGCTGGAAGAGCGAGGCTCGAACCTCTCCGGCGGCCAGCGGCAGCGGATCGCCATCGCCCGTGCCCTTGCCGGAAATCCGCGGATCCTCATCCTCGACGAGGCGACAAGCGCGCTCGACTACGAGAGCGAAGCGACCATCCAGCGCAACATGCGGGAGATCGTCCGGGGCAAGACGGTTCTGATGATCGCGCACAGGCTGTCGACGGTCCGGCGGGCCGATCGCATCCTCGTCATGGAGCGCGGCCAGATCATCGAGGACGGACCGCACGACGACCTCGTCAAAGCCGGGGGAGCGGATGCAAAGCTCGTCGCCCAAGCCGGGCTCTGAAGCGACTGCAGCCGTGCCGGCGACCGGGTGGTGGCCGCGTGCGTCCACCGCACGTGCCGACCGCTATGCCTTTCTGCCAGCCGCCATCGAGGTTCTGGAAACGCCGCCGCATCCCGCGGCCCGTGTTCTCGCGGGAGTTCTCATCAGCCTCCTGGTGATCGCACTCGCGTGGTCGATCCTCGGGCGCATCGACCAAGTCGCCGTCGCCTCCGGTCAGATCGTTCCCGTCTCACGCGTGCAGATCGTCCAGCCGATCGAAAGCGGCGTCATCCGGCAGATCCACGTGCGCGACGGCCAGCACGTCAAGGCGGGCGATCCCCTCATCGAACTCGATCCGACCGAGACCGACGCCTCGATCGCGGCGCAACGCGCGGAGCTTGCCAAGGCCAAGATCGATGCAGCAATAGCGGACGCCCTGCTCGCGACCGACCCAGCCGCAGCCTTCCAGGCGCCCGACGGCGTACCGCCCCTTCTGATCGAAGCCGCACGCCTGCAGGTGGCCGGCGAGACGGAAAGGCTCGCCGCCACGCTCGCCGGCATCGATGCCGAGATCGCCGAACAGCACGGCATGCTCGAAGCCTACGGGCGGACCATCGAGAAGACGCGGCAACTCGCACCGATCATCGCAGACCGTCTCGCAGGCCTCGAAGAGCTCGAATCGAAAGGTCTCGTCCGGAAGCCCGACATCCTGGCCGTCCGCCAGCAGAAGATCGAGAACGAGACCGAGGCCAGCACGACGGGTGCAGCCGAAGTGCAGGCCCGCGCTCGCATCGAAAGCCGGTTGAAGCGTCGTGCCGAAGCGATCGCAGCGGCCAGAACCGATGCCCTGCAGCGCAAGGCCGATGCGCTCCGCCGCATCGTCGCCGCCGAGCAACAGATCCGGCGTGATACGCAACGGCGCGAGGATCGCATTCTGCGCGCGCCGGTCAGCGGCGTGGTGACCGGCCAATCGGCCTTCACGATCGGTGGCGTCGTGACGACGAAAGACGTGATCATGCGCGTCGTGCCGGAAGGCGCGATCCTCGAAGCTGAGGTCATGGTGCTCAACCGGGACATCGGCTTCGTCGCGGTCGGCCAGCCCGTGGAACTGAAGCTCGAAACGTTCCCATTCACGCGGTTCGGGCTGATCGAAGGCCAGGTAAAGCAGGTCTGGCGTGATGCCATCCAGGACGAGAAACAGGGCCTCGTCTACAAAGCGGAGGTGACGCTCGCGGCGGACAAAATCCTGATCGGCCGCGACTGGGTTCCATTGGCGCCCGGCATGGCCGTCCAGGCGGAAATCAAAACGGGCGACCGCCGCGTGATCTCGTACTTCCTCTCCCCGCTGCTGCGCTATCGCGACGAGAGCCTGAGAGAGCGGTGAGCGGGTGGAGTATCACCCACACAGGGCATAAGGTGCGCCTATGTCTCCGGCGGGATATTGATTTAATTGGTCGGAGCGACGGGATTTGAACCCACGCCGCCCAGCCTCAAGCCGGCGTCTTTAGAGCCGCGCCTAGCGATTGGAGCGACTGGAGATTAGAGAGATGCCCTACGTCGCGGCGCGTGTCGAGGCGGAGCCCCTCGACAAAAGCCTCGCCGCGGCGCCGTTTTCCGCACCGTCAACTACCGAGATATGGTTCGTAGGTGAGACAGGCATCGAATGGCACTGGACCTTGAGAGACTGCGTGCCGACACGCCAGGTGCCGCCACACGCGTTCACTTGAATAACGCGGGCGCGGCGCTAATGCCGACGCCCGTGGTGGACGCGATGATTGCGCACCTTCGACGCGAGGCGACCATCGGCGGTTATGAGGCGGCTGCCGAGGCCACCGATCGACTCGAAGGCGTCTACGACAGCGTTGCCCGCCTTGTGGGAGCGCAACGTGCGGAAATTGCGCTGGTCGAGAATGCCACTGTCGCTTGGCAGATGGCATTCTATTCGCTGCAATTCCGTACCGGCGACCGCATCCTCACCGCGAGCGCGGAATACGCGGCGAACTATGTCGCGTTCCTGCAAGTCGCCAAGCGAACTGGCGTCAAAATCGATGTCATCCCGAACGACGAGAATGGTGTTCTCAGTCCGGAAGCACTCTCTCGAATGATCGACGATCGGGTCCGCCTCATCGCCATCACGTGGGTTCCGACAAATGGCGGTCTCGTCAATCCTGCTGCCGCCGTCGGCCGGATCGCTCGAGCGGCCGGCATCCCGTATCTCCTCGACGCGTGTCAGGCCGTGGGACAGATGCCGATTTCAGTCGACGAGATCGGGTGCGACATGCTGACAGCGACCGGGCGGAAGTTCCTGCGCGGCCCCCGCGGCACGGGCTTCCTTTATGTCCGAGCGAATCTTCTGTCCCAGTTAGAACCCCCAATGATCGACCATTTCGCAGCCCCTTGGGTTGCCCTCGATCGATACGAACTCAGACCTGATGCACGCCGCTTCGAGAATTGGGAGAACAACTACGCGGCACGTCTCGGTCTTGGCGTCGCCATCGACTACGCGCTTGAGATCGGACTGGACAAGATCGAACAGCGCTGCCGCACCCTGAGCAACGGACTGAGGCGACAAATGGCAAAGATTCCCAGCGTGACACTGCACGATCTGGGGCCCAGTCCAGCGTCTATTGTCTCTTTTTCTGTCGCCGGCTTCGAAGCGGCGAAAGTGAAGGCGTACCTGACGGAGGATGGAATCAATGTTTCGGTCTCGAGCCCATCGAGCACACTCATTGATGCGTCGGAACGAAACTTGCCGAACGTCGTGCGCGCGTCGCCTCACTACTACAACAGCGAAGATGAAATCACCCGATGTGCCGAAGCCATCAGCCGCTTATCGTCTAGGTAAACTGCGGAAGCAGACCGATCTACACTGCCCTCGACCGGACGGCCGAGAGGGGAGCGGTCATCCGCCAGACGATCCGCTCGGCAGTGACCGTATAGTCGACCTCGGCATCCAGCGCATCGCGCACCGTCCGAGTAACGACCACGTGGCCGAATCCCCGCTGCTGGGGCGGATGGACGGGCGGATTGGGAGCCTCGTCCCAGGTCAGTTCGAGCGCAGCCTCTTGCGACGCAGAGACGACCCGCCATCTGACAGCCAGTCGACCGCCCTTGTCTCCGAGTGCGCCATACTTTGCGGCATTCGTCGCGAGTTCGAATAGCGCCATGCCGATTGCCTGGGTCGCCGGCGGCGACAGATCGACATTCGGCCCCGAAAGATCGTGACGAGCAACGTCGGTGAAACTCGAGAGCTGAGCCCTTACAAGATCATCGAGATGGACGCCCGACCAGTCGCGCTGGACCAGCAGATCGTGCGACCGAGCAATCCCGTGCAATCGATCACTGAAATGCGCCACGTACTCGGCGGTCGACTGGCCGGGATGCGCCGATTGACGTGCCATCGCGCCGATCACAGCCAGCAGGTTCTTGGTCCGGTGGGAAAGTTCGCGCATCGCGGCAAGCGTCAACTCCTCGGCGCGCTTGCGTTCGCTGATGTCGACGTTCATGCCAACCCATTCGCGCAGTTCGCCGTCGGCGTCGAAGAGCGGAACGGCTCGTGCGCTCGACCAGACCCAGCCACCTTCGGCCGACTTCAGACGGTATTCGGCCGAGTAAAGGGTCTTCGTTGACGCGGCCAGCTTCCATCGCTCCAACAATTGCGGACGATCTTCCGGGTGCACAGCATCGAGCCAGCCCCAGCCGAGCCACTCGTCCATGGATTGACCGGTCGCACGTCGCCAACTCGGCGCATCCTCGACAGCACGACCCTCCGGCGACATGGTCCAGGCCGCCTGCGATGAGCCCATGACCAGCGCTTCGAACCGTTCCTTTGCGAGCGCGAGATCGCGCGTTCGCTCTTCGACCCGCGCCATAAGATCACGGCGCGCCGCCTCGAGTTCTTCGAGTGTCTCGCGGTGCGCCGCGACCTCGCGTGCGAGCCGATCATTCGCCCGTTGCAGATCCCCAGGGTTCGGCAACGCCGCGACCGCCGGAACGAGCGGGAACATGACGATCGCGGTGGCCACGGAGAAGAACGCCGTTGCGAGCTTTATGAACGCTTGCGTCTCGTAGACGGGATACCAAAGCGTCAGCGCGCTGAACAAGTGCGTGAAGCCGCAGAACATGATGAAGGCGAAGAACAGCCAGCCGAGGTGCGAGAAATCCCAGTTCCGTTTGAGCCGCTGGAATTGAAAGATCGCGAGTGGAATGGCGAAGTACGCAGTCGCGACGAGAACGTCCGACCCTGCGTGCAGCGCAACGAGCCAAGGCTTCCACAGCAGGCAATAGCCATGCGCCATGTAAGCAGCCTGGTTGATGAAGTCCGTGATCATGTGCCCGCTCGGCTATAGAACGCCGCCCAGGTCCCCCGGCTGCATCATGGCTGATCCAGGTCAAAACTGCACGTGCGGCGGAGTTGCTTTCCCGGTCCAGTGTCTGCCACACACATCGTACCTCAATCGGTCACCCATTCGGCGCAGCGCGGTGGCGTCTGCTGACCCCACGGCATGATCGGCACGGTGGAGGTTGAGTTCTCAGGACTGCCCTCGATCAGCTTGTCCGTGTAGGTTACGTAGACGAGCACGTTCCGTTTCTTGTCGCATCCGCGCACGATGCGCATCTTCTTGAAGAACAGCGAGCGGCGCTGGCGGAAAACCTCATCGCCCTGCTCGAACTTCGCCTTGAATATGATCGGTCCGACCTGCCGGCACGCGAGCGACACGGTCGATAGTTCCTCGGCAAGCCCAAGCCAGCCGGTCCAGCCGCCTTTTTCCGGCACCGTGAAATGGCAGGTGACGCCCTCGACCGAGGGATCGTCGATGGCATACGTGCCGAGCTTGTGGTCCGGCGACAGGAATTGCCAGACCGTCGTGCGCTTGAAGATCAGGTCGGGCCCGTCGTCCGCCGTCGCCGGCAGACGCGCACCGGCTATCGCTGCCCCCAGTAGCACCCCCGTGACGACAAGAAGCCACCGCATCGCATCCTCGCTGATTTCAAGCCTCGAGCGCGAGCCTAGCGTCGACCGGCGATGGGACCAAGCGCAGCCGGTATTGCCTCCATGAAGCCGTCACCGACGGCTTCGTCTCCCGGACCGGGGCTGCTAGTCTCGACCGAACGAGGGAGGCATCATGACGAAATCAGGAGCACTGCGCGTCGGCATTCTCGGGACCGCAAAAATCGCGCGCCAGTTCGCAGAGGGCGTGGCCCCCTCGCCTCTGGTCGATGTCGTCGCGGTGGCGAGCCGCGACCGATCCACGGCCGAAGCGTTCGCGACCGATTGCGCGATCCCGCGCGCATTTGGAAGCTACGCCGCACTGCTCGACGACCGGGACGTCGAAGCGATCTACATTCCGCTTCCGAACAACCTGCACGGCACCTGGTCGATCGCGGCCTTGGAAGCCGGCAAGCACGTACTCTGCGAGAAGCCCCTCGCCGTCTCGGAAGAGGAAGCGCGCCGCATGTACGCGACGGCCGATCGACACGGTCGCCACCTCGCCGAGGCCTATCCCTACCTCGCGCAGCCCCAGACGACGCTGACGCGCGATCTGCTTCGAAAAGGCGCGATCGGCCGCGTTCACGTCATTCGCGCAGCGTTCGGTGTTCCCTTTTCCGATCCGGCAAACATCCGGCTGAAACCGGATCTCGCCGGCGGGTCGATGATGGACGCGGGCAGCTACGCCGTGAGCTTCGTGCGCGTGATGGCCGGCGAACGGCCGAGCCGCGTGCATGCGACCGCACGATGGGGCGCGACGGGCGTCGACACCACGGTCGTCGCCACACTCGAATTCGCATCGGGTCTCCTGGCTCAGGTGATGTCCAGTTTCTCGACCGCCTACCACCGGCACGCGCAGATCGCAGGGGAGACGGGCATCCTCGAAAGCCTCTACCTCAATCATCCCCCGATTGGCGGCGCCCCGATGGTCACCATCCGCCGGGGGGAATTGGCGGCCGGCACGATCGAGACGCACAGTGCCGAAGGCGGCAACGGCTTCCGGCTCGAGGCCGAGAGCTTCGCGAGGCTGGTCGCGGGCGACCTGGGCGCGTGGACGGGCGTGACACCGGAGGAATCGATCGACATCGCCGGTATTCTCGCGGCCATCCTCGAAAGCGCACGGAGTGGGCGTCCGATCGATCTCTGATTTTTCTCCACCGGACGGAAGAAGCCGGATTAGGATACCGGCTCAGGAGAAATTAACCACCCCTTTAAAGCCCACGTCAACGGACGTTCGCTAAGCTGATCGATACACGTTAAAGATCGTGTGTGCGCGGCCGGCCGACCCCGAACGTCAGCTGGCCATTGACCGGAGCGCCGTCGACGAGCGGCCCCTGAGACGACCTCCGACGCGCCCTCCGGGGTGTGAGCATCGGTGGCTCCGGAACTTGCGAAGGGCGGGCGTCACAGCCCGCCCTTCTCTTTATTGGCTGCCCAGACGGAAAAGGGCGGCTCGACGAGCCGCCCTTCCCCTCAATTCCGACGTAAGCGTTCAGCTTACATCATGTCCATGCCGCCCATGCCGCCCATGCCGCCCGGCATGCCGCCGCCGGCTTCCTTCTTCTTCGGCGACTCGGCGATGCCGGCTTCCGTCGTGATCATCAGGCCGGCGATCGAGGCCGCGTCCTGGAGAGCGGTGCGCACGACCTTCGCGGGATCGATGATCCCCTTCTCGATCATGTCGCCGTACTCGTCCTTCTGCGCGTCGTAGCCGAACGCCTGGGCGCGGCTCTCGAGAACCTTGCCGACGACGATCGAACCCTCGACGCCCGCGTTCTCCGAGATCTGACGGATCGGAGCCTGAAGCG
>Ga0073934_10011763_pt1 | contig 10491 bp, 13 predicted proteins | sample LarsenN4metaG_FD_76834 | JGI IMG/M metagenome (GOLD analysis project Ga0073934, IMG submission 76834) | Hot spring sediment bacterial and archeal communities from British Columbia, Canada, to study Microbial Dark Matter (Phase II) - Larsen... ... | reverse complement strand
GTTTCCACTTTTCGTCTATAAATTTTAGTTTCTGTTAGAAAATAAAGCCTCAAACCCGGATGAAACCAAAGTCTCAGAAGTTGGCTGAGATTATTGTTTTCCGAGAGTGACAGAACAGGGATAGGGATTGGGGAGCAACTTAACAGCAAACCCATAATCCATCGGTGTGCATCGGTGTACCCTGCGGGAAGCCGCCCTTACGGGCGTCTACATCCGTGTTCGTTTTATTTTTAATCAATTGCCTGCGAGGATCTAACTTGAAAAATCAAAAATACACAATCTAATTTTGAATTAAGTAGAAACGCGAGGTACAAAAAGTATTTTTTGATAAATCGAACACCGATATACACCGATAAACACATATCTGTGTCATCTGTGTTTATCGGTGTTCATCAGTGGTCGATATTACAAAATATAATTTTTGCCACAACCCTTACCCCATCCCCTAATTTCACTTCAAGTAGACATAATTAAACACCTCCTCCAGCAGCAACAGGAAGTGAACAAACAATTAGAATCCTATAGCCTAACCCTGGAAGAGAAAGTAGAAGCAAGAACACGGGAATTACGTGAGAAAAATAACTACCTGAAACAACTCCTCGATGAACTCCACCGCACCCAAACTCAAATGGTTGAGAGTGAAAAGATGTCTGCTTTGGGACAAATGGTCGCTGGTGTAGCGACCAAGCCTGTGGGGAAAGGTACTGGATTGGGTTTATCAATCAGTTATCAGATTGTGACGGAAAAACATCATGGTAGGCTTTACTGTAATACAACGCCAGGACAAGGTACAAAGTTTGTGATTGAAATTCCAATTCGGCAATTCAGCCATGCTGCTGCTTGATGATAAAAATGCTCGATCAACATCAAACACCTTTATTAGACACCTTAAAAGTTTGTGCTGAACATCCCCATGCACCTTTTTACACTCCAGGACATAAACGAGGTGTGGGAGTTTCCCAGAAAATAGCTGATGTTTTTGGTAAAACTGTATTTCGCCACGATTTACCAGAATTAACAGAGTTAGATAATCTGTTTGCACCAGCAGGCGTGATTCAACAAGCACAAGAATTAGCAGCAGAAGTCTTTGGTGCTGCACAAACATGGTTTCTTGTCAATGGTTCTACTTGTGGAATTCAGGCAGCAATTCTTGCTACTTGCGGCGCTGGCGATAAAATTATTCTGCCACGCAATGTTCATTCCTCTGCGATCGCAGGATTAATTCTCTCTGGAGCCATACCAATTTTTGTCAATCCAGAATACGACCCTGTTTTAGATATTGCTCACAGTATCACTCCCAGCGCAGTAGCAGCAGCACTCTTGGAGCATCCCGACGCCAAAGCCGTGTTCATGGTTTATCCTACATACTACGGTGTTTGTGGAGATGTCAGAGCGATCGCCCAAATTACCCATCAATACAATATTCCTTTACTGGTAGACGAAGCCCACGGCGCACATTTTGCTTTTCATCCCCAACTACCCACCCCGGCTTTAAAAGCAGGTGCAGATTTATCTGTACAATCGATTCATAAAACCTTGGGTGCAATGACTCAAGCATCAATGTTACATATCCAAGGTGAGAGGATAGTTCGCGATCGCCTCAACAAAGCTTTGCAGCTAGTACAATCTACTAGTCCTAGTTATTTACTCTTAGCTTCCTTGGATGCCGCCCGTCAACAAATGGCGCTGCACGGGAAAGAGTTAATGTCACACACACTGCAACTTGCCGAGGAGGCGAGAACTAGAATTACACAAATTCCCGGATTGTCGATTTTACAAAGCCCCCCTTTGCAAGGGAAGTTGGGAAAATCCCCTGGTTTTATAACATTAGATCAAACACGCTTGAGTGTAAATGTTTCCGGTTTAGGTATAACAGGCTTTACTGCCGAAGAAATTCTCAATGAGCAGCTCAGTGTAACTGCGGAATTTGCTTCTTTGCAACATCTCACATTTATTATCAGTTTGGGCAACACCCAAGAAGACATGGAGCAGTTGGTACAAGCTTTTACTAAACTTACTGAGATCACCTCACCCTCCAGCCCCCTCTCCCATAAAGCAGAGGGGGAGAAAATATGGGATGATGTTTTTACTATGGGAGATTTTGCGCGTATCTCGCCTCGTGAAGCTTTTTTTGCTGCGACAGAAGTATTACCAATACTAGAAACTACTGGACGTATTTGTGCTGAAATCCTCTGTCCTTATCCCCCCGGTATTCCTGTGTTAATGCCAGGAGAAGTTATTACTAAACATGCGTTGGAATATTTGCAACAAATCCAGGCTATGGGAGGATTTATTAGCGGTTGTGCGGATAATAGTTTAAGTACAATTACAGTTGTTAAGAGTAAATTTTGATTGCTCTGTATTTAGGAGTGTTTGTCTAACAACTTTTGAAGGCTTGGCTCAGATCTTGCACCTAATTTTTCTTCTGCCAATAAATAAATCTCCAGAGTATTGAGTTCAAGTAATATCAAGTTCGGCTAATTGCTTACAATATTATACTTCGCTGTTGGATATCGGGCATTGGGCATTGGAAAATTATCAGTATCTTGATTACCAATTACCCATTACCCATTACCAATTACCAACCCGTGGGAGAGTATAGGTACGTAAGCGAACATGATATTAGCTAATTAAAATCTTGCCCAATCTGTGCCTTTCCAAAAACCAAAAAATAGAAATGCAGATACTAAAGCACCAAGAATCCATTTCGTAGAGGTCTTGATTAAGCTTAGACCACGCAAAGATTGGGTAGCTTCTGCTTGCTCCTTGATTTGTACTTTTGCTCTAGAAACTTGAGACAAAAGTTGATCCTTTAGTTCTTCTGGTTTTTTACCATATAGGGAACCACCCCGGCTTTTTAAAAGATCATCTAATTGTTCAGGAGTCGCTTGACTAAGTTGCTTTTGTAACTGTTCAGCACGAGAAATTTGCTGTGTAGATATATTATTGATTTGGGCAATATTTTCTTTATTAAGCCGAATAGTATTAACAATCCCTAAAGGTATCATTAATATAAACAACGCTGAAAACAATATAGTCAGCCAAGACAATAATTTTAAAACGGGAAATTCCCATCTATTGCGCGAATGCAATTCACCATAAAAAATTAGTGCCAACCCAATTAAAGGTACAGGTACACGTTCAACTATTGCTCCTATAGTTTGTAATTCCCAAGCAGGGTTGAAAAAGTTTGATGGCAGAAAAATTGCTACCCAATCAAACACAGATAATATCAATAGGCCATAGCCTAGCGATCGCACAATAGTTAATGAACTTTCCTGCGTTAAAACAAATTGGTGGGAAGCAGATGTTTCAATTTTTGATTTAGTCATAAGTTATTGTAAAAAATCACAACAATTCCAAAAGACAAAACTTTAAGGTTTCTGCAAATGAGAATGCCAGTATTGATGCCAGGAAAACCAGGCAGATTCCAGGACTTGATAGGTAGCTTCTGGGGAAGAATTTCTTAAGGGAATCGACAAATGTGACCAAAGACAGTGCTCGTCTTTTATTACCTGTTTTTGAGCAAATAACCAAGACAATAAAAGTTCCCAAGATAGGTTGTTTGGGTGTTGACTTTGATTAAATTGGGTATTCGTAAAAGTGCTATAACCTTGCAGATTAATACAAGCACTTAGGAAGGCTTTTTGTTGTTCAACTCCTAATCCGTAATAGCCTACACCTTCTCTTTTTCGTACGATGACAGATGATGAAATCTGAGTATATTTTTTAATCAGTTGATTAACATCTCCTATTTTTACATAACGCATTTCAATTTCTAAAGGTAAATCTCTATGAATATACTGATAATTCCTTTGAGCTAACAATTCAGAATTATTTTGTATCTGCTGAGATAAATCTCTGCTAGATTTTAGTTGCCACTGGGGTAAAGTTACAACTTCTGGAAAAACAAAATCATCGACAGTGCTTTTGTCTCGTTTGGGCAGCAGTGTAACTTGTCCCAATACAAATAACACGTTACTAACGCATAATATTAACAATAAAATACGAAAATTTTTCCAATTCATCATATCTTAATTATGACAACTTAGAATCTTGATTTTTAGATTCATTGTGTCCAATTAAAAACCAACAGAATAAACCAAAAATTAGTACAGAAATTATTGAAAATAAAAGAGAGCCATTTCCACTATGCCAGTAATCAAAAGCATTCATATTATCTTTTGCTACGATGACAGTCATCAGTGCCACTCGTCCAGCATTCATCATAAATCCCACCGTAGCAGCGACAATTGGAACCAATACTTTGTACTGCCAACTCTGAGGAAAGACTAGCAGAAAAAGTATTGCTAAACCCAACATTTGGGAAATTAATTCTACACCAGAACAACCACGAAGTACTTCTACACTGCCATTTGGTAGATAAATATTGATTCCAGTAAGAGTGACATCAAAACCGATGTACCAAAGTATAAAAGCTGATGATTTGGCAGTGAGTAATGTAATCTTATAAATAGCCCATTCTGGTAATAGCTTGGGTATACTGAGAAAAAGCAGGGTTATTAACTCACCGATGTATTGCTTTAGTCCTTGAAAACCAGAAGCTATTAAAGCAAGACCTAAGCCAAAAATAAAGGGTGAAGCATACAAAAAACCTCCAAAGCTATTCATAGATGCACTTCTGATCAGTGCTATCCAGATGAAAGCTAAACCCAAAAAACTGGATAAAATGTCACTTTCAAGACTTAGATTGTCTCGTTTTTCCCAAACTATAAAAGATACAGCCGCCCAAGACAAAAAACTAGTACCGAATAGGTTAGTATTTTCCGCTTTCCAAACCAGGGTTAGATGAATTGCAATTAAACCTGAACCTATTGTTAATAGCCAGAACTGTGGATGAGCCAGTCGTATGACTGTAGCCAGTTGATTAGTTTTCATTATCTAATTTAGTGGCAGCTTTCCGAGCAATTTTGTAAAACTTGGATTTTTCAGGTAATATTTTTAGATTGAGCTAAACAACTTCTAAAAATAACTTATTGTTTTATATTTTTTTGTTGCTTGAATTTTCGATGTAAAGCCAAACCCATTCCACCTGCTGCTAACGAACCAAATATAGTTATAGGTTCAGGGACAGGTTTAGTTTTTTTATTAAAAGAAAAGTTATCCATTGCAAAATGCGTACCTTTTCCGTTGTAGCCAGCGTTATTACCACCAGAAGATGTAAACCTTAAATAATCTATTCCCAAAAAATCAAATCTAAATAGTGTAGGAGCTTGGGTATTTAAAAGAACTGTCTGTGAATACTTTCTTTGCCCTGATTCTCCTCCTATAAAACCTTCTACTAACACAGTCAAATTCTCATTCCAAGCAGCTGTTAAATAAGCACTATTAAAATCGAAAATATCATCAACAGTACTTATAGCAACAGTTTTTTCAAAGCCATTATAGGCTACGTTTTCTGGTGATACTGTGCCATTAACATAGCCAGAAGGAGTAAAAGAGGTTGTATTGAGGTAATAAAAGTTTTCCCAATTCAATCCAGCATAGCCGTTAGCAATTGGATTTTGAGATCCAGGTAAATCGTCAAAGGTAATAGTAACAGCTTGAGCTTGTTTTGTATGAGCGATCGCAGCTGCAATACCAAAAGATACAGCTATTGTTGCAATCTTCAGCAACTTCTTTGTTGACTGAAATTTGCTCAGTGTTATACCTGAACTAGCTTTGTCTCGCGTCTTTGCGAATTGAAACCCTATCATTAAACTCACTCCCACAACATGACAAAAAGTGATGGTAGACTTTCCCTGGAGTGAGATTTGTAATTACCCTTGAGCTGCTGCAATTTCAAAATTACAGCTACAGCGCTTAACTCTCCTGTCGGGTTCTATACAGAAGGACTTAATATAATATATACTGTGAAGCCTACAGATTGCTTAACTTGTTAATTTTTCCAAGAATTCAAGTAATAAGCGATACTAATCATATAGTATAAATAAAACTTCACCACTAAAGTTTACAAAAACTTTACAGTTAAAACTTGTTAATTTGTGTCGGACGTAAGATTTGACAAGCTCCTTACAAATATAACTTGCCTAGACAGCTAGATAAATTTTTTATAAAGCGAAAATAATTGCTGACAGTGGAGTATGCGATCGCAAGCAATGGGGAGATGATGCAGATGCGATCGAAAGCACAACAAGACCATTTTCTGGTAGTACTGGTATTGCTAATGCTATTGATTTTGCAGTTAATCTTCTCAACACCAATGATTACGATGGTACAAGGAGAGTCATTGATATATCAGGTGATGGCATTGAAAATGTTAGCTCAGATGATGGTTTAAAAACAGCACGAGATAATGCAGTTCAAGCAGGGATTATCATCAACGGTCTACCGATTTTGACCGGAGATCCAGATCTTGATGACTACTACCAGCGAATGATTTCTCAGACTTTGGTAACGCTGTCACCCAAAAAATTGGACGTGAAATTAAGCCTGACCAACCAGTCCCTGAACCGATAACTATCCTTGGTTCCCTTGCTGCTGGTGGTATAGGTGTTGTCTTGCGTCGCAAAAAGAAGCAAAAAGACACTGGTAATACCGTTTCACTATAGGTTTGATACATTTAGCCACCAACGAGACAAAGAGGACAAGGTGAAATGGTATAACGTGTAAATCTGCTTAAAAATCTACTTGATTTGTAATTTGATCAAGCAAAAAAAGAGGGTGGTAATACACACCCTCGTTTCATGTCTATATTATTGACATTCCCAATTTACTTGTTACGACCACCCAACCACTTAGCAGCAGCAAGTCCGACAATGGCTCCCACAATCGGGTTACTGAGGAACTTGATGATAGCTGGCTGTTCTGCTAATACTTCCCGGAAAATGTCGGGATGGTTGTGATATGCAAAAGAAGCGAGTCTGCTGACATCATCCGCACTCATGCGGTTGGGGTTGTGGGTAGAAAGTCCTAGTTGTTGCTCAAGATGACGCTCATCCAATCCTCTTTGCTTCAGGTGTTTGAAAAAGGCGCGTGCGACATCATCTCTTTCGTTGGGTTTAATATTAGCGATCGCCTTTTGTAATTCTGGCTCCATTTGGCTAGGAGGAATGCTGCTGGAATTAAAAGAGCGTTCAAACATTTGGCGACGCTGGGAGGGCGTTGTACGCTGAGCAAAATCATCAAAGCTTTGATACTCTTGTGATACATCACCGCTGGGAGCATCATCAAGAGATTCTACATTACCCTGAGCCAAATCTCTCATTATTTGGCGTTTATACTCTTCACTGCTACTCACTTTATCAATCTCCTTTTCTTATCCTTGCTGGTAGTTGGTGGTTGATTGTTGGTTGTTAGGACACCAAACAACAAACAACAATCCCTAGCTAGCTGTACTGAACTTGATTGCTTTGGACGTCGTATCGAGCCGTCAAAATCAGCTGCTTGTCGGGTGCGTATACCAAAACCGTTAAATCTTGATTAGGAAAATTTTTCCGAAAACCTTCAACTAGAGATCTTGTCAAGGTTCGCACTTCGTTAGGACGAACTTGTGGAGAAATAACGACACCTAACTTGTTGTTATCACGAACATAAGCATCTGTGACTAATCCCCGAGATGTTTGCACAACCCAGTTACCAAAAGATTGTCCAGCTGCGGTGTTTCCCCGCTCTAATTGTGCGTAAGCTACATCTCGACCAACTACTGGTGGATTTGTGGTACGGTCAACTTGGGCAACGTTACCACCACAAGCAGTAGTAATAGTTAAAACTAAAATTAAAACAACAGCCGTGACAAGTTTACGACTCTGCTGTAGCAGACTCATTTTTGTTTCCTCCTCAATAAATACTGTTAGAGAACTAACAATATGTTTTATTTATTTTCATTAGCAGCTTGTAATCTATACATTTGGCTCTGAATAATAAGTCCGCTTCAGCGGACTTATTATCTCAATCAACATCTTTTTAGAATTTGAGCCAGTTTAGCTAATCGCTCTTTTATAAAAGAGAATGCACCCTGTTTGTTTAATTCTGCACTGTGAATTGCATGGTTAGTCAACTCAGTACGTCTTAAACTAAATTTCAGGGCTTATAGCCAAAGTCTATCAAAATAAACTGATATTCATATTCGGTAGACTTTGGCTCACTTGAACTTTTAGTTACGAAATTTATTTCTTGGCAGACTCAAAAGCTAGTCCGAAATCTTAGTCAAGATTTTTCTTGATATTATCTTTGACATCTTCTACAGAGTGACGTACTTCACTTTCTGCTTGCTTGGCTTTTCCTTCTGCTTTATCTTCTGGATCGCCAGTAACATTTCCCCGTGCTTCTTGTGCTTTACCTTCTAAATTTTTAGCTGTAGCTTTTGCTCTATCTTCTAAACTCATTTCTTTCTCCTGGTTTTATATAATTATTCAGTTTCAAAGCTGTTGGAAAGTTGATAATTAACTTTGATTTTTTTTAGCTTTGATGTTTATAAATTAGCGAATGATTTTGACTTTAGCCTTCTTTCCACAGGTATATTAGTTTCTATACTCCAGGAGAGATAAGTAAATTATTAGTGAGATATTAACAATCAATCAAGAACTCAAAATATTTCATAAAAAACCCGCCTTTCCTAGAAAAGCGGGTTAGAAATTATATAAATATAATTGTTTTCACTAATCAAGATAACCCATCAAAAATTCGGAATCATCAATAACATTTGATGCTACTGGACGATTACCCATCACAGAGTAAGTTTCAGAAATTACCAGAGAGCTGGAGGCGATAGGGCGAATTCCAGATAAATTGATGGTATCAACTACATGGATTGTGTTTGCGGTAATAGGACGCACACCCATAATGTTCATTGTTTCTACAACTTGTAAGCTACTGGTGCTAATAGGACGTACACCAGCAATTGAAACTGTCTCTGCTACTTGCAAATCGCTAGCAGCGATCGGACGTACTCCAGAAATAGCAAGTGTATCAGTTACTTCTAATTTACCGGACGAATCCGCTTGAGTTACGAGATTACTATCTTGTTCGTTTGAACTTTGCGTTTTGTTATTTTCGACGTCCACTGTATTTTCCCCCTTTGATTTGGCACGTTGGCGAGGACTTACTGCCTTACCATTACTGCTAACGGCCATATGCTCATACCTCTAGATTGTTAAGTATTTTTTACAAAAATTCAACAGAAGTGAAGTTTTTCCTATAAATTAAAGTTTAACTTTAAAAAATATTGTATATGTATAGGATTGTTTAAAATCTACACATAAGTAAAAATCAACAAGTTAGGGATGAGGAATGGGGAGTGTGTAGACGCAACAGCGGCTTCTTGTAAGAGTAGAGTGTAATATTTCCCTTGTCCCCCTTGTCTCTCTTCCGATTGGTGATCGCCGATCCTCAATCCCCAGTCTCTATTCGCTACTATGAGATAGGTATTTAGGGTATTTAGAGCAAAACTACATGACAAAATTTTGTCTTCAAGCACCCTTCAATCCAACAGGCGATCAGCCACAAGCGATCGCACAGCTAGTTAGTAGTATCCAAGCTCACAATCGTTATCAAACATTACTGGGAGCAACTGGAACCGGAAAGACATTTACAGTTGCATCAGTGATAGAAAAAGTCGGTAAACCGACTCTGGTACTGGCGCACAACAAAACCCTTGCAGCCCAGCTTTGTAACGAGTTACGAGAATTCTTTCCCAACAACGCTGTTGAGTACTTCGTCAGTTACTACGATTATTATCAACCAGAAGCCTACATTCCGGTTACCGATACCTATATTGAAAAAACAGCCTCTATCAACGATGAGATAGACATGTTGCGACACTCAGCCACGCGATCGCTCTTTGAACGTCGTGATGTCATCGTTGTTGCATCCATTAGTTGTATTTACGGTTTGGGAATTCCCTCAGAATACCTCAAAGCTGCCATTCCTTTCCAAGTCGGAATGGAAGTAGATCAAAGGCAGATTTTGCGAAATTTGGCATCAGTACAATATAGCCAATGATACAGAAATTGGTCGGGGACGTTTTCGTGTCCGGGGTGATGTCCTAGAAATCGGTCCAGCCTACGAAGATCGGATTATTCGCATTGAGTTTTTTGGTGATGAAATTGACGCCATTCGTTACGTCGATCCAGTCACGGGTGAAATTCTTCAAAGTTTACAAGCAGTGAATCTTTATCCGGCGCGTCACTTCGTGACACCAGAAGAAAGATTAGAAGAAGCCTGTGATGCGATCGCCCAAGAATTAAAAGAGCGCAAAGCAGAATTAGAATCAGCCGGGAAATTACTCGAAGCGCAAAGAATAGATCAACGTACCCGTTACGATTTAGAAATGTTGCGCCAAGTGGGTTACTGCAACGGTGTAGAAAACTATTCTCGCCATTTAGCAGGAAGACAAGCCGGAGAACCACCAGAATGTTTAATTGATTATTTCCCCAAAGATTGGCTATTAGTTATTGATGAATCTCACGTTACCGTACCTCAAATTCGCGGTATGTATAACGGCGATCAAGCTAGAAAAAAAGTGTTAAT
>Ga0073934_10011762_pt1 | contig 10491 bp, 6 predicted proteins | sample LarsenN4metaG_FD_76834 | JGI IMG/M metagenome (GOLD analysis project Ga0073934, IMG submission 76834) | Hot spring sediment bacterial and archeal communities from British Columbia, Canada, to study Microbial Dark Matter (Phase II) - Larsen... ... | reverse complement strand
GGGTTGTGGCAGCAGCCGTGCAGGAGCAGGATATCGCCGGCCGGCATTTCTTCGAGCCGCGCCAGCATCCGCTCGAAGGCCAGTGCGTTCGTGGCCGCGTCGAAGTACGGGTACGTCTTCACGGCCAGCCCGGCCGCCTGAAAGATGCCGGGATGATTCGGCCAGGTGGGATCGCTCATCCAGACGGTCGCACCGGGCGCCGTCTTCTTCAAGAAATCAGCCGCCACGCGCAGACCGCCAGTACCGCCCGGCGTGTGCGCCGTGGCCACCCGGTTCGCGGCGATGGCTTCATGCCCTGGGCCGAAGAGCAGCTCCTGCACGCGCGCGGCGTAGTCGGGCGAACCCTCGATGCCCAAGTAGCCCTTGGTGGATTCGGTGTTGAGAATGCGCTCCTCGGCCGCCTTGACGCTCGGCAACACCGGCGTGCGCCCCGAGGCGTCCTTGTAGACGCCAATGCTCAGGTTGATCTTGCCGGAACGAGTGTCCTGGTTGAACGCCTCGGACAGGCCCAAAATCGGGTCCGGCGGCGCTGGCGCGAGTGTCTCGAACATGGCGGGTGTCTGGGTCGGACGTTCGGGGACGCGAAATCAAAGCCCCTCATGATACGTCCAGGACACGTCGGGCAGAAGGATCGGTTCGCGCGGACGACGCATCGCTATCGACTGTGGGAGGCGTCTTTGACGCCGATGCAGCGGGCGTGAGCAATAGGTTCAACGGATTTCTCGCAAAAGCCGTCCACTCCATCGGCGTCGGAGACGCCTCCCACAGATGTCAAGGTGACATGGTTGGAACGTCTGGTCCGAGCTGTCGACATGTCAAACCGCCACCAGTTCCGCCGCACGATCGGCCGGTTCTTCTCCGTTGCCTTGGACGTGATCGACCGGCGCGCGGCGGATCGGGCGCCACCATTCGTTGATGTGTTGGCAGAAGAGGAAGAACACCGGGACGAAGAACACCGCCAGGATCGTGGAGGTGATCATGCCGCCAAACACGGCGGTACCGAGCGCTTGTTGCCCGGCCGCGCCGGCGCCCGTCGCGAAGACGAGCGGGAGCACACCCAGGATGAAGGCGAACGACGTCATCAAGATCGGACGGAAGCGCAGTCGCGCCGCTTCCACGGCGGCGTCGTAGATGCTGCGCCCTTCGATGCGCAGCTCACGCGCGTATTCGACGATCAGGATCGCGTTCTTGCTCGCCAGCGCGATGATCAGCACCATGCCGATCTGGGTGTAGATGTTGTTATCGAAGTTGCGGATCCACACGGCCGCGATCGCGCCGAGCAAGCCCAAGGGTACGACCAGAATCACGGCCGCGGGTGTAATCCAGCTTTCATACTGGGCGGCCAGCACGAGGTAGACCATCAGCACGGCGAAGGCAAAGATCCAGAGGACCTCGCTACCGACCTTTTTCTCCTGATAGGAGAGTCCGGTCCATTCGTAGCCCTGACTGGCCGGCAATTCGCGCTCGGCGATTTGTTCCATCAGGCGAATCGCCTCGCCGGAGCTGAAGCCCGGGGCCGGCGCGCCCGAGACAAGCGCCGAAGGATAGAGATTGTAGCGCGGAATCACCTGCGGGCCGAACACGCGGCGCACCTTGACGACGCTGCCGAGCGGGATCATTTCCCCCTTAGCGTTGCGCACTTCCAGGCGCTCGATATCCTCGGGGCGCAAGCGGAATTTTTCGTCGGCCTGCACGCGGACCTGGAACGTTCGGCCGAACTTGTTGAAGTCGTTCACATACGCGGATCCCAGGTAAGCCTGCAGCGTGCCGAACACGTTGGTCAGCGGCACGTCGAGCGTCTTGACCTTCACGCGGTCGATGTCGACGTAGACCTGCGGCACGCCGGAGCGGAACATCGAGTTGAGCGAGTCTTTCGCCAGCCCGGACTGCGTCTTGGCGGCGTCCAGAATTCGTTGCACCGATAGGCTCAACTCCGCCAGCCCGGCGCCACCGCGATCCTGGAGCTGCAGGTCGAAACCGCTGCGCATGCCAAGCCCTGGAATCGACGGCGGCGGAAAACTGACGATCCGCGCTTCCTTGATCCGGGCGAGCTGCCCCTGAAGGCCGCCGATGATGGCCATCTGACTCAGCGCCGGATCGGTCCGATTGTCCCACGAGTCGAAGGCCACGAAGACGTTCGCCACGTTCGAGGCGGCGCTGCCGTCGACGAAGGAAAAGCCGCCTACCACGAACCAGTCGGTGACGCCTGGCTGCTTGAGCAAGATGTTGTGGATTTTGTCGACGACTTCGCGCGTGCGTTCACGCGAGGCGGCGTCGGGCAATTGCACATTGATGATAAAGTAGCCTTGATCCTCGACCGGCAAGAAGCCGGTGGGCACGCGGTTATACGACCAAGCGGTAAATCCGATCAGCGCGACAAAGACAGCCATCGTGGCCCAACTCCAGCGCAAGAGACGGCGAATGATGAAGGTATAGACTCGCTCGAGCTTGCCGTAGACGTAGTTGAAGCCGCGATAGAACCAGTTTTTCTTTTCCTTCGGTTTGCGCAGCCAGACCGCGCACTGCGCGGGCTTGAGCGTCACGGCGTTGATGGCGCTGATCAGCGCGGTGGCCGCGATGGTGAGCGCGAATTGGCGATACATCTGCCCCGTGATGCCGCCCAGGAACGCCGTGGGCAGAAACACCGCCATCAACACGAGCGTGATGCCGACGATCGGCCCCAACACCAATTGCATGGCGCGGATGGTGGCCTGGCGGGGCGTCATGCCGCGCTCGATGTTGTGCGCCGCGGCCTCGACGATCACGATCGCGTCATCCACCACGATGCCGATCGCCAGCACCAGGCCGAACAGCGTGAGCATGTTTACCGAAAAGCCGAGGGCGAACATCGCGGCGAAGGCGCCGATGATCGTGACCGGCACGGTCGTGGCCGGCACGAGCACGGCCCGCCAGTCCTGCAGAAACACCAGGATCACGACCAGCACGAGCACGCCGGCTTCGATCAGCGTCGTGTACACGGCCTTGATCGAGGCGCGGACGAACTTGGTCGTATCGACGGGGTAGGAATGTTGCATCCCTTCGGGAAACTTCTCGCTCATCTTGTCGACCGCGCGCCGCACTCCCTCAGCTACCTCCATCGTGTTCGAGCCCGGCAACTGGAACACGCCCAGGCTGGCGGCCTGGTGGCCGTTCTTGAGCGCGAATTGATCGTAGGTTTGCGCACCGAGCTCCACGCGGGCCACGTCTTCCAAATACGTGACGCGTCCTTCCTCGCCGGCCTTAACGACGATCCGTTTGAATTGGTCGGCGTCGCTCAAGCGGCCGAGCGCGGTGACGATGTATTGAAAATTCTGTCCTTCGGGCGCCGGGGATTGGCCGACCTGGCCGGCGGCGACCTGGACGTTTTGCTCCTGGATCGCCGCGACCACGTCCTGGGCCGTCATATTGCGGGCTTTGAGTTTCTCTGGATCGAGCCAGATCCGCATGCTGTAGTTGTTGCCGCCGAAGATCACGACGTCCCCCACGCCTTCGACGCGGCTCAGCTCGTCGCGCATGTAGAGATTGGCGTAGTTCGACAAGAACAGGCTGTCGTACTTGCCCTCTTCGGAGAGGAGCGTGACGATGATCGTCATGTTCGTCGATTGCTTCTTGCAGATCACGCCTTGCCGGCGGACTTCCTCAGGCAACTGCGGCTCGGCTACGGCGATGCGGTTCTGCACCAGGATCTGCGCCTTGTCGAGATCGGTCCCAATGTCGAACGTCACAGTCAACTGGTACGTGCCGTCGCTGGAACAGGTCGAGGCCATGTAGAGCATGTTCTCGACGCCGTTGACCTGCTGCTCGATCGGCGCGGCCACCGTATCGGCCACGACTTGCGCGTTCGCGCCGGGAAACACGGCCACCACAGTCACGGTCGGCGGCGTGATCTGCGGATACTGCTCCACCGGCAGCCCCACGAGCGCCACGGCGCCAACCAACATCGTGACCAACGCGATCACGTTGGCGAAGACGGGACGATCGATGAAGAATTTGGAGAGCACGGGGGGTGGTTGCCGGAGTTGAAGGAGCCAGGAGCCAGGAGCCAGGAGCCAGGAGCCAGGATTACTGAAGCTTGAACATCGCAGTTTCAACTTTTCGCGATCTTTGGCGCATTTCGCGGGTCCTCATCCCTCTCCGCGTCTCTGCGACTCCGCGGTTCAATGTGTGGTCGATGCCGTACTCTGCTCGACCGTGCGGGACGCCATTTTTTCCGCGCGTTCTGGCGTCACCGTGGAGTCCGGGCGCGCGTACTGGAGGCCGTTGACGACGATCCAGTCTTTCGCGTCGACGCCCTCCTTCACGACGTACATGCCGTTGTGGAGCAGGCCAAGTTTCACGGGGCGGTACTGGACCTTGTTCTGGTCGTCGACGACGAGCACGTAATCGCCGCGCTGATCGGCCGCGATCGCGCGCTCGCTGACCAAGAGCTGCTCGGCAGGTTCTCCGACCGGCATCCGCAAGCGCACGAACAAGCCGGGCACCAAGCGGCCGTCGGCGTTGGGGAACACCCCGCGGCGCATTTGCGTGCCGGTGTCGGGGTCGACGCCGAAGTCGGCGAATTCGAGCGTGCCCAGGTGGGGAAAGCCGTCTTCGCTTTGTAATCCGAGCGACAGCGGCGGCGGGTTCTCGCGGAAGTTGGCGATCTCGCCGTTGCGATACAAGTTCATTAACCGCAGCACGTCCCCTTCGCTGACCGTGAAATACGCGTGAATCGGGTCGTAGCTTTCGAGCGTGGCCAGCTCGGTCATCTCGGCTTGGATGAGATTCCCCACGTCCACCAAGTGGCGGCCGATGCGACCGGAAATCGGTGCGCGGATTTCGGTGTAGCCGAGATTGAGTTCCGCCTGGCGGACGGCCGCCTTCGCCGCGGCGACTTCCGCCTCGGCCGTGGCGCGATTGGCCTCCATGACGTCCATTTCGGCCTCGGTGATCGCCTTGCGCTCCAAGAGCGGCTGCGTTCTCGCAATATCGGCCTCGGCGAGTTTGAGCGCCGCTTCGGCCTTTTGCACGTTGGCCTTAGCGGAAGCGAGGGCGGCCTCGAACGGCTCCTGTTCGATCACGAACAAGAGCTGCCCTTGTTCCACGTTCGCGCCGTCCTCGAACTCGATGCTTTTCAAATAGCCCATTACTCGGGCGCGGAGGCGGACGGCTTCGACCGCGCGGGTGGTCCCGGTGAACTCGAGGAAGTCCCCCACCTTGTCGCGGGCAGGCTGGGCGACAGTGACCGTTGGAGGCGGGGGCGGCTGGTACTGGTTGGCGTTGTTGCAACCCGCCAACAGCAGCAACGTGAGCGGGACCCGATAGGGAAAGCCACGCATATTTTCTGATCTCGAAAGAACCAGGCAGCGAAACACTTCCGCTACGGCGGCGTATAAAATATATTGTGGACGGACTGGTCCGTCCATTATACTTTCAGGGGGATTGTCCGCGAAATTTGGCGGTCACCACTCTCCAGGGGCGGTTGCCCCAGACTGCGCAGTGGCGCCATCGCGGGCACGTTCACCATGAGGCGGGAATGCAATGGAAGGTTCAGCCGATCGCCCGAGGAGCAAGCCGGGCCGCAAATGCGACGAAGCCACACACGCGCAACGCGGCGCGAACATTCTCTGCGCGGCCCTCCAAACCTTTGCCGAGAAAGGCTTTGCCGCGGCGGATGTGCAGGAGATCGCGGACCGCGTGGGCGTGGGCAAGGGGACGATCTACCGGCAGTTCGGCAACAAGGAAGAGTTGTTCCTGGCCACCGCCCGCCATGCGCACGAATTCCTGGTCGAGGCGGTTGAGGAAGCCTCACGCGACGTCGAATGCCCGTTGGAAAAAATGCGGAGCGCCATGTACGCGTTCCTGAGCTTTTTCGACGAGCACCCGGAGGTCGTCGAACTGCTCATCCAGGAACGCGCCCATTTCCGTGGCATCCAAAAGCCGACGTTCTTCGAAAATCGCCAGGACAAGCAGGACCAGTGGGCCGAAGTTTTCCGCCAGATGATCGCACGCGGCGTGATGCGCGACTTGCCGATTCCGCGGATCGAAGAGGCGATCACGAAGTTCCTGTTCGGCATCATGTTCGTCAACTACTTCGCGGGTCGCGAAAGGCCGCTCGCGCAGCAGTGCGACGAGATCTTCGACGTCCTGTTTCACGGCCTATTGACGGCGGCATGCAGCGAACCAGCCGTGAAACCGTCGAGGAACCGGAAGCGCAATCGCAGGAAGCGCACGTAATTGGTCGTCGTCGCTACGCCAGCCCGCGTTCCCGTTCGGCGATCAGCTCATGCGCCGCGGCCGCGTGGGGCGCTTCCCGCAACGCGGTCAGGAACTCGGCGCTGCCGATCAAGCGGCTCAAGCGCGCCAGCGTCCAGAGATGGATGCGATCGTCGGTCGACAAGATCAGAAAGAAGACGTCGGTCAGCGAGCCGCGGCTGTCGCCGAAGGGAAGCCCGCGGTCCGTGCGCCCCAGCGCGATGAAGGCCTGCCCGAGAATGCTCGGCAGCGGGCGGCGCGGATGCAATAGCGCCACGCCGGTCTCGAGCGCGGTCGGATGCAACTCTTCGCGGGCGCGGACCGCCTCGGCCATCTTGGTCGTGTCCCACAGCAAACCCGTTTGCGCGGCCAGGTCCACCATCGACGTGATGACCGAGTTTTTGGTCCGCGCTTCGAGCGGAATGGCGATTGCTTCCAAGGGCAACATGTCCGCAAGCAGCACCTTCGGCGCGGACATCGCGGATGCGGCGCGATCCAATGCGCTTTCGACGCGGATCAATTCCTCCTCGTCCGAGACGCCGATCCGATCTTCGAGCCAGTGGTGAATCTCGGCCCGCGAAAAGCGCCACACGCCCCCCAATCGCCGGCCGGGAATCTGCCCGCGCTCCGCCAGCCGCGCGACCTTGCCAGCCTCCATGTGCAGGTAGGCGGCGAGACTATCGATTTCGAAATCATCATGTGCCATCTATGCATTGTCGCCGTGTATTCACTTGGCGACAAGGACAACACTAACCCGCAGCGCTAGCGAGGGGGAGTAGAGCCAAGTTTCAGCGCGACGTCGAACTGAACCCATCATCGTCTCCCCCTCGCTGGCGCGTCGGGTTGGTGTGGTTGAGAAAATTCTTGAAAGACTGTTGACACGGCGGACGAAAGGACTACCATAAAACCAAATCTAATTAACCAAACCTCATGGAACCGGAGCACAGGCCATGGCCCGACCGCCGGCGAAGGAGTTGACCGAGCGCGAATTGGAGGTGATGCAGGTCTTCTGGAAGCGGGGGGATTCCACTGCGGCGGAGATCCGCGACGAGCTGGCCAAAGCGGGCCAGGACCTGGCCTATACCACCGTCGCCACGCTGATTCGCATCCTCACGGAAAAGCAATTCGTCGAGCAGACGAATGACGAACGGCCGTTCATCTTCCGGCCCGTCCGCAGTTACGAGGACGTCTCGGCGCGGATGCTCGACGACCTCTTGGACCGCGTCTTCCAGGGCTCGCGCGAGGAATTGCTCGTGCGGCTGATGGACCAAAAGAAACTCACCGCGAAAGAGCGCGCGCTGCTCGCCGACATCTTGAAGGAGCACAAATCATGAACGCCTGGGCTACCGCCATCCTGTGGGGCATGTTGCAGGTCACGCTCCTGACCACGTTCGGCTTGTTGTTATATCTCGCGGCGCGGCGACGGGGTCCGGCCGCGGGCTCGCTGGTTTCGGCCGGGACGTTGATCGCCGTCCTGGCGCTGACGGCGCTCGTGGCGTTCCCGCTGCCGGCCGCCTGGGATGCGTCGAACGCGTGGTCCGCCGTCACTTCGTGGATGCAACACGACGCCCCGGAGGCGACGGCCGAAATCTCGGCGACAGCGAACGCTGACGCAACCAGCACGCCGCCGGCGCGACCAGCGCCGGGGCGCGCGTTGCCGGTGGCGGAATTCTGGACCGCCTTTGTGGACGAAATGCGCCGCGCGCCGGTGGAACAGAGCGGCGCGCCGCGGCGTTGGCCCTTGGCGGTGCTGGCGACCTTCGGGCTGGGCGCGGGCCTCGGCTTGTTTCGTTTGATCGCCGGCGCGACGGCCGTCCGCAGCTATCGTCGCCACAGCGCGGCTATTGCCGACGCAGGGCTCTATCGCTTGACGCAATCGCTGCGACAAGAGTTCGGCTGCGAAACTGACGTCGAAGTACGTGAAACCTCGCGACTGGCGACGCCTGCCACGGTGGGCTGCTTCAAGCCGCTGGTGCTATTGCCGCGGAACTGGCGCGAGTGGTCGCGCGATGAGTTGCGCGCCGTGCTGGCGCATGAGATCGCGCATGTGGCGCGGCATGATTTTCTCGCCAGTCTCGTGGCGCAAGTGACGTTGGCCTTGCACTTTTATCACCCGCTCGTGCACTGGCTGGTCGGCCGGATGCGCTTGGAGCAGGAACTCGCCGCCGACGCCGCGGGGATGCGGGCCAGCGGCGGGCGCGAGCTGTACCTCGTCACGTTGGCCGGCATGGCCCTGCGGCAAGACGACCTGGCCCTGAGTTGGGCCGCCCGACCGTTTCTTCCCACCCGAGGAACTTTCATGAGGAGGATCGAGATGTTGCGCGACTCACGTAAACAAGCCAGCGCCACGCTCCCGCGCGGCGGCCGGGCGGTGCTGATCGCGGCGCTGATCGCCGCCGGTCTGGTGGTAGCGGGATTAAGGCCAGGCGAATTGCGCTCCGTGATGGCGCAAGCGCCCGGCGCCGCTCCAGGCCCGGCGCCGGCGACCTTGTCGCTGGAATACTTGCCGGCCGACGCAAAAGTCGTCGCCACCGCGAGTCCGGCCAAGTTGTTCGGCCGTCCGGAAATGGCCCCGCACGTGAAAACGGTAAACGAACTGTTCGGCCAGCAATTGGGGATGCCGGTCGAAGGCCTGGAACAGGTCCTCGTGGCGGCGGTGCGGATGGAGGGCGACCAGGGGCCGACCACGCACATCATGCTCCGCACGCCGTCGGCCCATGATTGGAAGCCGTTGCTGACAAGCCTGGCCGCCGGGGGCAAGCTCGAAGAACAGTCGTTCGGCTCACACAAGTATTTTCGCGCGGCGGATATGTGCGGATTCATGCCGGACGATCGCACGTTGATCTTGCAGCCCGAGAAGTTGATGAAGCCGTACTTGGCGAGCTTCGGCCGCCCGCAACGGCGGCAACCGTGGCAGCCATTGTGGGACAAGGTGTCGCAATCCGCGGCCGCGATGGCGGTCGATCCTTCCGTCGTCAAGGAAGACTTCGAACGCATGCCGAATGACTCTCCGGCACGGTCGTTCGCGCCGCTTTGGCAGGAATCGCAGGCGGCCGCGATCGGCCTCACGGGCGACACGAAGCTGAGCATCGAAGGCTACGCGCTGGCGTCGAACGCGGATTCCGCGACGCGCATTGTCCGCACGTTGGACGCGGCCCGGACCTTGTTCTTGAACATGGAGCCGCAGCTGCGCACGCAGATCGCCAACGAACCCGCGCAAGACGCGGCCTTCGCCCTACAGGCGCTCGACGCCGGCGTGAGCGTGATCGACTCGGCGAAGTTGTCGACCGAAGAGAATCTGGTGCGTCTAAGTGCCGAAGGTCCCGGCGACGTGGCCGCCACGCTGGCCATCGTGCTGCCTGCGGTCGCCAAGGCCCGCGAGGCGGCGCGGCGCGCGCAGAGCTCGAACAATCTCAAGCAACTCGCCTTGGCCATGCACATTTACGCCGACGTGCACGGCTCGTTCCCGCCGGCGGTGTTGATCGGCCCCGACGGCAAGACGCCGCATAGCTGGCGCGTGGCCATTCTGCCCTACTTGGAGCAGGACGCCCTCTACCGGCAGTACAAATTCGACGAGCCCTGGGATAGCGAGAACAACCAGCGGGTGCTCGAACAGATGCCGGTGTTCTTCCGCAGCCCCAACGACGAGCGCCGCGGTTTCAACACGTCCTACTTCGCCATCACCGGCGAGGGGACGCTCTTCTCCGGCAAGCAGGGGAGCCGCTTCGCCGACATCACCGATGGTACGTCGAACACGATCATGTTCGTGGAAGCCCAACGCGACATCCCCTGGACCAAGCCTGAGGATATTCCCTTGGACCAGGCGACTCCGCCGCAACTGGGCGGCTTCGCCAACAATGGCTTCAACGCGGCCTTCGCCGACGGCTCCGTGCGATTCATGTCCAACCAGGTTGACCCGGCGATGCTGAAAGCCCTGATCACCAAGGCGGGCGGCGAAGTGGTGAATTTCCCTGCGGACGCGGTCCCGCCGCCACCGGGAGCCGTTCCGCCCACAGTCACGCCGCGCGTGAAGTAAACGTCAACAAGTTGCCCAGTTGTGGCACGGTCTCCTGACCATTGGTATCCACACACCTTTTGCCGCGATTGAGAAAGAACCACGAAATACACGAAATACACGAACACACTATGTGGAACGGATTAGCAGCTTTAGCAGTTGTCATCAACGAAAGAACCCAAGGTTCAGCGCATGGATCTCGCTGGTTTTCCAAACTTCGCGAATTGCGGATTCTTTCGTGT
>Ga0073934_10011761_pt1 | contig 10491 bp, 13 predicted proteins | sample LarsenN4metaG_FD_76834 | JGI IMG/M metagenome (GOLD analysis project Ga0073934, IMG submission 76834) | Hot spring sediment bacterial and archeal communities from British Columbia, Canada, to study Microbial Dark Matter (Phase II) - Larsen... ... | reverse complement strand
ATGCATCAAAACAATACCAACACCAAAGCCCCATACGATTAAAAAGAAGGGTATACCCATAACCGAAAGAAAAGGATTAATAAACCCATAAGCTCCAAGTGTTCCAAAGAAAAACGCTGTACAGTATAGTACCAATGCCGCTAATAGCCCGGCCGGCAACAATTGCTTAATGCGGACAGGCTTAACAAATATAAATGCATAAAGCCAGATCATTATGCTAAAGAAAACATTGTAATATCTAAGCATACACATTCCTCCAATTCTTTTCTGTATGCATATTTTTAACACTTTTAGAAAAAAGTATTACGGTTTCTTAAGGATCTTTTGATACGGCTTGTTTTTATCATATTATTTAGGCCCCCTTTTAAATAATTTGCTTTTGAGCCTTAATGCTCTACCGCTATATTTTATAACATTCAAGTCAGTATAATAAATTAACTGCTTAACTCCTGGGAAGGAAATAGCCGACAGCAATTTATCATAGCCTTTGTTTGTAAGCTCGTCAAAGGATTTACGTATTTCATAAAACGCATTTTCCTTATTAACAATATCCTTAAGCAGCTTTTCATAATCCAAGCCTTCTACAATTGATTGAGCTGCAAACACACCCATGCTTATACTATTGACCTGCCCAAAGCCTAAAAATGGGCTGATGGCTCCCCCAGCCCCCCAACCAGGTAAATATTATCAACCTTATGAGGCTCCGTCATTCCGCTGAAATGCTCAACAGAAAACTCCTCGGCTATTTTATACTTTATACCCTCAATTTCTAAAAACCTATCCCAGTAGTACTCAATGTCCTTCTGAGAAACATAGGGCACAAAAAGCAGTAACGAAGCCTTTTGCCTGTCATATGGACACAGATACGCATATCCTGTTTTACAATACTTCCGGCTCAGCCACATAATCAGCTCATTTGGATCAAACTCGCCATATACGATTGCACCTTTTATCCAGCCGCTGATCAGTTCCTTCCAGCAGCCAAGCTCTTTAGGAATGCCGGGCAGACCATTGGCGACAATTACAAAGTCATACTCCTTCGATAGAGCTCTAAAATCAGGCTTTTGTCCAAAGCGTATTTCAGTGCTTGAAAGCTGAGAGGCTATTTGTCGCTTTAGTGAATCTGTTTCCTTGCCCCGTAAGAAAAAATACCCGAAATTATCACTTTTAATGATTGCTTTCTTACCAGGAGTGTAATGTGTCAGCTTCCTTATTGTGTTAACAGGGTTTATTTCCAGATGACAGGTGTTCCTGTAATACTTCAGTGTGTCCGGCAAGGGTCTGTCTGCAATACTCAGGCTTGCTGTAATATGCGGTTCCCTATCCCCAATGAAATCTAAATCCTCAAATACAACAGGATTTATGCCATATCTTTCTAATTCATGTGCACAGGATAATCCGGATAGCCCAGCTCCTATTATGGCAATTTTCATCCTATTCTTCTCCAATCTAACGAAACTAAAATATTAATCTCGCTTTTTAAGCTTGTTATAAAATCTTACAAAAGGCATTCCATACCGCAGCTTCAGTAACGGATTATTATAAATAAATTGCTTTATACCCGGAGTGCCTACAAAAGCAATCAGCTTATCAAATCCGGAATTGTCAAATGTATTCATTGCCATACGAAAATGGTGCAGCTTAACGATATCATCATAGATGGGCTTTACAAGCTTATTATAATCTATGTCCTTTGCTATTGCCTGTGCTGCCAGTATTCCGCTCTCTATCGCACTGAAGGCTCCTATTCCTATCAGGTCATCGGTAAAACCTGCTGCATTTCCGATAAAGCTTATATTTTCGTATTTCAAAGGCTGTACAAAGCCGCAAAAATGCTCAGTATCGCTCTCCTGGATGATTGTGTAATTAATTTTTTCCTTAGAAACAAATTCACTCCAATAATGGTCAAGCTCTGTGGTTCTGCTATTATTAATAAGCAGTGCAAGGGTTGCCTCTTTCGTACTATTAGGTATAAGGTAGCAAAATGCTTTATTTGCATATTTCTCATTGAACCAAACTGTTGCAGAATCAAGCTTAAAATCTCCTAAAACCATTGCTATTCTTGCCTGTGCAATGAAGGTATCTGTCCATATACCTAAATGCCTGGCAATAGACGGACTTGCAGTTGATACGACAACCTGATCGAACTCATTTCTTATATCCTCAATTTCTATATATGAATTAAAGAGTACAGGAGTCTTGATTTTGGCTGCAATCTGCTTTTCAAGTGAATGCTCTTCTACGCCTCTTCTGAAGGTGTATCCAAGGTTACCTCTGCAAACTGTCCTTTTATTTGGAGAAATCATTATAGTTTCCCTCAGGCGGGATAAGGGTTTTATATCAAAATCATACTTTGTTTTTAAATATCTTATTGGGTCGCGGTTTACGCGAATAACCAGCCTGGACCACAAGCCTGAAAACCCGGAGGGCTCTCCTATCTGGCTCCTTTTTTCAAATATAACAGGTGTGATCCCATACCTTTCCAGCGCATAGGCACATGAAAGGCCTGAAACACCGGCACCGATAATTGCTACCTTCATTTTCTATTTACCTCACTTTTCAGATTTTTTCCTTAGAAAACCGGCACCATATTTTGCAATATTTAAAGGTGAGTTATATAATACCTGCTTTACACCAGGTAACCCTATTGCAGCAATGAGTGTATCATAGCTGTCATTTGAAAGCTGATCGAAGGCTTTTCTGAATTGGTAAAACTGCTTATTTCTTTTAACAATATGTCTGATCAGCTTTTCATAGTCTTCTCCATTCATAATAGAACGAGCGGCCATTACACCCATGGCAATAGAATTAAATTGACCAAAGCCTAAAAACGAGTCTATGGCTCCCCCGGCATTTCCAGCAAAATATAGCTTGTCTGTCTTATGGGGATATGCATACCCGCCAATATGTTCAAGCTTAAATTCTTCAACAATTCTGTATTTTATGTTTTCAGCATATAGGAAGTCTTCCCAGTAGTAATCTATTTCCTTTTCATTGACATCCGATACAACCAATGTAATAAAGGCTTTATTGCTATCATAAGGTGCCAGGAAAGCATATCCCCTTTTACAGTACTCTTTGTTTATCCACATAATTTGGGTGTTTGGGTCAAAGCTTCCCAGTATAGTTGCGCCCCTTTCATAGCCCTGGAACAACTCCTGCCAGCACCCAAGCTCATCTGTCATTGAAGGCTCTCCGGTTGCAATGACTATATAGTCATATTCACTGTCAAGGTCATCATAATGAACATTCTGATTAAATTTCACTTCGGTGTTCTTTAATTTTGCGTAGATTTGATTCTTTAAGTCATTGCATTCCGTCCCCCTTGAAACAAAGTATCCCAGGTTTCCTTTTATGGTAGCTGTATTATTTGGAGATTTATGAACAAGTGTATTGATTGTGTTTAGCGGCTGTATGTCAATATCAAATTTCTCATGAATATATTTTAAAGCATCCTTTATAGGTCTGTGTGTAATCTGTAAAAAGGATGCAACATGTGAAATCTGCTCGCCAATAAAACTGTTTCTTTCATAAATAACCGGACTTATTCCATGCTTTTCTAGCTCATGAGCACAAGCCAGCCCTGATACGCCTGCACCAATTATTGCTATATTCAATATTATCGCTCCCATCAAGTTTCATTTCTTATCCAAGAATAATATTTGCAGGAATTACAAAAAATATGAATGCATATATTGCCGAAACACACAACTCTCAATCTACAGGAGGAACTCTATGGAAAATATTTCTCAAGACATGGTGATAAGGCAGTCCCTTCTTAACTCTATAGACCGTGAAGAACTACTGGTAAAGAAATATGATGAGTACAATAAATATATTGAAGATACCGACACAAAAGATATGTTAAATGAATTTCAAGAGACTGCCAAGGAGCATATAGCCTTACTAAAAGACAAGCTCGTAAAGCTAAAAGTATAAATGGAGGTGTTGCTGTGAAGAAAAATGATGTTTTACGGGATATCCTTCAAACCCGTATATCCAATCAGGTTTATTATAATGAAAATGTGATTACTGTACGAAATCCGGAAGTACGGCAGATATTTACACAATTGCGTGACGATGAAATGCGCAGCATCGTAAGACTTCAAAAAAAAGTACAGCGCCTTGAGTCACCTCCGGGGATCATTACAAAGATATTGCCAAGCAAGCCTAAATACTGATTGGATGTGGCTAAATGATATGGGCGGTATTTTTTATTGTTGCTTGTTTGTCCGGAATAGTTTTGATCCCTCGACACCAATGGAAGATTTTATGGCCTTCCGGAATAGTAGCAGCTATAATGATTTATTTCATTGACAGCACCTTAATTAGCTTAGGTGCATACTCATTAAGCAGTGGAATGCTTTATATATCTGGCTTACCGGCCTTTTATCTGTTAAGTAGCTTCTTTGGGGGTGTAATTTTAACAAATTTTTATCCGAACAAAACCAAATGGCGGCTGCCATTTATACTTACTGCTGCCATGGCATTTGTAATTATGGAGTTAATTATGTATTGGCTTGGATTTTTTCATTATGACAAATGGAGTCCAGTTAATTCATACTTCCTTAATATAATCGGCTTTACATCAACCTTATGGCTATCTGAACGTTTAAATTCAATTGGAGAAAATCAGAAGAAGGGAGTAAAGCGATGAATGTTGCCATTATAGGCGGTGGGCTTGCCGGGCTTTCTTGTGCTCACGAGCTTGAGAGATATGGAATTCAGCCAACAATATTTGAAGTAAATAGCTTTATCGGAGAGCAATACCCCCATGTCGGAGCTGCGCTGGAGATAGCCACCCGTTCTATTGGCGATCCAATCAAGTATTTTAAGAATCAGTTAAATCTAAACATAAAACCTATTAACACTGTAAACAGAATTATACATCATTCCCCCACCAAAACAACTGTAATTAAAGGTAAGCTTGGATATTTCTTCAACAGAAGCAAGGAGTGTGATGACCTGAAGGTTCAAATTCACTCCATGCTGAAAAAACCGAATATATTGTTTAATACCTATGGGGATTATGAGCCTTTGTCACAAAAATTCGATTATGTCATTATTGCAAATGGCCAAAGTAATTTTTCCAAGGAGCTTGGCTGCTGGACAGAATGGGTAAACACATTTGTACGGGGAGCAGTAGTGCTGGGAGACTTTGACCCTAATGCAATAATTATCTGGTTGAACAAGGAATACTGCAAAAACGGTTATGCATACCTGACCCCATTTGACAAAAAGAGAGCTTCTCTAATCCTTGTAGTTACGGATGTTAGCAAAAGCGAAGTTGACCATTATTGGGAGTTGTTTTTATATTCTGAAAACATCAAATGTCCCTTGGTGGAAGAGTTCAAGCTAAACCATCAAAGCGGTCGCGTATATCCACATAAGGTTGATAATATTTTACTGACAGGAAACGCCGGCGGTGTCATCGACCCTTTTCTTGGATTTGGAGTTTTAGGTTCAGTAGTAACAGGTGTTATGGCAGCGCGCTCTATAATTCTGAATAAACCTTATGACAAGCTGATAGAAGGCATCCTAAAAACAAATTTGCAGCTTTATGAGTTCAGAAAGGCTCTCAACTCTGTGGATAATGATGCATATGATAAGATTGTTTCCTCTATAGGACTGCCCGGCGTCAGGCAGCTAATATATAAGTCTCCTATTAATATTATCAAATATGGCTCCTATGTACTAAAAGCAATGCCCAAAAAAGAAAAGCGCTGAAAACGAATAATATAAAAGCAAATACTCTGGCTTATGTTGGGTATCCTATTTATATTAATCCCAATATTGCAAATGCATTTTAAAGAAAAACCGTTCCAGGAGGTTATAATGGCATATATATTCTTTTATTCGTCAATCGCTGTATTGTTGGCTTTATTCTTCATTACCAGTTTGAAAAAGAGGCCCAAGGTTCCAAATATTTTAATCGGATTGACGACCGTTGGCTACTCACTTATCAGTGACATACTGCTTGGCGATCAGCTTAAGCTCTTTTATTATATCAATCCACAGACATCTGCTCTTTATATGGTTATTTCCGCTGTTATGATATATCCCATTCTTAACGTCCTATACACTATGTTTTTACCCTGCCGGGGCAAAAAGGCACTCACTTATACAATAGCCTGGATTGCAGCACTTCTTCTTTTCGAATATGGTAGCGTTGCAGCAAAAACCATTGTTTTTACCGGCTGGAAGCCGGTTCCATGGTCATTTGTGACATACATCGTTGCATATTTGTGGATATATTATTTTTATAGATATCTCACTAAAAAGGTTCCGGAAAAAAACTAGCTGTAAACGATGTTCTTCCATGTCACGATATTCCTTTACCTGCCATGCTTTTCAAGCCATCTGAAATATACAAAAAGTACTGCTGCAACCATGAATGATAAAAGGGTAAAAATAAATAAGCTCATTTTTCAACACCCCTCTTTTTCCCCAATACATTAATGCAAAACCAGCTCATCAGTCCGATGGCTGCAACATTTACTCCAATGCTGTCAATCTGCCGCCAGTTAATATATTCCAGCACTCCTCTTTTCAAAAGAAAATATTCTTCTATAGAGAACAACGCACTTATTATAGGTACATAAAGAATTACAGCCCATTTCTTAACAGGGTGGTACTGTGCAAACAAAATCCCTATTACAAAAACCGGTCCGGTTACAAAAAACAGGGATGACCCCAATATATCAATAACCGGATTATGGATTTCATAGAGCCTGAGAGAAATGAATTGACTGTCTATAAACAGCTGCATGGAAGCCGCTGCAATTCCAGACCATATGTTTATTTTTAATTCTTTCCAGTTAATCAGCAGAATAAACAATGCCCAATTTATAATAAAAACTATATTCCACTCCATGCAATCCCTCTCTTTTCTTACCCATTTGAGGTCGCCGTAATCAACCAGCGTGTAAATACTGAAAAATCAAATTTGAAAATCTGATGCAGAAGTGCAACGGCAAGTCCCAAAAGAAGGAAAACACAATAAACAGCCATTTCCCGCCACCTTTTACTTTTGAATATTCTCTGCAGGTCAACACCTGCAAGTACTCCGAATATAAGCAATATCAGTAATAATTTCCCTATCATTCCTGCATCAATCCTTATCCTGTTGATACTTAAAGCTGTTTGTCAGCTCTCCCGTGTCTCTCAGCTTTGCTTCTACCTCCACTATTACATCGATCTCAGGAAATATTTCAGGCCAGTGTTCCTTATTTTCCTGCCAGTACTTCGGGTATTTCCGATAGATTTTTCCTCCAAATCCTAAAATATCAGAATTTAATTCATGCTGAGCCTTATTAATTAAAGCTTCTACTTGTTTTTTTATATGTGTCGCAACCATATTGTTAATTTTATCTACTTCTGCAATATCAATTTTATGGGTAGTGATATAAGAATATATGTCATACTCCGCACTAATCGTCAGAAGCATACCAGGTTCGTTATTTTTTATATAGGGTATGTATTTTGTTTTGGTAGTATGCTCACTGACTGTAATTTCTCCGTCTCCATTGCTCTCCGTCTGCAGAAGTGTAAAAGAGCCTTGATTTTGAATCCCGGAAACAAAAAGCAGTGCAATGGTTTCTTTTTCATTCAGCCACCCTACAAGCCTGTCCTGCTTAAAGACACCAAGCCCCCTATAATCAAGCTCATTTTTTGCATCCTTCTGAGCATTTTCCTTCCTGTAGATAGCTATCTGCGGAAGCACCGGCTCAATTTCATTATTAAGGGAAGCTGCAATAAAATCCTTCATCGTTACAGCCTTCGAGTGGGTGCTTTGCTCACTGATAAGTCCCACACCTACAATAGCTGTAGGCAAACCGGTTTCTATCACAGGAGATGTGCCAAGCAAATCTCTAAGACTATCGGTGGTAATTATCAGATAGCTATTGAGATGTATCTGCTCATTTCTGCTTAGAACGTCAAGCTCCCTAATAATTCCCCGTTTGGCCATTTTATCAGTGAAAACTACAGCAATAAGTTGCTTCCATGAAATATACTGCTGTGCATGGTCAATTATATTATCCATGGCTTCCTTCAATGTCTTCCCCTCACCCTCCAGAACACTATACTTTGTTCCGGATGGGCTTTCACCACCCGATTGTGCTGATAACGTGGAAACCTGTGTACATATTTTTATCCTGCTGTTTTCTTCATCCCAGTCTATCCCAAGGACAACTGGGAAGGTAATGCGGTCGACCTCCTTCATATCCTTGCAGCCAGTCAGAATAAAAACAGCGATGTACACCATAATTATTACCCTAAGGCTTCTGTTCACTTTTTCGCCCTCCTTTCCTCTTGATTAATTCTATAACCAGCAATAATACTGGGATGCCAAATTCAATAGGCAGAGAATAATATCCCCATACCTGCGTAAGAAACAAGGACAAATCTACGCTGTTTTTAAACAAAGCAAGGGACAGGGCGAATACCAGCAGCCCTATAGGGATAACCAAGGTTTTAGTCTTTTCAACCTTAAACCATCTTGAGCTAATCAACACAGCAATATAATAGAAAAAGCAGATTTTTATATAATTTGACGTGATCCAGGGTATTAAAAATATAATTTCTACACGCTGCACGTACTGTCCGACATTAATATACCGCACCGCCTCAAGGGTAGGAAAGCTAAGTATTGAGGTTAACTGCGGCCCGAACACCATAACAACCAGCGCGGCCATAAAGGAAAGTGTCACTGCAGCCCACGACACTCCTATAATTGAACAGAGTCTGGTTTCCCTGGGCTTGTTGATAAAAGGCATTATAAAAGCAATACTTACAGCTTCACAAAACCATCCTGCCGGTGAAATCGCTCCGTTTAGAACCGGCATTATGCCATTACCCAAAACTGGAGACAGCAGCTCCGGATTCATATCCTTCAGCAGTAAAAACAAAACAGTGAATATGGCTATGAATGTTACTATCAGATTAAGTACATTTGCTCTGGTCAGTGTTTCCAGTCCCATTTTCACAGAATACGCGCTGGATAGAAAAATGATAACCGTAATGATCTCTAATGGACTGTTTTGAAGCAGTGTACCCTGAATGGTCGCGGATATTTCCCTTACGATAATTGCAGTTAAGTGAATATAGAACAGTATAAGTATAAGCCCAATCATTTTGCCAAACCATTTACCTAATATAGCTTCGCTATACTCGATTAAGCATTTTCCATGATACCTTTGGCCTAAGTATGTAACAATCAAAACAACAATTACACCAGCTATACCCCCTAAGAGCACCGAAAGCCAGCCATCCTGTGCAGCCCTTTGTGCAACTATGGAAGGTACAAAAAGCGTACCTGTAGCAATAATAAATGTAAAGACCAGGAGTATTAATTGCCTTCCTGAAATGACTTCCTTTTCTCTCATTCTCTTCTCTCCTTGGCAACTGTATGTTATTTCTGTTTAGGGTCAGGCTTCATGCCCTTTTTCTGCCTTACTGCGTCCTTTGTCCTTAGGCTTCTGGGTCGAATAGACATAGCCCATACAGGCATCCGGAATATGGAGTCCTTAAAATCCGTCGGCATTGCAGGTGCATAGGGTGCCATGTAGGGTTCCCCAAAAGAACGCAGACTGCACAGGTGTATGAGGAAAACATATAAGGCAGTTAAAAAACCAAATACACCCAATGTGCCGGAAATGATAATAAGTGCAAATCTTAAAGCCCGCATGGAAAGCGCGGCACTAAAAGCCGGTATGGTGAAGTTAGCTATTGCAGTAATAGCAACTACCGTTACCGTGGCAGGGCTTGCAATCTTCGCCTGTATCGCCGCCTGGCCCAGCACCAGCGCACCAACAATACTGATTGCCTGCCCCACATTTCTCGGCAGACGGACACCGGCTTCCCTGATCACCTCAAGAATAAACTCCATCAGTAAAACCTCAATCATAATTGGGAATGGTATATTTCGTCTGGCTTTAATAATGATATCCAGTATGCCAACAGGTATCAGCTCCTGATGAAATGATGCAATGGCAATATAGAAGGAAGGAAGGCCCAGCGCAGTAACCAGAGTAATAACCCTCAATATCCTGATGAGAAAGCTGGTGTATACTCTTTGGTAGTAATCCTCCGGTGAATAAAGGAACCTCCAGAAGGTAGTCGGGACCACCAATACATTGGGAGTGCCGTCAACCAGGATAACAACCCTTCCCTCCAGTAATTGCGCTGTTGCACTATCCGGACGTTCGGTGTGCATAAGCTGGGGAACAGGGGAAAAGGAGCTGTCTTCAATAAATTCCTCCAACATATTTGTTTCAAGAATCCCATCAGTATCAATTCGGTTAAGCCTTTTTTTCACTTCCTCGACCAGTTTGGCATTTACGATGCCATCAATATATGCAATGCTGACATCCGTTTTTGTCAGGGAGCCGAGGGAGTGTCGCAAAACTACTTTAAAGTAGTTAGAGACGCTCTCTTTTTTACCCTTTGAATCAAAAAAGTCCATGGAAAATTGTTTATCACTACAATTTT
>Ga0073934_10011760_pt1 | contig 10492 bp, 8 predicted proteins | sample LarsenN4metaG_FD_76834 | JGI IMG/M metagenome (GOLD analysis project Ga0073934, IMG submission 76834) | Hot spring sediment bacterial and archeal communities from British Columbia, Canada, to study Microbial Dark Matter (Phase II) - Larsen... ... | reverse complement strand
GCGCGCGGCCTCGAACACGCGGCGCGTCTGCTCGCGCGTGAAGCCGATGCGGTCGCAGAACGCGTCGACCGCGTCGACCAGGCCTTCGGCGTGCAGCGCGGGCAGCCACGAGCACACCGCGTCGATGTAGGCGTCGGCGTGGCCGTCGTACTCCGGCGGCAGCGCGTGCGCGCCGAGATACGTGGTGCGCAAGGTGATGCGGCGCTCGTCGGCCAGTGCGCGCGCGGTGCGCAGCAGCCGCGCCTCGTCGTGCGCGGTGAGGCCGTAGCCGGACTTCACCTCGACGGTGGTCACGCCCTCGGCGCGCAGCGCGTCGAGACGCCGCAACGCGAGCGCGAGCAGTTCGGCGTCGGGCGCGGCGCGCGTGGCGGCCACCGTGGAGCGGATGCCGCCGCCGGCGCGCGCGATCTCCTCGTAGGTGGCGCCCTGCAGGCGCAGCTCGAACTCGCGCGCGCGGTCGCCGGCGTACACCAGGTGCGTGTGGCAGTCGACCAGGCCGGGCGTGACGAGCGCACCGTCGAGGTCGTGCTCGACGTCGGGCTTCAGCTCGCGCGGCAGTGCGGCGTCGTCGCCGACCCACAGCAAGGTGTCGCCGTCGGCGATCAGCGCGCCGCGTTCGATCCAGCCCCACGGTGCGCCGGGTGCCATGGTGGCGAGGCGCGCGCGGCGCCAGAGGGTCACGGTGCTCACGATGGGGTGCTCATGACGGCGTGCTCATCACGGGATGCGGGGGTCGGCCGCCGCGGCAGCGGACGCGAGCGCGGGCGCGCTGCCGGGGCTGGCCGACAGCCACCAGCCCGCGACCGCGGCGGGCCGCTCGGCGGCGCGAAACTCGAGCTGCGGCGGCGCGCCGTCGAACCACAGCAACGCGTAGGGCGGCACGTCCGCCGCGTCGAGCACGGCGCCGTCGTCGTCGCGCCAGGTGCAGCGGCCCGACACCGCGCTGAACAGGCCGCACGTCGCGGCGTGCGGCCGCCACGGCAGCTCGTCGTCGACGACGACCATGCCGCCCCAGGCGCCGCGCAGCATGAGGTTGAGGTCGCGCGTGGGGCCGTCGAGCAGCCGGCAGCGCGCGGGCTGCGCGCCGTCGAAGCGCAGCGGGGCATCGCCGCGCACGAGGCGGTGCACCGCCGCGCCGACGTGCAGGTCGACCCCCGCGCCCTTGAGCACCGCGAACCAGCGTTCGACCCCCGGGAAGGCGGAGAACGGCGCGTCGCGTTCGATGTCGGCCACGCTGACGCGCACCCACCAGTCGGCGGGAGCGGGCCGCGCGAGCAGCTCGCGCGTGCGGCCCAGGCCGTTGCGCCACGGCTGCGGCGGCGCGTCGTCGGCACGGACGAGGAGCGGGGTCATGGCGCGAACTCTCCCTCGAGCATGTAGCGCGTGCCCGGGTGCACGAGCCGGCCGATCGTGATGACGGCGTCGTGCGTGAAGGTGCGGCGCACGACGATCAGGCAGGGGTCCGCGCGATCGATGCCGAGCAGCTTCGACTCCTGCGCCGTGGGCAGGGCCGCCTCGATGGAGTACTGCGCGCGCCACAGCGCCGTGACGCCGAACAGGTACTGCGTGGGCGTGATACGCGTGAAGTCGGCCGACAGGTAGTCGGGCGCGCAGGCCGGGTTGACGAAGCGGTCCTCGCACTGCAGCGGCACGCCGTTCTCGTGGTGGACGATCAGGGTGTGGAACACCGGCGCGCCTTCGGCCACGCCGAGCTGGCGCGCCAGCGCGGCGCTGGCGCGCTCCTCGCGCGCGAGGTGCACCTCGGCGTGGTGGCGGTGCCCGCGTTCCTCGATCTCGGTGTGCAGGTCGCGGATCGTCAAGGTGGACGACACGCGGTGCAGCTGCGCGGCGAACGTGCCCACGCCCTGTACGCGCTCGACCAGCCCCTCGGCCTGCAGCTCGCGCAGCGCGCGATTGACCGTCATGCGGCTGACGCCGAAGCGCGCCACCAGGTCGGACTCCGAGGGCATCAGCGCGCCGGGCGGCCAGCGGCGCTGGGCCAGCCCGTCCTTCAGGAACTGCTTGACCCGCGCGTACGGCGCTGCGGCCGCCGGCGCGGCGAGATCCGGGGAAACCATGACGCGCAGCTTACTTGACTGTACTTGTATAGACAAGTAGAGTTTGCCCGTCCCCCGGTGCCTCGGGGCGCCGGCCTGCCCCGAGACGCCGGCCCCTCGCGCCGGCCCACCCGGACCCCGGAGACCCGCATGACCGACCTGTCCGCCCTCCAGCGCATCGCCCGGCCGCGCACCGTGCGCGCCCCGCGCGGCCCGCAACTCAGCTGCCGCAACTGGCTGATCGAGGCCGCCTACCGCATGATCCAGAACAACCTCGACCCCGAGGTGGCCGAGAACCCCGACGCGCTGGTCGTGTACGGCGGCATCGGCAAGGCCGCGCGCGACTGGGACTGCTTCGAGGCCATCCTGAAGAGCCTGCGCGAGCTGAACGAGGACGAGTCGCTGCTGGTGCAGTCGGGCAAGCCGGTCGGCGTGTTCCGCACGCACCCCGACGCGCCGCGCGTGCTGATCGCCAACTCCAACCTCGTGCCGAAGTGGGCGACGTGGGAGCACTTCCACGAGCTCGACCGCAAGGGCCTGATGATGTACGGGCAGATGACCGCCGGCTCGTGGATCTACATCGGCAGCCAGGGCATCGTGCAGGGCACCTACGAGACCTTCGTCGAGGCCGGCCGGCAGCACTATGGTGCGGGGGCCTCGTCCACCGAGGCGACGGCGCACGGCGGCGAGTGGAAGGGCCGCTGGATCCTCACCGCGGGCCTGGGCGGCATGGGCGGCGCGCAGCCGCTGGCCGCGACCTTCGCCGGCGCGTGCTCGCTCAACATCGAGTGCCAGCAGTCGCGCATCGACTTCCGGCTGAAGACGCGGTACCTCGACGAGCAGGCGCGCGACCTCGACGACGCGCTGGCGCGCATCGCGAGCTACACCGCGCAGGGCAAGGCGGTCTCGATCGGCCTGCTCGGCAACGCGGCCGAGCTGCTGCCCGAGCTGGTCAAGCGCGCGAAGGCCGGCGGCATGAAGCCCGACCTGGTGACCGACCAGACCTCGGCGCACGACCTCGTCAACGGCTACCTGCCCGCGGGCTGGTCGGTCGAGGCCTGGCGCGCCGCGCAGGCCGACGCGACGCAGCACGCCGCGCTGCGCGACGCCGCCGCGCGCAGCTGCGCGCAGCACGTGCGCGCGATGCTCGAGTTCCAGGCGATGGGCGTCCCCACGGTCGACTACGGCAACAACATCCGCCAGGTCGCCTTCGACCAGGGCGTGAAGAACGCGTTCGACTTCCCCGGCTTCGTGCCGGCGTACATCCGGCCGCTGTTCTGCCGCGGCAAGGGCCCGTTCCGCTGGGTCGCGCTGTCGGGCGACCCCGAGGACATCCGCAAGACCGACCGCAAGATGAAGGAGCTGTTCCCGCACGACGCGCACCTGCACCGCTGGCTCGACATGGCCGGCGAGCGCATCGCGTTCCAGGGCCTGCCCGCGCGCATCTGCTGGATCGGCCTCGGCGAGCGCCATCGCGCCGGCCTCGCGTTCAACGAAATGGTCCGCAGCGGCGAGCTGAAGGCGCCGATCGTCATCGGACGCGACCACCTCGACTCCGGCTCGGTCGCGAGCCCCAACCGCGAGACCGAGGCCATGCGCGACGGCTCCGACGCGGTGAGCGACTGGCCGCTGCTCAACGCGCTGCTCAACACCGCAGGCGGCGCGACCTGGGTCTCGCTGCACCACGGCGGCGGCGTGGGCATGGGCTACTCGCAGCACGCGGGCGTGGTGATCGTGTGCGACGGCACCGACGCGGCGGCCAAGCGCATCGAGCGCGTGCTCTGGAACGATCCGGGCACCGGGGTCATGCGGCACGCGGACGCGGGATACGACGAGGCGATCGCGTGTGCGCGAGAGCAGGGGCTCAGGTTGCCGATGGTGCTCGGGTGATGGGTGTCGTCGCTCGCCTTCGGCGCGGGGTTCTGGGTAGCGCCTTGCAGGAGGCGGTGCACGTTCGCTGCGGCGCGCCGGTCTCGCCCGGCCGGCGAGTTCCTTTTCTTTGCTGGCTCAAAAGAAAGGAACCAAAAGAAAGAGCCCTGAACATCCGACCTGTCCGTGGCCTGCCCACGGGGGCCGCTTCTCCACCGCCGCACCACTTGCACCGGGGCGCGGCCGGTGACGGCCAAGGCGGCCCTTTGCGCCGGGCGTCCAAGCGCAACGGCCCGCAGGCCAGCAGCCCCACACGCGCTCGACATGCCAGGTCGGTGACCGGCCGCGTCCGGCACCGCGCACCTGACGGGCGGAGAAGCGGGCCCCGCCGGCACGGCAGTGCGGGATCGGATGTTGCAGGCTCTTTTCTTTGGTTCCTTTCTTTTGAGCCCCCAAAAGAAAGGAACTCGCCGGCCGGGCGAGACCGGCGCGCCCTCACGCAGTGAGCAGACATGTCCCAGACACTCGAACTCAAGCCCGGCCAGCTCACGCTGGAGACCTTGCAGGCCCTTCACGCGAGGACGCACAAGCTCGCGCTCGAGCCCACGGCGCGCGACGCCATCCGCGCCAGCGCGCAAACGGTGCAACGCGCCGCCGCCGGCGACGCGCCCGTGTACGGCGTCAACACCGGCTTCGGCAAGCTCGCCAACCAGCGCATCAGCCGCGAGCAGCTCGACACCTTGCAGCGCCACCTCATCCGCTCGCACGCGGTAGGCGTCGGCGAGCCGCTGCCGCCGGCCGTGGTGCGCGTGATGCTCGCGCTCAAGGCGGCGAGCCTCGCGCGCGGGCACTCGGGCGTGCGCGAGCAGGTGATCGACACCTTGATCGCGGTGCACGACGCCGGGCTCGTGCCGTACGTGCCGTCGCAAGGATCGGTCGGCGCCTCGGGCGACCTCGCGCCGCTCGCGCACATGACCCTCGCGCTGATAGGCGAGGGCGAGTTCCTGGTCGATGGGCAGCGCCGCCCGGTGCTGCCGCTGCTGCGCGACGCGGGCATCGCGCCGCTGACGCTCGAGGCCAAGGAAGGGCTCGCGCTCATCAACGGCACGCAGACCTCGACGGCGCTCGCGCTGCACGCGCTGCTCAGCTTCGAGCCGGTGCTGGAGTCGGCGCTGGTCGTGGGCGCGCTCACGGTCGACGCCGCGCGCGGCAGCGACGGGCCGTTCGATCCGCGCATCCACGCGCTGCGCGGCCAGCCGGGGCAGATCGACGTGGCGCAGTACTACCGCGCGCTGCTGGCGGGCTCGGAGATCCGCCGCTCGCACCTCGAGGGCGACGACCGCGTGCAGGACCCGTACTCGCTGCGCTGCCAGCCGCAGGTGGTGGGCGCCTGCCTCGACCAGCTCCGCCACGCCGCGCTGGTGCTGCTGCGCGAGGCCAACGCGGTGACCGACAACCCGCTGGTCTTCGCCGACGGCGCCGCCGCCGGGGGCGAACTCGTCAGCGGCGGCAACTTCCACGCCGAGCCGGTGGCCCTGGCCTGCGACGCGATGGCCGTGGCGATCGCCGAGGTCGGCGCGATCGCCGAGCGGCGCATCGCGATGCTCATCGACGCGGGGGTGTCGCGGCTGCCGCCGTTCCTCACCGCCGACGCGGGGCTCAACTCGGGCTTCATGATCGCGCACGTCACCGCGGCGGCGCTGGCCAGCGAGAACAAGTCGCTCGCGCATCCGGCCAGCGTCGACTCGCTGCCGACCTCGGCCAACCAGGAAGACCACGTGTCGATGGCCACCTTCGCGGCGCGCCGGCTGCAGCCGATGATCGCCAACACCGCGCGCATCCTCGGCATCGAGCTGCTGGCCGCGGCGCAGGGCATCGAGTTCCTGCGCCCGCTGCGCAGCTCGGCGGCGCTGGAGCAGGCACACGCGCTGGTGCGCGCGCGCTGCCCCGCGATGCACCACGACCGCTACCTCGCGCCCGACATCGAGGCGGCCACGGCGCTGGTCACCGACGGTGCGCTGTCGCGCGTGTTCCGCACGCTCCCGGGCTTGCCCGCGTTGTGGACGCCGGCCTGAGGCGGCACGATCCCCGCTCCCGTCATTGCGAACACCTCACACACGGAGACCCACCATGAAGCTCGCCCGCCACGCTCTCGCCGCCGCCGCCGCGGCGCTCGTCGCCACCGCCGCGCACGCGCAGGACACCAAGGTCACCGTCGCGATCTCCGGCTGGACCGGCTTCGCGCCGCTCACCCTGGCCAAGGAGGCGGGGCTGTTCAAGAAGCACGGCCTCGACGTCACGATCAAGAAGATCCCGCAGAAGGACCGCCACCTCGCCATCGCCTCGGGCGACGTGCAGTGCGCGGCGACCACGGTGGAGACCTGGATCGTCTGGAACGCCAACGGCGTGGCCACGACGCAGATCTTCCAGCTCGACAAGAGCTACGGCGCCGACGGCATGGTGGTCAAGCCCGGCATCAACAGCATCAAGGACCTGAAGGGCAAGACGGTCGCGGCCAGCGCGCCGGGCACGGCGCCGTACTTCACGCTCGCGTGGTTCCTGAAGAAGAACGGCCTGTCGATCAAGGACGTGAACATCGTCAACCTCGAGCCGCAGGCCGCCGCCAACGCCTTCATCGCCGGCAACGCGCAGCTCGACGCGGGCATGACCTACGAGCCGTACCTGTCGGCGGTGCGTGCCAAGCCCGAGGCCGGCAAGATCATCGCCACCACGCTCGACTACCCGATGGTGATGGACACCTTCGGCTGCACGCCGAAGTTCCTGGCCGACAACCCGAAGGCCGCGCAGGGTCTGGCCAACGGCTACTTCGACGCGCTGGAGATGATCCAGAAGGAGCCGAAGAAGAGCTTCGAGATCATGGGCGCCGACGTCAAGCAGACGGCCGAGCAGTTCGAGGCGAGCCAGAAGTACCTGCGCTGGCAGGACCGCGCGGCCAACCAGAAGTTCTTCGCCGGCGAGCACGCGCAGTTCAGCAAGGAAGCCGCCGAGCTGCTGCTCGAGGCCGGCATCATCCGGCAGATCCCCGACCTGTCGAAGCTGGCCGACACGAGGTTCATCAAGTGAGCGGCGGGCGGGCGCTCGGCGCGGCCGCCGTGCCGGCCGGCGCGGCCGCCGCGCGCGCAGGCAGGGGAGGGCTGCACATGAAACCGCTCACGCCGGTGGCGCCGGGCACGCGCATCGCGCTGGGGATCGCCTTCTTCGCGCTGTTCGTGGCGGCGTGGGCGGCGGTCACCTTCGGCGGCGTCGTGCCGCGGACCTTTCTCGCCGACCCGCTGACCATGCTCGCCAGCGGCTGGCGCCTGCTGGCCGAGCACGGCTTCCTGTTCGACATCGGGATGACCGTGTGGCGCGTGGTCGGCGGCTTCCTGATCGCCGCGGTCATCGCGCTGCCGCTCGGCGTGGCGATGGGCGCGTACAAGCCGATCGAGGCCTTCTTCGAGCCCTTCGTGTCGTTCGCGCGCTACCTGCCGGCGTCGGCCTTCATCCCGCTGCTCATCCTGTGGGCGGGCATCGGCGAGGCGCAGAAGCTCGCCGTCATCTTCATCGGCAGCTTCTTCCAGCTGGTGCTGATGATCGCGGTGGCGGTGGGCAACACGCGGCGCGACCTGGTGGAGGCCGCCTACACGCTGGGCACCAGCGACCGCAGCCTGATCCGTCGCGTGCTCGTGCCCGGCGCGGCGCCCGAGATCGCCGAGATCCTGCGCATGGTGCTTGGCTGGGCCTGGACCTACGTGATCGTCGCCGAGCTCATCGGCGCGTCCAGCGGCATCGGCCACATGATCACCGACAGCCAGGCGCTGCTGGCCACCGACCAGATCATCTTCGGCATCATCGTCATCGGCCTGATCGGGCTGGTGAGCGATCTCGCGTTCAAGTGGGTCAACCGGCGCCTGTTCCCGTGGGCGCAACTGGGGCGTTGAGCATGGCCGCCATCCTCTCGATCCGCGGCGTCTCGCGCAGCTTCCCGTCCACGTCGGGCGGCGCGCCGACGGTCGCGCTGCAGGCGACCGACCTCGACGTCGCCGAGAACGACTTCATCACCATCCTCGGCCCCTCGGGCTGCGGCAAGAGCACCTTGCTGCGCATCGTGGCCGGGCTCGACACGCAGACCTCGGGCGAGGTGCTGCTCGACGGCCGGCGCATCGAAGGGCCCGGCGCCGACCGCGGCATGGTGTTCCAGAGCTACACGCTCTTCCCGTGGCTGACCGTGCTCGACAACGTGTGCTTCGGCCTGCGCGAGCGCGGCATGGCGCGCGCCGAGCAGCTCGACGTGGCGCGCGCCTTCATCGACAAGGTCGGCCTGCGCGGCTTCGAGCAGCACTACCCGAAGCAGCTGTCCGGCGGCATGCAGCAGCGCACCGCCATCGCGCGCGCGCTGGCCAACGGTCCGCGCATGCTGCTGATGGACGAGCCCTTCGGCGCGCTCGACCACCAGACGCGCGAGCTGATGCAGGAGCTGCTGCTGGGCATCTGGGAGGCCGAGCGCAAGACGGTGCTGTTCGTCACGCACGACATCGACGAGGCCGTCTTCATGGGCTCGCGCGTGGTGGTCATGAGCGCGCGGCCCGGCCGCATCAAGCTCGACCGCACCGTGCCGCTGCCGCACCCGCGCCACTATTCGGTCAAGACGTCGCCGGCCTTCGCCGAGCTGAAGGCCGAGCTGACCGAGCAGGTGAGGGTGGAGGTGCGCGCGGCGCAGGAGGCGATGGCGGCGGCGTGAGCCGGCGGGTGTGAGGCCGCCCGCGCCGGCCCGAGGACGCCACGGCAGTGCGATCCTGCCGAGAAAGGCTTCACGGGCCGAGCGCGATCGGTCGCCGCGAGGGCGCGGTGCGCCGCAGGCGGCGACTAGCATGCGGCCGGTCCGTCACGATGCCCAGCACCATGCCCCGCACGATCCGCCCAGGAGTCCTGCTGTCCGCGTTGCTCGCCGCCTGCGTGTCCGCGCAGGCGCAGACCGGCTCGTCGGCCGCCGCGCCGGCCCCGGCGCCGGCCGCCACCGCCGAAGCGAGCCCGACGCTCGTCAACCACCTCGTCGCGCAGCTCGAGAAGCGCGAGCAGCCGCCGACCGGCGGCCTGTTCGGCGTGGCGCCGTCGCCCGGCGCGTACTTCGAGGCCGAGCAGCAGCTGCGCCGGCTCGGCGCGCGTGCGCAGGCCGCCGCGCCGCGCATCGCCGAGCTGCTGTCGCGCACCGAACGCCACGCCTACGAGCTCGGCTGGACCCTGTGGTCGATCAGCGCCGAGCCGGCGGCCGACGATCTGCCGGCGCTCGCGGGGGCGCTCGCCGACGCGCGCGGCGTCGACCGGCTGGTGCTGCTGTCGCGCGTCGGACGCACCAGGAGCACGGCCGCGATGCCGCTGCTGCGCGAGGCCGCCGCGGCGCCGGACGCGCCGCAGCGACTGCTCGCCGCCATCGCGCTGGGCTACCAGAAGGACCTCGCCGCCGGCGCCGAGCCGATCGAGCTGATGGCCGCGATGCTGAAGGACCGCGAGCGCGCCGTGCGCCAGGCCGCGCTGAACGGCCTGCGCCTGCAAGGACCGCGCGCGGCCACCGTCTCCGCCGCGCTCATCGAGCACCTGCGCACGCGCGACAACGTGTGGATGACCGCGCAGGTGCTGGCCGTCGTGCCCACGCGCGAGCTGCTGCCGCTGAAGCCCGAGCTGGAGTCGCTGCTCGGCGACAAGAAGCTCACCGAGTTCCAGAAGCAGCCCGTCGTCGAGCTGCTGCTGCGCATCGAGAACCACGCGCCCACACCCGCGGCGGCACCCGCCACGCCGTCGATGCCGTCGGCTCCTTCGGTGCGGTCGCCCTCGGCGCAGCCGATCTGATCGGACTACGCGGCCGATCTGACCGGCCCCCGCAGCCGATCCGACGGTCCGGTTGCGCGGTGCTCAGCGCCGCAGCGCGTCGCGCAGGATCTGCGTCGGCTCGAGCCGGCCGACCTCGATGCCGTTCCAGTTGCGCAGAGGCGGCTCGACGAGCCCGTGCACGAACGCCGTGTCGCGATCGTCGAGCGCGACCAACGCCTCGACCACCGCGGCCATCACCACTTCGGCCGCGCGCGCGGCGCCGTCGTCGATCTTGATCGCCACGCCGAGGCCGCGCGCAGGCAGGGCGGCGCCGTAGACGCCCTCGGCGCCGACCTTGCAGAACACGCGGTCGCCGAAGTGCTGCATCACGCGCGTGTCGAAGCGGCCGGTGCCCGCCGCGTGCCACGGTGACGTCGCCACCGCGCCGCGCAGGCGGCGTGCGGCCCCCGCGTGCGCGGCCGACAACCCGTGCCCGCTGCCGAAGCGCGCGAAGCCGAGGGCCATCGCGCGCAGCGCAATGCCGTAGGTCGGGATCGAGCAGCCGTCGATGCCGCGCGGCGCGCGCTCGATGTCGGCGCCGGTGACGGCGGCGAGCGCGGCGGCCACCTCGCGCATCACCGGATGCTCGTGGCGCACGTAGCCGCGCACGAAGGCCTGCGGGTCGCGGCCGGTGTCGCGCGCCATCAGGCAGCCGACGCAGACGAAGCCTGCGTGCTTGCCCGAGCAGTTGTTGTGCG
>Ga0073934_10011759_pt1 | contig 10492 bp, 9 predicted proteins | sample LarsenN4metaG_FD_76834 | JGI IMG/M metagenome (GOLD analysis project Ga0073934, IMG submission 76834) | Hot spring sediment bacterial and archeal communities from British Columbia, Canada, to study Microbial Dark Matter (Phase II) - Larsen... ... | reverse complement strand
CGGATGCGCCGGTACGCGCATCCCCACCGTGTCCTGCCCGCCGGTCACGAAGTCCCCGGCGAGCGCCGAGCGCTTCAGGATCAACGTCAGCGGCCCCGGCCAGAAGCGTGCGGCGAGCCTGCGCGCGGCCTCGGGCACCTCGCGCGCCCAGGTGAACGCGAGTGCGGCATCGGCGAAGTGCACGATCACCGGATGATCCGGCGGGCGGCGCTTCACCGCGTACAGGCGCGCCACGGCTTTCGGGTTGGAAGCGTCGGCGCCCAGCCCATAGACGGTCTCGGTCGGAAAGGCGATGAGTCCTCCGGCGCGCAGGATCGCCGCGGCGCGCGCGATGTCGGACCGGCTATTCATCGCCTCGGACGAGGCGCGCCTTGAGCGCGAGCGCACGTTCGAGGGCGTCCTCGACGCTTTCTCCGAGCACCGTGTAGTGCCCCATCTTCCGGCCCGGGCGGGGCTCGCGCTTGCCGTACAGATGAAGCTTCGCACCGGGGTCGGCGAGCACCACCTCCCAGCGGGGTTCGCCGCCGCGCCACGCGTCGCCCAGCACGTTGACCATCACCGCCGGCGCAAACAGCCGCTCGTCCCCGAGCGCAAGCCCGCAGAGCGCGCGCACCTGCTGTTCGTACTGGCTGGTCGCACACGCATCGAGCGTGTAGTGCCCGCTGTTGTGGGGGCGCGGCGCAATCTCGTTGGCGAGCAGCTCGCCCCGCACGACGAAATACTCGACGGCGAGCACGCCGACGAAGCCGAGCCCCGCCGCCAGTCCTCCGGCGAGCGTCCGCGCGCGCTCGGCGAGCGCCGAGTCCACGCGCGCCGGCACGATCGAGAGCTCGAGGATGCCGCGGCGGTGCCGGTTCTCCACGACCGGGAAGACGCGAAGCTCGCCGCCTTCGCCGCGCGCGACGATCGCCGACACCTCGCAGTCGAGCGCGAGCTCTCGCTCCAGCACGCAGGGCACGCACCCGAGCGCGCGCCAGGCCGCCTGGGCCTCTCCGGGCGAAGCGACGCGCACCTGCCCCTTGCCGTCGTAGCCAAGCCGCGCGGTCTTCAGGATCGCCGGATAGAGCTCGGGGCGTTCGAGGTCGTCGGCCCGCTCGACCGGCGCGTACGGCCCGACCGGCAAGCCGTACCGCGCGAACGACGCCTTCTCCCGGATCCGGTCCTGCGCCGTCGCGACGCATCCGGGCGAGGGCGCGACGCGCGTGCGCCCGGCCAGCCGCTCAAGGCTCGCCGCCGGAACGTTCTCGAACTCCGTCGTCACCGCCGCGCAGCATCCCGCAAGCTCATCGAGCGCCCGCGCATCGTCGAACCCGGCGGCGAGGTGCCGGTCGGCGAGCGCCCCGGCCGGACTTGCCGGGTCGGGATCGAGCACCGCCACGCGGTAGCCCATCTGGCGCGCCGCGATCGCGAAAAACCGCCCGAGCTGCCCGCCGCCCAGCACGCCGAGCCAGGCGGGCGGCAGGATTGGTCCGCTCATCGCGCCGGCGGAAGGCGCATTCTCGCTACCGCGCGGCGCAAGCCCGCCCGGTAGCGATCGAGCCTCGCGGCGAGTGCCGCATCGGTGGTCGCAAGCAGCGCCGCGGCGAAAAGGCCGGCGTTCGCCGCTCCGGCCGCACCGATCGCGAAGGTCGCCACCGGCACGCCTTTGGGCATCTGAACGATGGACAGCAGCGAGTCCTGGCCTGACAGATGGCGCGTCGGCACCGGCACGCCGAGCACCGGCAGCGTGGTCTTCGCCGCGATCATCCCCGGAAGGTGCGCGGCGCCGCCCGCGCCGGCGATGATGGCGCGCAAGCCGCGACCGCGCGCGCGCGCCGCATACTCGAACATCGCATCCGGCGTGCGGTGCGCCGAGACGACCTTCGCTTCGTAGGGAACGCGCAACTGGCGCAACATCGCGCAGGCCTCGCGCATCACCTTCCAGTCGCTCGCCGAGCCCATCACCACGCCGACCCGCGGCCGGCGCGTCGCACGCGGCGTTTTCAGTTTCACGGCAGGCTCCGCCCTGTCAGTCGCTCGTACGCCTCGCGATAGCGCGCCGCGGTGTCCGCGACCACCTCGGCCGGAAGCCGCGGCGCGGGCGGCCGCTTGTCCCAGCCGGACGATTCCAGCCAGTCGCGCACGTACTGCTTGTCGAACGAGGGCGGCGAGATGCCGACGCGGTAGCCGTCGGCCGGCCAGAAACGCGACGAATCCGGCGTGAGCGCCTCGTCAATCAGCACGAGCGCGCCTTTTTCGTCGGTGCCGAACTCGAACTTGGTGTCGGCGATGAGAATGCCGCGCGTGGCGGCGTAATCGGCCGCCTCGCGGTAAAGGCGGATGCTGATGCTGCGCACCTTTTCGGCGAGCTCCCGGCCGACGATCTCGCAGGTGCGCTCGAAGCTGATGTTCTCGTCGTGGCCTTCCTTCGCCTTGGTCGCCGGCGTGAAGATCGGCTCCGGCAGCTTCTCGGCTTGGCGCAGCCCCGCGGGAAGGCGGATGCCGCACACCGCGCCGCTCGCCTGGTAGTCCTTCCATCCGGAACCGATGAGATAGCCGCGCACCACCGCCTCGATCGGCAGGGGCTTGAGCCTTCGCACCACCACGGCGCGGCCGCGCACCTGCGCCCTTTCGTCTTCGCCCGCCACGACGCTCTCCGGATCCACGCCGGTGAGATGGTTCGGCACGATGTGCGCCAGTTTCTCGAACCAGAAGTTGGAAAGCGCCGTGAGCACCCGGCCCTTGTCGGGAATGGGATCGGGCAGCACCACGTCGAAGGCCGACAGCCGGTCGGTGACGACGATGAGAAGGCGCTCCTCGCCGACCGCGTAGATGTCGCGCACCTTGCCGCGCCCGATGCGCGGCAGACTCTTTAGGTCCGACTCGTACAGCGCATCGCTCACGCGGCCCGCTTCTCCAGCTCGGGCTTCCACTTGCCCTGGGCGGCGAGCGCGTTCATGTGCGCGCGATGGTGGAACGCCTTCTGCGCCGCCGCGACATTCGCCGCCTGCCCGCGCCAGGTGGTGAGCGCCGGATTCTGCAGCGCGCGCGAGTAGGAAAAAGTGAGCGGCCAGGGCAGCCCCTTCATCGCCGCCATCGCGTTCAGATGCGCGGTCGCGGCGATGTCCGACTGCCCGCCCGAGAGGAACACCACGCCCGGCTGCGCCGCAGGCACCGTGCGCTTGAGCACGCGAACGGTGCGCTCGGCCACTTCCTCGACGCCCGCCTGACGCGGATTGGCCTTGCCCGGGACGACCATGCTCGCCTTCAGGATCACGTACTCGACCGCGACGTTGTAGGCCGCGAGCGCAGCATACGTGGCGCGCAGCGTCGCCTCCGTCACTTCCTCGCAGCGCTCGATCGTGTGCGCGCCATCGAGCAGCACCTCCGGCTCGATGATCGGGACGATGGAGGCCTCCTGGCACAGCGCGGCATAGCGCGCGAGCGCATGCGCGTTCGCGTACAGGCACGTATGCGTCGGAATGCCCTCGCCGATCGTGATCACCGCGCGCCATTTGGCGAAGCGCGCACCCAGCCTGAAGTATTCCGCAAGCCGCTCGCGCAGGCCGTCCAGCCCCTCGGTCACCTTCTCGCCCGGACAGAGCGCAAGCGGCTTTGCGCCGGTGTCCACCTTGATGCCGGGGATGATGCCTTTCCTCGCGAGATAGTCCGGGAACGGCACGCCGTCGTCGGTCTTCTGGCGGATCGTCTCGTCGTACAGGATCACACCGGAAATGAACTGCTCGATGCCCGGGGTGGTGAACAGTAGCCCGCGGTACGTGCGCCGGTTCTCCTCGGTGCAGGGCACGCCTACCGCCTTGAAGCGCGATTCGCAGGTGCCGCTCGATTCGTCGGCGGCGAGAATGCCCTTGCCCTTCGCGACCATCGCGGCCGCGGTCTTCGCCAGCAGTTGCCTGTCCATTCGGGAATCCTCCTGCGCGGGTCCGCCGCGGTCGGCGCGGACCGCGGTGTGCGGAGCGGATTCTCGCAGTCCGGCCATCGCGAATCAAGATCGCGATTGCCGCGGCGCGCCGGGCGATGCAAACTGGCGCGCATGGCCCGCTCGGCGGCACTGGTCGAGGCGCTCAAGCGCGAGCTGCGCGCGCGCCGGCTCACGTACGCCGACGTCGCGAAGCACCTCGGCATGAGCGAGGCGAGCATCAAGCGAATCTTCGCGCGCGGCGACCTGACCCTCGAGCGCGTGGACAAGGCGTGCGAGCTGCTCGGCATGGAGTTCTCCGACCTCGCGCGCCAGGTCGCCAGTCCCGAGGCGGTGATCTCGCGCCTGACCGAGGAGCAGGAGAAGGAGCTGGTCGCCGACCCGAAGCTCATGCTGGTGGCCCTGTGCGCGCTCAACCACGCACCGTTCGAGGAGATCGTCGGGACCTACGAGCTGTCGGAAGCCGAATGCATCCGGCTGCTCGCGCGCCTGGACCGGCTGAAGTTTCTCGAGCTGCTGCCGGGCAACCGCTACCGGCTGCTGGTGAGCCGGGCGTTTTCCTGGATCCCGGACGGGCCGATCCATCGGCTGTTCAAGCAGCGCGCGTGCCAGGACTTCTTTCGCGCCGACTTCGACCGCGAGCACGAGCTTCTGGTGCTGGTGAACGGCCGGCTCTCGAAGGCCTCGATCGCGAGCGTGCTCGCGCGCCTGCGGCGCGCGGCGAGCGAATTCGCCGAGCTGCGCGTGGACGACGCACGGCTGCCGGCGCAGGAACGCCGGGCGATCACGCTGCTCGTCGCCGCGCGCACCTGGGAACCGGAATTCGTGCGCCAGTTCCGGCGCCCCAGGCGCGCCGCCGGCGGCGCCGCGGCGGCCGCACGAGCCACGGCGCGGGGAGCGGCCCCGCGGTAAGCCCGGGCAGCGCCGCGGCGAATCGAGCGCACGCGCACGCGGCCGCCGATGAGCCGCCGGTTCTGCACCCGCAGGATCGCCCTTCGGGCGTCGCGGCTCGCGATCGCGGCCCGGCCCATCCGCCGGGCGGTGCGCCGTCGCAAGCGCCGCGCCTTTTTCGTGGATAATGCGCCCCCTTGACTTCTCCTCCCCCCGCCCATAGCTGGGGGCGCGGCGAACGCCTTGTCGGCCATGATAAGAATCGAAAACCTGGTGAAGACGTTCGGCGCCAAGCGCGCGGTGGACGGCATCTCCTTCACCGTCGAGCGCGGCGAAGTGCTGGGCTTTCTCGGACCCAACGGCGCGGGCAAGTCCACCACCATGCGCATGATCACCGGCTTTTATCCGCCGACCGCGGGCAGGATCACGATCGGCGGCCACGACATCGTCGAGGAGCCGCTCGCGGCCAAGCGCCTGATCGGCTACCTGCCGGAGAACGCGCCGTCGTACCCGGACATGACCGTGCGCGGTTTTCTCGAGTGGATCGCCGCGATGCGCGGGCTGGAGGGCGACGCCAGGAAAAAGGCCGTCGCGCGCGTCGTCGAGCGCTGCTTCCTCGAGCCGGTGCTCGAGCAGTCCATCGAGACGCTGTCCAAGGGCTACCGCCACCGCACCTGCCTTGCGCAGGCGCTCGTCCACGATCCGGACGTGCTGGTGCTCGATGAGCCGACCGACGGCCTCGACCCCAACCAGAAGCACGAGGCGCGCAACCTCATCCGCGAGCTGGGCAGGACCAAGGCGGTGGTGTTCTCCACGCACATCCTGGAGGAGGTGGACGCCGCGTGCACGCGGGCGATCATCATTGACCGCGGCCGCATCGTCGCCAACGGCACGCCGGCCGAGCTGCGCGCGATGTCCGAGATCGCCGGCGCCGTCACCGTGCAGGCGCAGGGCGCGACCGAGGCGAAGCTCGCCGCGCTCGGGCGCGTCGAGCGCGTGGACGGGGCGTTCCGCGTCTATCCGGCCGACAAGAAGGCGACGGCCGAGCTCACGCGCGCGATCCTCGATCTGGCGGCGCGCGAGGGCTGGCGGGTGGAGGGCCTGCGCACCGAAGAGGGGCAGCTCGACGAGGTCTTCCGCCGCATCACCCTGCCCGACACGGTGAGGAAATGAAGACGGTCTGGACCATCGCCCGGCGCGAACTGGCGAGCTACTTCACCTCGCCGCTCGCGTACGTCTTTCTCGTCATCTTTCTGCTGCTGGCGGGCTTTTTCACCTTCACCGCCGGAGCGTTCTTCGAGCGCGGCGAGGCGAGCCTCGCGGCGTTTTTCGCCTGGCACCCGTGGCTGTACCTGGTGCTGGTGCCGGCGGTCGGCATGCGCCTGTGGTCGGAGGAGCGCCGCGCGGGAACGCTCGAGCTGCTGCTGACGCTGCCGGTGACCACCGCGCAGGCGATCCTCGGCAAGTTCATCGCCTCGTGGCTCTTTCTCGCGCTCGCGCTCGCGCTCACCTTTCCGGTGGTGGTCACCGTCAACGTGCTCGGCGACCCGGACAACGGCGCGATCGTCGCCGGATACCTGGGGAGCTTCCTCCTCGCCGGCGCCTATCTCGCCATCACCTCGATGACCTCGGCGATGACGCGCAGCCAGGTGGTCGCCTTCATCCTGTCGATCGTGCTTTGCCTGTTCCTCATCCTCGCCGGCTTCAGTCCGGTGACCGACCTCCTTTCGCGCTGGGCGAGCCCGGCGTTCGTGGACGCGGTGGCGGCCTTCTCGGTGATCACCCACTTCGACGGTTTCCAGAAAGGTGTGATTGACAGCCGCGACCTCGTGTTCTTCATCTCGGTCATCGGCTTTGCCCTGTTCGCGACCGGGGTGATCATCCGCGGACACCGCGCCGGCTAGGGGAAGCGTCATGAAGAAGTACGAATCGCTCATCTACTCGGCGGTCGGGCTCGCGGCGCTGTTTTTCGTGCTGGTCGCGGCCAACTTCCTGCTCGCGCAGGCGCCGGTGCGCGCCGACCTCACCGACGGCAAGCTCTACACGTTGTCCGACGGCACGAAGAAGATCCTGCGCGGCCTGGAGGCGCCGGTGAAGGTGAAGCTGTATGTTTCCCAGGGCGACCACGTGCCGGTGCAGCTGCGCGCCTACGCCCAGCGCGTCGAGGACATGGTGCGCGAGTTCAAGTCGGTCGCCGGGGCGAATCTGGTGATCGAGAAGTACAACCCGAAGCCCGACAGCGAGGAGGAAGACGCCGCCCAGTTGGACGGCATCGAACCGCAGCAGCTCATGAGCGGCGAGCAGTTCTACCTCGGGGTGGCGGTCACGCAGCTGGACCGCAAGCAGGCCATCCCGGCGCTCTCGCCGCAGCGCGAACGGCTGCTCGAATACGACCTCGCCAAGGCGATCGCGCGGGTGGCCGCCGCCGAGCGGCCGACGATCGGCGTGATGGCCGGGCTGCCGGTGTTCGGCGAGCGCTTCAATCCGTTCACGCGGCAGGGGTCCGATCCCTGGGTGCTCGCCAACGAACTGAAGCGCGACTACAACGTCAAGCAGATCCCGCTCACGGCGGAGGCGATTGACAAGGACGTCAACGTGCTTCTTCTCATCCACCCGCGCGATCTGCCGGACTCGGTCGAGTACGCGCTCGACCAGTTCGTGCTGCGCGGCGGCAAGCTGATCGCCTTCGTGGACCCTTACGCCTACTTCGACCAGCTGCCGAGCCCGATGCCGGGGGTGAGCGGCGGCGCGACCAGCTCCAGCCTGCCGAAGCTGTTCAAGGCCTGGGGCACCGAGATGAACGCCGGCAAGGTGATCGCCGACGTGGTGTACGCCTCCGGCCAGGGCGCGCGCTACACGCCCACCGTGCTCACGCTCAACCGCACGGCGTTCAATCGCGACGACATCGCCACCAGCCAGATCGAGACGCTGCTGTACGCCTTCGGCGGCGCCTTCGAGGTGAAGCCGGTCGAGGGCCTGAAGGCGACCGAACTGGTGAAGAGCTCGCCCAACTCGATGCTGGTGGACACGGTGGTCGCCACCGTCTCGGGCGAGGCGGCGATGAAGGGGTTCGTTCCGGACAACAAGGAGCGGCCGCTTGCGCTGCGCATCACCGGCCGCTTCAAGTCGGCGTTCCCCGAGGGAAGGCCGCAGGCGCAGGCCGCGGCGAAGGACGCGAAGAAGGCCCCCGCGGCGGAGGCGCCGCACCTTGCGCAGAGCGCGGCCGAGAACACCGTGGTCGTCGTCGGCGACGTGGACATGCTCCATGACGGCGCGGCGGTGGACGTGCAGGAGGTCTTCGGCCGCAAAATCATCGTGCCGTCCAACGGCAACCTCGCGTTCGCGCTCGCGCTCGTCGAGCAGGCGGCCGCGGGCGACGCCCTGATCTCGCTGCAGAGCCGCGCCGCGGCGTTCCGGCCGCTCACGGTGGTGAGGCAGATGGAGGCCGAGGCGCAGAAACAGTACTTCGGGCGCCTCAAGGCGCTGGAGGACGAGCGGCAGAAGACGGTGGACCGGCTGAACGAGCTGCAGAAGGCGCGCGGCGCGGCGGCCAAGAGCGCGCAGATCCTCTCGCCCGAGCAGCAGGCGGAGCTGGAGAACCTGCGCAAGAAGGCGGCGCAGACCCAGCTCGAGCTGAAGGAGCTGCGCAAGAACCTGCGCCGCGACGCGGAAGCGCTCGTCTTCTGGACCAAGGTGGCGAACATCGCGTTGATGCCGGTGCTGGTCACGCTCGCCGGCATCGTGATCGCGCTCGTGCGGCGCGCGCGGCGAGCGCCGAAGCCGCTGCCGGAGGCGTTGCCCGCATGAACGCGCGCGTCGCGGCGATCCTCGTGGCACTGCTCGTGGTTCTGGGCGGCGGGGCGCTGCTCGTCCTGCAGCGCGGCGACGGCGAGCGCCCGGGCTCGGCGGCGGCGCTCGGCCAGCCGCTCTTGAAGGGCCTGAAGGCCGCCGAGGTCGCCGCCATCTCCATCCGCGACGCGGCCGGCGCGATCACGCTCCAGCGCAAGGACGAGGGCTGGGCGATCGCCGAGCGCGACGGCTTTCCGGCCGATTTCGACAAGGTGCGCGAATTCGTGGTCAAGGCGATCGAACTGAAGGTCGGCCAATTGGAGCCCCTGCCGGAGAAGGACCGCGCGCGCCTTGCGCTCGACGACAAGGGCACGCGGGTCGAGTTCCGCAGCGCCGAAGGAAAGCCGCTCGCGACGCTGGTGATCGGCAAGAAGCACTTCAGGAAGGAACCCGAGGACCCGGAAAAGGCGCAGGCCGACGGCCGGTTCGTGCTGCTTCCCGAGGACCCGAAGACGGCCTATCTCGTATCCGATCCGCTCGCGCAGGCCACCTCTAGGACGAGCGAATGGATTGACCGCCGTTCGTTCCAGGTCGAGAAGGTGAAGTCGCTGGAAGTGCGCCATCCGGACGGCGACGCCTGGAAGATCGAGCGCGCGGCGGACAATGCCGACTGGAAGCTCACGCCCTTGAAAGCAGGCGAGAAGCTCGACGTCACGCGGGCCAATTCGGCCTCGTACTCGTTGAGCCTGCTCGATCTGGCGGACGTGGCGCCGAAGGACGCCGCGAACACCGGTCTGGACAAGCCGACGCTGATCGAGGCGAGCACCTTCGACGGCCTTGTCTACAACATCCGCGTCGGGCGGCTCGAAGGCGAGAATCATTACGTTGCCTTCACGGTCGGCGGCACCCTCGTCAGGGAACGCACGCCGGAGAAGGACGAAAAGGCCGAGGACCGCGAGCGCCGGGACAAGGAGCACGCCGAGCGGATCAGGAAGCTCGAGGAACGGCTCGCGCGCGAAAAGCGCCTGTCGCAGTACGTGCTGCTCGTGCCCAAGTCCAAGCTCGAGGACACGCTGAAGAAGCGCGCCGAGCTGCTGCAGAAGGAAGAGAAGAAGTAACCGCCCCGCGCCGGCCGCCGCGGCCGGGGAGTCTTTCCCGCCGCACCGGGTTGCTGCTATAAATCGGGCGTCCCGCCCGGAGAGGAGGCCCGGTGGCTCAGAATTCCCTCAGGAACATCAGGACGATCGCGCTCGTCGGCCAGGCGGGTGCCGGCAAGACCACCCTGGCCGAGGCGCTGCTCGCGAAGGCGGGAGCGATCCCCGCGCCGGGCAGCGTCGAGCGCGGCACCACCGTCTGCGACTACACGCCGCTCGAAAAGGAGTTCCAGCACTCCCTCAAGCTCGCCGTCGCGACCTTCAACGCGAACGGCACCCGCATTCATCTTCTCGACACGCCCGGCTACCCGGATTTCGTCGGCCACGCGCTTCCGGCGGTGGCGGCGGTGGAAACGGCCGCGATCGTCATCAACGCGCAGAACGGCATCGAGATGATGACCACGCGCTTCATGCAGTGGGCGGCAAGGCGCGGCCTCGACCGCATCATCATCGTCAACAAGATGGATGCGGACAACGCGGACCTCGCGGCGCTCCTTGCCGAGATCCAGACGGCGTTCGGAAAGGAATGCCTGCCGCTCAACCTTCCCGCAGCCAACCGCAGCCGCGTCTCGGACTGCTTCTTCGCGCCCTCGGGCGAGGCCGATTTTTCCTCGGTCGAGGAGGCGCACAAGCGCCTGGTCGAGCAGGTGGTCGAGGTGGACGAGAAGCTGATGGAGGTTTATCTCGAAAAGGGCGAGGTCTCGCCCGAGGATCTGCACGAGCCGCTCGAGCGCGCGCT
>Ga0073934_10011758_pt1 | contig 10492 bp, 11 predicted proteins | sample LarsenN4metaG_FD_76834 | JGI IMG/M metagenome (GOLD analysis project Ga0073934, IMG submission 76834) | Hot spring sediment bacterial and archeal communities from British Columbia, Canada, to study Microbial Dark Matter (Phase II) - Larsen... ... | reverse complement strand
GCCTTTCCGGACCCCGGAGAGGGGATGGCGGCAGCCAGGGGTGAGGCCGGCAGGCATCTGCGCTCAGCGGCGGGCGGCCCGTTAAGGACCTGGAGGCCGCGGGCGGCGCTGACGCTGCCCGAGTGCCAGGGGTGAGGCCGGCGGGAGGCTGTGCGTGCCCGGTCTGGAAGCCCCGATTCCATGCCGCCGCGGCCCGCTCCGTCCCTATAATGTTGCGCTGCAGACTCGCGATTCAGGAGGTCGGAGGCGTGAGCTACCGGGGCATCAGCACGGAGACGGTGAGGGTCAAGGGCCACGAGGGCGACGAGATCGAGGCCTACCTGGCGCGGCCGGCGGGCGATGGGCCGCACCCCGGCGTCGTGGTCATCCACCACATGCCGGGCTGGGACGAATGGACGCTGGAAGTGTGCTGGAAGCTGGCCCATCACGGCTTCGCGACGATTGCCCCGCACCTGTATTCCCGCTTCGGCCCCGGCGACCCCGACGACGTGGCTGCCAGGGGCAGGGGCGCCGGCGGCATGTCCGACGAGCAGGTCGTCGGCGACGTGGACGGCTCGGCGAAGTACCTGCGGGGCCAGCCGTACTGCAACGGCAAGATAGGCATCATCGGCTTCTGCTCGGGCGGGCGGCAGGCGTGGATCGTGGCCTGCAAGCTGAAGGACGTCGACGCCGTCGTCGATTGCTGGGGAGGAGGCGTCATCGTCGACGACCCCAGCCAGCTCAACGAGCTGCGCCCCGTCGCCCCGATCAGCCTTACGCCGGACCTCAACTGCCCGTTGCTGGGCATCTTCGGCAACGACGACGACAACCCGAGCCCTTCGGAGGTCGACCGGACGGAGGAGGAGCTGAAACGGCTGGGGAAGACCTACGAGTTCTACCGCTACGACGGGGCCGGCCACGCTTTCTTCTCCACGGACCGCTATCGCTACCGCCCGGAGCAGGCGGTCGACGCGTGGGGGAAGGTCTTCGCCTTTTTTCGACGCCACCTGCAGGCGCCCGTAAAGGGCACGCCGCCCCGGTTCATCGGCCCCAGCCCCAGCGTGTCGCTGACCGGGCGCGTCCCGTTGCGGCCCTCCTAGAGGGGAGGCAACGGGCGCCCCTTTCGCCGTGCGCGGGAGGCGGAGCCCAGCGAAGCTATCGCGTCCGCGCCGCAGGCCCCTCCCCTGCGCGTTTGACGCCCGCGGACGCGCTTGGCTAGGATGCTTGCAGTCCTGAGGAGGTAAGGTATGCCGCTTTACGAGTACTACTGTCCTCCCTGTGGCACGCGGTTCGAGGTGCTACGGCCGGTCAGCCAGATGGACAGCCCGGCTGTTTGCCCCAGCGGCCACACCACCAACAACCGCGTCCTCTCGCTCTTCGCCCCCGTGCCCCGCGCCGGCAGCGTCGCGACCATGACCGCGGATTCGCAGCCGGCTGGGGACGCGTGCTGCGGAAGCGGCGGCTGCACCTGCTGCTAGCCGCCTGACGGCATCTTCCCGGAACGGCAAGACCACCCGCCCGCCCGGGGCGTTTCCGCCTCCCTGCGCGCCATCCCGCGCGCGGCCTCGGTCCGAGCTGCGACCGGCAGCCCGTATCGACCGGCGGGCGTTTACGCGTACTGAGCTTCGAGCCTGCGGGCCTCGGCGTGCCTGCTGGCGCCCAGGTAGATGCCCGCGGCAAGGAGCAGCAGCGCCGCCTGGGCAACCACCATCAGGCCGATGAAGAAGACGATGCTCTCCCAGAAGGCAGGCGGGAACATCTGGATGAGGCGGTCCGAGGCCGGGTTCAGCAGCCAGAAATCGTTGCTGAAGATGAGGCGGTGGAAGTCCTCCCAGGCGCTGTCGAACCCGGCGACGCCCAGCACGCCCACCGCCGCCAGCACGCCGAGACAGAGCACGCAGCCCAGGGCGACGTTGACCGCCAGGCCCCTCAAGGAGACCTCCCGCGCCCAGAGCACCACGACCACCACGTACACGAGCGCGTAAGCGACCGAGAACTCCTGGGCCCGGTTCATGGCCTGGAGCCGGCTTTTCACGTCCTGCATGTGCAGGGTCTCGCGGGCGCTGAAGAGGTTCTCCTCGCGTCCGGCCACGCTTACGCGGACGGAGAGGGTCTTTTCGTCGTTGTTGAAGTAGTCGCGGATCTCGTCGCCGGCCCTGAGGAGTTGATCGCGGTCGATGCCTGTGGTGCGGACGCCGTCGAACTGGTCGATAGCGTAGCGATAGACGCGGCCCTCGTTGGCCACGAAACGGATGTTGCTGGTGACCAGGGCAACGGGGATGGAAAGGACGAACAGGACGGTGGCAAGAACCCGAAAAACGCCCACGACAAGCCCCACCGGCAATGAGGCGCCCCGTCCCGCCCGTACCGCTCGGTGATGGTATGGTAGGTTCGCGGTTTGGGGCCTGTCAAACTCGCGCACGGGCCCTTTCAGGCAGGACGAGGCCCGAAATGCTCAGCAAAGAGGAAAAGCAGCGCTATGAGGAAGTCCGCGAAATCGTCGCCAGACTGCGGGCTCCCGGCGGCTGCCCCTGGGACCGCGAGCAGACGCATTCCAGCCTGCGCCCCTACGTCGTCGAGGAGGCGTACGAGGTGCTCGCCGTCCTCGACGCGGGCGACGTCGGGCGCCTGCCTGACGAACTCGGCGACCTGCTGTTCCAGGTCCTGATCCATGCCCAGCTGGCGGAGGAAGCCGGCGAGTTCAGCATGGCCGACGTGCTGGCGCGGCTGGCGGCGAAGCTGATCAGGCGCCACCCCCACGTCTTCGGCGACGTGAAGCTGGAGACCGCCGAGGAGGTCGTCGGCCAGTGGGACGAGCTCAAGCGGGGCGAGCGGCAAGGCGACGAATCGGCCCTCGCGGACGTGCCTCCGGCGATGGCAGCCCTGGCCTACGCGCAGACGCTGCTTCGAAAAGCGGAAGCGGCCGGCTTCGCCTGGCCGGCCAAAGAGGACGTCCTCGCAAAGCTGACTGAGGAAGTGGACGAGCTGGCGCGGGCGGCGACGAAGGAGGAGGCCGCCGCGGAACTCGGGGACCTTCTCTTGAACGTCGCCAACTACGCCCGCTATCTGGGGATCGACGCGGAGGAGGCGTTGCGAGAGGCGGGCCACAAGTTCCGCAAGCGCTTCGCTCACGTCGAGGCGCTGGCGCGAGACAGGCGCATCGAGATGCGATCGCAGCCGGTCGAGGAGCTGCTGAGGCTCTGGGCCGAGGCGAAAGCGAAAGACGGGGCGTAACCGGGGCAATCCGGCCCAGTGCTATACTTGGCAGCGTTCATCGAATCAGCCGATAGCGTCTTGGAGGAGGAAGCATGACCGCTCAGAAGGAAAGCGTCGTAACCGCCGAGCGCCTTGCGCAGGGTATCAGCTACGCGCAGTGGATGGAGCAAATCGACCGCAACCAGGACAAGTTCCAGGAGAACTACGAAGGCACGAAGCTGGACCCTGAGGACGTGGCCGCGATCAAGGCCCTGATGGAAAAGCCCAACGGGCCGGCCATCTGCCTGTGCCTGGGCGAGGCCTGGTGTCCGGACGTCTTCCGCGGCCTTCCCGTCATCGCCAAGCTGGCGGAAGCGACGGGCCTGGAGCTGAAGATCTTCTTCCGCGACCAGAACCTGGACATCATGAACGAGTTCCTCTACAAGGGCGAGTTCCAGTCCATCCCGACGCTGGTCTTCTTCACGCGGGACCTCAAGCAGCTGGGCGTCTGGCACGAACGCGCCCAGAAGGCGCGCGACGAGCGGCCCCTGATGGAGGCGATCACCTCCAAGATGCGCGACCCCGAGCTCTCGCCGGAGGAGCGCCAGAAGTACATGGCCGAGTACGCGGAGTTTCAGCGCGGCCCCGTCTGGGCAGGCTGGCGCGACGCGCAGGTCAAGGAGATCCGGGCCCTGCTCGAGGCCGCCTGCGCCTAGCAGGCCCGGGACCCGTAAGCCGGCAAGGGAAGGGAGCTTCGGCTCCCTTCCTCGCTCTTCCGGCCCGTTCGCATTGACCTTCCAGGAAGCCCCACCTACGCTCAAAGAGGAGACGAAGGAGCCTTGTCCGGGACCTTCTCAATCGGCCGCCTCCTAGGCTTCCAGATCAACGTCCATTGGTCCTGGTTCTTCATTTTTTTCCTGGTGACGTGGACGTTCGCCACCGGCGTCCTCGATGAGTTCTATGAAGACTGGACCGCCGGCCGCCGCTGGGTGGTAGCAGGCGCCATTGCCCTCATCTTCTTCTTCTCGATCCTGCTGCACGAGGCCTCGCATTCGGTAGTGGCGCGGCGCTACGGCATCCCGGTAAGCGGCATCACGCTCTTCGTCTTTGGGGGCGTGTCCAGCCTCGGCCGGGAGCCTTCGAACTCCCGCCAGGAGTTCCTCATCGCCATCGTAGGGCCTTTCACGAGCTTCGCCCTGGGACTGCTGTTCGGGCTCGGCTACGTCATCCTTTCGCCCCTGGAGGAGGGCGCGGCGGCGGTCTCGGCCAACCTGGCCGTGATCAACCTGGCGATCGCGGTCTTCAACCTCGTCCCGGGTTTCCCGTTGGACGGGGGCCGCGTCCTGCGGAGCGCGTTCTGGGCCCGCAAGCGCAGCATCCTCCAGGCGACGCGCATGGCTTCGAACGTCGGTACGTTCGTCGCCTACAGCCTCATGGGCATCGGCATCGCGTCGTTCTTCTTCGTCTCAGTGGTGAGCGGGATCTGGCTGTTCCTCATCGGCAACTTCCTCCGCGCCGCCTCTGCGGAGAGCTACGAGCAGGTCTTTCTGGACGTCGTCCTCCGAGGCGTGCCGGCCAGCGCCCTCGCCAAACAGGACTACGTCACCGTGGCGCCGGACACCGTGCTCTCCGACCTGGTGGAGGAGCACGTCCTCTCCGGCCACGGGCGTTGCTTCCCCGTGGTCGCCGGCCAGGAGTTGCTCGGGCTGGTGACGCTCACCGACGTGCGCAAGGTGCCGCGGGACGAGTGGCCGAACACCACCGTGTACAGGGTGATGACGCCCTTCAGCCGCCTCCGCACGGTGAGCTTGCGCGACAACCTGCCGCAGGTGCTGGCCCAGATGGCCTCGGGCGACGTCAATCAGGTGCCGCTGCTGGACGGCAAGCAGCTGCTGGGGCTGATCCACCGCGCCGACGTCATCCGCTACATCCAGATGCGCCAGGAGATGACGCCCGCGGGTTGACGGCGGGTTCTGCGTTATAATCCCGCCGTGGATGGAATCCGGTGCACCCGATGCGGCGTGGTCCGGGAGACCGGCGACAACTTCTGCCGGAACTGCGGCCACCAGTTCACCATCAACCTGCCCGCCGTGACGGCGGGCAACCTGCCCGCCATTCGCAGGGCTATCCCGCCGTCGCTGGTGGGCAGCGTGGCCGTCCTCGCCGTCGGCACCGGCCTGGAGTGGCTGGCGCGGCGCCTCGCGTCGTCCGCGGCGCGGGCTGCCGGCCGCGCCCTCATCGGCCTCGACCGGGCCCCGGACCTGCCGAAGGGGAAGACGGCCGCGCCGCCCGACGCCACGGTGGACGAGTTCTTGTACGTCCGCAGGGTTCAATTGCGTAGATAGTCCCAGGCCGTCGCCCGCCAGACCGCCGGTTGCCTCGACGAAAGGCGAGTGTGCCGAGAGCGATTCTGCGGGTCTGCGTCTGCCTGGTCCTGGCAGCCACGGGAGCCCTGGACGTCCAGCCCCTGGCGGCGCTCGACGACCTCCTTGAGAACGGCGGCTTCGAAGACGGGCTAAGCGGCTGGAGCGGCGCCGGCCTCTCGACGGCCGTCTGCGCGCCGCGCAGCGGCAGCGCGGCCGCGGCCGTCGCTAACGCCGGAACGCGCGGCGTGCTTGCCCAGCGGATCGACGCCGCCGTGGCGGTTGGGACCTACAAGCTGCGCGGCTGGGCGCGCTCGCAGACGGGCGCGCCCCGGCTGGAGGTCAACCTCATCTGGGTGGATGCCTCCGGGTCCGATCTGCGCCGCACGGCGGCGACGGTGTTGCCCGGCCCGGCCTACACGTCCTTCTCCCTGACGGAAGCCTCTTCTCCGGCCGCGGCCCGCGGGCTCGAAGTCCGGGTAGTCAACACGGCGGCCGCGTCCACGGCCTGCCTCGATGACCTCAGCCTCGAAGGGCCGCCGGAGGCCACGGCGACGCCCCCGCCGAGCGCTACGCCGGCGCCGTCCGCGACCGCCTCTCCTTCGCCGTCCCCCGGCCCGACCTCAACGCCCGCTCCGACAGAGCCCCCGCCTACGCCGGCGCAGCAGCCTTCGCCCGCCGCCTTCACGGCCGCATTCGCGTTCGTGAACGGCGGCTTCGAGGCCGGGCTCCTGGGTTGGGAGAAGTTCGGCGGAGAACTGCGCCTGGTCACCAGTCCCGTGCACGGCGGCGCCAACGCCGGCGCCCTTTTCAGCGAGACAGCCTCCACGAAATGGGCGTATCAGACGGTGCTCGTCGAACCCTCGAAGGCCTACGCGTTCTCCGGATACGTCCAGAACGGCGCGGGCGCGGCGCGTTCTTTTCTGCGCATCTCCTGGTATGCCTCTGGGGACGGGAGCGGCTCCGCGTTGTCGACATCCGACTCGACGTCGACGGTCGAGGGCGCCGGCGGGGAGTTCGCGTACCTGACCACGGGGCCGGTGGCGGCGCCGGCGGGCGCGCGCTCGGCGCGGCCGCGGATCGTGCTCACGCCGGCAGGGCCCGGCCCGGCCGCCGTCTTTTTCGACGACCTCAGTTTCGGCGAGGCGGCGCCGGCAACGCCGACGCCCGCGCCCACGCCCCGGGCGGCGCCATCGCCGGCGCCAGCCACGGGACGCTCGCAGGCGCCGGACGAGGGCGCCGCCGCAGGCGAGGCCGCGACTGCCGTTCCGGCGGCCGAAGTCGCGGCGGCGAGAAGCACGGCCGCGCCCGCGGGCGAGGGCCGCCTCCTGCCGCTGACGGGGCGGGTGGAGGACCGGGACGAAGGCGTCCCGGGTCTCTGGCTGGCCGGGCTGGCCTTGTTCGTGGCAGGGCTGGCTGGCGCCTACTTCCGCAGCCGGCGGCCAGGCGGTTAGCGAGAGTTTCTTGTCCCAGGTTCGGGCCGAACCTATAATTCGGCGAAGTTGACGCCCGAACAGCCTCCCGCCTCCCGCTACCGCCAGCAAGAGCCAGCCTCCGTGATCGCCATCGACGGGCCGGTTGCCTCCGGCAAGACGGCCGTGGGCCTGAGCCTCGCCCGCGAGCTCGGATATCGGCTCGTGGACACCGGCATGATGTACCGGGCCGTCACCTGGCTGGCCCTGCGGCGGGGCCTGGCCATGGACGATGAGGCCCAGCTCGTCTCGCTCGCTCGATCGGCGCGCATCGAACTCGATCAGCCCAACCCCGACGGCGGGCCCGCCATCCGCGTCGAGGGCCGCGACGTGACGGCGGAGCTGCGTTCGCCGGAAGTCGACCGCAACGTCTCCCTGGTCTCGCGCCTGCCGGGCGTGCGCGCGGCGATGGTGGCCCGGCAACGGGCGCTCGCGGCCGAAGGCCGCCTGATCATGCTCGGCCGGGACATAGGCACCGTGGTGCTCACGGACGCGCCGGTGAAGGTCTACCTGGACGCCTCGCCGGAGGTGCGGGCGAGACGCCGCCACATGGAGATGGCTCAGGCGGGAGCCGAGCGGCCGGAGGCCGAAATCCTCGCCGAGTTGCTTCAGCGGGACGACATGGACAGGCAGCGCCACGTGTCGCCGCTGCGGCCCGCCCCGGACGCTGTCATCATCGACACTGATAACCTGAGCCTCGAGGAGGTCATCGCGCGGGTGCGCGAAGCCGTCTACTCGCGGTCATGAATCCGCTGGTCTATGGGGTTACCCGCTGGCTGGCGCGCCACGCGCTCGTCCCGCTGTACGCGCGCCTCACCGTGTCCGGCCTCGAGAACCTGCCCCGGGAGGGCCCCTTGGTCATCGCCTCCAACCACCTCAACGACGCCGACCCCGGGATCATCACCGCCTGCCTGCCGAGGCCGGTGGCCTTCATGGCCAAGGCCGAGCTCTTTCGGCTGCCGCTGTTCTCGTCTTATCTGCGGCTGTTCGGCGCGTTCCCGGTGCGGCGCGGCCAGGCCGATCTCACGACCCTCCGCCAGGCGAACGCGGCCCTGGCGCGCGGGCTCGCCGTTTGCATATTCCCGGAAGGCACGCGCGAAGGTCCGGCGGCGGCGCTCAAGGAGGCCTGGCCGGGCGCCGCGCTCGTCGCCCTGCGCAACGACGTGCCCGTCCTTCCCATCGCGATCACCGGCACCGGCGAGATGAGCATCCGTTTCATGGTGCTGAACCCGCTGCGAAGGCGGCGCGTGACCTTGACCATCGGCAGGCCGTTCCGTTTGCCCCGCCCCGCGCGCATCAACGCTGAGGCCGTCAAGGAGGGGACGAGGATCATCATGGAGCGCATGGCCGCGCTGTTGCCGGAACCCAACCGTGGCTATTATGGATACGTGACCAGCCGGGCCGGCCAGGGGCCCGGCCCCAGGGAGTGACCCCCATGCAGATCATCCGCGCGAGCGAAATGGGCTTCTGCTTCGGCGTGCGCCGCGCCGTGGAGATGATGGAGGCGGCCGTGCAGGAGCGCGGCCCCATGGTGAGCCTCGGCTCCGTGGTCCACAACCCCCAGGTGGTGCAGAGGCTGCGCGCGGAAGGCCTGGAGGTGATCACCGACGTCCGGGACGCGGGCGACCGGCCGGTGGCGATCACGGCGCACGGGGTGAGCCAGAAGGTCATCCACGACCTCGATGCCAGCGGCGTCGAGGTCGTGGACACCACCTGCCCCATCGTTACCCGCTCCCAGCAGTGGGCGAAGCGCCTGTCAGAGGAGGGCTTCGCCGTCGTCATTTTCGGCGACCCCGACCACAAGGAAGTGCGGGGCGTCCGCGGCTGGGCCAGCGGCCACGTCGTCGTCTGGGCGTCGGAAGACGATGTCCAGGAGCTGCCGGAATCGTTTCCGTCACGCGTCGGCGTCTTGTCGCAGACCACCGAGACCGAGGCCCGCTTCGCCTCCTTCGTCAAGAAGCTCTTCGAAGTGAACCTGGACCGGATCTCGGAGCTGCGCGTGCTCAACACGCTCTGCCACGCGACCACCTCGCAGCAAGCGGCGACCATGCACCTCGCCGGTCAGGTGGACCTCATGATCGTCGTAGGCGGACGGGACAGCGCCAACACGCGCCATCTCGCCGTCGTCTCCAAGGAGTGCGGCGTCGAGACCCACCACATCGAAACCGCGGACGAGATCGATCCTGCCTGGCTCGAGGGGCGCGAGCGCGTGGGCGTGACGGCCGGGGCCTCGACGCCCGACTTCGCGATCGACGAGGTCGTGCGCAGGCTGGAGGCGATGGCCGCCGCTGACCGCCGACCGGCATAACATCCTGCTATCGATTCGCGGACCCGCCCCGGGCCGGCGGGACGCTGCTCCTTGACGGGGGCAGCGGGCAGCGCGCGCTGGGGGCCCTCGAGGTTAACGCCCGGGCGCTATCAGTCTCCTATCTTCTGCTGGGGACGCCGCTGCAGGCGTGTTCGCGGCCGCGGCGCCCTCCGCTCGCGCGTCCGCGGCTGGTGCTATAGTGTCGCCAGCACAATTCGACGGGAGGGGAAAGGACTGCCTCCAGAGTAAGCGCCTGGTCCTTCCACCGGGAAGGATGACGAGGTAGGGGCTGTTCGAAAGACTCGGCGGGGAGCCCCTCGGCGGGCACGGTCGTAACGGAGTGGACAAAACGGGGCGGCGCAAGCTCCCGACAAAACTGCTCCGGAGTGCGGACGGCAGCAAGACAGCTGTCGCGCAGGTTTCAGGCAGTCCAGACGAGCCTCCCGCTCAAGAGCCGCGGCCGACGCGGCCTGCCGCCGCATTGTCTCCGGCAGGTCCCGCCCCGTCTGGAGGAGCGCATGTGCGGAATCGTTGGGTATGTTGGGCGGCGGGAGGCCGCGGGCATCGTCCTGGAAGGCCTGGCCCAGCTCGAGTATCGGGGCTACGACAGCGCCGGGATCGCGGTCCTGACCGATGACGGGAGACTGACCGTCGTCAAGGATGCCGGCAGGCTGGCGCAGCTGCGGCAGGCCCTGGCGGGCGACCTGCCGCCGGGACGTACGGGCATCGGCCATACGCGGTGGGCGACCCACGGCAAGCCGTCGCAGCTCAACGCGCACCCCCATACCGACCGCTCCGGGGACGTGGTCGTCATCCACAACGGCATCGTCGAGAACTACCGCAAGCTGCGGGAAGACCTGGCCTCGCGCGGCCACGCCTTCGTCTCGGAGACGGACACGGAGGTCATCCCCCACCTCATCGCCGAGCTGCTGGAGCAGGGCCACGACCTGGAAAGCGCCACGCGCGCGGCCATGCGCCGCGTCGAAGGCGCGGCGGCGGTGCTGGCGATGCGGCGCCAGGAGCCGGGCGTGATCGTCGCGGCACGGGTGGCGAACGCGGGCGGCGTCGTCATCGGCCACGGCGCGGGCGAGATGTTCGTGGGCAGCGACCTCCCGGCCGTGCTCACCTACACCGACCGCGTAGTCTTCCTGGACGACGGCGACATGGCCCGCGTG
>Ga0073934_10011756_pt1 | contig 10495 bp, 7 predicted proteins | sample LarsenN4metaG_FD_76834 | JGI IMG/M metagenome (GOLD analysis project Ga0073934, IMG submission 76834) | Hot spring sediment bacterial and archeal communities from British Columbia, Canada, to study Microbial Dark Matter (Phase II) - Larsen... ... | reverse complement strand
TGCTCGCGCTGCTCTCGCTGGCGGGACACCCGGCGCTGTACCTGCTCTGGGTGGCGTCGTGGCTCACGACCTACAGCCTGGTGATGCGCATCCGCTCGATCGCCGAGCACGGCATGGTGCCCGACCCTGGCGACGAGCTGCGCAACACGCGCACGACGCACGCCTCCTGGTGGGAGCGCCTCGTGATCGCGCCCAACCGGGTGAACTACCACCTCGAGCACCATCTGCTCATGACCGTGCCGCTCTACCACCTGCCGCGCATGCACGCGCTGCTGCGCGAGCGGGGCCTGCTGGAGGGCGCCTGCCTGGCCGGGGGCTACGCCGAGGTGCTTCGGCTCGCGTCGTCGCGGCCCGAGCGTCGTCCGGGCGACGAAGCTCCGGCGCCGCGGCAGCCCGGGCCGACGGAGACCGCGCTGACGCACCGGCCGCCCTTCTAGCGGCCCGGGATCGCAGCCCGGGCCACGGGCCTCGCCGGGCCGTCCTTCGTTATGCTGCGCGCACCATGGCCGCCATCGACTTCTCGAAGCTCCGGGTCGTCGACCTCATGTCGCGCGACCCGGCCACCCTGAAGCGCAACGACAACCTCTCCCTGGCGGACGACGTGATGCGGCTCGGGCGCATCCGGCACCTGCCGGTGGTGGACGACGACGACGAGCACCAGCTCGTCGGCCTCGTGAGCCAGCGCGACCTCTTCCGCTCCTCCCTCGCCCGCGCCCTCGGCTACGGCACGGCGGCCCAGCAGAAGCTCCTCGGGATGCTGCTGGTGAAGGAGGTGATGACGAACGAGGTCGTGACGACGACGCCCGACACCTCCCTCGTCGACGCGGCGCGGCTCATGCACCAGCGCAAGCTCGGCTGCCTGCCGGTGGTCGAGGGCGAACGGCTCGTCGGGATCCTGACCGAGGGCGACTTCGTCGCGCTGGTCGGGAAGAGCTAGCGCGCCGGGACGTCCGCCGGCGGCGGCACCGGCGAGAACGCCGCCACCACGTCCGCCAGGAAGCCGTCGACGTCGTAGCGCCCGTCGCCCGGCGTGAGGCCGAGGCGCACCACGACGAGGTCGCGCGACGGCACGATCGCGACCACCTGCCCGTCGTGGCCCGACAGGTAGAACGCGTCGGCGGGGAGACGCGGATCGGGGGGCGCCACGCCGCGCTCCGGCCAGCCGGCGTTCAGCCAGAAGTGGAGGCCGTACTCGCCGCGCTCGGACGTCGGCGTCGGCGTGCGCGTCGCGTCGACCCAGCCCGCCGGCAGCAGGCGCCGGCCGTTCCAGGCGCCGTCGCGCAGGTAGAGGAGGCCGAAGCGCGCCCAGTCGCGCGCCGTCGCCCAGGAATAGGAGGAGCCGACGAAGGTGCCGCTCGCGTCCACCTCGAGCAGCATGCTCGTCATGCCGAGCGGGTCGAAGAGCGCGCGCCGCGGGAAGGCGTGGTACGCGGCGTCGTCGCCGCGGAAGCTGCGGCGGATGACACCCGACAGGATCAGGGTCGTGCCGCTCGAGTAGGCGAACCGGGTGTCGACCGGGTGCGCGAGAGGCCGGTCCGCGGCGAAGGCGGCCATGTCCCGGCGGCCGCCGCGGTAGAGCATCGCGATCACGCTCGAGCGCAGGGGCCCCTCCTCATAGGTCTCGGTCCACGAGAGCCCGGTCGAGGCGCGCAGCAGCACGTCCACGGTGATGGCGCCGCGCGGGTCGCCGGGCGAGCGCCAGGCGGGCACGTCCGCCGGCGCCCACGGGTCGAGGCGGCCCTCGCCCACGAGCAGGCCCACGAGGGCGCTCGTGATGCTCTTCGTCATCGACCAGCCCTGGAGCCGCGCCTCCGGCCCGAAGCCGGGGCCGTAGCGCTCCGCCACGAGGCGGCCGCCGCGCACCACGAGCACGGCGCGCGTGCGGCGGAGGCGCCCGGGGTCGGGCTCGGAGAAGGCGTCGTCCAGCGCCCGCGCGAGGCGCGCGGCGTCGACGCCCGGGTCCGCCTCCTGCGGCGTCGCCTCGGGCCAGGCGGCCTGCGGGAACGGCACCCCGGCCGGCTGCGGCGGCAGCGGGACGAGGCCCTGGCTTTCGACCGCAGCGCTCGGCGCTGCGCGCTGGACCGGAGCGCTCGGCGCGGCTCGCGGGTCCGCAGCGCCCGGCGTCTCGGCCCACGCCGGCCCGGCTGGCACCGCGCAGAGCGCGAGCGCGCTGGCGAGCGCCAGGCCGGCGGAGCGTGCGGCGGCGAAGGACATGCGCGGCCGCATGGTACCCTGCGCGACCGCATGGCCCAGCTCGCCCGCGCCGCCGCGCTCGCCCTCGCCGTCTCGCTCGGGCCCCTGGGCTGCGGCTACCCGGAGATCGTCGCCGGCTACGCGGCGAAGATGATGTGCTCGTGCGTGTTCGTGGCGGGACGCGACGAGGCGTCGTGCCTCGACGAGGAGCTCGGCGCCTACGAGCGTTTCGTGAACGTGGAGGTCGAGCGCGAGGCGCGCGCGGTGCGCGCCCGGGGTCTCCTCGTGGCGTCGGCACGGGCCGACCACGACGAGCGCCTCGGCTGCACGCTGCGCTAGGCGCGGAGGAGAGATGGCGACGGACCCCTTCCAGGCGCGCACCGCCGTGGTGACGGGCGGCGCGAGCGGCATCGGGCTCGCGCTGGCGCGCGCCTTCGCGGCGCGCGGCGCCAACCTCGTGCTCGCGGACATCGACGCGGCCGCGCTCGCCGAGGCCGAGCGCGCCCTCGCCGCGAGCGGCGCCGCGGTGCTCTGCGTGCGCACCGACGTGACGAAGCGCGACGAGGTGCAGGCCCTCGCGGACGCCGCCTTCCGGCGCTTCGGCGCGGTGCACCTGGTCTGCAACAACGCGGGCATCGCGACCTTCGGCGAGATCGCCAGGGCGCCGCGCTCGGACTGGGAGTTCACGATGAACGTGGACTTCTGGGGCGTCGTGAACGGGATCGAGGCCTTCGTGCCGCGGCTCGTGGCCCAGGGCCAGGGCGGGCACGTCGTGAACACCGCCTCCATGGCGGGCCTCGTGGGCATGCAGTGGCTCGGCATCTACTGCGCGGCCAAGTTCGCGGTCGTGGGCCTGACCGAGGCGCTGCAGCGCGAGCTCCGGCCCCACGGCATCGGCGTCTCGGTGCTGTGCCCGATGATCGTGGCCACGAACATCGGCGCCAACTCCGTGAGGTGGCGGCCGCGGGAGCTGGGCGGCGATCCCGCGGCGCCGCCGCCGCCCGGCGGCGCGATGCAGGGCGGGACGGTGAGCGCCGAGGACGTGGCGGACCGCGTCGTGCGCGCGATCGAGCGCGGCGACCTCTACGTGCTGACCCATCCCGAGCAGCGCGAGATCCTGCGCCGGCGCGCCGCACGCCTCGAGGCGGCCTGCGACGCCGCCTTCGGGCCCGGCCCGGAGCCCGGCGCGTGAACGAGGGCGCGGCCGACGCGCTGCTCGCGATCCGCACGGTCTTCACCTCGATCGTCAACCTCGGCGTCCTCTTCCTGGTGTCGGGCACGTGGGTGGCGGGCCGCCGGCTCGGCGAGGACGTGCGCGCGACCCGCCGCTGGACGCTCGGCGTGCTCCTCGGCGCAGCCGCGTGGCTCGCACTGACGGCCGGGCTCGCCGTGGCCGGCGCCTTCACCGACGTGAACGCGCGCCCGCCGGCCATCGCGGTGTTCCTGCCCCTCGTCACCGCCGGCACGGTGGCCCTGGCGTTCTCGCCCTTCGGCACGCGCCTCGCGCGGGGGCTGACGCCCGCCGGCCTCGTCGGCTATCAGGCCCTGCGCGTGGGGATCGAGGGCGTGCTCCACGCCCTGCACGGCCTCGGCGTGGTGCCCGTGCAGATGACCTGGTCGGGCTGGAACTTCGACGTGGTGAGCGGCGGCACCGCCCTGCTCTTCGTGCTGATGTGGAAGCAGGGTCTCGCCGGCCGCCGCACGCTGCTGGCGTGGAACGTCCTCGGGCTCCTTCTGCTGCTCAACATCGTCACGATCTCCGTGCTCTCGATGCCGCTGCCGCTGCGCGCGTTCTGGAACGCGCCGTCCAACACCTTCGTGTTCCACGCTCCGTGGATCTGGCTCCCGGCCTTCCTGGTGCAGGGCGCCCTGCTCGGGCATCTCCTGGTGTTCCGCTGGCTGGCGCTGCACCCGCAGGCGGGGCGCTAGGCGCCCGGCTCCGCGCCCGTGCGCGCGCGACCTTCGTCCCGCGCGGCGGCGCGCGAGCTCAGCATCAGGTTGCGGATCTGCACGATCGGGCCGGGCACGAAGCCGGCGATGAACTTGGCGTCGCGCAGGTGGATCGCGAAGGCGAGGAGCAGCGCGTTGCCCACGAGGGAGAGCCACCAGAAGAGGCGCGGGAAGTGGCTCTCGGCCGTGCGCTCGCTCGCCCACCACTGGACGACGAAGCGCGAGGACCAGAACGCCTGGCCCACGGCCGCCACCGCGATCCAGGCGAGGGACGAGTCGGCGCGGTAGCGCAGCTCGAAGAGGCTGGCGGCCACCAGCACGAGCACCGACAGGGCCGCGAGGAGGGAGGCGAGACGCGGCGAGAGCGTCTCGGCCTCGCCGCGCTGGAACGTCAGGTTGCGGGCGTAGATCAGGCCGTTCAGCACGTAGCCGGCGACGAGCACGTAGGTCTGACGGCTGACGGCATAGAGCCCCAGCGTGATCGTGCCGAGGAGCGAGAGGTGCCAGAAGAGCCGCGGCGCCACGCTGCGCCCGGCGCGCTCGCTCTGCCACCACTGCACGAAGAAGCGCGAGAAGAAGCAGACGTTCCCGAACCAGCCGCAGACGTCCCAGAAGGTCCAGTCGCTCACGACGGACGCCGCGAGCCGGCCGCGCCGGCGGGCCGCATCATGATGTCCGCCTCCCTCCGCTCGCGCTGCGTGGGCCGGGAGGCCCGCTCGGCGCGCCCGCGCCGGGGCGCCGGCCGCGAGGATCGGGCGGGGCAGGCGGCGGCCGCCCGGTGGATACCGGATGGGCGCGGGCGGAACAAGGCGGCGGGCGCGCGGCGACGCAGGCAGACGGCTCCGCGCGCGGGACGCGGACGTGCGCGCGCGCGCTGCGCGCGTACGCTCCCGCCGGGCCGAGCGGACGAGGGGGACGATGCCGGAGCGCGATCGCGATCGGGTGTACGCGCTCCTCGTGGTGGCGTTCGCGCTGGCGGCGCTGCTCGTGCGCGTGCTCGCCGAGCCGGTGGATCACGGCTACGTGCGCTACGCGGGCATCGCCCACGCGGCCGTGCGCAGCGGCGACTGGGTCGTGCTGCGGCTCGGCGATGCGCTCTACGTCAACAAGCCGCCGCTCTTCGTCTGGCTGATCGCCCTGGCGCAGGAGCTCGCCGACCGGGGGCGCGGCGCCGGCCCCATGGCCGGGTGGGTCGGGCACGTGCCGAACCTCGTCGCGCTCGCGCTCTTCGCGGTCTTCGGCTGGCGCCTCGGGCGGCGCCTGTTCGCGCGCGCCGACGCGGCGGCCGCCGGCGTGCTCGTGCTGCTCACGAGCGTCGAGCTCCTGACACTCCTGCGCGACAAGCGCATCGACCCGCTCTTCGGCGCCTTCCTGCTCGTGGCCGCGGACGCCTTCCATGCGGCCTGGACGGCCGCGCCCGGCGCGCCCGGACGCGCGGGGCGCTGGCGCGGCGCCCTCGTCGCCGGCGTCGCCCTCGCGGCGGCGACGCTCACGAAGGGCCCCCTCGGCGTCCTCTTCTTCGGGACGGCGGCGCTCGCGCTCGCCGTCTGGGAGCGGCGCGTGCGCGATCTGCTGCGCCCCGAGTGGCTCGCGAGCGCGGGGCTCTGCGTGGCGCTCAGCGCCGTCTGGCCGGCGCTGCTCGTGCAGCGGCTCGGCGGGATCGAGCCGACCCTCGCGGCGCTGCGCGCGGTGGACCTCACCACGCGCGAGGGCGGGCCGCTCCATTACGCGCTGAACCTGCCCGTCCAGTGGCTGCCGTGGACGCTCTTCGCGCCCGCCCTCGCGCTGCACCTGCGCGGGGCGTTCGGCGGCGCCCGGGGCGCGGCCGCGCGCTTCCTTCTCGTCGGCTTCGCCAGCGTGCTCGTGCTGCTCCACTTCTCGGAGACGAAGCACTCGCGCTACCTGCTGCCCGCCTTCCCGTTCCTCTCGCTGCTTCTGCTCCTCCTCTGGTTCGAGCCCGGGACCGGACGCGAGGCGCAACTCGCGCCGCGCGCCGCGCGCTGGCGCGACGGCGCCATGCAGACCGCCCTCTGGGGCTGCCTCGTCGCGAGCCTCGTCGGCCTCGCGGCGCTGCCCTTCCTGCCGGACGGCCGCGTGCCCGTCGCCATCGCGGCCGCCCTCGGCGCCTGGGGCGCCGTGCACGGCGTGCGGGCCCTGCGCGCGGGGGGTCCCCCGGCCGCGGCCCTGGTCCGGCTGGGCCTCCTCGCGCTCCTCGCCATCGCGGCCTACGACGGCGCCCGGGCCGAGCGGCTCGCGGAGCGCGACGACACCCGGGCGGCCCGGGCGGCCCTCGCGCCCTCCCTCGCGGCCACCGCCGCGGGCGGGGCTGAGCCGGCCCTCCTCGTGGGCCTCGACGAGGGGCCGACCCTCGTGCTCCCGCTCCTCACCGGCGAGGCCCATCCCCACGTGGCCTCGGCCGCCCAGGCGGCCGAGCGGGTCCTCGCCGCGGGCGGCGCGCCGGTCTGGATCGTGGCTTCGCCCGGCGACGCCTCCGCCCTCGGCGCCGACCCACGGCTCCGCGTCGACGCGGCGGCTCCCTTCGAGGTGGACCGCACCGACCTCGTGATCCTCGCGGCGCGGCCCGCGCGCCCGGAGCCCTGACGGCGCCTCGCCCCTTCGGGCCGGGCGCCTTCCGTCCCGGCGGGGCGAACTCCCCGCATTTACCTGCGGTTCAAGTCGCACCCCGCTCCGTGATAGGCTGCGGCCCGCTCCGCGCGGAGCCCGTCGTGGGCCCGCGCCCGCACCGCTCCTGGGGGTTTCGATGCGACCGCTCCGCTCCGCGCTCACGCTCACGCTCTCCGCCGCCGCGCTCCTCGCCGCGCCGCACGGCGCGCCGGCCGACGTGCCCTACCCGAAGTGTCAGGGACCGTCCTGCACCGACCCGAGCGACTACGCGTCGTACCTCTTCCTGCAGCCGGGCCAGACGCCGAACGACTACGCGGGCGGCGACAAGTGGAAGTACGACCCGGTCACCGGCATGAACGTGCCCGGCGCCTGGCAGATCACGACGGGCCGGCCGGACACCCACTCCGCGATCCTCGACAGCGGCATCCGCTGGGGCAACCGCGACCTCGCGAAGAAGATCTGGCTGAACGTCGGCGAGCTGCCGGGCGTGTGCGCGCCGGGGATCCCGCCGCGGCCGGGGCGCCTCGCCTTCGACTGCAACGGCGACGCCGTCGTGAACGTCGACGACTGGGCGGGCGCGGGCGTCCCCGACTGGAACGGCAACGGCATCCTCGACGGCCAGGATCTGATCAAGCGGTACAGCGACGGCGTGGACGACGACGGCAACGGCTACGTCGACGACATCGCGGGCTGGGACTTCCAGGAGCACGACAACGACCCCAACGACGAGGTCGACTACGGCCACGGCACCGGCGAGGGCGAGGACGGGCTCGGCGAGGCCAACAACGGCGGCGGCTTCCCGGGCGTGGCGCCGGCCGCCATGTTCGTGCCGCTCAAGGTGGCGGACAGCTTCGTCGCCGTGGACACCGAGTTCGCCCAGGCGGTGATCTACGCCGTCGACAACGGCGCCGACGTGGTGTCGGAGGCCCTCGGCACGGTGTCGGCCGGCCCCCTCGGCCAGGCGGCCGTCGACTACGCGTACCGCCGCGGCGTCCCGATCATCGCGAGCGCCGCGGACGAGCAGAGCCGCCACCACAACTTCCCGGCGGCCTACGGGCACACGATCTGGGTGAACTCGATCCGGGACGCCGACGGCACCTTCGCGCTTCCGCCGGCCGATCCGGCCCAGCGCTATCTCACCCTCAACGGCTGCACCAACCACGGCGGCCGGGCGTGGGTGGCGATCTCCTCCACGGCCTGCTCGTCGGAGGCGACGGGCCGCTCGGGCGGCCTCGCGCTGCTGCTCGTCTCCCACGGCAAGAACCTGATCGACCGCGGGCTGCTGACGCCCTACCCGGGCACGAACCGACCCTTCTCCGCGGAGGAGGTCCGGCAGCTCTTCCGGCGCGCGGCGGACGACATCGACCAGTCGGCCGACCTCTCGCTCCAGACCAACGTGCTGGGGCAGCTCGTGGTGAACTTCCTCGGCGCGCCCCCGCAGTTCCCGTTCGCGTCGACGAACTTCCCGACGCAGCCGGGCTGGGACCAGTACACCGGCTTCGGTCGCCCCGACGCGGCGAAGCTGCTCGACGTCACGGCCGACACGATCCCGCCCGAGGCGGATCTGTCGGGCAACCTGAAGTGGTTCGACACGGTCGACCCGGTGCGCACGCCGAGCCTCCCGGTGAAGGGCAGCGCGGCGGCGGTGCGCACCGGCGGCAGCTTCACCTGGGAGCTCCAGGTGGGCTGCGGCCCGCAGCCCGCGAGCTTCACCACGATCGGCACGGGCTCGTCGCTCGTCGCGCTCGACGAGGCGACCCTCGGCACCTGGGATCCGGGCGCGACCGCCGCGGCCTGCGGCTTCGACCCGGCGGCGCGCATCACGGGCGACCCCGACGACCACACCGTGCAGCTCCGCCTCCTCGTGACGGACGCCCTCGGCAACGTGGGCGAGGACCGCCGCAGCGTGGCGATCCACCACGACCCCACGCTGAAGTTCGCGCCGCGCTTCCTCGGCGCGTCGGGCGAGGCCTCCTCGGCCCTTGCCGACGTCGACCAGGACGGCGTGCTCGACATCGTGCTCGGCACCGGCGCCGGCCTCCTCCACGTGATCCGCGGCAGCGACGGCACGGATCTCCCGGGCTTCCCGGTGAAGACCGACGCCCAGCCCCACGCCTCCCCGGGCTACGCCACGGGCGAGCTTCCGGTTCCGCTCGAGTCGATCGTGGCGAGCGTGGCGGCGGACGACCTCGACGGCGACGGCCGGATCGAGATCGTGGCGGGCAGCATGGAGGGCAAGCTCTACGTGTGGGACGCCCTCGGGCGGCGCCGCGCGGGCTTCCCGGTCACCACGAACCCCGCGTTCTCGGCGGCCGGCACGCTGGACCGCTTCAACGACGCCGACGCCGGCATCGCGAGCGCGCCCGTGCTCGCGAACCTCGACGGCCCGGGCGGCGACCCGAAGCTCGAGATCCTCTTCGGCGGGCTCGACGGCTTCCTCTACGCGTTCCGCGCCGACGGCCAGCCGGTGAACGGCTTCCCGGTGCGCCTCGCCGATCCCGCGCGGGTGGACGTGGATCCCGCCACCGGCAAGGCGACACCGAAGAGCGGCAGCCAGGCGAACAGCCGCGGCCGCAAGGTGCTGTCGTCGCCGGCCGTGGGCGACCTCGACGGCGACGGCTTCCCCGAGATCGTGATCGCCACCAACGAGGAGTACCGCGGCGACCCGGGCTTCTTCGCCGAATCGCAGCTCCTCCAGGTGCTGCTCCAGGCGGGGCAGCTCGGTATCGACCTCGGCGACTTCCGCCTCGACACCTCGGGCCGGGTGTACGCGGTGCAGCACTCCGGCAACGCGCACCCCGGCGGCCCCTTCGAGAGCGGCTGGCCGGCGCGCGTGCCGGTGCTGGCGCCGGGCCTGCTGCCGACGGTGGCGACCGGCACGCCCGGCTCTCCCGCGATCGCGGATCTCGACGGCAGCGGCGTGCCGAAGGTCGCGATCTTCGGCGCGGCCGGACCGGTGCTCCTGCTGAACGCCGACGGCACGCCCGCCCTGGGCGAGGTGAGCGGCGCGCCGCGCGTCCTCGACGTCGACTTCCCGAACGGCGGCTTCCCGAACGTGCCGGCGACCGCGGGCTCGGGCGACGCGCCCTTCTTCGGCGCGCTCGGCTCGGGCGCGTTCGGCGACCTCACGGGCGACGGCAAGCCCGAGTACGTGGCGCCGACGGGCGGCGTGCGCGCCCTGCTCGACGTGGCGGTGCCGGCGAGCCAGGAGTTCGGCGACCACTCGATCACGGCCTGGGATCCGCTCACGGGCGACGTGCTGCCCGCCTTCCCGCGCGTCATGGACGACATGCAGTTCCTGTCGAGCCCGGGCATCGCCGACGTGGACGGCGACGGCAAGGCGGAGGTGCTGCAGGGCAGCGGCGCGTACCTCGTGCGCGCCTACTCGGCGACCGGCGCGCAGCCGGCGGGCTGGCCGAAGTTCACCCACGGCTGGGTGATCCCGGCGCCGACGGCCGGCGACGTGGACGGCGACGGCCTGCTCGAGGTCGTGGCCTCGACGCGCGAGGGCAACCTCTACGTCTGGGACACGCCGTCGCCGTCGAGCGACGCCGCCATCCCGTGGCAGGGCTTCGGCCACGACCGCCGCAACACGAAGAACCTGGGCTCCGGCGTGCTGCCGACGGCCACGGCCACCGATCCCCTCGACGGGCTGCTCTACGCCCTCGAGTCGATCCAGCTCGAGCTGAAGGACCGCGTGGCGAAGGCGCCGGCCGGATCGGCGCTG
>Ga0073934_10011755_pt1 | contig 10495 bp, 8 predicted proteins | sample LarsenN4metaG_FD_76834 | JGI IMG/M metagenome (GOLD analysis project Ga0073934, IMG submission 76834) | Hot spring sediment bacterial and archeal communities from British Columbia, Canada, to study Microbial Dark Matter (Phase II) - Larsen... ... | reverse complement strand
TCCTGGTCGATGAACGCGCCGGCGCCGGCCGACGCCGCCAGGCCCACGCTGGCCGACGAGGCCAGCTCGTACTCGTCGCTGAACGTGAGCGACGGGTTTTCCCAGAGCACCTTCTGCTGCCGCGCGTCGGAGAACGAAACGCCGATCACCACGGTGAACCGGTACCGCGAGGCCTGCTGGTTGGGATTGAAACCGGCCGGGGCCAGCCCGATGCTCATCACCTCGCCCCGCACGACGCCGTCGGCGCCGGTGTCGGTGGGCAGCACCTCGTACCGTCCCCGGCTCTGGAACTCCACCCGCACCTTCTCGGTGAAGAGCTGCTCCATCGGCGAATACGGCGTGCGGTTGCCGAACATGGGCACGCCGAGCGTCCGGATGTAGTCGGGCAGGAACGATCCACGTCCGGCCAGCGTGTAGCCGCACCCGCCGAGCATGCCGCCAGCCACGGGCAGCAGGGCGAGCAGGACCCGCCGGGACATCGCCGTTCCGGCGCGCCGCCCAGGCCGCCCCGCGCCGGGCCAGGCCCTCATCCCGCCACCACCGAGACCAGGCGGCGCCCGGGCGCCACGACGACCTTCCTGACGGTCTTCCCCGCCAGGTGTGGAACGACGGCCGGATCGGCCAGCGCGGCCGCCTCGAGCGCGGCATCGGTGATGTCGGGGGCGACCGACAGCCGCGCCCGCACCTTGCCGTTCACCTGCACCGGCACCACCAGCGCTTCCGCGCGCGCCGCCTCCTCGTCGACCCGCGGCCACGACGCGGCGGCCAGCCCGCCCTGGTGCCCGTAGGCCTCCCACAGCTCCTCGGCCGTGTGCGGCGCAAACGGCGACAGCAGCAGGATGAGCGACTCGACGGCTTCGCGCGCGACGGCCGCGCCCTGCGGGCTCGGCGCGGCGCGCTGTGCGTCGGTGAACAGATAGAGATCGTTCACGAGCTCCATCATGGCGGAGATCGCGGTGTTCATCTGCTTGCGGACGTCGATGTCGGCCGTGACGCGGCGGATCGTGTCGTGCGTCTTCCGCCGGAGCGCCCGCTCCTCGGCCGTGAGCGTGCCGAGGTCGATGGCGGCCGCCCCGGTGGCGCGGTCGCGCCACTGGTCGGCCACCCGCCAGACGCGCGCCAGCCAGCGGAACATGCCGTCGAGCCCGGCGTCGCTCCACTCCACTTCCTTCTCGGGCGGGGCGACGAACATCACGTACGTGCGCAGCGCGTCGGCGCCGACCTTCTGGAGCATCGTGTCGGGATCGACGACGTTGCCCTTCGACTTCGACATCACGTTGCCGTCCTTCAGCACCATGCCCTGGGTGAGCAGGTGCGTGAACGGCTCGCTGTGCTCGACCATGCCGAGGTCGCGGAACACGCGGGCGAAGAACCGCGAGTAGATGAGGTGCAGGATCGCGTGCTCGACGCCGCCCGAGTAGAAGTCGACCGGGCACCAGTACTTCACGGCGGCCGGGTCGAACGGCAGACGGTCGTTCTTCGCGTCGGCGAAGCGGTAGAAGTACCACGACGAGTCGACGAACGTGTCCATCGTGTCGGTCTCGCGCCGCGCCGGGCCGCCGCACTTCGGGCAGGTCACCTCGACGAATCCGGGCACGTGCGCCAGCGGCGAGTCGCCGCGGCCGGTGAACTCGGCCACCTTCGGCAGCATCACCGGCAGCTGGTCGTCGGGCACCGGCACGACGCCGTCGACCGGACAGGGGATCATCGGGATCGGCGTGCCCCAGTAGCGCTGGCGCGAGATTCCCCAGTCCTTCAGCCGGAACTGCACCGAGCCGGTGCCGAATCCGCCCGCCTCGGCGTCGCGGGTCATGCGACGGCGCGCCTCGGCCGACGTGAGTCCGTCGTACGGGCCGGAGTTGACGGTGGTGCCTTCGTCCTCCACCGCGGCCGTCATCGTCGCCGGGTCGGGCACGCGGCCGTCGGCCATGCGGATGACCGGCAGGATGTCGAGCCCGTACTTCCGCGCGAACTCGAAGTCGCGCTGGTCGCCGTGCGGCACGCCCATCACGGCGCCGGTGCCGTAGTCGCCGAGTACGAAGTTCGCCACCCAGATCGGCACGTGCGCGCCCGAGAACGGGTTGATCGCGTAGGCGCCGGTGAACACGCCTTCCTTCCCCGCCTCACCCGAGATGCGGGCCGTGCGGTCCTGCGCGCGGTAGCGCTGCGCCTCGGCGAGCACGCGCGCGTCGCCGCTCCGCTCGGCCAGGCGCGGCACCAGCGGGTGCTCGGGGGCCAGCGTGAGGAACGTGGCGCCGTAGATCGTGTCGATGCGGGTCGTGAAGACCTCGACGCCCTCGGGCACGCCCTCGATGGCGAACCGGACGCGCGCGCCCTCCGAGCGCCCGATCCAGTTCCGCTGCATCGTCAGCACCTTCTCGGGCCACGAGCCGAGGCCCTCGATGCCCTGCAGCAGGTCGTCCGCGTAGGCGGTGATGCGGAAGAACCACTGCTCCAGGTCTTTCTCGACCACCATCGAGCCGCAGCGCCAGCAGGCGCCGTCGATCACCTGCTCGTTGGCCAGCACGGTCTGGCAGCTCGGGCACCAGTTCACGGTCGAGCGCCGGCGGTACGCCAGCCCGCGTTCGAACATGCGCGTGAACAGCCACTGGTTCCAGTGGTAGTAGTCCGGCAGGCACGTGGCCAGCTCGCGCTCCCACGCGTAGCTGATCCCGAGCCGCTGGAGCTGACCCTTCATGTGGGCGATGTTCGCCAGGGTCGACGTCTCGGGGTGGATGCCGCCCTTGATCGCCGCGTTCTCGGCCGGCAGCCCGAAGGCGTCCCAGCCGAACGGGTGCAGGACGTTGAAGCCCTGCAGGCGCTTCAGGCGGGCGACGACGTCGCCGATGATGTAGTTCCGCACGTGGCCGACGTGCGCGTGCCCCGAGGGGTAGGCGAACATCTCCAGGCAGTAGAACTTGGGCTTCGAGGGGTCTTCGGTCACCTCGAACGCGCGGGCGTCGTGCCAGCGCTGCTGCCACTTCTTGTCGAGATCCTGCGGATGGTAGTCGGACACGGTGAGGAATGGCGAAGGGAGCGGCGGAAACGCCGCTCGTCTTGAATTCTATCAGCCCGGGACGGCGCCCCGGCCGCCACGCCCGCGCCCCGGGGCGTCAGAGGCCGGGCCAGAACGGCGTGAGGGCCGCGCGGGCCGCCTCGGCGCTCGCCCGGCCACGCGTGCGGTCGCCGCTCACCGTGTCGCCGGCCGGCGCCGTGGCCCCGCGCTCGAGCACGGCCAGCACCGCGTCGAGCGAGCGGCCCAGGGCCTCCAGGTCGTAGCCGCCCTCGGTCACGAGGACCAGGCGGCCGCCGGCATGGCGCCGCGCCACGGCCTCGAGCTGGCCCACCAGGGCCGCGAACCCGCGAGCCGACATCCGGCACCCGCCCAGGGGGTCGGCCTCGTGGGCGTCGAACCCCGCCGACACCAGCACGAGGTCCGGCTGGAAGGCATCGAGCACGGGCACGGCGACCGCCCGATAGGCCTCGTCGACGTCGGCGTCGCCGGCCCCGGCCTCGAGCGGCAGGTTCACGGTGTAGCCCGCGCCCGCCCCGCGGCCGACCTCCGCCGCCGCGCCGGTGCCCGGGTAGTACGGGAACTGGTGACTCGAGACGAAAAGCACCGACGGATCGCCGTAGAACATCGCCTGCGTCCCGTTGCCGTGGTGCACGTCGAAGTCGACAATCGCCACGCGCGCCACCCCGGCCTGCCGCGCCCAGGCCGCGCCGACCGCGATGCTGTTGAACAGGCAGAATCCCATGGCGCGGGCGGCCTCGGCATGGTGTCCCGGGGGCCGCACCAGCACCACTGACGGTTCCGCCGGGGCCTCCAGCGCCTGCCGGATCCCGTCCACGACGGCGCCCGCCGCGAGCCGCGCCACGTCGAACGAGTCGGGACTCGTCGTGGTGTCCGGATCGAGCCGCACGGCACGGCCGGCCGTCTCGCGGATGGCCGCCACGTATTCAGGCGCGTGCACCAGGGCCAGGCACGCGTCGTCGGCCGGGGCCGGCTCGCGGAGTTCGTGGCCACGCGACGCCCACCGCAGGGCGCACTGCCGCAGGACCTCCGCGCGCTCGGGCCGCTCGGGGTGCCCGGGCGGCGTCAGGTGGTCCGCGAACCGCTCGCTGCTGAAGAGTCGCATCGTGCCGTCACCTTCCTGTCGTGGCGCCGCCGAGCGCCGCGCGGCTGGCGGCTTCTGCCGTGTGCAGCCCCGCCTCGACGGCCATCCGTGCCGCCTCCATCCCCGCGTCGTCCGCCTCGCGCGCCACGCGGATCGGCGGACCGATGGCCATCGCGACGCGGGCGAACGGGCGGGGGATCTGCGTGCGGTCCCAGCTGCCGAGCGTCCAATAACGGTCGGCCTCGGCGTGCACCGGAATGATGGGCGCCCCGGTGGCCTTCGCCAGCCACACGATGCCCGGCTGCACAACGCCGCGCGGCCCGCGCGGGCCGTCCACGGTGAAGGCCGCCGGCTGGCGGCCGATCGATCGCAGCAACGACCGCAGCGCCCTGGCGCCGCCCCGCGAACTCGATCCGCGCGCGGCGCCGAAGCCGAACCGCTGGATGATGCGGCCGATCCACTCGCCGTCGAAGTTCTCACTCGTCACGACGACGATGCCCCGGTTCCTGAAGTACCACATGCACGGCAGGATGCGGCCGTGCCACAGGGCCCAGATCTGCGGCTCCGGCGACCGGTCGATGGCCGCCAGGGTGTCGGCGCCCGTCGTCGTCCATCGGACGGTGGCGCCGAGCATCCGGAGCAGGGGCGTGCCGACGCCCGCGATGGCCGCCACCTCGGCCCGCTTGCGCCACGAGCGCCGCCAGCCCGGGGCGCCGCCGTCGTCGTCGAGCGCGGCAGGACTCACGTCACATGCCGTCGTACTGCGGCCCCTCGCCGCCTTCCGGCGCCACCCAGGTGATGACGCCGTACGGGTCCATGATGTCGCACGTCTTGCAGTGCACGCAGTTGGAGGCGTTCAGCTGCAGGCGGCGCCCGGCCGGTGTCTCGATCATCTCGTAGACGTTGGCCGGGCAGAACTTGACGCAGGGGTGGCCGAACTCCGGCCCGCACACCGAATGACAGACGTCGGTCTGCACGCGCAGGTGCGGCGGCTGGTCCTCCTCGTGATGCACGCCCGCGTGATGCACGCTCGTCACCTTGTCGAACGTGAGCACCCGGTCGGCAACCACGGCGTTCGACGCCTGGAGCACGTCGCGCTTGACGAGCCCGTAGTAGTCGGCGAGGCGCCGCATGCGCGTGTGGCCCGGATGCCCGTGCAGGTCCTCGGGCCACCGGCCGCCGGTGACCATCGCCAGGCCGGCAAACGCGGCGCCGACGTAGGTGCCGTAGCCGAAGGCCTGGTGCACGTTGCGCACCGGGTAGAGCTCCTGCTTCACGGCCGAGGCATCGATGGCCGTCTTGTAAGCCGACAGCCGGGCATCGGAGGCATCGCCGGCCCGCACCGCGTCGAAGGCCGTGTCGGCCGCGAGCATGCCGCTCCGCATCGCCAGGTGGATGCCCTTGAGGCGCATCGAGTTCACGAAGTTCGCCGCGTCGCCGACGATGAGCGCGCCGTCGGTGTGCAGCCGCGGCTGCGTGTTCCAGCCGCCCTCCGGCAGCGCCTTGGCGCCGAAGCGCACGAGCTGCCCGCCACGCAGGATGTCGGCGATGAACGGGTGGGTCTTGAAGCGCTGGAACGCCGCGTGCGGGTCGAGCAGCGGATCGTGGTAGTCGAGGCCGACGACGAAGCCAATCGAGAGCCGGCCCTCGGGCATGGCGTAGATCCAGCTGCCGCCGAACTCCTCCTGGCGCAGCGGATACCCCAGGGTGTGAATCACGGTGCCGGGCGCGAGCCGGTCCTTCGGCACGTCCCACAGCTCCTTGAGACCGATGCCGAACTGTGCGGGATGGGCGCCGCCGAGCTGGCGCTGGCGGATGAGTTCCTTCGTCAGGTGACCGCGCACGCCGTCGGCGAAGATCGTCACCTTCGCGCGGATGTCGGCGCCGGGCTCCACCGCGCCGCGCGGCGCACCCGACTTGCCGATGCCGCGGTCGCCCGTGCGCACGCCGACGACGGCGCCGTCCTCGATGAGGACCGACTGGCCGGCGAAACCCATGAAGAGATCCACGCCCGCGGCCTCGACCTGGCGCGCCATCCACTTCACGAACTGGCTCAGCGAGATGACGTAGTTGCCGTGATTGGTGAAGGGCGGCGGCGTGACGGGCAAACGGAACTTCGAGGTCTCGCCCAGCACGTAGACGCTGTCGGCGGTCACCTCGCACGCGAGCGGCGCGCCCTTGGCGGCAAAGTCCGGCACGAGATCCGCGAGCGTGCTCGGATCCAGCAGCGCGCCCGACAGCGAGTGCGCACCCGCCTCACGCGCCTTGTCGATGACGGCGATGGCGAGCGGATCGCCGCCCTTCTGCTGCTGCAACTGCGTGAGCCGCAGCGCGGCCGAGAGGCCGGCCGGACCGGCGCCCACGATCAGGATGTCGACGTCGAGGGTCTCGCGTTCCATGTTGCCGCGGCCTCCACGCCCGCGTGCGACGCCCCACCGCGCCCCGCGGCTACGAGGCGCCGAGCTCCGCGATGATGGCCGGCGCCAGTTCGAACAGATCGCCCTGGATGCCGTAGTCGGCCACTTCGAAGATCGGGGCGTCGGCGTCCTTGTTGATGGCCACGATGGTCCGCGAGCCCTTCATGCCGACCAGGTGCTGGATGGCGCCCGAGATGCCGATGGCGACGTAGAGCTTCGGCGCCACGGTCTGGCCCGAGCTGCCGATCTGCCGCTCCATCGGCAGCCAGCCGTTGTCGCAGATGGGCCGCGACGCCGCCAGTTCGGCACCGAAGGCCTGGGCGAGCTTCTCGGCGAGGGCCACGTGTTCCTGCGCCTTGATGCCGCGCCCCACCGCCACGATGCGCTCGGCCTGCGAGAGATCCACCGCCGCCTTGGCCTCCTGGAACGGCGGCTCCGCCTGCTGACGGAAGGCGGCCGGATCGATGCCGGCAGCCCTGGTCGTCACCGGCGCTCCGGCGCCGCGCGCGGCGGCGTCGGCACGGAAGGCGCCGATCTGCCACGACAGCAGGTGCGGCGCCGGGCCGTCGGCCGCCACCTCGGCCACGAGCTTGCCCTGGAACATCGGGCGGGTGAACAGCACGGCGCCGTCGCGCCGCACGAGACCGGTGATGTCGGTGACGAGCGCCCGATCGAGGCGCGCCGCCAACACGGGCGCGAAGTCGCGCGTCTGGTAGGTGTGCGGGAGGCAGACGTAGGTCGGCTGCAGTTGCGCGACGACGTCGGCCACGGCGGTCACGTAGGCATCCGGGGTATAGGACGCGAGGGCCTCGTGCGACACCGCCCACACGGCGGCCACGTCGGCCGCGGCCAGGTCGGCCGCCGCGCCGGCGACGTCGTGTCCGAACACGGCGACGGTGATCGGCGCGGTGCCAGCCGCCAGCGCCTGCGCCGCGGCCACCGTTTCCCAGCTCGCCCGGTTCAGGCGGCCGTCCTTCTGCTCTGCGACGACGAGAATCATAGCGCCCGCGCCTCCTCACGCAGCCGGCGCACCAGTTCGCGCGCGGCCTCCTGCGGCGTGCCGCCAATCATGGCCGTCTGCTTCGACTTCTGGGGCAGGCTGAGCGACACGACCCGCGTGCGCGAGGCGACGGGCGCCGCCGGGGCCGCCACGCGGATGTCCTTCTTCTTGGCGGCCATGATCCCCTTGAGCGTCGCGTACCGCAGCTGGTTGATGCCGCTCTGGATGGTCAGCAGCGCCGGCAGCGGCATCGTGACGTACTGGAACCAGCCGCCCTCGAGTTCGCGCTTCGCGCGAAGGCGTCCGTCGGCGATCTGCACTTCCATGATGATCGTGGAGTGCGGCATGCCGAGCCGTTCGGCCAGCACGGGACCGAACTGGCCGTGCCCCTGATCGTCGCTCTGCAGGCCGGTGAGGACGATGTCGAACCCCTCGTCCTTCACAGCGGCGGCCACGGCCAGCGCGCCCGCCCAGGCGTCGGCCACGCCGAGGGCGTCGTCCTGCACGTGAATCGCCCGGTCGGCGCCGCGCGCCAGGGCCTCGCGAATCACCTGCTGGACGCGGGCCGGGCCGGCCGAGATCACGACCACCTCGCCGCCGTGCTTCTCCTTGAGGCGGAGCGCCTCCTCGAGCGCGTAGGCGTCGGGCTCGTTCATCTCGTACGAGATGTCGGTGTCGCGGACCCAGCGCCGGTCGTCGGTCAGACGCGGCTGCCATTCCCGCGTCGGCACCTGCTTGATACAGACGGCAATCTTCATGATGTGTGGCGGGTCGGGCAGCGTGGAACGCCGGGCCTCACCCCTCGTAGCGGCGGAGGACCAGCGCGGCGTTGGTGCCGCCGAACCCGAACGAGTTCGAGAGCACGTGCCGGATCGTCATGGGCCGCTTCACGTGCGGCACGTAATCGAGATCGCACTCGGGATCCGCCTGGTCGAGATTGATCGTGGGCGGCGCCACCTGGTGGTGGACCGCCAGGGCCGAGATTCCGGCCTCGAGCCCGCCGGCAGCGCCGAGCAGGTGGCCCGTCATCGACTTGGTCGACGAGATCGCCAGCGACCGCGCGTGGTCGCCGAAGGTCTTCTTGATGGCCAGCGTCTCGAGCTTGTCGTTGAACGGCGTCGACGTGCCGTGAGCGTTCACGTAGTCGATGTCGGAGGGCTGGAGGCCGGCCTTCCTGAGGGCCCGCGTCATCACCCGCACCGCCCCGTCGCCGTCCTCGGACGGCGCCGTGATGTGGAAGGCGTCGCCCGACATGCCGTAGCCGACGAGCTCGGCGTAGATCCTCGCGCCCCGCGCCCTGGCATGCTCCAGTTCCTCGAGGATGACGACACCCGCGCCTTCGCCGATGATGAAGCCGTCGCGGCCCTGGTCGAAGGGCCGGCTCGCCCGCGTGGGTTCGTCGTTCCTGGTCGAGAGCGCCCGCAGCGCGCCGAAGCCGCCCACGCTCATCGGCGTGATCGCCGCCTCGGACCCGCCCGTGATCATCACGTCCGCGTCGCCGCGCCGGATGATCTCGAACGAGTCGCCGACGGCGTGCGCCGATGCCGAACAGGCGGTGCAGGTGGCCAGGTTCGGCCCCTTGGCGCCGAAGCGGATCGACACCTGCCCGGAGGCCAGGTTGATGATCGACGCCGGGATGAAGAACGGCGAGATCTTCCGCGGACCGCCGTTGACGAGCGCGGTGTGCTCGTCCTCGATGGTGCGGAACCCGCCGATGCCCGACCCGATGCACACCCCGACGTCCGGCGCGAGCGCCGGCGTGATCTCGAGGCCCGAGTCGGCCATGGCGAAGTGCGACGCCGCAATCGCGTACTGGATGAAGACGTCCATCTTCTTGACGTCCTTCTTCTCCACGAACGCGAGCGGATCGAACCCCTTCACCTCACAGGCGAACCTGGTGGCGAACTGGCTGGCGTCGAACTTCGTGATCGGACCGGCGCCCGACGTGCCCGCCAGGAGCGCCGCCCACGTGGCGTCGGTGCCGATCCCCAGGGACGTCACCAGCCCGATGCCGGTGACGACGACTCGCCTCTGCACGGTGCCCCCTGCCTACTTCTTGCCCTTGGCGTGCTTCTCGATGTATTCCACGGCGTCCTTGACGCGCGTGATCTTCTCGGCGTCCTCGTCCGGGATCTCGATCTCGAACTCCTCTTCGAACGCCATGACGAGTTCGACGGTGTCGAGCGAATCCGCGCCGAGATCCTCGACGAAGGACGCGTCGGACGTCACTTCCTCTTCGTCCACCCCGAGCTGCTCGACGATGATGCTCTTCACCTTGTCCGCTACGGCCATCTGGCCCTCCTACATGTACATCCCGCCGTTGACTGCGAGAACCTGTCCAGTAATATACGACGCCTCGTCCGACGCCAGGAAACCGACGGCCGACGCGATGTCGTCCGGCGTGCCCAGGCGGCCAAGCGGAATCTGCGTCGCCCACTGCTTCTGCGTCTCTTTGGCCACGGCCTTCGTCATGTCGGTGTCGACGAATCCCGGGGCGACGACATTCACCGTGACGTTCCGCGAGCCGACCTCGCGCGCCAGCGACTTGCAGAAGCCGATGAGGCCCGCCTTCGAGGCCGCGTAGTTGGCCTGGCCGGCGTTGCCCATCTGGCCGACGACCGAGCTGATGGCCACGATGCGCCCGCTGCGCTGCTTCAGCATCGGCTTGAGCGCCGCCTGGCAGAGCACGAACGCCGCGGTCAGGTTGGTCGCCACCACCTCGTCCCAGTCGGCCCGCTTCATGCGCAGCATCAGCTGATCGCGCGTGATGCCGGCGTTGTTCACGAGGATGTCGAGCCGGCCGTGCGCGGCCGCGACGCCCTGCACGGCGGCGGCCGCGGCCTCGGCGTCGGTCACGTCGAGCGTGAGCGCCTCCGCCCGTCCCCCGGCCGCCTCGATGGCCGCCACCGTCGCCGCGGCGTTGTCGCCCCGGGCGGCCGCCACGACGAACGCGCCGCGCG
>Ga0073934_10011754_pt1 | contig 10496 bp, 10 predicted proteins | sample LarsenN4metaG_FD_76834 | JGI IMG/M metagenome (GOLD analysis project Ga0073934, IMG submission 76834) | Hot spring sediment bacterial and archeal communities from British Columbia, Canada, to study Microbial Dark Matter (Phase II) - Larsen... ... | reverse complement strand
GCCGGCCGGATGCCGGCGTTGAACAGGTTGGTCTCGAGGAAGATCTGGCCGTCGGTGATCGAGATCACGTTGGTCGGCACGAAGGCGGAGACGTCGCCGGCCTGCGTCTCGATGATCGGCAGCGCGGTCAGCGAGCCGGTCTTGCCCTTGACGGCGCCCTGGGTGAACTTCTCGACGTAGTCGGGGTTGACGCGCGCGGCGCGCTCGAGCAGGCGGCTGTGCAGGTAGAACACGTCGCCCGGGAAAGCCTCGCGGCCCGGCGGGCGGCGCAGCAGCAGCGAAACCTGGCGGTAGGCCACGGCCTGCTTGGACAAGTCGTCGTAGATGATGAGGGCGTCCTGGCCGCGGTCGCGGAAGTACTCGCCCATCGTGCAGCCCGAGTAGGCCGACACGTACTGCATCGCCGCCGATTCCGAGGCGCTGGCGGCGACGACGATGGTGTACTCCATCGCGCCGGCCTGCTCGAGTGCGCGCACCACGTTCTTGATCGAGCTGGCCTTCTGCCCGATCGCGACGTAGACGCAGGTCATGTCCTGACCCTTCTGGTTGATGATGGTGTCCACCGCGACCGCGGTCTTGCCGGTCTGGCGGTCGCCGATGATCAGCTCGCGCTGGCCGCGGCCGATCGGCACCATCGAGTCGATCGACTTGAGGCCGGTCTGCACCGGCTGGCTGACCGACTGGCGCGCGATCACGCCCGGCGCCACCTTCTCGATCACGTCGGTCATCTTGGCGTTGATCGGGCCCTTGCCGTCGATCGGCTGGCCGAGCGCGTTGACGACGCGGCCGATCAGCTCGGGGCCGACCGGCACCTCGAGGATGCGGCCCGTGCACTTGACGGTGTCGCCCTCGGAGATGTGCTCGTACTCGCCCAGGATCACCGCGCCGACCGAGTCGCGCTCGAGGTTGAGCGCCAGGCCGTAGGTCGGCTGGCCGCCCGGCGTGGGCGGGAACTCGAGCATCTCGCCGGCCATCGCATCGGACAGGCCGTGGATGCGGACGATGCCGTCGGTGACCGAGACCACCGTGCCCTGGTTCTTGATGTCGGCGCTGACCGCGAGGCCTTCGATGCGGCTCTTGATCAGTTCGGAGATTTCTGCGGGGTTCAGGTTCATCGTCTACTCCGTGCGACTACGCGGTCAGCGCAGCCTTCATCTGTTCCAGGCGTGCGGCCACAGAGGTGTCCAGCACCTCGTCGCCGACCACCACGCGGATGCCGCCGATCAGCTCGGGCTTGACCACCACGCCGGGGTTGAGCTTGCGGCCGAAGCGCTTCTCGAGCACCACCAGGGTGTCGGCGAGTTGCGCCGGCGAGAGCGGGAAGGCGCTCTCGATCGAAGCGTCGCTGACGCCGCTGCTCGCATTGACGAGCGCGGTGAACTGCGCCGCCACCTCGGGCAGCGCGGCCAGGCGGCCGTTGTCGAGCATCGCGCGCAGCAGGTTGGCGACCTTGCCGTCCAGGCTCAGGCCCTTCTGCAGCGCCACGCCGGCGATCAGGTCGAACACCTGCACCGCGGCGACCTTGGGGTTGTCGGCGAAGGCGCGCAGGTCGGCATCGGCCGCCAGCGCGGCGAGCGACGCCATCTGCTCCTTGAGCGCACCGCCCTGCGCGCCGGCGGCCTTGAACAGGGCCTCGGCGTAGGGGCGGGCGATGGTGGCGAGTTCCGCCATGTCAGAGTTCCGACTTCAGGCGCGTGAGGATGTCGGCGTGCACCGCGGCATTCACCTCGCGCTTCAAGATCTGCTCGGCGCCCTTGACGGCGAGGCCGGCGACCTGCTCGCGCAGCGCCTCGCGCGCCTTCACCGCGGCCTGCGCGGCCTCGGCGTTGGCCTGCTCGATGATCTTCTGCGCCTCGGCGGCGGCGCGGCCCTTGGCATCCTCGACCATCTGCTGCGCCAGGCGCTCGGCGTCGGCCAGGCGGCGCTGCGCGTCGTCGCGCGCGGCGGCCAGCTGCGCCTCGACGCGCTTGTTGGCGTCGGCCAGCTCGCTCTTGGCCTTGTCGGCGGCCGACAGGCCCTCGGCGATCTTGGCCGCGCGCTCGTCCAGCGCCTTGGTGATCGGCGGCCAGACGTACTTCATGGTGAACATCACCAGAAGCGCGAAGACGATGATCTGGATGATCAGTGTGGCGTTGATGCTCACTGCACGGTTCCTCGGAATGCTGCGACAGGCGGCCCTCGACAGGGGCCGCCGCCTGCTGGTGCTGCCGGCTGCGAAACGCAGCGGCAGCCTCAGCTCACTTGGGCAGGTTGGCGATCTGGCCGAGGAAGGGGTTGGCGGTGGCGAACCACAGCGCGATACCCGTGCCGATGATGAACGCGGCGTCGATCAGGCCGGCGAGCAGGAACATCTTGGTCTGCAGCTCGCCCATCAGCTCGGGCTGGCGCGCCGCGCTCTCGAGGTACTTGCTGCCCATGATGCCGATGCCGATGCAGGCGCCGATGGCACCCAGACCGATGATCAGGCCGGCGGCCAGGGCGACGAAGCTGATGACTTCCATTGTTGTGCTCCAGGGAAAGGAAAGGAAAGGGAAAGAAAAACTCAGTGCGCAGCGCTCAGTGAGCGTCGTGCGCCTGACCGACGTAGACCAGCGTGAGCATCATGAACACGAAGGCCTGCAGCGTGATGATCAGGATGTGGAACACGGCCCAGGCCCAGCCGGCCACGATGTGCAGACCGGCGAGGACGAAGCCGGTGGCCGAGAGCGTGAAGGCCCCGCCGAGCAGCGCGATCAGCATGAAGATCAGCTCGCCCGCGTACATGTTGCCGAACAACCGCATCCCGTGGCTCACCGTCTTGGCCACGAACTCGATGAGCTGCATCAGGAAGTTGAACGGGTACAGCCAGACCTTGTCGCCGAAGGGCGCCGAGAACAGCTCGTGGATCCAGCCGCCGGCGCCCTTGATCTTGACGTTGTAGTACAGGCACAGCAGCAGCACGCTGAGCGACAGGCCCATCGTCATCGACAGGTCGGCGGTGGGCACCACGCGCATGTAGTCCTTGGCGCCGACGGCCGGGCCAACGATGTGCCAGATGTAGGGCAGGAAGTCGACCGGCAGCAGGTCCATCGCGTTCATCAGGAAGATCCAGACGAACACGGTGAGCGCCAACGGCGCCACCAGGCGGCGGCTCTCGGCGCTGTGCACGATGCCCTTGGCCTGCGTCTCGACGACCTCGACGAGGATCTCCACCGCGGCCTGGAAGCGCCCGGGCACCCCTGGCGTGGCCTGGGCGGCGGCGCGGCGCAGCGCCCACAGCATGAGCACGCCGAGCACGATGGCGTAGAAGAGCGAGTCGACGTTGAAGGTCCAGAAGCCGCTGCCGACCTGGAGGTGCTGCAGGTGGTGGACGATGTATTCGCCCGCGGTCGGCGCGTTGCCCGTGCTAGCCATGCCTAGTCGTCCCTCTGCTGATCCTGTTCGACCTTGTTCAACGCTTGTTCGCCGCCGGCCGCCACAGCAGGGCCAGCCAGTACACCTTCATGCACAGCACCAGGCCCACCAGCAGCGCCGGCCAGCTCAGTCCCGGCACGAGTTTCGGTGCGAGCGCGAGCATCACCACCGAAACCCCGATCTTCACCATCTCCCACAACATGAAGCTGACGGCACTGTTGCCGGGCGACACGCTGCTCAGCTTGCTGGTCATGCCGCGCGCCATCAGCACGCCCGGCACCACCACCGTGACGGCGCCGTAGAGCACCGACCACGCCACGCCCTGCCGGCCCGTGACGAGCAGCGCGATGAGCGCCACCGCCACCCCCACACCGCACTGCACCGCGAGCACGCGCCACGGCGACAGCGGTGGCTCGCGCTCACGCAGGGCCTGGGCTTCTTCGCGGGTCAGGGGCCGGGGCGGCGGGGAATCGTCCCGCTCGTCCCAGGGGCTCCCCTGCGTTCCCGGCGAGTTTGCGGCGTCGTTGCGGGATGGGCCAAGCAAAGCCTGACGAGTATACGAGCAAACCCGGACCCGGCCGAACACCCCGTAACCCGTCGGCCCTGCCGGGCGGCAACACCTGCGCCGCGGCGGGCCTTGGCCGTAGCGTCATCATCGCGGTCATGTTTTCAGCCCGTGCGCGAGCGCCGCTGTCACCCCGCGCGCGCGCTGCGCTGGCTGCGGGCCGGCTGGGCCTGCTCACGCTCGCTGCCGCCGTGCTCGCCTCCTGCGCCGGCGCACAACCTTCGCCGAGCCAGCCGGCCCCCGAGAGGCCGCACCATCGGCCCGAAGGCTTCCAGAACAACCACATCGAGTTCGCGCCGCGCAGCCTCGGCGACCTGCTCAAGTGGCGCGCGCTCGCCCTGCGCGACGGCCTGCCCAAGGCGCCCACCACGCCGACGCCCACGGTGGCGCCGGACCTCGGCTTCATCGAGGCCAACGCGCGCGCCGGCGCGGCCATGCAGCCGGCGGTCACCTGGATCGGGCATGCCACGGTGCTGGCGCAGATCGGCGGCCTGAACGTGCTGACCGACCCCATCTTCTCCGAGCGTGCCTCGCCGGTCACCTTCGTCGGCCCGCGGCGCGCGCAGCCGCCGGGCCTGGCCCTCGCACAGCTGCCGCGCATCGACGTGGTGGTGGTCTCGCACAACCACGACGACCATCTCGACGCCGCCAGCGTCAAGTCGCTCGCGGCGCAGCCGGGCGGCTCGCCACTGTTCCTGGTGCCGCTGGGCAACCGCGCCTGGATGAACGAGCAGGGCATCGAGCGCGTGGTCGAGCTGGACTGGTGGCAGCGCGAGCGCGTCGGCGCGGTCGAGTTCGTGTTCACGCCGGTGCAGCACTGGTCGGGCCGCGGGCTGCACGACCGCATGCGCACGCTGTGGGGCGGCTGGGCGGTGCTGGCCGACGACCAGCGCCTGTTCCACGCCGGCGACACCGGCTACTCGCCCGACTTCGCCGAGATCGGCCGGCGCCTGGGCGGCTTCGACATCGCGCTGCTGCCGATCGGCGGCTACGAGCCGCGCTGGTTCATGCAGGCCCAGCACGTCGACCCGGGCGAGGCGGTGGCGATGCACCGCGACCTGCGCGCGCGCCGCTCGCTGGGCATGCACTGGGGCACCTTCGAGCTCACCGACGAGGCGCTGGACGAGCCGCCGCGCCGCCTGTTCGAGCAGCGGCGCGCCGCCGGACTGGACGACGACGATTTCTTCGTGCTCGCCATCGGCCAGACGCGCAAGCTGCCGCGCCGCGGCTCCTGAAGGCTTCAGCACCGCGCCATGGCGCTCAAGGACTTCGTTCTCGGTCTGCGCGGCAAGCTGCCCACCGCCGACGAACTGCAGCGCGTGCGCTGGCTGCGCCCGGTGGCGCAGCGGCTCGCCGATCCGGCGCTGTGGCGCAGCCGCCCCGAGCCGCTGGCGCGCGGCGTGGCGATCGGGCTGTTCTGGGCCTTTGCGGTGCCCTTCGCGCAGATCGTGCTCGCGGCGGCGCATTGCGTGTGGTGGCGCGGCAACATCCCGGTGGCGGCCGCCGTCACCTTCATCACCAACCCGTTCACGGTGGGCTTCTGGCTGCTGCTGGCCTACCACGTGGGCTCGCTGTTCCTGCCCGGCGGCCCGCCGCCGCAGTTCAACGGCGACGACTTGGTCGGCACCTTCGAGGCCTTCGGCTGGCCCACCCTGCTCGGCATGGCGCTGTTCGCGGTCGGCGGCGCGCTGGTCGGTTACTTCGTGGTGCGCGGTGGCGCCTGGTTGTGGTTTCATTGGCGGCTTGCCAAGAGGCGCGCCCGGAACCCGGCCGCCCGCTGAACCTCCAACCGCTCCGATGCGCCGCCCCGTCCGTTCGATCCTGTTGCCGCTGCTGGCGGCTTTCGCCGCTGGCATCGCTGCCATCGCCGCTCCGGCGGCGGCCCAAACCGCCCCGCCCACCGCCCTCGTCAGCACGCCGCAGGTGCGCGCCGAGCTCGTCGCCCACGCGCCCGCGGGCGTGGCGCCGGGCCAGCCGCTCGCCCTCGGCCTGAAGATCGAGCACCAGCCGCACTGGCACACCTACTGGAAGAACCCGGGCGACTCGGGGCTGCCGACCACCCTCGCCTGGACGCTGCCCGCCGGCTTCACGCCCGGCGAGATCGAATGGCCGACGCCGAAGAAGCTGCCCATCGGGCCGCTGATGAACTACGGCTACGAAGGCACCGTGCTGCTGCCGGTGACGGTGCAGGTGCCGGCCGGCTTCGCCGGCGACACGCTCGCCGTGAAGCTGCGCGCCGACTGGCTGGTGTGCAAGGACGTCTGCATCCCCGAGGGCGGCGACTTCGCGCTCGAGATCCCGGCCCGCGCCAGCACCGCGGCGCACGCCGGCCTGTTCGCCGCCGCGCGCGCCGCGCTGCCGCAGCCGGTGGCCGGCGCGGTGGCCAGCGCCGCGGTCGAGGGCGAGGCGCTCGTCGTGCGCATCGCCGGCCTGCCCGAGGCGTGGCGCGGCAAGACGCTCGACTTCTTCCCCGAGACCAACGGCGTGCTGCACAACGCCGGCAAGCCGAAGGCGTCTTGGGAATCCGGCGCGGGCGGCGTGTGGAACGCGCGCCTGGCGCTCGACCCGCAGCGCACGGCCGGCCCGGCGCAGATGCCCGGCGTGCTCACCGCACCCGGGCAGGCCGCCGGTCTGCAGGTGCTGGTGAACGTGACCACGCCGTGGCCCGCCCTGCCGGCCACGCCGGCGGCCCTGCCCGCGCTCGGCAGCGGCAGCGTGAGCACGCCGGTGGCCCCGCCGGCGGCCGACATCGGCCTGGCGATGGCCCTCGTGCTCGCCCTCGTCGGCGGCATGCTGCTCAACCTGATGCCCTGCGTGTTCCCGGTGCTCGCGCTCAAGCTCTTCGGCTTCGCGCAGTACGGCAGCGAACGCGGCAAGCTGCTGGCCAGCGGGCTGGCCTACACCGCCGGCGTGGTGCTGTCGTTCGTGGCGCTGGCCGCTCTGCTGCTGGCCCTGCGCGCCGGCGGCGAGCAGCTCGGCTGGGGCTTCCAGCTGCAGTCGCCCGGCTTCGTGGCGGCGTTGGCGGTGCTCTTCACGCTGATCGGCCTGAACCTGGCCGGCGTGTTCGAGCTGACCGCGATGCTGCCCGGCCGCTGGCTGGCGGCGCGGGCGCGCCACCCGGTGGCCGACTCGCTGCTCACCGGCGTGCTCGCGGTGGCGGTGGCCTCGCCGTGCACGGCGCCGTTCATGGGCGCCTCGCTCGGCCTGGCGGTCACGCTGCCGGCCACCCAGGCGCTGGCCGTGTTCGCCGCGCTCGGCCTGGGCATGGCCCTGCCCTACCTGGTGGCGAGCGCGTGGCCGGCGCTGGCCGCCAAGCTGCCGCGGCCGGGGCCGTGGATGGCGCACTTCCGCGCGCTGATGGCCTTTCCGATGTTCGCAACCGTGGTCTGGCTGACCTGGGTGCTCGGCCAGCAGGTCGGCATCGACGGTGCCGCGGCGCTGCTCGGCCTGCTCGTCGCGGTGGCCTTCGCGGCCTGGGCGATCGGCTCGCCGACGCTCGGCACGCTGGCGCGGCGCGGCTTCGGCGCCGCGTCGCTGCTGCTCGTGGCCGCGGCGCTGGTGTGGGCGATGCCCGCGCTGCGCCAGGAGGCGGTGGCGCGCGTCACGAGCGTGGAGGAGCGCTGGCAGCCCTGGTCGGGCGAGCGCGTCGCGCAGGCGCTGGCCGCCGGGCAGCCGGTGTTCGTCGACTTCACCGCTGCCTGGTGCGTGACCTGCCAGTTCAACAAGCGCACCACGCTGCACACCGACGAGGTGGCGAAGGCCTTCGACGACAAGCGCGTGCTGCTGCTGCGCGCCGACTGGACGCGCCGCGACGCCGCCATCAGCGCCGAGCTGGCGCGGCTGAACCGCAGCGGTGTGCCCGTCTACGCCCTGTATGCCCCGGGCGCTGCAGGGCCAACGCTGCTGGGCGAGATTCTGAGCGTCGGCGAGATCAAGAGCGCGCTCGCCGCGCTGCCCAACCCGGAGAAGTCCCGATGAAACGCCTGCTGCCCGCTTTGCTGCTGCTGTTCACCGCCGGCCTCGCCGCCGCCGCCACCGTGGGCCAGCCCGCGCCCGCGTTCACCGCCACCGACGTGAGCGGCAAGACCGTGTCGCTGGCCGACTTCAAGGGCAAGCACGTGGTGCTCGAGTGGGTCAACCCGGGCTGCCCCTTCGTCGTCAAGCACTACGGCGCCGGCAACATGCAGGCCACGCAGAAGGACGCCGTGGCCAAGGGCGTGGTGTGGCTGGCCGTCAACTCCACCGCGGCCGACCATGGCGACTACAGGAAGCCCGCCGAGATGGCCGCCTGGATGCAGGGCCACCAGGCCGCCGCCACGCACACGCTGATGGACGCCGACGGCAAGGTCGGCCGCGCCTACGGCGCGCGCACCACGCCGCACATGTACGTCATCGACCCCAAGGGCACGCTGGTCTACGCCGGCGCCATCGACAGCAAGCCCACGGCCAACCCGGCCGACATCGCCGGCGCCACCAACCACGTCAAGCAGGCCCTGGCCGAAGCCACCACCGGCAAGCCGGTCAGCGTGGCGCAGACGCGGCCCTACGGCTGCTCGGTGAAGTACAGCTCGATGTGAGCGCGGCCGCGTTCAGGGCAGGCTGCGGTACTGCCGCGCCAGCGCCTTGAAGCCGGCCGTGTCGACGCTGCGCCCGGTCTCCTCCTGCAGGATCGCGGCCACCGTGTCGGCCACCCGTTCGGCCTCGGCGGCATCGAGGAACAGCAGGCGCGAGCGGCGCGCCAGCACGTCGCCCACCTCGCGCGCCATCTCGTAGCGCGCGGCAAAGCGCACCATCGCCTCGCTCAAGCCGCCGGGCCCGTCCTTCCACAGCCAGTTCTGCGCGCCGGGCAGCGTGCGCAGCAATGCCGCCTCGCTACCGTACTGGTGCTCGCCGGGCGGCTCGCCGAGCGGGCGGCCGGGCGCGGCGCCGACGAGCGCGAGGCTCTCGGTCAGGCCGCCGCCCTTGCGCGGCAGCAGGCCGCGCGCCATGGCGCGGTCGAGCACGTCCTCGGCCATCGCGCGGTAGGTGGTCCACTTGCCGCCGGTCACCGTGACGAGGCCCGAACGGCCGACCAGCACGGTGTGCTCGCGCGACAGCGCCTTGGTGTCGCCCGGGTCGCCCCGGTCGCCGTTGTCCGGGCCCTGCGGCTTGACCAGCGGGCGCAGGCCGACCCAGATCGAGCGCACGTCCTCGCGCCGCGGCGCCAGCGCCAGGTAGCGCGCCGATTCCTCGAGGATGAAGCGCACCTCGGCGGCGAACGGCGCCGGCTCGCGCGCCAGGTCGCCGCGCGGCGTGTCGGTGGTGCCGAGGATGGTCTTGCCGAGCCACGGCAGCGCGAACAGCACGCGGCCGTCGGCCGTCTTGGGCACCAGCAGGGCGTGCGTGCCGGGCAGGAAGCGGCGGTCGACGACGAGGTGCACGCCCTGGCTCGGCGCCACCATCGGCGGGCGCGGCGGCGTGCCTTCTTCGCGGTCCATGTCGCGCACCGCGTCGACCCAGACGCCGGTGGCGTTGACCACGCAGCCGGCGCCGAGCGTGCCCTCGCGGCCGGTCTCGCCGTCGCGCCAGCGCACGCCGACGACCTTGCCGCCCTCGCGCACCAGGCCGACCACGGCGCAGTGGTTGAGCACGAGCGCGCCGCGCTCGGCGGCGCTGCGCGCCAGCGCCACCGCCAGGCGCGCGTCGTCGAACTGGGCGTCCCAGTAGCGCACGCCGCCGGCCAGGCCGCGCGGGTTGACGCCGGGCAGCAGCTCGAGCGTGCGCGAGCGGCTCAGCCACTCGGTGGTGCCCAGGCCCTGGCGGCCGGCCAGCAGGTCGTACATCTTCAGGCCGGTGCCGTAGAACGCCGAGTCGAACAGGCTGTAGCTCGGCATCACGAAGGGCGTGCGCTGCGCCAGCTGCGGCGCGTTGGCCAGCACCGCGGTGCGTTCACGCAGCGCCTCGCGCACGAGCGCGATGTCGCCCTGAGCGAGGTAGCGCACGCCGCCGTGCAGCATCTTGGTGGCGCGCGAGCTGGTGCCTTCGGCGAGGTCGTGCGACTCGAGCAGCACCACCGAGAGGCCGCGCGCCGCCGCGTCGAGCGCCACGCCGAGACCGGTGGCGCCGCCGCCGATCACGGCGAGGTCGCAGCGCGTGGTGGCGGCCAGCCGCTCGATCAGCGCGGCACGCGGCATCGGCTTGCTGTTCATCGTGAGGCGTTCATCGTGCGAAGTTGACCGGCAGGCCCGGCACCGCCACGCGCAGCGCCAGCACGCAGCCCGACAGCGGCAGCGCCGCGAGTTCGGCCTCGGACCGCTTGTCGCGCGCACTCGTCACGAAGAGCGTCTTCAGGTCGGGCCCGCCGAAGCAGGGCATCGTCGGGCAGCGCAGCGGCAGCTTCAGCTCGGCCAGTTGTGTGCCGTCGGGCGCCAGGCGAACGAGGCGCGCGCCTTCGAACATCGCCACCCAGTAGGCGCCTTCGGCGTCGACGGCCGCGCCGTCGGGGCGGCCGCCGTAGGCCTCGGGCGCCTCGGGCAGCGCGCCCGCGGCGCGCGGCGCG
>Ga0073934_10011753_pt1 | contig 10496 bp, 9 predicted proteins | sample LarsenN4metaG_FD_76834 | JGI IMG/M metagenome (GOLD analysis project Ga0073934, IMG submission 76834) | Hot spring sediment bacterial and archeal communities from British Columbia, Canada, to study Microbial Dark Matter (Phase II) - Larsen... ... | reverse complement strand
CCGCACTCTCCCCTCCGCTTCCAAGCGGCGGAAATTGGCGAGATGGGAAAGATCAAAGACGACCATCGTCGGCCGCACGCCGTGCGTGCGCAACTGCTCCGCATAGAAGCAAATGTCCTCATACTTGTTCTGATACACGCCGTCGTACATGTTCACCGAACCGAGGTTCAATGACCCGAGTTCCACGCCGGGCACCGTGAACGTGACGCAGCGCTGCGCCAGGGTATGTTCCGGCGCGCCGCCGGTGGAACCCTCGATAATCAAGGGGCAGGCAGCGCGCACCATGCTGATCTGTTCTCGAAACAACGACGGATCGACCGACTGGAGATGCTCCGCATCGCGGGCGTGCAGGTGACCGATCGCCGCCCCGGCGTGATAGCTGCGGATCAGCTCCTCGGCCACGTCCAACCGGCCCGGAAACTTCTCCTGCTGCTTTTCACCAGGAACGGGCGCCACGCAGATGATGATGTCATCGCTCATGGGCGGCTCCTGGCGTGACTCGCCTTGGCTGTTTCGCTTCCGCGCTCTTCATGTGGTCCGGAGCGAAGCAGCGCCCGTTTGCCGAATTCCAAGTGAACGGCAAGGCGCTGCACGGCCCGATCGCCGTCGCCGGCAATGACGGCCTCCGCGATCAAGCGATGCTCCTTCCAGTTAGGCAGCATCCGGCCGGCGCTTTGTTGAAAGACGAGCCGCATCATCCAGGTCATTTTCTCACGCAGTTGAGTCATGACGCGCAGCACTTCCTGATTGCCGACAAGGTGGCAGAACAGCAGGTGAAAATCACGATCAAGCCGCACGCTCTGTGGCAAGTCTTCGGCCTGGGCGGCCCGCCGCTGCGCGTGGATGCTGTCGCGAATCTCACGCACCTGCTCCAGCGTCAGCCGGCCGGCCAGCTTGCGCAGCACGTAACCTTCGAGGGCCAGCCGGATCTCGAATTGATCCGCGATTTCGGACAGCGATGGCTCTCGGACCACGATTCCTTGCCGCGGGGCGACCGAGACATAGCCCTCGGCCTCCAAGAGCTCAAGCGCCGAGCGGATCGGCGTTTTGCTCATCCGCAACCGCTCGGTCAGCAGCCGCTCCGAGAGAAACGTGCCAGGCGGATATTCGCAAGCGACGATGCACTCCTTGAGCGCTTGATACGCCTGCTGCTTTAGGAGTCTCGCCGGCGCCGGGTCAGGCTTGGTTGTTTGGGAGCGTGGCAAGGGATTCCCAAGTCCTCTGAAGAAAAGTCCGCGGGCGGGTTGATACGATTTCGACGCATGTATATCTTACTGAGATATCAGTCGCACGCCAGAGTGCCGGCGAAACTTTTTCTTCTCCTTCGGACGCGGTGATGGGCGGCTTCCGCGCGCTTGACGTGGTTTGCATCGGGTGGCTCATTGCGGCGGCGGCCGGCTGTGACGCTCCACGCGCCGATCGTCTACGATTAGGCGTCGCTTTCGAGACCTTGCAAACCGAGTACTGGGTCGCCAGCTACGACGCGCTCGCCGCGGAGTTGCAGCGCCAAGACATCGAGATGCTGGAAGCGATCGCGGACAACGACGCGAATCGGCAACTCGACCAGATCCAGGCATTCATCGCTCGCGGCGTCGACGGCATCGTAGTGTCGCCGAAAGACGCCTCGACCGTGATTCCGATGATTAAGGCGGCGAATCGCGCCGGCGTGCCGATCGTGATTTACAATCGGCGCCCGGCTCCCAACGACGGCCAAAGCGTGACCGTCGTGGCGGACAATTTCGAGCTCACGAAAGCCACGGTCAGTTACCTGGCGGAGCAAGCGCGCGGCCAAGGCAAGCGGCGAAAGGCGATGATCCTCATCGGAGACTTGGGCGATCGGAACGCGATCGATCGGCGCGACGGCTTTGAAGCCGCCGTGGGCGAGTACCAGGACGTCTTGGAGGTCGTCGCGCGCGTGCCCACCGATTGGAGTCAGGATAAGGCCTTGGCCGGCGTAACCAACGCGCTGCAGGCGCATCCGGACATCGACTTCATCTTTACATCGAGCGACTTCCTGCTGCCATCGCTCGTTTCGGCGCTCAAGAACGCGGACAAATATCACCGCACGGGAGATCCGCGCCACGTGCTGCTGGCGGGTTTTGACGGCGATGCGCTGGCGTACCAGATGCTCGTCGAGGGATATCTCGACGCCACGGGCGTGCAGGACGTGTATTTCGAGTGCTCGGCGTCCGTTGACGCCGCGCTCCGGATGGCGCGGGGGGAAAAAATCCCGGCCATCGTGCGCGACCCAGGATTTGTCATCCATCAAGGGAACCTCGCCGAGCGGAAGGAACAGATGTGGGGCGCGCAAGTCTTCGCAAAAGCCTCTCGCGGGCAGGCGGCAAGCAATGGACCGTGACGTACCGCCCGTGAAGCGTTTCGATTGGCGCCGCGCAGGCAGCCAGGCGCGAGCAGTACCTCTGATTGCACTGTTAATTGCATGTCTGCTGCCCTGGCGTCCGGAAATCCTGTCACTGTACAACCTGGAGTCGCTTGCTTTGGCGATCGCCTTACTATTTGTGCTGGCGATGGGACAGAGCTTTGTGATGATCTCCGGCGGAATCGACCTTTCGCAGCCAGCCGTGATCTCAGCCTGCGGCGTGGCCGGCGCGTTCTGCTTCGCCGCTCCTGATCCTTCGGCCGGGGCTGGCTCCAGCGTGGTGCTTGGCTTGACGGTGATGTTGTGTACCGGAATCGTGGTGGGGGCCGCGCAGGGTCTCGCGGTGGCTTACCTTCGGTTGCCGCCTCTGTTGGTGTCGCTGGCCACTTTGATGGTCGTTGGTGGAGGAACGCTGTGGGCCACGCAGTCGAATCGCTATGAGCTGCCGGGCGAGTTCACGCGAATCTGGTACGCGCGGCCGGCCGGAGTTCCCATCCCGCTTCTGATTGTCGCGGCGGTAGCCGTCGTCGCGCATTTCGCGCTGGCCCATACTCTGTTCGGTCGCCGTTTATACGCAGTCGGCCAGAACGCCACCGTGGCTCGCATCGCCGGATTGCCAGTGGAGCGAACGATTGCGAGCAGTTACGTCGTTTGTGGTTTTTGTTCAGGGCTGGCCGGCGTGTTCTACTCGGCTCGCCTATACACGGCTTCGGCCGAGCTTGTGGAAAACGATGTGCTGCTGGATTGCATCGCCGCCGCCGTCATTGGCGGAGTCAGCTTGTCCGGCGGCAAGGGAAAGGTTACCGGCGTGCTCGCGGGCGCGGTCTTCGTCGCACTCGTGGGCAACGCCCTTAATCTGCTGGGGCTGCGCTACTGGCACGTGTTGATCGCCAAAGGAACTGTCATACTGCTGGCGGTCGCCCTGGATGCCGCCGGACGCAGTCGTCGCGCCTGAGAAGCGAGTCCGCTCCTATGTCAACACCGACGCTTGAGCTTGCCGGCATCGAGAAGCGGTTCGGTGAACATCGCGCCGTGCGAGCTGTTTCGCTTGCCTGTGAGCCGGGGGAGATTTTGGGGCTGGTTGGCGAAAACGGCGCGGGCAAGTCCACATTGCTCAACATCATCGGCGGCGTTCTCCGCGCCGACGCTGGAGCCATGCGACTTGCCGGGCAGTCCTATGCGCCGTCCAACGCGGCTTCGGCTTTGGCTGCCGGCGTGGCGTTTGTCCACCAGGAATTGAACCTCTTCGCCAATCTGAGCGTCGCCGAGAACCTGTCGCTATCGGCGCTTCCCACCCGCGGCGGCCTGATTTGCCGTCGCCGGATGCGCGAGCGGGCCGCAGAGGCGCTTTGCGCCGTGGAGCTGAATCTCGATCCAACATTGCCCGTCGCATCGCTGTCGCCCGGCGAGCGGCAACTGGTGGAGATCGCCAAGGCACTCATGTCCCGCCCGCGCGTGCTGCTACTCGACGAGCCCACCAGCTCGCTGACCGAGCGGGAAACACAGTTGCTGACCGAGCTCATGCAGCGCTGGAAACGCGAAGGCATCGCCGTCGTCTACGTGTCCCACCAACTGGAGCATGTGCTGCGTCATTGCGATCGCCTGGTCGTGCTACGCGACGGTGCGGTGCAAGCGGTCGGGGCGGCGCGGGAATTCGACATTGCCCGGTTGATTCCGCTCATGGTGGGCCGATCCCTTGATCACCAGTTTCCGCCTCGGACGCCTCGCCGGATGGGGCCGCCCGTCTTGGAGGCGCGCGGCCTCTCTCGCGCGGGCGTCGTGAGGAACGTTTCGCTTCAACTGCGCCAGGGCGAGATCCTGGGCATCGCCGGCCTTATGGGAGCGGGGCGCAGTGAGTTGGCGCGCATGATCTTTGGACTTGACGCCCGCGATGCGGGGGAGGTCTTTATCGGCGGCCAACGTCTCCCGCCGCGTTCTCCGCGCGCGAGCGTCGCTCGCGGCCTGGCGTTCGCGTCGGAAGACCGGCGGCATGAAGGTCTGCTGCTCGACGCGACGATAGCGGACAACATGTCGCTGGCATCGCTGGAGCGCTTTGCCACGAGTCCATTGCGGCGCATCGATCATCAGCGGATTGCGGCCGCTGCCGACGAGCTGGTATCGCGGCTCAGCATCTCCTGCCGCGATGTCCGCCGACAGGCCGTGCGAACGCTGAGCGGAGGCAATCAGCAAAAGGTTGTACTCGCGCGGTGGCTAATGCGCGACGCGCAGGTGCTTCTACTCGACGAGCCGACGCGCGGCGTGGATGTAGGCTCACGGCAGCATGTCTATGAGCTCATTCGACAGGCGGCGGCCCGCGGAGCCGGGGTGCTGCTGATTTCCTCCGAGATCGAAGAATTGCTCGGCATGTGTGACCGCATTCTCGTGTTGTCGGCCGGAGCGGTACAGGCGGAGTTCGAACGGGAGGATTTCAATCGCGACACATTGATGGCGGCCGCATTTGCCGCCGTAAGGGGGCGCTACTCGTGAAGCCGCCCACACAAAGAGGCCACTTTCCTTGGCGCTGGTCGGCGCCCGGCCTGCTGTACCTGGCGATTGTGATCGGGTTCTCGATTGCCGCGCCGGCGTTTCCCAGCATTGAGAACGCGCTCAACATCCTCGTGCAGATGACGCCCGTGGCGATCGGCTCGCTCGGCATGACATTCGTGCTCCTCACGGCCGGGATCGACTTATCGGTGGGAGCGGTGATGTTTCTGACGGCCGCCGTTGGCGGCGCCCTGGTTGTAAGCTCCGGTTGGCCGGTCGCGGCCGCCGTCCCCATGATGCTCCTGGCGGGAGCGGCGGCCGGTTGTGCAAATGGTTGCCTGGTGACGCGATTAGGCGCTTCGGCCTTCATTGTCACGTTGGCGACGATGTTCGTGGCCCGGGGGGCCGGTCTTTGGATCACACAGACGCGCGCCATTAACCTGCCAGACGTCTTTCGAGGGCTGGCCACGGGGCGACTGGGAGGAGTTCCGCTCCCAGTCCTGGTGCTGATCCTCGCGTTTGTCAGCGCTCACATCCTCCTCACCCGCACGCCATTCGGCCGCCGGCTGTACGCGATCGGTTATAGCCGCGACGCCGCCCAGACCGCCGGCCTGCCTGTCGGGCGCACGATTTGTCTGGCGTATGTCATTTCGGGTATTTGCGCCGCCTTGGCCGGTACTGTGCAAGTCAGCCAGTTGGCGGCTGTTTCACCGAATCTTGGACAAGGTATCGAACTGGAGATGATCGCCGCGGCGGTACTTGGCGGCACGAGCTTGTTTGGCGGGCGCGGCACCGCGGCGGGAGCGATCCTAGGCGCGGCGTTCGTGCAAACGGTTCGCAATGGCTTGAATTTGATCGACGCCGACCCGTTCATCTATCCGATTGTCTCCGGCGTAATCATTCTGCTGGCGGTACTCATCGACAGTTGGCAGCAGCGGCGGGAATCCCCGCGCCGTACCCACATGTCGGCGGCGTAAAAGCGAAATGCCTTTCAAGATTTGGCGAACCATGGACCGGGGTTTACGATCCCTCTGGCTGAGATGAGCACACCGAACCTGCGTGCGGGAGAGCTCCAGCTCGACTTCGAGCCGAATGCCGGGATGATCCGTGACGTCCGCTGGCGAGGCGTGGAAGTGCTCCGGGCCATCTACGGCGCCGTCCGAGACGCCGACTGGAACACGGCGCCTGCCGTGTTTCAATTGGTCGAAGAGTACGTGGAAGCGGATCGATTTCGACTCACTCTGGAGGCTGAATGCTGTACACCGTCCCTTGATTTTCATTGGCGCTGTGAGATTTCCGGTGAAGCGGATAGCACGCTGGCGTATCGCTTTTACGGTGAGGCCCGCCGCGATTTTCTGAAGAACCGGATTGGCCTGTGCGTCTTACACCCCATGCTGACCTGCGAAGGACGGCCGTGTCGATTGGAAACCGTCGACGGCCTTATCAAGCACTTGGCATTTCCGCGTTTGATTGAACCGTCGCAGCCGTTCCTCGCGGTACGGCGTCTCTCCTTTCCAATCGGCCAAGATCGCTGGCTTACCACAGCCTTCGAGGGGGACGAGTTTGAAACGGAGGATCAGCGCAACTGGTCCGATGCCTCGTTCAAGACCTATAGCACGCCGCTCGAACATCCGTTCCCCGTACTGGTCAGGGCCGGCGCGCGCGTCCAGCAAGTCGTCACCGTCGCACTTGAGCAAGAAACCGCCCCGGCTGTTCACGCGGGTCCCTTGATTTTTCCGGCGAAGAGCGACGAAACGCTGTCGGTCGGATCAACAATTCGGTTGCCCAGACTAGGCCTGGGGGTCTCGCGGGCGCATGACGCGAGCCGCGAGGCCGCTCTGGAGTGGTCTCGGCGGCTTCGGCTTGATCACCTTCGGCTGGACTTGCATCTGGAAGACAAGGCATGGACAGGAACGCTCGAACGGGGGCTATCGCAAGCGGCTGCGTGGAATGCCGCGCTGCATCTTGCCATGCACGCAGGCCCCGCCGGAGCGGCCGGACGACTCGCGGATGTAAAATCGCAGGTCGAGCAGTCGGCGCGCGACGGTGGCGCCGCCGTGAGCGCCTGGCTGTTGTTTCAGGAAGGCGAGCCGGTGACGCCCGAGCCGCTGTTAGAAACCGCGCGTGCGATTCTCGGCGAACAGGCAACGATTGTGGTGGGCACGGACGCTCATCTCGCTGAGTTGAATCGCCATCACTCCCCATGGCGCTCGGCAAACGGCGTCGTCTTCAGCCTCACGCCGCAGGTCCATGCCCAGGATATTCGCACCATCGTCGAGTCGTTGGAAACGCACGAGCGCACGGTCGCCACCGTAAAGTCATTTGCGGGCGAAGTGCCCTCGATGGTCAGTCCCATTACGTTGCGTCCTCGATTCAACGCTGTGGCCACCAGCGGTCAAGCGAGGCGGGAAAGCGAAGGCGTCGATCCGCGTCAGGCGGACCTTTTTGTCGCGGGATGGGTGTTGGGAGGCGTCGTGGAATGGGCGCGCGGCAGCGTCTCCGCCGCAACCTATTTTGAGTGCGTCGGTCCATGCGGCGTGATTGTCGGCCCCGAAAGCCACGCCGAACCCGCGCGCGTCACGCCGGCATGTCACGTTTTTGCCGATTTGGCGGACGTCCTATCGCTCGATGCGGCTGAGCTGCGTCCCCTCGCGACCGGCGTTGGTTGGCGGGCTGTACAAGGCCTCTGGGCGAACGACGGCCGGAAACATATCATTCTTTTGGCCAACCTGGGCGACGTTGCGCGTCACGTTCGCTTGCCTGAAGCATTGGCCAGCCGTGCGACACCGCTCCGCTTTCGCCTGCTGGATGAAGGCGCGCGTCGCGCCGCGATGAGTACGCCATTGGCATTTCGCAACGACCATTGGCGCGACGCGGATACTTCGCCCAACCTCGATCTGCCTCCCTGGGCGTATCTCCGCATTGAGGCGACAGAGAGGTAACCCATGCCTTTGCGATTCTGCCTGATCGGCGCCGGCTTCTGGGCCCACTATCAGCTTGCCGCCTGGCAGGAGTTACCAGACGCCGTTTGCGTGGCAGTGTGTGATTGCGACGCGTCGAAAGCCGCGGCCCTTGCGGCGCGTTTCGGCGTTGAGGGCGTCTTCGATGACGTCGAACGCATGCTTGAGCGGACCAGGCCCGATTTTGTCGATATCGTCGCATCCCCCGCCGCGCATCCGGAATTGGTACGACTAGCCGCGGCGCATGGCATCGCTGTTATCTGTCAAAAGCCCTTGGCGGACTCGGCCCACGCGGCACAAGCGCTCCTTGCGGCCTGCCAGGCGGCCGGCGTACCGCTGCTGGTCCACGAAAACTTCCGCTGGCAAGCCCCAATCCGCGCCGCGAAGGCCATTTTAGATCGACAGGCCATTGGCGCCGTGTTTCGCGCGCGCATTCAATTCGTGTGTAGTTTCCCGGTTTTCGACAATCAGCCGTTTCTGCGGCGGCAGCGTCGCTTCATCATCTCCGATGTGGGCACGCATCTGCTGGATGTGTCCCGCTTCCTCTTCGGCGAGTTCTCATCGGTGTATTGCCGGGCGCAGAAGATCAATCCCGGCATCGCCGGCGAGGATGTCGCGACGCTGATGTTGACCATGGCACAGGGCGAAACCGTGCTCTGCGAGCTGAGTTACGCCTCGCGCACCGAGTATGAACGATTCCCGGAAACGTTCCTGTTCGTCGAAGGTTCCGAGGGAAGCCTTGAACTGGTCCGGAACTGCCAACTGCGCCTGACGAACTCCGCAGGGACGCAAGTGACGGAGGCCGGACCGCCTCATTACACGTGGGCCGACCCTGCCTACGAAGTGGTGCATGGGAGCATTGTGGACTGCCAGCGCAACTTGCTTGCTCATCTTTCGGGCCTATCGCAGGCCGAAACGACGGCGGAGGACAACCTGCACACCTTGCGGTTGGTAGACGCCGCCTATCAATCCGCGGACACCGGCCACGCGATCCAGTTGCCGAGACCATCCAATTCCGTCGAAAAACCTGCATTGGGGAAATGCCGATGATTACACGAGAACAGATGCAACGGGCCCGTGATTGGGCATGGCAGGCCGCGAAGAAGTCTGGTCTCGTCCTCAAGGATGTGGAGCAAGATCAAATCGAGGTAGCGGACTTTGGACTAAGCCGGCTGGATCAGGTCGGCGCTCAGATTCTCACCTTGGAAGCCAACGCCTGGGTGTCCATTAAGGTGCTGATTCTGTCGCCCTGGCAACTCGAACCGCAACATCGTCATCCGCCCTGCGCGGCGGAAGGCTATCCTGGCAAGACCGAAGTGCTGCGTTGCTGGTGGGGAAGACTATTTCATTATCACGAGGGGCTGGAGACTGGCTCACCGCAGGCTCGCCCCAGCGAAGAGGATCGCGATTACCTGACCGTCTGGAATGAGACCGTCCTGCGTCCCGCCGACCAATTGACGCTAGCGCCCAATACATGGCATTGGTTTCAGGCGGGGCCGGAAGGCGCCGTTGTCTGGACGATTTCCTCGCGCGCCACCGAAGCCGTAGACCAGTGGATGGATCCGCGAATTCGCCGGACGACCGTCATCGCCTCGTGAGTCGACGTGAACCGATCGTCGGCCCGTCACAAAGATCCACAACACGCCCTGCTATTCCGAGACTGTCATGGCCACAACACGATGCTCAATCGTCCCGCGATTTCTAGTTGGCGTCGTTCTGGGGGTTTTTCTGGCTGGTTCAGGACAATACGCGGTCGCCGCGGAGTTCGCGAAAACCACGCTGCCGCTCCGCGTTTCCCAGAGCGGGCGTTATCTGGAGGATTCTGCCGGGCAGCCATTTCTGTATCACGCGGACACCGCCTGGATGCTGTTTCTCAAACTCAGTTCCGAAGAGGCCGCGCACTATCTTGCCAGGCGTCAGGAGCAAGGCTTCAACGTTGTGCAAGTTCAGTTGACTGGCTTTCTGGGAATGCGAAATCAAGCGGGCGAGCTCCCCTTCGACGAACATCATGATCTCGGACACCCGAACGCCCGGTTCTTCGAACACGTTGACAAAGTGATCACTTACGCTGAGCAAAGAAACCTCGTGCTCGCCATCGCGCCCCTCTGGTCTGGCTGCTGCGGGGAAGGTTGGGCGGGAACCGACAAAGACGGCGGCCCGAAGCCGCTTAATCAGGCGGGACCTCAACAATGCTGTGAGTTCGGTCGTTGGCTGGGAGATCGGTATGGAGCCTTCAAAAACGTTGTATGGATTCTTGGCGGGGACAACGATCCGGATAATGCGCGCGAAGAGATTCGCCAACTCGGCAAGGGACTGAAAGAAAGCGCGCCTCGACAACTGATCACCCACCACGCGGCATCGTCTCACTCGAGTACGGACGTCTGGCCCGCGGACGAACCGTGGTTGGATTTGGTGATCGTATACACCTACTTTCGAGGCTTCAACAAAGCCTGGAGCAAGCAACAACCGGACGTCTATGAAGTTTGCCGAAAGGAATGGAATGAGCAGGGAATCAGACCTTTTCTTCTCGGGGAATCGACCTATGAGGGGGAACACGACGCTTGGGGAAATGATCGTAACCGTCCCCGAATCGGCAGGGTTGTTGGGGTTGGTAGTTTGAGGGGGTGGACTTGAACTTGTGCCTGTGGTGGTGGCGGCCATGTCTCGAACTT
>Ga0073934_10011751_pt1 | contig 10497 bp, 11 predicted proteins | sample LarsenN4metaG_FD_76834 | JGI IMG/M metagenome (GOLD analysis project Ga0073934, IMG submission 76834) | Hot spring sediment bacterial and archeal communities from British Columbia, Canada, to study Microbial Dark Matter (Phase II) - Larsen... ... | reverse complement strand
GTCGGGTACGAGGTCGCCGCCGCGCGCTACGAATTCGGCATTCCGGTGATCTGTCTTTACCGTCCCGCGTACACGGCGCGATGCTCGGCGATGGTCTCCGGCGACGAGGGAATCGAGACGATCGAATACCGCGAAGATACGTTCGATGAGATGCTTACGGCCCTGCGCGAGGCCCTCCGGCGCAGCGTGAATAAATCCCGCACCGGCGGGGTTACGTGCGGTGCTCAACCTTGACGGGGCGAAAAGCGCTCTGCTATTTTCCCGCCCCTTCGAGCAGCACTCCGGCATAGCTCAGTTGGTAGAGCAGCGGACTGTTAATCCGCGGGTCGTAGGTTCGAGTCCTACTGTCGGAGCCATTTTTCTCTCGTCGCCAACCGACGGCGAGGGTCGGTAAACAGAAGCCCCCAAGGAGCGATCCGAGGGGGCTTCGCCGTTTCTCCCCAGAAGTCCGAGCGTTTCGCGCGCTACGTGTGTCGCGACGGTGCTCACGCGAGTGCTCGCTGAGAGCGCCGAGCGAGCGCGATGAGCGCCGCGTGGGACAGCTCTCCCGCTCTCTCTCCTGTCCCGTGGGGAGAGAGAAGCCGAGAGGCGTTTAACTGCGTACCCGGTGATCAACAGTCGGCCCCGTTGGTTAGCAGCTTCGGCGTCCGCGACGGGGCCGAGCCTGTTCATCATCGGGGCGACGGCTCGCGAGGAGCGACGAACGGTGCGTGCCGATGCAGGTGGCGAACCGATCGCGCGAGGTCCGGGCGTCGGCGTGGTCGCTGGACTGTTGATCGCCGGGGCGCTGTCCCAGGAGGCGCGCGCGCGGCCTCCACGCGGTCACGATGACGCCGCTGCCACGTGGCGATCGATGCGACTCGGGACGAGGTAGAGCAGCGGCATCACGGCGTAGACGACGATGCTCGCGACCGGCAGCACGAAGGCCAGCCCGAAGCCCAGGCCATACCCGAGGAGTCCGATGACGATTCTCGCGCGGAGGGCGTCGATCGCGGCCGCGGGCAGTGAGCTGGCGACCAGCCGGTGCCCGCGGGTCGCGTACGTCCAGCTCGCGAGAAGGCACCCGCCCGATGCGAGCAGGAGAGCGCCGTAGGTAGCGGTGACGACCGGCGTCGCCCAGTAGCGGCCGAGCAGCGCCACCGCGAAGGGCACCAACGAACACACGAGCAGGAGCGCGAGGTGAAGCCAAAGGAGCGCGCGATCGGTCCGGCGAACGTAGTGGAACTGATAGTGCTGCCCGATCCAGAGCGAGCCGAGGAGGACGAAGCCGAGGCCGAAGCTCACGAACTTCGGCCACATCGCGACCAGAGCGGTCGCCAGCGCGCCTTCGCTCGCGGCTTCCGGTACGCGAAGCTCGAGCACGAGCAGCGTCATCGCGATCGCGAACACCCCGTCTGAGAGCGCCTCGATGCGGTTCACCGGGAGTCCTGGCGGACGTTCGTCAGGTGCGCTCATGTCGTCCTCGTCGAGCTCGACGCTCGAAAAGCCGCGCCCCGGCGGCGCCCCTCTTCGACGATCGCCGCGCCAGCGCACGAGCGACTTCGGGAGAAGCTCGCGAGCGCTTCATCGAGGTCATCGTGGCCGGCGAGCGCATCAGCGAGGGTGAGCGCATCCTCCATCGCCAAGCGGCCGCCCGAGCCCGTGATCGGGCTGGCGAGGTGCGCGGCGTCGCCAACCAGCACGACGCGCTCGCGCGTCATGGTGCTTGCCGCGAATTCGTGCACGGGATGCGGCGCGATGCTGCCTTGGGCAACGGTACTCTCGATGATCTGCGCGGCCCACGCCGGCCAGCTCACGGATGCTGCCGCGCGCGCGCGCTCGAAGACCCGGTCCGCTGCTTCGCTCCGCTCGAGTTGGTGTGGAGACTTCACCGCGCCCTCGAGGAAGAGCGCGGCAAGTGCGCTCTCGTCCGTTGGCATGTACCAACCCCAGTTCATGAACGCGGACGAGGCGTCGCCGCCCGGAACGGCGTAGCTGACGAAGTGATGATCTCCGCGGTTGGCGATGTGCAGCGCGCCTCCAAGGCAACCGGTCGGATCGTCGAGCGCGGAAGAAGAAACGAGCCCGCGCCAAAGCACGTACCCGGCGAACGTCGCTTGCGCCCCCTCGCCAAGCACGTGACGTCTGGCGTCGGACGCACCGCCGTCTGCGGCGACGACGAGGTCGAAGCTGCGGGCTCGGGCGTCGCTGGTCGTCACGCGGGGCCGTCCGGCCTTGGAGTCGATGAGCACCACGGACTGGCCAAACTCCAGCACCGACGCGGGGAGCTGCTCGCGGAGCCAGCGCCACAGGATGCTGTACGACGTGACCGCGATGTCGGCGGGCTCCTCGTGCTCGGCGCCCTGGATCCACAGCCTTCGTCGCTGGTGAACGATGTGCCGCGGGACGTCGCCCGGAGCCCGAGCGAGCGCTCGACACAGGCCGAGCGAGACTCCGAGCCCCCCGCCACGCGAGGCAGGCTCGACCGCGCCACGTTCGAGCACCACGACGTCGGCGCCGAGGCGACGGAGCGCCACGGCGACAGACAAGCCCGCGATGGAGCCGCCGACGACACCCACGCGGAGAGAAGCTCGCATGAGGCTATGGCGCCTTTCGAGGGTCCCAGCCCGTCACGAGCCCCTCCTCAAGGGCGTCGAGCGCGGCCATCTCGTCAGCCCCAAGCTCGACGTCGATCGCCGCGAGGTTCTCGGCGAGGCGCGCAGGCTGCGAGGACTTGGGCAGCACGACGAGGCCATGGTGGAGCCCCCAGGCAAGAAGGACTTGCGCGGGCGTTCGCCCGACGCTCTTCGCCACGCGCTGCACCTCCGGGTGCGAGAGCCGCGCGCCCTTGGTCAGCGGGCTGTAGGCCTCGACGACGATGCCGTGGCGCTCGCAGAGCGAGCGCACGCCGCGGCGCTGGAGGAAGGGGCTCACCTCGATCTGGTTCACACTCGGCAGCTCGTGCGCGTAGCCGAGCAGTTCCTCGAGGTGATGCTCCATGAAGTTGCTGACGCCGATGGCTCGAGCTCGCCCCTCCGCTCGAAGTCGCTCGAGGGCGCGCCACGACTCCTTGCGCTTGCCGGGCACAGGCCAATGCAGGAGGTACAGGTCGATGGTGTCGAGGCGCATCCGCTTGAGCGCGGCGTCGAAAGCTCTGAGCGTGCTGTCGTACCCCTGGTCGTCGTTCCAGAGCTTCGTCGTCACGAACACCTGGTCACGTGGCAGGCCGCTGTCGCGGATGCCGTCGGCGACGTCCACTTCGTTGCCGTAGACGCGGGCCGTGTCGATGTGGCGAAAGCCGACCGCGAGCGCCTCCTTCACGAGCGAGCGCGTTGCCGCACCGCTCGGCATGCGAAAGACGCCGAGGCCGACGCGCGGGAGACGCACTTCCCCACGCAGCACGACGTCGGTGGGCGAAGGCACCGGCATCTGTCACCTCCGAAGGAGCCGAAACGCGACATCCCGCGTGCCGAGGCTCTGCGCGCACGCCACCCAGAGCAGCATCATGGGCTCGAGGAGTCGGGCGTTCTTGAGCGGCCCTGCGTCGACGGCATCGAAGCCGACGTCCTCCACGAGCTGCTTGACGAGCTTCCTGCCGTCGGCATCGTCGCCGCAAAAGAAGTTCGTCGCCCGCCCTGCTGGATACTCGGGGCGAGCCAGATTCTCGGCGCCCTGCGCGTTGAACGACTTGAACACACGCGCCTGTGGGATGCGTTTCTGGAGCTCCTCCGCAGAGGACGTCGTGTGCCCGTACTTCAAGGTCATGCCGCGCTCGACCGCGTTGGTGCAGTCGATGACGACCTTGCCCGTGAGTGAGCCGACCTCGCCGAGCACGGCCTCGATCGCGCCGTAAGGCACGGCGAGGACCACGACCTCGGCGTCTTTGGGGGCAGCGCTGACGGGCGCAGCGCTCGCGCCGAGATCCCGGCAGAGGCTCACGAGCTCGGCATCGTCAGGGTTGCGCGCGCCGAACACGAGCGCGTGGCCACGCTTGCACCAAGCGCGTGCGAGTCCCGCGCCGATGTGCCCGCTCCCGATGATGCAGATCTTCATTGAGCAACCTTTGTGTGAGCGAGCAGCGTCGTCAGCGCCTTCTCGGCGAGGAGCGCATGAACGCGCCTGCCCGCCGATACCGCCCAGAACGAGAAGTAGTCATCCGGGTTCTGCCCTTCACGGTCCTTCGGCAGCGGCTTGGGAGCGGAGAGCGGAGCTGCGAAGTCGATCGCATCCCACGGCAGGAAGGCCTCGGCGAGGTGCTTGATGCCGTGCTCGCCTGCGTGCGCGGCGATATCGGCGAACGCCGCGGCGCCGTCGAACTCGATGATGTCGACGCCGAGCGCACCGCGAAGCTCCGCGGCGACTCGCACGAGGCCCGCGTTGTAGGCGTCGACGATCTCTTTGGCCTGCGCCGCCTTCGGCGTACCCGCGTAGCCAGGCGTGCTGCTCATGTCCGGCATGTTTCCGATGAAGAACCGTCGGGCTCCCGCCTTGGCCAGCGTTTCGACGGCGCGCTTGACGTTCTCGGCCGGAGGCTGCGCTTTGACATCGGGCTGGCCGAAATCGAGGTAGGCGCCAATGTCATGCCCGCCGGCCCAGAGCACATGCAGAGCGCGGTCATCGATCGCGCGCTCCCGCGTAACATAGGCATCGACCTGCGCGAGGACGCCGCGAATCGGAGCAGCGCCGTCGAGACCGAGCGCGCCACGAAGCGGCTCGTTGATGTTGAAGGCGCCGGTCGTTGCTCCTCCTTGGGCGAAGTTGTCTTCCTGCGCGAGCGGCAGACCAGCACGCCTGGAGAGATGCTCGACCCAGGTCGGGCCGTTGGTCCAGCGTCCGCGCAGAAACGGGGGACTCGGCGGATAGCGCCCGTCCGTGAGCGCGTAGAACCTTCCCTGGTCGGAGAGCCCGTCTCCGAACACCACCAGCTTCGAGAACGGCAACGTCGTCTTCGGCCGGTGCAGCGCGCTCCACACGAGGCCAGGGGCGTGCCCCTGCGCACGCACCATGCGAACCCAGAGCAGCGTCATGTGCTCGAGGTGGAGAGCTTGCACGAGCCCGCCCACGTCGAGCGGGTCGAAGCCGCAGTCGTAGATGAGGTCGGAGGCGAGCTGCTTGGCGCGAGCGTCATCGCCACAGAAGAGCATCGTCGGCCTGACGTCGTAGCCCGGGAAACTCGGGTCCTCGAAGTTCTCGAAGCCGTAGATGCTGAACGCCTTGACGACGCGCGCCTCGGGGACGAGCGCCTGCACGAGCTCGCTCCCCGAGCGCTCGCTTCGCAGGCCATGCGACAGCCCTGGACCAACGGGGTTCGTGCAGTCGACCAGCACCTTTCCTGCGAGGAGCGCGGCGATGGGGCGGAGCACGGCCTCGTTCGCCGAGAACGGCGTGGCAAGGAACACGACCTCCGCGGCGCGGACGGCCTCGGCGATCGCTTCGGCCCGCAGCTTCGGCGATCGCGCGAGCGCGGCCCCAAGCGACGTCGAGTTCTCTTTCGTCGAGGCGAGCACGACCTCGTGCCCCGCGGCAGCGAGGTGTGCCGCCAGTGGGGCGCCGACCTTGCCGGCGCCAAGGAATGCAATCTTCATGTGGTTTCCGTCCGTGGGTAAATCCAGCGCGCCAAGAGGCGCGTGAGTCGAGGCATGATTACGTACGTCATGAGGAAGACCTCGATGACGATCGTGACGAGCAGCCGCACCGGCGGCGGCGCGGCCCCCAGCGCGAGACCGACGAGCTGACCGATGGACAGCACGAGGCCGTAGACAACCGCGATCATCACGAGCGCCATGCGGAGCCGTGACGGCTGTGGCACGACCGTTCCCGCTGGCGGCGTGAACCACGAGCTCGAGCCCCGTCAGCCGGCTCCAGACCGCGTCGGCTTCGACGAGGTCGGTCACTTCGCGGAGCGCGCGCCGTCTGAGCTCGCTCAGCTCGAACGCGCGCAGGTGCTCGACGCTGTCGAAGCGGAAGACGCTCGTGTAGACTGGCGCCTCCTCCATGGTCCCTCGCTGGAATCGTGCGCCGAGGAACCCCGGCATCGCCTTCGCACCCTCGATGAGGCGCTCGAGCCAGGCCTCGTACGCCGCTTCGCACCCGCGGCGCACGCGCCGTGTGACGACGACCGTGACCGGCTCGTGATCACGCGGGGCTTGTGCTGTGCTGGGCGTCGCTTCTGCTGCCATGGATCACCAGAATGAAGGGCGCTCAGGCATCGGCGCGTGACACTTGCTGCAGCTTCGGTGATCGTCCGAGACGTCCTCCAGCGAGCCGCACGACGGGCAGCGCACCCAGATGCGGTTGATGCGCGTCGGCGTCCACACGCTGGTCCAGACCGAGGCGACGAAGTTCTCGCCGAACAGCTCCTTCATCGCGACGGCGTGGTGCTTGCCGAGCGCGCGCTTCATCGAGGCCTCGTCCTCCCACGCCGTCACGGTGAACCCGCGCAGCCCCGTGAAGCCGGTCACGATCGAGATGAACCCCGGCTCGGCCATGAAGTCCTGCAGGTTTTGGCGTGAGTGTGCGCGGATGCGCTCCTTCTCCTCCTCATTTGCGCCTTGGATCCAGGTGAGCGCGATGACGCCGGGGGCCTTCTTGTTCGCGGACGGGACCCGCATGGAGTAGCCGTACTTCGCCGCACCCTGCTCAATGGGCTGGATGAGCGCCATGAGGCCGAAGCTCTCGACGAAGGCCTTCTGGTCGAAGTACCCGCGCACCGCGCGGATGCCGTCGTCGCCCACGTCGAAGACATCGACGCCGCGAACCAGCATCGCCTTGTCGGTGGCGTTGATCCCCGTGCGAAGCGGGCCACGGTTGTGCCCGCGCAAGGTCCATTCGACAACCAAGCGGCCACCATCGCCGATCACCTCGGAGCGTTCGAAGAAGGTGAGATCGGGGAAGGCGGCGCAGAGCGGCTCGACGACACGCCCGATGTCGGCACCCGGGACGGTGCCACCCGTCGTCGGGTCTTCGTACGTCCCGCGCGGGGCAAACGTGACCGCGACAGCGGCCGCATCGTGGGCGTTCCATCCGTCGAAGTACGCGTCGACGAGCGCTCTGTGCTTGGTGAAGTCAGTGGCCATGCGCGGGCTCCCGTGTGGTGACGTCCACGCTCAGCGGCCGAGCGTCTCGATGATGAGGTTCGCGGTCTCCGTGCCCGAGAAGTTCTGCTGACCCGTGATGAGGTTGCCATCGCGCACCGCAAAGCCGCGCCACATACCCGCCTGCACGAAGTTCGCGCCGAGCTTCTTGAGCTCGTCCTCGATGCGCCACGGCATGAGGTGCTTGTCCTTGGGCAGCGCGCCCATGCCCCACACGGCGTTGTCCGCGAAGTCTTCCTCGACGTTGGCAAAGCCGGTCACCGTCTTGCCCTTCGCGAGAAGCTCACCGCTCGAGAGCTTCGCGTAGCGGAGGAGCGCCACGCCGTGGCAGAGCGCGCAGGCGATCTTGCCGGCCTCGTAGAACTCGACGAACTTCTTGTGCAGGTCCGTCGCCTTTTCGAAGCCGAACATCGGCGCCTGCCCGCCGGCGACGATGATGGCGTCGAAGCGCGCCACGTTGATCTCCGACACGGGCTTGGTCTTCTCCACGAGCGCGGCGAGGCTCGGGGTGTTGATGAAGCCCATGCTGATGAGGTCGGACGCGGAGTAGCCGCTCGCGTCGCGCGGATCGGACATGCCGTCCGCCTCGCACTTGCCGCCCGCGGGGCTGAAGACCTCGACCTCGTAGCCGGCCTCGTGGAACGCGTAGTACGGATGCGTCAGCTCGGACCACCAGAAGCCCACGGGCCAGCCGGTGGTGCTGGAGGTCGTGGGGTTCGCGATGACGATCGCGACGCGCTTCGGCTTGCTCTTGTTCGACGGGTTCGGGTCTCTGAGGCTCATGTCGTTCGCTCCTTCGTGAGGACGGAATGTCCTGACGCGAAGAACTATCGAGCCTACGAGCCATGCAGACAACGCAAGAGAACTGAAGTCGTAGTTGCAAACGCTGCAACTATTCCGCTCGTCGTCTCCGCTTGCGCGTCTGTCCAGAGGTCGGATCCGTCGGATCGAGGCGAGTGCGCGGCTCCTCGTGACGGTCGCCAGCGACCTCTGCGGCCGCGCGCAGGAAGACCTCGCGGAGGAAACGGTGTGCTGGGTCTCCGTCCACGCGGGGATGCCACACGAGGCTAAGGGCGTAGGGCCTGAGCTTCACGGGCACCTCGAGGAGCTTGAGCGAGAGCGTCTCCGCGAAGCGCCTGGCAATGCGCTCGGAGATGGTCAGCACGTAGTCCGTCTCGGCAGCGAGCTGCAGCGCGGTGACGAAGTACGGAACAGCGCGCGCGACCGTGCGCGACAGGCCGCGCTCGCCGAGCACGTCGTCGAGGTAGCCGCCTGGCTTGCCTCGGGGCGCGACCTGGATGTGCGGGATGCTCACGAACTGCTCGAGCGTGAAGCGTTTCTTCGTGGCCGGGTGCTCGCGCCGCACGACGCACACGAAGCGATCGGTGAGAAGCTGACGATTCCTCATCTCCTGCGGCAGCTCCCCGTAAATGCCGACCGCGAGGTCCGACCCCTGGTCGCGGAGCAGCGCAGGGTCGTCCGGGGTATTGGGAACGAACCGCACGCAGACCTTCGGCGCTTCGTGCCGGAGGATGCGGTCGACCGCCCCGCCGAGGACTGTGAGCACGTAGTCCGTCGCGTGCACCACGAAGGTGCGCTCCAACTCGTTCGCCACGAAGGGACGTTCTGGCTCCAGGGTGCGGCGCGCTTCGTTGACGACGGCATGCACCTGCGGCTTGAGCGCGAGCGCGCGGGGCGTGAGCAACATGCCTCGACCTGAGCGCACGAGGATCGGATCGGAGAGTCGCTCTCGGATCCGTGCGAGCGCGTGGCTCATCGCCGGCGTCGAGAGGCCGACCCGACGGGCAGCCCCGGTGACGCTCCCTTCCTGGAGGAGCGCGTCCAGTGAGACAAGGAGGCCGAGGTCCGTGGATTCCATGACGTGCAACTATGATGTCTAAAGGTTGCACTGGTCAAGACGTCGTGATCTGACAATGGTGTTGGTGGAGGCCGCCACTTGTTCACTCGCCTGCACCGAGTGCTGATGTTCGTCGCGCTTGGCGTCGTGCTGATGCCGACGACAGCGCGTGCGAACCCGGTCAACGCCGAGGTGCTGCGCCCGAACCCGTTCCGCGAGGGCTGGTCAGGGGGCGTCGACGGGAGCTTCGCGCTCAGCCGCGGCAACATCGAGCTGCTCGATGTCGGCGGCGGCGCGCGCGTGCAGTATCAGACGCTTCACCCTCAGCCAGCGCGTCCCGAAGGCACTGCCGCGGGAGTGCCCTTCATTCGCCAGCGGGTGTTCCTCACGGGGAGCGGTCGCTTCGCCGAGAGAGCGGACGCGCCGTTCATCAACCAGGCTTTCGTGCATCTCCGCTGGACCGGGATGTGGCACGAGCGCGTGGGTTCGGACGTGTTCGCGCAGTACCAGTTCAACGAGTTCCAGCGGCTGAGGGGCCGAGCCGTGACGGGGCTCGGCGCACGGTTCGAGATCGTGCACGAGCCGATCTTCATGCTCTGGGCGGGCAGCGGCTACATGTTCGAGTACGACCGCATCGACGTGTTGGCCGGCGCCTCGGATCCGCCCGAGCTGTTCGAGCACCGCTGGACCAACTACCTGACGATGCGTCTGGCGCTCTTCGAGGGGCAGTTGCTCCTCCAGAACACGCTCTACTACCAGCCGCGTTTCGACGCCTTCACAGACTTTCGCCTCTTGGAGGAGCTGGAGGTGCTCGCGAAAGTCACCGAGGTGTTCGGGCTCGGCGCCACCCTGAGCGTGCTGCACGACAGCGCGCCACCCACTGGCGTCCGCGACACCGACCTCCGGCTGATGAGCACGGTCCGGCTGTCGTTCTGACGAGCCACACTCCCACGCACCGAGCCCACCAGCTTATTCTGCGCCACCAGCCCGCGCGCGGACCGGCGTTACGTCTGCGAGCTCGAGGTACACGCGCCCGCTCTCGCCTTCGTCCTCGGTGTTCACGCACCAGCGCTCGCTCCCCGTATTCATTCATCAGGGCTTAGGCTCGCCTGCCTATCGCGAGGGGACGGGACTGCCCGCCCCACGACCACCACCCAAGCGAGCCCGAGCACACCGAACGTTGCTGCGAGTCCGAACGCCAAGCGGCCGTGGCCCGCCGCCAGAAGCGCGCCGACGTAGAGGCTCGAGACCATGTCGCCGATGGCGTTCGCGCACGCGAGGATGCCGAAGCCGAAGCTCCGCTGTTCGCGCGGCAGGAGCTCGGCCACCGCGGACTTCTCGATCGTCTCTTCGACCGCGATGTAGATACCCGAGCCAACCACGGCGATCGCCAGGCCGACGAGCGAGGCGAACGCCCCGGCAAGGAGGGCGTTCGTGGCCACGCCCAGGCCGTAGCCCACCGCGAGAACCTTCCACTTCGGCAGGCGGTCACCGAGCCGACCCGCCGGGAACGCAGCGACGCCGCTGACCACGTTGTGCGCCGTGTACGCGACCACGCCAGCGGTC
>Ga0073934_10011750_pt1 | contig 10497 bp, 9 predicted proteins | sample LarsenN4metaG_FD_76834 | JGI IMG/M metagenome (GOLD analysis project Ga0073934, IMG submission 76834) | Hot spring sediment bacterial and archeal communities from British Columbia, Canada, to study Microbial Dark Matter (Phase II) - Larsen... ... | reverse complement strand
CGCGGCGGCGGGCCTCGGCGAGGCTGAGGCGGCGGAAGCGCACCGTGTCGCCGGGGCGCAGTTGACCGAGTTTCCAGCGCTCGGCGCGCACGACGGTGGCCGGGCAGACGAAGCCGCCGAGGCTGGGGCCATCGGGTCCGAGGATCACCGGCATATCGCCGGTGAAGTCGACGGTGCCGATCGCGTAGGCGTTGTCGTGGATGTTGGAGGGGTGCAGGCCCGCCTCGCCGCCGTCGGGCCGCGCCCAGGTTGGTTTGGGGCCGATGAGCCGTACGCCGGTGCGCGCCGAGTTGTGGTGGACCTTCCAGTCGGCATTGAAAAAAGCGTCGATGTCGGCGTCGGTAAAGAAGTCCGGCGCACCGTGGGGACCGTAGAGCACCCCCAGTTCCCAGGTGGCGGTCAGGGGTGGAACGAGGGCATCGGGCAACCCCGGCAGACGCCCGGCCTCGCTCGCAGCGGCAGGACGGAAGAGCCGGAGCACATCGCCCGTGCGCAGCGACCGACCGCCGTGGCCGCCGAAGCGCCCCAGGGTAAAGGTGGCGCGGCTCTCCAGGTAGGCGGGCACATCGAAGCCGTGGCGCACGGCCAGGTAGGTGCGCTGGCCCGGTCCTTCGACCGTGCCGAGGCGCAGGACACTGCCCGCAGCCACCGCCACGGGCGTGTAGTAGGGCACCGGCGCACCGTCGAGGGTCGCCCGCATCCGCGCCCCGCCCAGGCAGATCACCGTCCCGGCGTGAAAGCGCAGGGTCGGCCCGATGAGCGTGCATTCGAGGGCAGCGGCATCCGGGGAATTTTCGAGCAGGCGGTTGACCAGCCGGAAGGCCAGATCATCCATCGGTCCGCTCGGGGGCACGCCGATGTCCCAGTAGCCGATGCGGCCCGGATAATCCTGCACGGTGGTCTGGGTGCCGCCGTCGAGTACCTCGACCGTGCGCGGCCGATAGGGCAGGGAAGCGAGCAGGCGCGTGCTCACCTCGCCCGCCCGAAACGCCGGGGCGACGACCACCTGGCGCAGGTAATCGAGATTCGTCTCGATCCCGGCGATCTCCGTCTCGGCGAGGGCGGCAGCGAGGCGCACCAGGGCATCCTCCCGGCTCTCGCCGTGGGCGATGAGCTTCACCAGCAGCGGATCGTAGTAGGGGCTCACTTCCGTCCCCCGCTCCACCCAGCCGTCGGCGCGCACGCCCTCGGGCAGGCGGACTTCGGTGAGCAACCCTGCCCCCGGCTGGAAGTGCTTGCCCGGATCCTCGGCGTAGAGGCGCACCTCGATGGCGTGCCCCTGCGGACGGTGGACGTATTCAGAGAGCCGCAGGTCTTCCCCGGCGGCAAGGCGCACCATCCACTCCACCAGATCGAGGCCGCTCACCGCCTCGGTGACCGGGTGCTCCACCTGCAGACGGGTGTTGACCTCCAGAAAATAGAACTCTTCGCTGTCGGCGTCGTAGATGAATTCGACCGTGCCCGCCGAGCGGTACTGGACGGCTTCGCCGAGGCGCACCGCCGCCGCACACAGGGCAGAACGCACCCGGTCCGGGATGCCGGGGGCGGGGGTTTCCTCGATCACTTTCTGATTGCGGCGCTGCACCGAGCAGTCGCGGTCGCCGAGGGCGACCACCCCGCCCCAGCCGTCGCCGAAGATCTGTACCTCCACATGGCGGGCGCGCTCGACGAACTTCTCGACGAAGATGCCCGCCGACTTGAAGTTGTTCTCCCCGAGGCGGCGCACCGTCTCGTAGGCGGCGGCCAGGTCGGTCTCCGAGCGGCAGACCTGCATGCCGATGCCGCCACCCCCGGCGGTACTCTTGAGCATCACCGGATAGCCGATCCGCTCGGCCTCGGCGCGGGCCTGTGCGAGATCGGCCACCAGATCGCTGCCCGCAAGCAGCGGTACCCCGAGCGATTCGGCGATGGCGCGGGCCTCGTGCTTGAGGCCAAAGCGGCGGATCTGCTCGGCCGTCGGGCCGACGAAGGCGATCCCCTCGCGCTCGCAGGCTTCGGCAAAGTCGGCGTTCTCGCTCAAGAAACCGTAGCCCGGATGGATCGCCTGGGCGCCGGTGGCCCGGGCGGCTTCCAGGATCCGTTCGACGCGCAGGTAGCTCTCGGCCGCCGGGGATGGGCCGATGAGAACGGCCTCCGAGGCCAGACGCACGTGGCGGGCAGGGGCGTCGGCCTCGGAGTAGACCGCCACCGAGCCGATGCCCAGCCGGTTGAGGGTGCGGAAGATGCGGCAGGCGATCTCGCCGCGGTTGGCCACGAGCACTTTGGTGAACATCGGCGTCCGGTGAGATAGTGCAGGTGAGATAGTGCAGGAGTGCCAGACGGGTCAGCCCGGCAGGATGGTGAGGCGGATCGGGGTCGGGTTGTAGCCGTTGCAGGGGTTGTTCATCTGCGGGCAGTTGGAGATCGCCACGAGCACGTCCATCTCGGCGCGCAACTCGACGACCGAGCCGGGGTCGGAGATGCCGTCGACGATCTCCAGGGTGCCGTCGCCGCTCACCGGCACGTTCATGAAGAAGTTGATGTTGCTCACCAGATCGCGCTTGCCCATGCCGTAGGGGATGAGGGCAGCCAGGAAGTTTTCGACGCAGGCGTGCTGCCACTTCTTGTCGAGGCCGAAGCGCACCGAGTTGCTCTCGCAGCTGCAGGCACCTCCCAGGGTGTCGTGGCGGCCGACCGTGTCGGAGAGCACGGTCATCAGTGCCCGCCCCTCGTTGGAGAGGAGCTTCGTGCCGGTGGTGACGAAGATATTGCCCTGGGCGGTGATCGTGTCGGCGGCGCTGTAGCGCTCGGCGGTGTCGTGGGCGTTGTAGACCAGGAAGTCGACGGCCTGGTTGCCGCCCAGATCGACGATGCGCAGGGTCTGGCCTGCTTTGACGACGTGGGCCCAGGGTTTGCGGGCGGGCAGCACCTCGTCGTAGACGGGTTCAGTGGTGGGAGTGGTGACCATCGGGGGTGTCCTCAGGCAAGAAACAGGGCATCAGTGTTCTGGAAGCCGCGCTCGGCCTCCGGGCAGCGGGTGCGGCAGAGATCGTCGGTGCTCGCTGCGGCAGAGCGCCAGACGATGGCGCGAATCGGGGTCGCCCGGTACTCGGGGCCAGGATCGAGCGGGTGCGGGGTGTTCGAGAGCACGGCGAGCACGTTCATCTCGGCGCGCAGATCGATGTAGCTCCCTGGCCTGGCAACGCCCGCGACCAGGGTGAGGCCGCCCTCAGGTGCGACCTGCACCCGCGAGAAGAAGTTGAGGTTGGGCATGATGTCGCGCTTGCCGAGGTTGTGCTTGGCCAGGCAGTTGAGGAAGTTGTCGCGGGCGTTCTTGACCTCGACGCCCGGATAGCGGCTGGCAACGGTGGTGGCGTTGCTGCAGCCAGCGATCGTGTCGTGGTAGCCGCAGGTGTCGTCGGTGATCGAAAAGAGCACCCGGCCCATATCCGAGTAGAGGACCATCCCCCGGGTCAGGAAGATGTTGAACTGGATCTTGCCGGTGTCGGCGGCGTTGTAGCGTTCGATCGGGTTGTCGGCGTTGTAGCAGAGGAAGGAGACCCCGCGGCCCCCTTCGAGGTCGACGAGGCGCAGGGTCGTCCCCCGGCGGATCACCCGCGACCAGTAGGAGCCGCCAGGAATCACCTCGTCCCAGATCACCCTGTCCTGTTGCACTTCGTAGCTCGTCATGGTGCGTTCCTCCCAGTGCGCCGCGCACCGGAGCACTTCGAAAGACAGACCCAGTGGCTGCCATCCTCGAACGTCCCCTGCACACGGCCTGATTAGGGCACAGTCCTCCCGGGCTTTTGTCCCGCCGTGTGCCAGAAATCTCTGGCTGCCTCTCTCGGACCAGCCATGTCCGTCGCCGGACATCGGAACCCTAGAGGCGCTCCCCGCCCTTATTCAGCCACCATCATCGCCCGGACGTGCGTAGCAAGGACTACGGAAATCACGGAAGCATTTCGTAACAAAAGTAACCGATGCTGAGGTTGTCGGGTGTCAGGATGAACTTCACTGTCGGCGGGATTGCCGATCCAGGATTTTGCCATGACTGATCGCCCGGCCCTTGAGATCCGCCGTCTGAGCAAGAGTTTTCCGACCAGAAGCGGTCCGCTCACGGTGCTTGCCGACATCGACATGCACGTAGGCGAGAACGAATTCGTCTGCATCGTCGGCAGTTCCGGCTGTGGCAAGTCGACCCTGCTCAACATCGTCGCCGGTCTTGAGGAGCCGAGCGCCGGGGAGGTGCTGCTGCGCGGGCGGCGCATCGAGGGTCCGGGGGCCGATCGCGGCATGGTCTTCCAGAACTACACCCTCTACCCGTGGCTCACGGTGGCGGGCAACGTCGAATTCGGCCTCAAGATTCAAAAACTGCCCGCAACCGAACGGCGCGAGCGGGTGCGCCATTACCTGGAGATCGTCGGCCTGAGCCGCTTCGCCGACAGCCTGCCGCGGCAGCTCTCGGGGGGCATGAAGCAGCGGGCAGCGATTGCCCGGGCGATGGCGAGCGAGCCGCAGATTCTGCTCATGGACGAACCCTTCGGTGCCCTCGACGCCCAGACCAAGCAGACGCTCCAGGAATTCCTGCTGGAAGTGGCCCAGAAGACCCACAAGACGTTCTTGATGATCACCCACGACGTCGAAGAAGCAGTCTTTCTTTCCGAGCGCATCTACGTGCTCAGTGCCCGTCCGGGTCGAGTGCGCCGCGAACTGGCCGTCAGCCTTGGCAGTGGGCGCGACCGCTCTGCCCGGCGCTCGCCGCTGTTTGGTCAGCTCAAGCAGGAATTGCTCGACCTGTTGCACGACGAAACCCCAATCGCCCAGGAGGCCCGATGACCCGCGTCATCGAACCCGTATCCACCGCCATCGTCGCCCCCGAGCCGAAGCGCCGTTCGCGCCTGCTTGCGGTGCGCGCCGATATCCCCCGGCCCGCTTACGTCACCGCTGTCGCCCTCTCGCTGCTGGTGCCCCTGGGAGCCTGGACGGCGGCGAGTTACGGCGGCCTGGTCGATCCGCTCTTCATGCCCACCCCTGGCGCGGTCGCCGCCGCCTTCTGGCGGATGCTCACGAGTGGCGATCTCGTCGCCGACACCCTGGCGAGCGTCTCGCGGGTGGGTCTGGGCTTCCTGCTCTCGGGCATGCTGGCGATTCCGCTCGGATTGCTGGTCGGCACGTTCAAACTCTTCGAGGGCCTGGTGGAACCGGCGATGGGCCTGTTTCGCTACATGCCCGCCGCCGCCTTTGTGCCCCTGGTGATCCTCTGGATCGGCCTCGACGAACCGGCGAAGATTGCGATTATTTTCATCGGCAGTTTCTTCTTCAACCTGCTGATGGTGATCGACGCCGTCAAGTTCGTACCCATGGATCTGGTCAAAGTGAGCTACACCCTGGGAGCCGGTCGCCGGGACGTCTTCTTCCGGGTGATCCTGCCTGCGACGCTGCCGAAGATCCTCGATGCCCTGCGCGTCAACATCGCCGCCGCCTGGAACCTGGTGGTCGTCGCCGAACTGGTCGCCGCCAACTCGGGGCTCGGTTTTCGCATCCTGAACGCCCAGCGCTTCCTGCGTACCGATGAAATCTTCGTCGGCATTCTGGTGATTGGTCTGGTCGGTCTTACCATCGACCTCGCGTTCAAGCTACTGTTCCGCCTGATCGTTCCCTGGGCAGTAGAGAAATAGTAAATCTATGATTTCCATGCTCCTTAGCGGTATTCCAGGTGAATTACAATGGGAACAAGTATCTACATACACCTGGAGCGTAAAGATTTAGAAACAGGGATTTGGCGAGCTGTGCCTCAATGTCAGTTTCCAGCAGGTAGACTTGCTGTTTTTTTCGCGGATTTTCAGAAGTCTGAACCAGTCGCCCTTTCCGAAGCAAGCTCTCAGTTAGAACCCAACTACCTGCTTTACAGCGGAAAAAACGAAGATTTGTTCGAAATTCTCGCTGGCTATGAGGAAGTGAAGACGGATCTCGCGCTTAGCCAGCCCAGGGGCTTGCCGACGGATGTGAGCAAAGAAGTACGTCTTCTCTTTGATGCCGAGGGACCGGACGCCCACACTGCCTCATATTTGACTCTGGCGGAACTGGAGCGACATCCCTGGGATCGCGAGTGGGTAGACGAAAATGAACCAGACTTCGGCGACATCATGGACGATGAATGGCGGGAAGCGTTGCACATTTTGAGAACTCTCGGTGCCCAGCAACCAGAGTTCATTCGCATCGTTTTCTGGTTTTACTAATAGGCAAATCTTGAACGCGGTTTTGCTTCAAATTTTTCAGCCACGTCTTTGAAGCAGTAAGAAATCAACTATGGAGGAGATGGAGTGCTCACCAGTCTGGCCAGATGCTTTAGAACAGCGAGCAATGCAGGAAGATCTTCTGCTGGCTCCAGAATAGAGAAAGCATGCGAAAGGCTGTACCGGGCACCTGCATCCTGCCGAACCAGTTTGACGAAAACCGCTTCGCGGCCGTTGATGAGCAGTGCATATCGTGGCTGCTCGGATTCGGGCGCACCCAGCAGATAAAAGAGCGCCTGCGGCAGAGCAGTGAGCACATCAAATGTTGTGTTCTTCGCTTCGACAACCAGTACCCAGAAGCGTTCCCGCAGCATCAGGACATCGATCTTGCCCTTGTAGACGACACCATCGTCCTCGGCGGTAATCTCGACCGAGACCTCGGTTTGCAGTTGAAAAGGCGCATCGAAGAATCCCGCCATGTCCAGAAGCGGGGCAAGCACGACCATCTTGACCGCATCCTCCGACAACGGCCCGGCAGTAGTGAGTGCGTCGTAGTGGGCACGGATGCGGTCGAGACGACTGTGCTCTTCTGGAGTCGTGGGTGCGGTCGCTTCGCGCCACTCCAGGAAAAAATCTTCGTCTTTCGAGCGCTGAACTCCGAAGCGATCCCCAAGTAGTCTCAGGGTAAGGTCTCTGGCCTGCAGGGTCTGGGGCATCGACCACGCTCCTGACGATACCTGCCAATCTTAACCGTTTGCCTCAGAGGCAGGACCCGGTCAAGCCCGACACTCCAACCCTTCGAGCCTGTCGGCGTGCACCCAGAACAACGGGGTCACTTCTTGCAAAGTTGCTCAACTCCATTCGGCCTGCTGTCTCTGGTAGCTACGTTTCCCCAGGTAGCTACGTTGCCCTGCAGTGCTCTCTTGTTCAAGTGACCGTCCGGCGCACCCAGTGTTCATATCCATCCCAGGTACAGGCTGTCAGTTGCAGAAAGCCAACTCTTCAAAGCCCTTTCCGAAGCTTGCGCCAAGGCTCCAGCACCTTGAAATTCGTCAATCATCGACGCAAAGTGGTAATGTAACCATAGCCAGATGACCAATCGGGAGTTTTTCATGGCACGCACCCCTGAAGAAATTTCTGCAGCCGACTTCAAATCTCGGTGTTTAAAACTGATGGATCAGGTCGAGCAGGAGCGAACAGAAGTGATCATCACAAAACGGGGCAAGCCGGTAGCAAAGCTAGTCCCGTTCACAGCAGAAGTTCCCCCGATCTTCGGATTCATGGCCGGAACAGGTGTCATTCTGGGTGATATCGAAGCTCCCAGTTCCGAGTTGTGGAATGCTGAATGTGACTAAGGCATTCCTGCTGGACACGCACATTTTTTCGTGGTTGATGCTTGGCACTCAAGATCTCCAGGATGCCCAACGCCGTACCTTTGAACTGGCTTCTGCGACAGGAGGACTTCACGTGTCTGCCATCTCCTGCTGGGAAATTGGTATGCTGGCAGCCCGAGGTCGCATTCATCTCGGTATGCCTTGCCAGACATGGATTTCCCGGTCGCTGAATGCTCCTGGTCTGTCTCTGTTGGAGCTATCTCCTCAGATTGCGGTGGAAGCCGCCGAGCTGCCAGGTGATTTTCACGGTGATCCAGCAGATCGTATGTTGGTTGCTTCTGCCCGAGTAAAGAACATGACTCTGGCAACACACGATGCCAAAATCCTTGCTTATGCGAAAGAGGGCTATCTGCAAGTTTTACCCTGTTAGTCTTTTATTCAGGTTAGTAGACACATTGTTTCTCAAGATCTTGCAGGGCTGCAGCAAATCAGAAAATTTCTACTGCCAACACTCGAACTCCGCCTGTACTTGCTCAGGCATTGTAAACTCGCTTGCAAGGCAACCCAGAGGAGGGGTACCGCTGAGGATGTCCTCAGGTCACTGTCCGGCGTACCCGGTACTCGGGCTGGTTCCAGGCGCGGGTGGCCATGATTTCAGCAAGAATGGCCGCCGCCTCCCAGACATCGACGTAGCGGGTATAGAGGGGAGCAAAACCGAAGCGCAGCACGTGCGGGGCGCGGAAGTCACCGATGACGCCGCGGGCGATCAGGGCCTGGACGATGGCGAAGCCCTCCGGGTGGCGCAGGCTCACCTGGCTGCCCCGCTGTTGCGGATCGACGGGTGAGGCGAGGGCGAACTCGGGAACCGCCGCCTGTACGCAGTCGAGGAACAGTTCCCCGAGGGCGAGCGATTTTTTGCGCACCTGGGTGAGGTCGGCCTGGAGGGCAAGATCGACGCCGCATTCGAGGGCCGCCAGGCTCAGAATCGGCGGGGTGCCGCACAGGAAACGATAGATGCCCGCCCCCGGCCGATACTCAGACTCGAAGGCAAAGGGAGCAGCGTGGCCGAGCCAGCCGGAAAGCGGGGTGTGGAGTTTTTCTTGCAGGTGGCGGGCCACGAAGAGAAAGGCCGGGGCTCCCGGTCCGCCATTCAGGTACTTGTAGCCGCAGCCAACCGCCAGATCCGCTCCCGCTCCGTTCAGGTCCACCGGCAGAGCACCGGCGCTGTGGGCGAGATCCCAGAGCACCAGGGCACCGGCGGCGTGGGCGCGCTCCGTCACTGCCGCAAGATCCCAGAGTGCGCCGCTGCGGTAATCGACCTGGGTGAGCATCAGCACCGCCACCCGGCCATCGAGGGCTTCCAGCACCTGATCTCGGGGGACGGTGCGCAGTTCGTAGCCGCCGCCCAACAGTTCGATGAGTCCCTGGGCGATGTAGAGGTCGGTGGGGAAATTGTTGGCTTCAGAAAGAATCACCGGGCGACCCTTCTGCAGGCGCAGGGCTCCCGCGAGCAGTTTGAAGAGATTGACCGAGGTCGAATCGGCCACCAGCAATTCGTCGGGTTCCGCACCGACAAGATGGGCGATCTTCGCACCGACGCGCCGGGGCAGGTCGATCCAGCCGTGCAGGTTCCAGCTTTTGATCAGATCCTGCCCCCACTCGCCATTGACCACCTCCGCCACCCGCCGCGCCGTCTCGCGGGGCAGGGCGCCCAGGGAGTTGCCGTCCAGGTAAATCACCCCGGCGGGTAAGACGAACCGTTCCCGAAACGACGCGAGCGGATCGGCGGCGTCGAGGCGTTCGGCGTCCTGGCGCGTCACACTCACGGCAGACTCCTCAGCACCGCCCGCACCGGCGCCGCGTCCAGATTGACCAGTTTCAAGGGCAGGGCGATGAGTTCGTAGTCACCGGCCGGAACGCCGTCGAGCACGAGCCCTTCGAGGATCGCCATCCCCCAGTGCGCCACCCGGCGGTGGGCCGCCATCTCCTTCGAGTCCTGCGGGTCGAGCGAAGGGGTGTCGACGCCAATCAGACGCACGCCGTGCGCGGCCAGCCAGTCAATCGCCTCCGGGTCGACAGCGGCGAAGTGCGGATCCCAGTGCGCCTGGGGAGCACACTCGTAGGTGCGCACCAGTACCCGGGAGACGGGTTCAGCGTCTGCCAGAGCCTTTTCCAGGTGGATGCGACCGACGAGCGCACCGCAGCCGACGGCATCGATGAGTCGACAGCGTCCCAGATACACCTCCAGATCCAGACTGCCGACCGCAGAGCCCCCAGGAGCGTAGTGCAGGGGGGCGTCGGCGTGGCTGCCGGTGTGGGCCGACATCGTGAAGCAGCCGACGTTGACCGGAGAGCCGGACTCCATCTGCCAGACGCGCGCCTCCACGTAGGGCGTGTCCCCCGGCCAGACGGGAATGCCCGGCCCGATCGCCGGGCTGATGTCCCAGAGCCTGCCCACCGAACCTCCTGGGGCGAAAACCTTTCGCAGTCTACCAGGAGGCACCCCCCGCTAAAGACCGGCGGCTTCCTGACCGGATAGGCCGTTGGTGCGGCGGGCATCCGCGTCGCCAGGGGCAAGAACTGTGTCGCGGACGGGCCGTGGCTCACGCTCGCGCACCTCCAGACCGCTCGCGGCGTCGGAGCCCTCGGGGGCTACCGGGGGCAGGAGGGTGCGGTGCACCAGGCCGAGCAGATCGGCGGTCTGACCAGGCAACAGCCCGTGCAGGAGGGCAAGCACGACCGCACTGGCCGAGAGCACCCGCTCGGCCTCGCCGCGGCGGGTGGCGTCGACGATCTCCCGGGCGGCCCGGCGGGCGTCGATCGAGCCGAGGGGCAAACTTTCGCCGGTGGCAAACCAGTTGTACTCGTCGCGCTGGTGCCCCCGGAAGCGCGTGTGCAGATGGGCGCCGGTCTGCAGTTCCCCCGGCAGGATGGTGGTGACGGTGATT
>Ga0073934_10011749_pt1 | contig 10498 bp, 10 predicted proteins | sample LarsenN4metaG_FD_76834 | JGI IMG/M metagenome (GOLD analysis project Ga0073934, IMG submission 76834) | Hot spring sediment bacterial and archeal communities from British Columbia, Canada, to study Microbial Dark Matter (Phase II) - Larsen... ... | reverse complement strand
CCAAGCGCCGCAAACGTCATCTGCCGCATCGAAAACCCCGTCGACCATGAATGTCCCAATCAGGGTGGACTGCTTCGCCCGCTTCGGGAATCCTCGGACTTGTTCAGAGTGTCCCTAAGTCATAGCCGGCGCCCCGCATCGTATCGAGCATGCCGAGCTGCATATTCACGATGTATTGTGGGTTCAGATTGTCGTAGACGAGCCCGATCAGGAACGAGCGACGGAAAGCTAGACCCCGCGCCTGTGGGTCGGGCGAGAACCCGATCTCGTCGATTATCGCTTCGATCCTTTGCCGCGTCGTTTCCTTGACGAACGGCGACCGGTTGATGACGCGCGACACTGTTTTCTTCGAGACGCCCGCGAGGCGCGCCACGTCGTTGATGGTGGGCTTTCTTTCCGCGCCCAGCATGCGTCGCCGCGGCGGGTTCTCGTCGTCGGCCATGACCGCCCCGATCCGAGGGGAACATTTGGCGCCATGGCCGTGAATTGGCAACGCATGACCCTATTTGCCTCGGCGCCCAAATCCTAGTTCTCTACGGCCATGGCCGAGTTCATCCCCGTTCCGCCGTTCGATCTCGTCGTGTTCGGCGCCACCGGCGATCTGTCCCTGCGCAAGCTGTTTCCTGCGTTGCTGCACCGCTTCCTGGACGGACAGATCCCGGCCCGATCGCGCATCATTGGCGCGGCGCGCTCGGAACTCGACACCCACGCCTTCCGCAAGATGGTGCATGAGAGCCGCGGCAAGTTCGCGCCCGGCGCCTGCGTCGACGAAGCGAAGTGCGAGGAGTTTCTAAGGCACATCCAATACGTGCGGCTCGACGGGTCGGCCCCCGCAAAGGCGTGGGCGCCGCTGCGCGATGCTCTGCGCAATGGCGGCAACGACGCGCGCATCTTTTATCTAGCGACGGCGCCGAGCTTGTTCGTCACCATAGCCCAGCGCCTCGCCGAAGCCGATCTGGTAACGCCAGGCGCCCGCATCGTGCTGGAAAAGCCCATCGGCCGCGACCTCGCTGCAGCCCGCGAGATCAACGATGGCGTCGGCGCGGTGTTCGACGAACAGCATACCTTCCGCATCGACCACTATCTCGGCAAGGAGACGGTGCAGAATCTCCTGGTGCTGCGCTTTGCAAACATGCTGATCGAGCCCGTGTGGTCGCGCGCCACCGTCGATCATGTGCAGATCACGGTCGCCGAGGAGATCGGCGTCGAGGGCAGGGGAGAATACTACGACAAATCCGGCGCGCTGCGTGACATGGTGCAGAACCACATTCTGCAACTGCTTTGCCTGGTCGCGTTGGAGTCGCCCAATTCGGTGGACGCCGACGCAATTCGCACGGAAAAACTGAAAGTGCTTTCCGCGCTCAGGCGCATCGATGCGAAGCAGGCGCCTGCGAAGACCGTGCGAGGCCAATACAGGGCCGGTCTGATAGGCGGCCAGAAAGTCCCTGGCTACGCCGAGGAGATCGGCCGGCCGTCCAGAACCGAGACGTTCGTGGCGATCAAAGCTGAAGTCGACAATTGGCGCTGGGCGGGCGTGCCGTTCTATCTGCGCACCGGAAAGCGCATGAGCGCACGGCGCTCCGAGATTGTGGTGCAGTTCCGAGATACGCCCGTGTCGATTTTCGGGCCGAATGTCGGAGCGCCGAACCGTCTTGTCCTGCGCCTGCAGCCGGATGAGGGAGTGCGCCTTTGGCTCAATATGAAGGAGCCCGGTCCCGGCGGTCTCCGCATCAAGTCGGCGCCGCTCGATCTTTCGTTCGCAGAAGAATTCGGAGCGCGTTATCCCGACGCCTACGAGAGGCTCCTGATGGACATTGTGCGCGGCAACCTCCAGCTCTTCATGCGCCGGGACGAAGTGCACGCGGCCTGGGACTGGGCGGACGATCTGCTCGCAGCGTGGGAACAGATCGGCGGCGAGCCCCATCCTTACGCGGCCGGGGCCAACGGCCCGACGCAATCGGCGCTGCTGATGGACCGTGATGGCCGCGCATGGTGGGACCCGGAATAGATGGCTGCGCTCAATCCTACGATAGAAGCGGTGACCGAGCGTATTCGCGTGCGAAGCGCAGCGCGGCGGCGGCGATATCTCGATTTGATCGACGCCTACGATCCAACCGTGCCCGCGCGCACGAAAATGTCCGAACCGAACCAGGCGCACAACTCCGCCGGCTGCGCTCTACGCGACCGGGAGGAATTATTGCAGGGTCGCTGGCCCGCGCTGGGCATCGTCACGGCCTATAACGACGTTATCTCCTCGCACAAACCTTATGAAACTTTCCCGCCGCTGATGCGCGAGGCGGCGCGCCAAGTCGGCGCCGTGGCGCAGGTCGCCGGCGGGGTGCCGGCCATGTGCGACGGCGTCACCCAGGGCTTCGTCGGCATGGAGCTGTCGCTGTTCTCGCGCGAGACCATCGCGCTGGCGACCGCCGTATCGCTTTCGCATGCCACGTTCGACGCAGCGCTCTTGCTCGGCATTTGCGACAAGATCGTGCCTGGCCTTCTGATCGGCGCGCTGCGCTTTCCATGGTTGCCTGTCATTCTGGCGCCCGGCGGTCCCATGCCATCCGGCATTCCGAACAAGGAAAAAGCGCTGAAGCGCCAACTCTTCGTCGAAGGAAAGATTACGCGCGCCGAACTGTTGGCGGCCGAGGCGCAATCCTATCATTCGCCCGGAACGTGCACGTTCTACGGCACTGCGAACTCCAATCAGATCATGATGGAGATGATGGGTTTGCACATGCCCGGCGCGGCGTTCGTAAATCCATTCACGCCACTGCGCGACGCGCTCACCGTCGCCGCGACCCAACGCGCCGCCGCCATTACCGGGCTCGGACGCGATTATCGCCCGATCGGCCGTCTCGTCGATGAACGCGCCATCGTCAACGCCATGGTCGGCCTGCTCGCCACCGGCGGCTCGACCAACCATTTCATCCATCTCCCCGCGATTGCACGCGCGGCAGGCATCGAGATCAACTGGGACGATTTCGCCGAGCTCTCGGCCGTCGTGCCTTTGCTTGCGCGCATGTACCCGAACGGCGCGGCCGATGTGAACCAATTCCATACCGCCGGCGGCGTGGGATTTCTCACGCGTGAGCTATTGGAGCTCGGCCTGCTGCATGCCAACATCCTCACTGTATTCGGCGAAGGCATGGCCGCTTATGCGCGCGAGCCGTGGCTCAATGACGGCGCGCTCGATTGGCGGGACGTGGATGAGCGCAGTGGCGATGAGAACGTGCTGCGCGGCCGCGACAATCCGTTCATGAACGAAGGCGGTCTGCGCGTCGTCAGCGGCGGCCTCGGGCGCGCGGTGATCAAGACATCGGCAGTGGAAGACGCGTGGCGCGTTATCGAGGCGCCAGCGCGAGTATTTGATTCGCAGACGCAGGTGCTTGGTGCTTTTCACGCCGGCGAACTTGACCGTGACTGTGTCATTGTCGTGCGCGGGCAGGGGCCGCGCGCCAATGGCATGCCGGAGCTGCATAAGCTGATGCCGGCGCTCGGCGCGTTGCAGGATCGCGGCTTTCGTGTCGCGCTCGTCACCGACGGACGCATGTCGGGTGCTTCGGGCAAAGTGCTGGCGGCGATCCACGTGATTCCGGAAGCGGTCGCGGGCGGGCCGATCGCGCAGGTTCGCGACGGCGACATTGTCCGGGTCGACTCTTACGAAAACCGGCTTGAAATCACGTCACCTTCGGACTGGCATTCCCGGGCGCCTTCGCAGCTCGACATCAGCAGCAACCAACGCGACTACGGTCGCGAGCTGTTCCGCCTGTTCCGCCTCAACGCGGCCGACGCCGAAGCCGGCGCCTCGCCGTTTCCCGACTACGACGCGCTCTAATTGTCCTCAAGCCGAAGTCTGCGGATGAATTCCTCATCTCGCGGCGCGGGCGCGAAACCTTCGCCGACCGAGATGACGATCTCGCGGTTGTGGTTTCCGCCCAGCGGTATGGTCAAATGCTCCACCTCCGGATGAAATGCTGCGAAGTCGCCTGCCACGAAGGGCATGAAGCCAGGGCGCAGATGGACAACCAGCACGCGCCCGCCTTCTTCGGCGCGCATGGGGTCGGTCGCTTCCGCCGAATTGTGAGCGTCCTCGTACAAACGCCACATCCGCAGCGGCGGCAATGGCGCGCCAGCTTGGCGGAGATGGCGCCAATAATAGCTCAATTCGAAGAATGTCGTGCGGTCGTCGACCATGACCGCGGTGAACGGCTGTTCGTTCGGCCTCGGTAGTGCGCGCACTGCGATCTGCCGCGCCGTTTCGTCCCAGGCGCGCGCAGTGCGCACGCCTTTGAAGCTCGCCGAAGCATCGGGATCGAGCGCCGTCGCGATCATCGCCGCGCCGATCGCGACGTTCACCGCGAGCGCCCCCGCCAGCAAGCGCCGTCCGCCCCGCGTCGCGTAAAGCGCGCCTGTCACCCACACGACAATGGCCGGAAAGGCCACTGCGGCCCAGTTCGCGTTGGCGCGCGAGACGAACGCTATCAGACTGACGAAGGCGAACGGCGGCAGGATGTAGGCGAGCAGGAACTTGTCTTCGTCCTGTAGTCCCGAGCTGCGACGCCAGGCGCGCCACATCAACCAGACCAGAACGGCGAAAATCAGCGGGCCGAACACCAGAATCTGACCGCCGAGGAATTCGAACAATTCGTCGAGATTGAAGAGCTGACTGTCCAGCCGCGCATTCGAAGCCGTGTGGCGCGCTGTTGCGAAGCCGTTCTGAAGATTCCAGACGATGTTTGGCGACACGATCGCCAGCGCGATCAGCGCTGCCAGCCAGCCGCGACCTTGAGCCAGGGCCGCGCGCACGGGCGGCGACCACCACGCCGCCGCCGCCGTGCAGATGAAAAAATACAGCATGGCGTACTTGGCGAGCAGGCCAAGGCCGACCGCAACGCCAACCACAACCGCCCAAAACCACGCGCGCGTGTTTACAAGACGCCACATTGCATAGAGCGCGATCGCCCAAAGCGGCAGCAGAATGGCGTCGGTCGAGATAAGCCCGGATGAGAAGAAAACGCCGGGCAACAGGAGCCAGGCTGCGCCGGCACAAAATCCCGGCCACGCTCCGTACATCGCGCGCCCGAGCGCGAACACCGCCGTTGCTGCGCCGGCATGCGCCAGCGGCGCTCCCAGGCGCACCGCCCATTCCGCATCGCCGAACAGCGACGTCGTCGCCCAGATAACCCAGGCCACCATCGGCGGCTTGGTGAAGTAGCCCCACTCCAGCGAGCGCGACCACATCCAGTATTGCGCTTCGTCGAAGTAGAGACCGATCGGATTGTGAAAGAGCGCCCAGATCCGCGCGGCTGTAAGCGCGATCAGCACGGCCAGAAAGGCGAGCGTCGCGCGGTCGAAGGCGGCCCGAAATATCGGCATCGGCGTCCTGAATTGTCCCCGCTGGCTCCTTAGCGGACGCGCTGCGGAGGCGCCAGCAGCGGGGCGCACTTGTAGCTGGGGCAAAGCCGCCTATGTGGCGTGGTTCGATTGGGCTAAGGGTGCGCCGATGACCGCGATTCCCGCCGAATGGCAGCCGCACAAGGCGATCTGGACGGCCTGGCCTTCGGCCGCCGATTTGTGGGGCGACGATCTGGACCCGGCGCGCGCCGAAGTCGCCGCCATGGTGCGCGCGCTGCACGACGGCGGCGCGGGCGAGCGCGTGCGCGTGCTCGCGCACGGGCGCGAGGCGGAAGCGTCGGCGAAACTGGCCATCGGGCAATGCGCCGAGATCATTCCAGCGCCCTTCGGCGACATCTGGCTGCGCGATACCGGTCCCATCTTCACCGGCGACGGCCGCGCGCTGGGCTTTCGCTTCAACGGCTGGGGTGGCAAATACATCCTGCCGCACGACGAGCAAGTCAGCGCGCGCATTGCGCTGCATGCTGGCGCGGATTTCAAGATGCACGACTTCATTCTGGAAGGCGGCGCCATCGAAATGGACGGCGAAGGCACGTTGCTGACGACGCGTCAGTGCTTGCTCAACCCCAACCGCAATCCCCACTGGACGGAAGCGGGCGCTGAGCGCGAACTCACGCGCGCGCTCGGCGTGGAGAAGGTGCTTTGGCTCGACGAAGGTCTCGCCAACGACCACACCGACGGCCACATCGACAACCTTGCGCGGTTCGTCGCGCCGGGCCGCGTCGTCTGCCAGTCGCCGTTCAGCAAAGACGATCCGAACGCGGACGTGCTGGAAGAGATCGCGCTCGCGCTCGGCGGCATGACGGACGCGCGCGGTCGCAAGCTGGAGGTCATCCGCATCCCGAGTCCGGGCATTGTGCTTGATGAAGATGGCGACGCTGTCGCCGCGAGCCACATGAATTTCGTCATCGGCAACGCGGTCGTCGTCGTGCCCATTTATTCCGCCAGCGGCGACGCAGCCGTGGAGGCGCTCAAACCGCTTTTCCCTGACCGCAAGGTGATCGGCCTGCCCTCGCGCGCTATTTTGACCGGCGGCGGTTCGTTCCACTGCATCACGCAGCAGGAGTCTTCCTAAATGACGAAGATGATCAAAGTCGCGGCGCTGCAAGCGGCCTTCGGCGCCGACATGGACGCCAACATCGCCAAGGTGGAAAAGCTGGTGCGCGCGGCCGCCAAGCAAGGCGCGCAGGTTGTCCTGCCTCCGGAGCTGTTTCAGGGGCCGTACTTCTGCACCAGCCAAGAAGAACAATGGTTCGCCACGGCCTATCCCGCGGCGACGCATCCATGCGTCGTTGGGCTGCAGTCCGTCGCCAAAGAGCTTGGCGTCGCCATTCCCGTCTCGATCTTTGAGCGCGACGGACCGGCCTACTACAACTCGCTCGTCATGCTGGATGCGGACGGCAAGCAGCTCGGCGTCTATCGCAAGAGCCACATTCCTGACGGCCCGGGCTACCAAGAGAAATACTATTTCCGCCCCGGCGACACCGGCTTCAAAGTCTGGGACACCAAGCACGGCCGCATTGGCGTCGGCATCTGCTGGGATCAGTGGTTTCCTGAAGCTGCGCGGGCGATGGCGCTCATGGGCGCGCAGGTGTTGTTCTACCCGACCGCGATCGGCTCGGAGCCGCACGATCCCGCGCTCGACACGCGCGATCCCTGGCGGCGCGCGATGCAGGGACATGCGGTGTCGAACGTGATTCCAGTGGTGGCGTCGAACCGCATCGGCACGGAGCGATGCGGGCCGAACGCGCAGACCTATTACGGCTCGAGCTTTATCGCCAATCATCGCGGCGATGTCGTCGCAGAGCTCGGTCGCGACGAGGAAGGCGTGATTGTGCACGAATTCGATCTCGACTTTCTGGATCGCCATCGCGCCGCGTGGGGTTTCTTCCGGGACCGACGCACAGAATTCTATCGCTGACGCGCTCGAGCGCGCGCCTAGTGACGAGCGCGCCATTTCGCTCAGTGCGCATTAAAGCTCGGGCTGAGCCCGCCGCGCGCGCATTGACCGTCTCGAAACTGGAACTGGTCCTCGGGCGCGCTTCGATTGAGTCAGCGCCAACGCATCGTCTGTCCCAACCGTTCGCAGGTCTGTTTGCATTGCATGCAGGCCCATGCGCAACGGCGCGCCGCTTCAATGTTGTGGTTTGCGCACTCACGCGCACACTCGCCGCACGCATCGGCGCAGGCGCGAAGCAGCGCTGGCAGGGCGCGCTTGCCGCCGCCGGTGTGGCGAGACGCGACCAGCGCCATCGTGCTGCAAATGGCGGCGCAATCGGTGCATGCCTGCACACAATCGCGAAACGTGTCTGTAAGGCCGCTGGCTTCGCAGGCCTCGGCGCACGCGACTGCGGCTTGCGCGGACTCACGGCAGCGCGCGACAAGCGCATCGAGTTGAGCGCCACGGTCCAGTGCTTTCAGGGCAAACACGGCTTATCCCCACACCCTAGACGCGAAGACAAACGCAGACCGGATGCGAAGTCGAGCATTATCTTACCGCCACGATGCGGCGGTTCGCGCGGCGCGCGTGGCCGCCAGACGGATTCGCTTCCGCCGCGAGTTCCTCCCCCTAGGCGGGCCCCGAGGGATCACTCAGCAAGGTCAGCGCTTCTTCGCGCACGCGCTGATCGCCGAAGGCGATGACCTGGCCGCCTTGCGCAGCGTTATCGCCGCGCCAAGTGCAGACGCCGCCGCCAGCGCCTTCGAGGATGGGTATGAGCGCCTGGATGTCGAAGGGCTTCAAACCGCTTTCAATCACGCAATCCATGTGTCCCGCCGCGATCATCGCGTAGGCGTAGCAATCGTAACCATAGCGCGTCAGCTTCGCCCGCTCGCGTATCCGGGCAAAGACGAGCGCCTCCGCATCGCGAAACAAGTCAGGACTGGTCGTTGAAAGCACGGCATCGGAGAGGCGCGCGCAGTTGCGCGCTCTGAGCGCTCGCTGCTCGCCGCGCACAACGGCGTCGGCGTCGGCGCGCCAGCCGCGATAGCGTTCGTCCAGATACGGCTGATCCATAATCCCGACGATCGGTTGGCCTTCGTAAGCCAGCGCAATCAGCACGCCCCACGTCGGCAACCCGGCGATGAAGGCGCGCGTGCCGTCAATCGGGTCGAGCACCCATTCATAGCCGCTGCGTGAGGGAATGCGATCAAATTCCTCGCCGAGGACACCGTGCTCGGGAAACGCACGCGCGATCATCTCGCGCATCACGCGCTCGGCGGCGCGATCCGCTTCCGTTACTGGATCGAAAACGCCCTTACCTTTGTTGTCGCAGGCGCCGCCGGTGCGGAAGTGGGGGAGGATGGCGCCCCTGGCTGCGTCGGCGAGTTCGTTGGCGAAGGCTAGGTAGCGAGGAATGTCGTGCTGCATCGCCGACAGCTTAACCGCATTCTCCAGGTGTAGGATTGAAAATCGCCGACAGAAAACGGGCCCGCCGGCGGCGAGCCCGTTCACGTTTCCACTTTATCGGCGGGAGGGGGTTCAGGCCGCGTCGGTGGATTCGTCTTGCAGCGCCTTGGCCAGGTCCAGGAGGCGGCGGCGCGGGCGTTCGCCGAGCTTGTAGTAAGCACGGATGAGTTCGAGCGTTTCCTTCTGGCTGAGCACGTCGGCCGCGATGAGGTCGTGGTCGTTGGCCGGCGCGCCGGGCGTCGGGCCGTTGGCCGGCGCATTCATCTGTTGGAGGCCTTCGAAGAAGTAGTTGACGGGCACGTTGAGCGCGACTGCGAGTTCGTAAAGACGGCTCGCAGTCACGCGGTTCGCGCCGCATTCGTATTTCTGGATTTGCTGGAAGCGGATGCCGATGGACTCAGCCAGCTGTTGCTGGGTGAGGCCCAGAAGCCGGCGACGGCGGCGAAGCCGCTTGCCGACATGGAGGTCGATGGCGTTAGCCATGGTTGTGCGCCCTTGATCGCGGCGGTTCCCCCACTGGGCCCGCCATTGTTGCGACAGGGGAGAGAGCAAGCTCCATTCCGCGCGAAATGGGCGGATTTTGCCGTTAAGAGGCGTGAACGATGCCGCCCGGACGCCTTCGACGCGAGGAGTGTTCAGAAATGACGCGGGCGGTTCGGTAAACAGGCGGCGCCACGCTTTCGTCATTTCCCTGCGCATGCTGTGCGCGGGACGCAAACGAGACGCGCCATGTTCAAACGCACTTTCCTCGTCGCCGCGCTTGCGCTCGCCGGCGCCTGCGCCTCCACCTGGCATACGCTGAGCTATGACGGTCCCTCGGACGCCGACGTTTGGGTTGGCGATCAGCGCTATCAGGTCTGGTTTCACCCGACCGACCAGACGGTGCTGGTGCAGCGCGGGGCGCCCGGCCATTTCGCCGACGTGCTGGCGCAGAATGTCACCATTTACGCGCAGGATCGCTCTCCAGGCATTCTCTGGTGGGGCGCGGCGGCCAACGCTGTGTTGCGCCCGATCGGTTGCTACGCCACCGAAGTGACTGGCGCCGACCAGATGCGCGAGGTGCAGTACGTCTGTCCGCAGCCGGTCGACGTGGGCGCGCAGGTCGCGGCCCGCCGGGCCGAATGGCAGCGCGGCGTGCGCGTGCCTGCGCCGGAGGGTTAAAGGAGCGCGGGTCTTCGGGCCTGCATCACGCCAGCGGTTCAGGAGGATGCGGGTCTGAAGACCCGCGCTCCTTTTTTGTGCTCCCCGCATGCGTCATCCTTGTTGATCCGGGCGGATCGAAAAACGCGAAGGGCGGGACGCGGATTTGTCACGCCAGGCAATGCGCCGCTTGCGCGACGCGTAACGACGCGGCAAATCCGCGTCCCGTGACCGTTGCTTCATCGGCGCCGTCGCGGGAGGTTTTTCACTCTCGGAGGCGGCTCGGCCGATGGCGTGCGGGTTGGCGTGTTCAGCGCCAGTCCCCGGTGCATCCTCCCGCCTTTTCATGTTCGGCGGGCTTCTCCCCGCCAGTATCGCGGCTTCGCTCGTCGTCCCACGTTATTCTGTGGGCCGCGATACAGGCGGGGTTCACGCTCGATCACATCGCTCGTCGCATCGGGTGAACATTGGCCAACTGCCCTCCAGCGGAGCGATGCGGATGAGCTTAAGGGCGTGGGCGCGCTGTAGGAT
>Ga0073934_10011748_pt1 | contig 10499 bp, 14 predicted proteins | sample LarsenN4metaG_FD_76834 | JGI IMG/M metagenome (GOLD analysis project Ga0073934, IMG submission 76834) | Hot spring sediment bacterial and archeal communities from British Columbia, Canada, to study Microbial Dark Matter (Phase II) - Larsen... ... | reverse complement strand
GTGGTGGGGCGTCGACCACTCGACGAGCGAGCGGACGAAGGTCGAGTGGGTGGTCGAGGCCGAGGCGGGGGCGCGCGTCGGCGTCGTCGCCCGCCACCAGCGCGCGGGCACGGCGCGCGCCGAGCTCGTGCTCTGAGTTTCGAGCAGCCCCGGTCGGGGCATCGGACCCCGATGCGCGCCGCGTACCTCGGCCCGCTCGTCGTCGCCGCGGTCGGGGTGGGGCTGATGTTCGGCGACGTCTCGCCCGCGTGGTGGATCACGCTGCTCGTCGCGGCGGGAATCCTGGGGTTCATGCTCCTGGCCGGCGTCTGAGCAGACGGGCGGCCGCGACGGCTCGTGGCCTCAGTGCTCATGGGCGAGCTCGCCGGGCTGCGAGCGGCGAACGGTCCGCCACGAGTCCCAGGTGATCTTGAGGATCACGAGGGTGATCGCGAGCCCGACGAGCGGGTCGGCCCGCTCGAACCCGAGGGCGACTCCGATCGCGCTGACCACCACTCCGAGCGACACGAAGCCGTCGACGCGGGCGTGGTTGCCGTCCGCGACGAGCGCGGGGCTCGCGAGCCTGCGTCCGGCCCGCAGGCGCACCTGCGCCGCGAGCTCGTTCCCGAGGAACCCCACCACGCCCGCCGCCGCCAGCGCGCCGAGGTTCGAGAGCTCTTCCGGATGCAGGAAGCGCTGGACCGTCTCGTACAGGGCCACGCAGGCGGAGACGAAGATCGCGAGCACCACGAAGAGCCCCGCGATCCGCTCTGCCCGAAACGAGCGCAGCCAGAACGCGATCCCGACGGGAATGGCGGTCGCCGCATCGCCGACGTTGTGGATGAGGTCGGCGAGGAGGGCGACCGAGCCGGTGACGACGAAGATCGCCGCCTGCACGAGCGCGACCAGCCCGAGGATCCCGAGACTCCACGCGACCGCGCGGATACCCGCCCGCGAGCGCATGATCGACCGGTCGACCAGCCCGTGCGAGTGGCCGTGGCCGTCGTGCTCGTGCGCGTGCGGATGCGAGTGGTCGTCCATCGAGCGTACGAGTCTATGGTCCGTGCATGCGGGCGATGGTGCTCGACGCGCCGAGAGCGCCGCTGCGCGCGGCGGAGCTCCCCGAGCCGGAGCCCGGCCCGGGCCAGGCGCTTCTCCGCGTGCACGCGTGCGGCGTCTGTCGCACCGACCTGCACGTCGTCGACGGCGACCTCCCGCGTCCCAGGCTCCCGCTCGTGCTCGGCCACCAGATCGTGGGCGAGGTGGTGCGCGGCGCCGGCCGCTTCGCGTCCGGCGACCGGGTCGGGGTCCCCTGGCTCGGCTGGACGTGCGGCGAGTGCCGCTACTGCCGCGGCGGGCAGGAGAACCTCTGCGACCGCGCTCGCTTCACGGGCTACGACCTCGACGGCGGCTACGCGGAGCTCGCGGTCGCGGACGAGCGCTACTGCTTCCCGGTCCCCGAGGGCTACCCGGACGAGCAGGCCGCGCCGCTCCTCTGCGCCGGGCTCATCGGCTACCGCGCCCTCCGCCTCGCCGGGGACGGAGAGCGCATCGGCCTCTACGGGTTCGGCGCCTCCGCCCACATCGTCTGCCAGGTCGCCGCCTCCCAGGGGCGGCGGGTCTACGCGGGCACCCGCGCCGGCGACCGCGAGGGCCAGGCTTTCGCCCGCTCGCTCGGAGCCGCCTGGGCGGGCGATGCGCTCGCGGGGCCGCCCGACGAGCTCGACGCGGTGATCGTGTTCGCGCCCGTCGGGGAGCTCGTGCCGGCCGCTCTCCGCCACGTCCGCAAGGGCGGCGCGGTCGTCTGCGCCGGCATCCACATGAGCGACATCCCGTCCTTCCCGTACGAGCTCCTCTGGGGCGAGCGGGTCGTCCGCTCGGTCGCGAACCTGACTCGAGCGGACGGCGTGGAGTTCCTCGCGCTCGCCCCGACGATCCCGGTGCGCACGGAGGTCGAGGTCTTCCCGCTGGAGAAGGCGGACGAGGCGCTGGGACGGCTGCGCGAGGGAGCGCTCCGCGGCGCGGCCGTCCTCGCGGTGTAGTCAGCAGCACTCCTCGCCGCGCCACGTCTCGACGCCTTCGCGCACGGCCACGGCGGCGACGACGAGCGCGGCGAGCGGATCGAGCCACCAGAGCCCGAAGAGCGCGTTGCCGAGGAGCCCGGCGAGGACGGCCGCCGCGAGGTAGGCGCAGAGCAGGTTCTGCGTGCCCTCGCCCCGCGTGGCGGGCGACCCGAGCGTGTCCGCGAGCCGCCGCTTCGCGATGCCGAGGGCGGGCATGCCGACGAGGCTGGTGGTGACGAGGACGATGCCGAGGATGCTCGTGTCCGCCTTCTCGCCCACGGCGAGGTCGTGCGTCGCCTCGAAGGCGACCCAGGGCGCGAGGAGGAAGAACTGCAGGGCGACGAGCTGCTGGGCGCGCCGCTCCGCGCGCTCCGAGAGCAGCCGCGAGCCCGTGAACCGCCACACGACGACGAGGCTGGCGAGGCCCTCGATCGCCGAATCGAGACCGAAGGCGAGGAGGGCGACGGAGCCGGCGAGCACGCCCGCGGTCACCGCGACCGCGCCCTCGACGCCCATCCAGGCGAGCGAGATCCAGGAGAGCAGCCGCGCCCTCCGCGCGGCCCGCAGCCACTCCGGAGAGCCCGCCGCGGCCGTCGCGTGAAGCGTGAGGCTCACTCGCTCGGTCTCCCGACACGGCGGAGCTCGACCAGCCATCCCTCCGAGGCGTGGTCGACCTGGAGGGTCGTGTGCTCGATGCCGAACTCGTCGCGAAGCACGCGCTCGAGCTCGCGCCGGCGGGCGTGGCAGTCCTCGCCCGGCCCGACGAGCACGTGCGCCGAGAGCGCCGGGAACCCAGACGTGATCGTCCACACGTGCAGATCGTGCACCTCGACGACGCCCGGCGCGCCGGCGAGCCGCCGGCCGACGTCTTCGGTGCGGAGCCCCCGCGGCGCGCCCTCGAGGAGGATCGTGGTCGCGTCGCGGAGGATCGTCCAGGAGCTGGCGAGGACGAGGAGGCCGATCGCGATCGAGGCGAGCGGGTCGGCCTGGGGCCGGCCGGTTGCGAGGATGGCGAGCGCCGCGACGGCGACGCCGAGCGAGCCGAGCAGGTCGGCGAGGACGTGGCGGAGCGCCGCCTGCACGTTCAGGCTGCGGCGGCTCCAGCGCGCGAGGACGAGCGCAGCCGCGACGTTGACGGCCAGCCCGGCGAGGGCGATCGCGAGCATCCAGCTGCCGGGGACGTCGCTCGGATGGCGGAGGCGCATGGCCGCCTCGACGAAGATCCACAGCGCCAGCGCGACGAGCACGACCCCGTTCGCGAGCGCGGCCAGGACCTCGGCTCGCTTGTAGCCGTACGTGCGCTCGGCCGTCGCCGGCTTCGTCGCCAGCCAGGCGGCGCCGAGCGCGATCGCGATGGCGATGTTGTCCGAGAGCATGTGCACGCCGTCGGCGAGCACGGCGAGGCTCCCGATCAGGAAGCCCCCGACGAGCTCGACGACCGTGAACGAGGCGGTCAGCGCGAGCGCGGTCGCGAGCGCCCGCCGGTCGGTCGGGACGCCGTGGTCGTGGGCCACGGCCCTACCGTACCGTCGGGGCGGCGGCCGGCCCGTCCTCCGGCGGAGGCGGCGTGGCGTTCGTCAGCACGGCCGCCGCGAGGAGGACGGCGAGCGCGACCGCCGTCTCGCCGACGAGGCTCGGCCGCACCCGCGGCTGCTCGCCCGCCTCCAGGCGCGGCCGGACGACGAAGTGGTGCACGGCGCCCCAGGACAGGGCGACGGTGACGATCGCGAGCTTCACGATGAGCACGCGCCCGTAGTCGGTCTCCCAGAGGTCGGTCACGGTCGGGAGGCGGACGAGCGCGAGGTAGACGCCCGCGAGCACCATCACGCCCACGAGACCGACCGAGAGCCGCGCGAAGCCGAGGAACGCGCGCGCGCGGAGCGTCGGCGCCACCGGCCACACGACGAAGGCGAGCGTCACGAGCCCGCCGATCCAGACCGCGGCGGCGACCAGGTGCAACCAGTCCGCGAGCTGGGCGGCGGCGCTCGCGTTCGGCTCAGTGGCCTGGTGGCCGGAGAGCGAGAAGCCGGACGCGAGCAGCAGCGAGAGCACGAGCGCGGGCACGCGCAGGACGAGCTGGTCGAGAACCCACGCGAAGAGGAGGAGCGTCGCGACCGTGCCCAGCCCCAGCGTGAGGACGAGGAAGGCGACGCCGAAGCGCGTCTTCTCCGCGAACGGCTGGAGGTCGCCGTAGAGGAGGTCCGCGACGGGCACCTGGAGCGCGTTCGAGGCCCGGAGGACGAAGGCCAGGATCCCGAGGTTGAGGAACGCGAACGCGGCGACCGTCGTGAGGAGGTGGAAGCGGCGCTCGAGCCTGGCGGGGAGCGGGCCTCGGAGGACGAGCACGCGGAGCGCGAGCGGCCCGATCACCAGCGCGAGCGAGGCGAACAGGAGCCAGCGCGCGACGTCGTCCCTCCACGTCGTCCCCTGTGCCCCGACCGCCTCCGTCGGCGGCGGCGCCGGCACGCCGACTCCGAACGTGTAGAGGCCCGTCGGCGAGTGTCCGTCCTGCCCGGTGACCCGCCAGCGGACCGTGTACGCGGCGCCCTTCCGCAGACCCGCGACACGGGCGATCACGACCTTGCCGTCGGCGCTCGCGCGGGCATCGCGGGAGAGGACCGTTCCGTCCTCGGCCAGGACCTTGACGGCGTCCGGCGCGACGAGCACGGGCTCGTTGAAGCGCAGGACGAGGATGCGCGGCGCGGAGGCGATCGAGCTCTGCGTCTCGGGCGAGGTTGCGAGGAGGCCGGCGTGCGGAAGCGCGGCAGCCGGCAACAGGAGCGCGGCAGCCGCTCCGACGACCGCGAGAGCGAACGTCCGCCGCATCACCCCGAGCCGCCGAAGCGGCCGAAGATGGGCGCCGCGTCTCGGTCGGCGAAGAGCAGGATCGCGAGCACGACCCAGGTCAGCGCGAATCCCGCCTGCCAGACCTGCCGCCGTGGGCGCAGCGCCTGTGCGGCCGGGAAGAGGGCGGCCGCGACGAGGAGCCAGCCGATGACGTGGTGCAGGAAGGCCGCACGGGAGTAGAGCCACGGGTTCGACTCGTGGACGAGGAAGGCGACTCCGGAGGCGAGGATCGCGCCGGCGGTCACGAGCGACCAGGACGGGCTCCGAAGCTTCCCGCGCACGACGGCGAGCTGCACCGCGCCAGCGACCATCGCCGCTTCCGCCCACACCGCGTGCGCGAGCAGGTGCATGGTGGAGAAGGTCGAGAAGATCGTGATCACCCAGAGGAACACCGCCGAGCCGAGCGCGAGCGAGGGGAACAGGTACGCGCGCCAGCGCCTCCGGCGGAACACCTCGGTGCCGACGATCGCCTCCGAGAGCAGGATCAGCCCGACGAGCAGGACGACGGCCGCCGCGAGCCAGTGCGCGGTCTCAGCGCGAGGGACCACGGTCCCCCGCTTCCAGGTCCTCGACCAGCCCGGGAGCGATGGCCACCGTGTAGACGAGCCCGACGAGGACGACGAGCAGCGGCGGCTGCACGAGGTAGTCGTACAGCCCCAGCCCGTCGCGGTCGAGGAGCACGATGCGATAGGGCTGGGCCACGGCCCAGACCACGCCGGCGACCATGGTCAACGGTCCGAGGAGCTGCACGACGAGCGCCCGCCAGGGCCGGCGAGCCTCCCGCCGCCGCTCCCGCCTCTCTGCGATGGTGGTCGCGATCTCCGAGCTCAACCCCGTTGCCTCCCGGTGGGGAAAGTCTTGCCCGACCGCAGGCCGCTCCGCAAGCTGCAACCTTTTTCGTACCCCTCGCCGTTAAGGAACGCTTCACCGGCGGCGGGCCTCCGGGCGCGGAGCGGTGCGTCATGATACGGGTCGTGCGCGCGAGGGTCGTCGCCGGCGTCGTGGTCGCGGTCGCGGCGACCGGGGCGAACGGGCTCCCCGCGTACACGAACGGCTACGCGAAGTGGCCGCGGCTGAACGAGAAGCCGATCCGGAACGAGGACCCGCGCACGGGTCACTCGGGCACGAAGAACGTCTACGTCAGCAAGCGCAAGCGGGGGAAGGCGTACCCGAACGGCACGGTGGTCGTGAAGACGATCGTGGAAGCGGGGACACGCTACGTCGGCAAGGTCGCGGTCATGCGCAAGGTCAACGGTCGCTGGCAGTACGTCGAGTACACGCGCTCGGGCCCGAAGGCGCGCTACACGATCCTCGCGCAGGGTCGGCTCTGCCAGAGCTGCCACGTGCAGGCGCGCGCGAACGACTACGTGTTCACGCGCTAGACGCGCGAAACGCACGGCCAGCCCGGCAGACTGAGCGCCATGGGCCTGACCACCGGCACCGGCCCGTTCGGGCCTCGTCCGCGCGGGCGCCTGAGCTTCGACCCGCCCGAGCGCGTCGTCCTCGTCGAGCCGCTCGGCCGCAGGGTGCGGGCGCTCTCCGGCTCCCGGACGATCGTCGACAGCGAACGCGCCGTGCTCGTCCACGAGAGCGGTCGGCTCCCGCGCTACGCCTTCCCGGCGGAGGACGTCGTCGTCGAGGCCCGGCCGGAGCCCGAGGTCGAGGGCTACGTCCACGTCCGCTGGACGGCCGCCGACCGCTGGCTCGAGGAGGACGAGGAGATCGTCGTCCACCCCCGCGATCCCTACCATCGCATCGAGGTGCTCCGGAGCTCGCGCCACGTCGTCGTGCGCGTGCACGGGCGGGTCGTCGCCGACAGCACCCGCCCGCGAATCCTCTTCGAGACCGGCCTGGCGCCCCGCTACTACCTGCCGCGCGAGGACGTCCGCCTGGACCTCCTCGAGCCGCTCGACATCCGGACCGGGTGCGCGTACAAGGGCTTCGCCCGCTACTGGGACGCCGTGACCGACGCCGGCCGCGCGCCCGCCGCCGTGTGGAGCTACCCCGACCCTCTCCACGAGGGCGAGCCCGTGCGCGACCTCCTCTGCTTCTTCCAGGAGCGGCCCGAGATCGACGTCGAGGTCGACGGCCTCCCGGCGGAGTCGGCGCCGAGCATCTACGAGGGGACGTCCTGGCTCCGGGCGCGCTGGGTCGAGCACGTCGCGGCCTGACGCGCCTGGAGGCCCGCTCGGTCGCTCGTCTACGTGGCGAGCTTCTTGCGGCGGTAGGTCAGGAAGAGCGCGACGATCCCGCCGAGCACCATCGGGAGCCCGATCACGTACCCCACGAAGTTCAGGAAGTAGATGAACAGGACCCCGGCGATGATGAGGCCGAGACCGATGAGGTTGACTGGCATGCCCTGATGTTCGGTCGCCCGCCGGACGTTTCTCGACCCCCCTTCGGGGTGACCCGCGCCGGCCGCGCTACGTCGGACGGACGCGCCGGAACGCCTCGATGGCGCGCTCGAGGTGCTCGTCCTCGAGGGCCGCGGACATCTGCACGCGCACGCGGGCGGTCCCCTCGGGCACGACCGGGTAGCCGAAGCCGGTGACGAAGACCCCCTCCTCGAGGAGGCGCTCCGAGAGCGCCATCGCCTCCGCGGTCTCCCCGATGATGATCGGGATGATCGCCGCCTCGCCCTCGAGCGGGTGGTAGCCCGCCTCGACGAGCAGCTCGCGGAAGCGCCGCGTGTTCTCGCGCAGCCGCTCGAGCAGGGACGGCTGCTCGAGCATGAGCTCGATCGCGCGCAGCGCGCTGCAGGCGACGGTCGGCGGGAGCGCGTTCGAGAAGAGCTGCGGCCGCGAGCGCTGCGCGAGGACGTCGCACACCTCCTCGGACGCGGCGACGTAGCCGCCCGCGGCGCCCCCGAGCGCCTTCCCGAGCGTGCCCGTGATCACGTCCACCTCGCCGAGGAGGCCGAAGTGCTCGACCGTGCCGCGCCCCGTCTCCCCGAGCACGCCGACGCCGTGCGAGTCGTCGACGACCACCACGGCCTGGGACTCCCGCGCGAGCTCCACGATCTCGGGCAGCTTCGCGAGGTCGCCCTCCATCGAGAAGACGCCGTCGGTGACGATCAGCTTGCGCGCCTCGCGCGGCGCGGCCGCGAGCCCCTCGCGCAGCGCGTCCATGTCCGAGTGCGGGTAGACGACCTTCTGCGCCGGCCGCGAGAGGCGGATGGCGTCGATGAGGCTCGCGTGGTTGAGCTCGTCGGAGAGGATCACGGTCGTCCGGTCGGTGAGGCTCGGGATGACCGCCTCGTTCGCGTTCCAGCACGAGACGTACGTCAGCGCCGCCTCCGTGCCGGAGAGGTCGGCGAGCGCTCTCTCGAGCTCCAGGTGCGGCGCGAACGTCCCGCAGATGAAGCGCACGGACGCCGTCCCCGCACCGTAGCGCTCGAGGCCCTCGATGCCCGCGCGGACGACCTCCGGGTGGCCGGCGAGACCGAGGTAGTTGTTCGAGGACAGGACGAGGACCTCGCCCCGCCCCGCCATGCGTACAACCGGGCCCTGCGGCGACTCGAGGGTGAGGAAACGCTTGTACGTCCGGGCCTCGCGCAAGGCGTCGAGCTCCGCGCCGAGCTGGCGGTCGAGCAGGTCGGTCACGGCGTGGCTCCGTTCGGTCGCAGGACGATCTTGCAGGCGTCGCCCGACTCGAGCAACGCGAAGGCCTCCTCGTAGCGCTCGAGCGGCAGCTCCGCGGTGATGAGCGGGCGCAGATCGACGACGCCGTGCTCGAGCAGCCAGCGCGTCGTGTACCACGTCTCCCAGATCTCGCGCCCGTTCACGGCGCTCACGGTGAGGTTCTTGAAGATGAGGGACTCGGCGATGTCGATGGTGGCCGGCCTGGCCGGGATCCCGAAGAGGACGACGTTGCCCCCGTGGCGCACGATCTGGAACGCGTTCTCGATCGCGCGCAGCGCGCCGGACATCTCGAAGACGACCCCGACGCCGATGCCCTCGTTCTGCTCGAGGAACCAGGCGGGCACGTCCTCGACCTCGTCCACGTTCACGACCGCGTCGGCGCCGAGCGTACGGGCGAGCTCGAGCCGGAAGGGCACGTGGTCGGAGGCGAGCAGCTTGCCCGCGCCGAACGCGCGCGCGATCGCGATCGTGAACAGGCCGACGGGCCCGCACCCGAGTACCGCGACCGCTCGGCCCGCGAGGTCCTGCGTGGAGGTCGCGAACACCGCGTTCCCGAACGGCTCCTGCAGGCAGGCGAGCTCGGGCGGGATCTTCGCGCGGTCGTTGCGCCACACGACGGAGGCCGGGACGCAGACGTAGTCGGCGAAGCCGCCGTCGCGGTCGACGCCGAGGATCTGCGTCCGCTCGCACATGTGCGCCTTCCCGGTCCGGCAGTGGAAGCAGGCGCCGCAGGTGACGTGGCTCTCGGCCGACACGTAGTCGCCCTCGGCGACGTCCCGCACCGCGCTCCCGAGGGCGACGACCGTCCCGCAGAGCTCGTGCCCGAGCGTGATCGGCGGATGGACGCGCTCGGACGACCACTGGTCCCAGCGCCGGATGTGCAGGTCGGTGCCGCAGATGGAGGCCGCCTCGATCCGGACGAGGACCTCGTCCGGCCCAGGTCGAGGTACGGGAACCTCCTCGAGGACGAGCCCGGGCCCGGCCTCGCGCTTGCGGATGGCACGCATGGTCTCCGGCACTCCGAGGGATCTTGCCAGGCAGCGTTGGAGCACCGGCCCGCAACTATGGTGCAAGGCATGGCCGGCCCCGTTCTCTCGTGCGTCGACGGCTCCGAGCAGGCGCGCGGAGCGCTGCGCGTCGCTCGCGACCTCGCCGAGCGGCTGGGACTGCCCCTCGTCCTCCTCCACGTCGCGCCGCCGACGACCGCGCCCGGCGTCAGCGCCGCGCCCGCGGGCTCCGCCCGGCTGCGCGAGCAGGAGCTCGAAGAGGCCCGCGAGCTCCTCGCCGCGATCGCCGACGAGGAGGGCCTCGGCGAGGACGTCGAGCTGAAGGCGCTCGTCGGGCCGGCCGCCCGCAGCATCGTCTCCGCGTGCGCGGATCTCCGGGCCTCGCTCGTCGTTCTCGGGTCGCACGGACGGGGCGGCGTCCGCTCGCTCGTCCTCGGCAGCGTCTCGAACGAGGTCGCCAGCACGGCGCCCTGCCCGGTCGTCGTCGTCCCGCCCGGGGCGGCCGGCGACGCCTCGGCCTGACCGCGGCCCAGTCGCGTCGCTCTTCGGGTTTCTCCCGATGCCGCCGGGACCGACGGTGGCCGAACATGCGCGCGGTGGCCGAGCTGGCGCCCCCACCCTGGAAGACCAAGGTCGTGGAGCCGATCGAGCTGCGCTCGCCGGCGGAGCGTCGCGACGCCATGGAAGCGGCCGGCTACAACACCTTCCTCCTCCGCTCCGAGGACGTCTTCGTCGACCTCCTCACCGACAGCGGGACCTCCGCCCTCTCCCAGGAGCAGCGCTCGGCGATGGAGCTCGGCGACGAGGCGTACTCCGGCTCCCGGAGCTTCTTCCGGCTCGAGGAGGCGGTGCGCGAGACCTTCGGCTACCCGTACGTGATCCCGACGCACCAGGGCCGCGGGGCGGAGCACCTGCTCGCCCGCGCCCTCGTCCGCCCCGGCTCGCTCGTCCCCTCCAACCTC
>Ga0073934_10011747_pt1 | contig 10501 bp, 8 predicted proteins | sample LarsenN4metaG_FD_76834 | JGI IMG/M metagenome (GOLD analysis project Ga0073934, IMG submission 76834) | Hot spring sediment bacterial and archeal communities from British Columbia, Canada, to study Microbial Dark Matter (Phase II) - Larsen... ... | reverse complement strand
TGGCGCAGCAGCAGATGGTCGAGATTGCCAAAGCACTGGCGATGCGGCCGGACGGGCCCGGCGCGCACCGTGCCGGCGGTACGGCAATGGAAGGCGGTGACGGTGCGAACGCGTCGATCCTCGTGATGGACGAGCCGACGTCCGCGCTGACGTCGCGCGAGGTCGACCAGCTCTTCTCGCTGATCGAGCGACTGGCCGCGCGCGGCACCGCAATCGTCTACATCACGCACCGCCTGGATGAAGTGTTCCGCCTCGGCCACCGCGTGACCGTGTTGCGCGACGGCCGCAGAGTCGCGAACGCCCCCTTGAAGGAGGTGGCGCCCGCGTCGCTCGTACGGCTGATGGCGAACCGCGAGGTGGACGAGCACTTCCCGAGAGTACGGACCGCGCCGGGGCGCGAGCTGCTGCGGGCCGAACGGGTCTGCCGGGCCGGGGCGCTGACGGATGTCACGTTCGCGGTGCGGGCGGGCGAGATCGTCGGCATCGGCGGACTGCTGGGCGCCGGGCGCACGGAGCTGGCCCGCGTGCTCGCGGGCGCCGACCGCTGCGATTCGGGAACCGTCTACGTCGACGGAGTCCCGGTGTCGCTTCGCTCGCCCGCCGATGGGATCCGCCGCGGCATCGGACTGCTGCCCGAGGATCGAAAGGCCCACGGTCTCGTCGCGGGCCTGACCGCCGAGCGCAACATCGGTCTCCCCCATGCCGGGAGACTGGCACGGCTTGGCGTGATGCGGCGCGGCGCGGAGGCGCGCCTGAGCGGGCCGATCGTCAGCGAGCTGCGCGTCAAGGCCGGGCCGCGGCAGGCGGTGCGGCTGCTGAGCGGAGGCAATCAACAGAAGGTCGTCCTCGGCAAGTGGCTGGCTGGCGAGGCCCGGCTGTTCATCTTCGACGAGCCGACACGAGGCGTCGACATCGGTGCGAAGGTCGAGATTTACCACCTGATGAACCGGCTGACCGCCAGGGGCGCCGGCATCGTGATGATCTCGTCCGAGCTTCCGGAGCTGCTCGGCATGAGCGACCGGATCCTGGTCATGCACCGGGGACGGATTCAGGCCGAGTTCGACGCGGCATCGGCCACGCAGGAAGGTGTGCTCGCCGCCGCGCTCGGGCTGACCGGACGCACGAACGCCTCCAGCGTCCCGGGCGGGGGGGGGTGCATGACGATCGCATCGAGCGGCGCGCCGGACCGCGCCAGGATCGCGGCCACCGCCGCCGCCCGCGGGGGGCTGTCGGCCGCGCGGCAGTTCGGCACGCTGATCGGGCTCCTGCTCCTGTCGATCGTCCTCTGGGCGCTCACGCCCCACTTCCTCACCGTCTCCAACCTGCTCAACGTGGCGGAACAGACGAGCATCAACGCCATCGTGGCCGTCGGCATGACGTTCGTGATCCTCTCGGGCGGCATCGACCTCTCAGTGGGCTCGCTGGTGGCGCTGTCCGGCGTCGTGTTGGGAAGCGCGCTGCAGTCCGCGGTCCCGCTGCCGCTCGCCGTCGCGCTCGCGCTTGCCGCCGGCGCCGCGTGCGGCGCGGTCAACGGCACGCTCATCGTGCGCGGGGCGCTGCCCCCCTTCATCGTCACGCTCGGCATGATGAGCATCGCGCGCGGGGCGGCGCTGGTGTTCACCGAGGGGCGGCCCATCTCGGGCTTCGATGCGGACTTTCGCACGATCGCAACCGGCCGCGCTGCCTTCGTGCCTGCGCCGCTCATCGTGACGGCCCTCGTCTACGGGGTCGCTCACTTCGTACTCACTCGCACGACGTTCGGGCGCTACGTCTACGCGATCGGCGGCAACGAAGAGGCGACGCGCCTGTCAGGCGTGCGCGTGGGGCTGCACAAGGCGACTATCTACGCGGTTTCCGGGCTGACGAGCGCTCTGGCCGCAATTCTGCTCACCGCCAGGCTGAACTCGGCGCAGCCGATTGCGGGCATGATGTACGAGCTCGACGCGATCGCGGCCACCGTTATCGGGGGGACGAGCCTCATGGGCGGCGAAGGAACGCTCTTCGGGACCCTCGTCGGGGCGCTCATCATGGGGGTCCTGCGGAACGGCCTCAACCTGCTGGGTGTCTCGTCGTTCCTCCAGCAGATCGTCATCGGCGGCGTCATTATCGGCGCGGTCCTCGTGGACACAGCGCTGAAGAGGCAAAGGCAGTGATGTCGAAGCGTGCGTGTGTTGCGGTGCTGATTGCGTTGGCCGCCGGCGTCCCCGCCTGCAACCGCGGCGGCAGCGCCGGTGGCGGGGGCAGGCCGGTTGCTCTCGTGCTGAAGACGCTGAACCATCCGTTCTTCGTCGACATGCGCCGCGGCGCGCAGGAGGCGGCCGATCGGCTCGGGGTCTCGCTCCACGTGCAGGCCGCCGAGCGCGAGATCGACGTCGAGAAGCAGATGCAGATCGTCGAGAATCTGATTCAGACCGGCATCGGAGCGCTCGCCATCACGCCCAGCGGATCGCGCGAGATCGTGTCGGCGCTCGTGAAGGCCAGGCAGGCGGGCGTGCCGATTATCGTGGTCGATACCCGTGTGGACCCGAAGGCCGCCGCGGACGCCGGCGTGACTACGGAAACGTTCGTCGGGTCGGACAACTACGACGGCGGGCGCATCGCCGGCGAGTACGTCGTCAGGATGACCGGTGGACGGGCGCGCGTCGCGATCCTCGAAGGCATTCCCGGCCACGAAACGGGAGACTCGCGCCTGCGCGGGTTCCGCGACGCGATCGGCCGCGCCCCCGGCGTGAGCATCGCCGCGTCTCAGCCGGCGAACTGGGAGCGCGACCAGGGGTTCAACGTGTTCCAGAACATGCTGCAGGCACATCCCGATATCGACACGGTCTTTGCCGCCAGCGACCTCATGGCGCTCGGCGCCGTCGAGGCCATCGCCGCGGCCGGCAAGACCGGCCGGATTCGCGTCGTCGGCTTCGATGCGCTCGAGGATGCGAGACAGGCCATCGCAGCCGGCGCGATGGACGCGTCCGTCGCGCAGTTTCCGTACGAGATGGGGCGGGCGGCGATCGAAAGCGCCGTGAAGGTGATGCGCGGCGAAAAGCTGCCGCCCGAGATCAACGTCAAACTCGAGCTGATCACCAGGGAGAACACGAGGTGAGCGCACCAGTGCGGCACAAGCGGCTCGCAGTGGGGCTCGTCGGACTCGGACGCCTCGGACGCGTCTACGCCCGAGACCTGGCCGGACGCATCCCCGAAACGCGCCTTGCCGCCGTGGCGGACCCCGTGGACGCGCTCGTGGAGGAGGTCGCGCGGGAGCTCGACGTGCCATCGCGTTACACCGACCCGCTGGCGATGATCGACGACTCGAGCGTGGAGGCGATTGTCGTCGTCAGTCCGACGCATACGCACCGCGATATCGTCGTGGCGGCCGCCGCCCGGGGGAAGCCGACCTTCTGCGAGAAGCCTCCCGCCCTGTCGCTCGAAGAAGTGGGCGGGATGAAGGAGGCGATCGCGCGGTCTGGCGTCTTCTTTCAAATGGGATTCATGCGGCGGTTCGACCCGGGATACGCCGCGGCGAAAAAGGAGATCGAAGCCGGACGCATCGGAACGCCGCTCGTGTTCAAGTCCACCTCGCGCGATCCCTTCCGCCCGAGCCTCGAGTACGCGGACCCGAAGAGCAGCGGAGGCATGCTGATCGACATGGGGATTCACGACTTCGACCTCGCGCGATGGTTCATGGGAAGCGTCCGGACGATCTCCGCGATCGGTGCGACGATCGCCTACCCCGAGCTGGAGAGCGTCGGCGACATCGACAACGCGGTCGTCAGCCTCGTCTTCGAAAGCGGCAAGCTGGGGGCGATCGACCTCACGCGAAGCGGCATCTACGGCTACGACATCTCCACCGAGATCCTCGGGCTCGAAGGCACGATCCGCATCGGCTACCTGCGCGAGACGCCAATCGTGGTCCTGAAGAAGAACAACGTGTCGCACGATACGGTCCCGTATTTCATGGAACGGTTCCGTGAGGCGTACACGCTGCAGCTCCAGAACTTCGCGCAGAACGTTCTGCTGGATCGCGAGCCTCCGATTGGCATCGACGACGGGTTGGAGGCGCTGCGGCTGGGGATTGCCGCCACGCGAGCGCAACAGACCGGCCGGCCGGTCGCGGTGGCGTCCGTCGGCGCCGCCGGCCTCTGACCGACTGCCGTGGGTCTCACGCTCTTCTCCTGCGAGGGCGGCGCGGTGCTGCTTCCCGACCGCGGCCTCGTACTCGTCAGCCGGCAGGACGGGGGCAGCCTGATCGTCAATCCGCCGCGCGATGTCTGGGAGCGCAGCGAGCTGTCGCCCGCCGAGCTCTCGGCCTGGTCGGCGCTGGTTGCGGCCACCGGCCGCGCCATGCTGGACGCATTGCCGCAGCTCGAAGGCGGCTGCATCAACTATTGGGAAGCCGGCAATTGGGCGCTGAATGACGCCGCGGCGCCGCACGGCCCGAAGAACGCACGGGCGCACCGCCGGGTGCACCTCCATCTGCTCGGTCGCAGCCGCAGGGCCACTCACCCGTCCTGGAGATGGGGCGAAGCGCCCCGCTTCCCGGATTTTGCCGACCGGCACGCGTGGGCGGCGGCCTTCGAACGTCTCACACCGGCCGAGTGCGTCGACATCGTCCAGCGGACGGAAGCGCGGCTGATCGAAGTGTACGGATTCGGAAGACCGCAGATCCATTCGTGGGCCCCCTGCGCCGGCTGCGGCTACCCGATGACCGCCGGACGCCTATGACACGCGATCTGGCGCTCGTCGTGTTCGACATGGCAGGGACGACCGTCCTCGACGACGGCCACGTCCCCGCGGCATTCACGGCGGCGCTTGCCGAGCATGGGGTGATCGTGACCGCGGACCATCTGTCCGCCGTTCGCGGGGCCTCGAAACGAGAAGCCATCGCGCGCTTCCTCACGGAGGGGCCCGCGCGCGCCGCGCGCGCGGCAGCGGCGTACGAGACGTTCCGGGCGCGGCTCGGCGACGCGTATCGCTCCTCCGGCGTGCGGCCGGTCGCCGGAGCGCAGCGGGCGTTCGAGCGGCTGCGCGCCCGGGGCATTCGCGTAGCCCTGAACACCGGCTTCGACCGCGAGCTGACCGATCTCCTGCTCGACGCGCTCGGCTGGCGTCACGATGTCGTGGACGCCGTCATCTGCGGCGACGACGTGCCGGCAGGGCGCCCGGCGCCGTACCTGATCTTCCGCGCGATGGAAGCAACCAGGACCACGCACGTGCGGACTGTCGCGAACGTCGGCGACACGACCCTCGACCTCGAAGCCGGACAGAATGCCGGCGTCGGGTGGAACATCGGGGTGCTCTCCGGTGCGCACACCCGGGCGCAGCTCGAACGGGCGCCGCACACGCACCTGATTGACTCCGTTGCCGACCTGGACGGCCCGGTGTTCGGGTGGTGACCTCGCCCTCGCGCAGGCATGGCGAATCGGCATTCACCCCGCCCGTGACTCCGCACATGATCTCGACGCACGACCTGCTGGCCGCGCTCGCCTCGGAGGCGGCGCTGCTGGTGCTGGACGTGCGATCCCGGCTGGAGTACTCGCGGGGCCACATCCCAGGCGCGCGGCATTCGCCGTTCTGGCTGGTTCCGGCCCGCATCGGCCGGCTCCGGGCGCGGCGCGAGATCCCGATCGTGGTCTATTGCGGTCACGGCCCGCGCGCCTGGTTCGCCGCCGCGGCGCTCAGACGTCGCGGCTTCCCACACGTTTACACGCTGCGAGGTCACTGGGCCGGCTGGAAACGGGCGGGACTGCCCGTGCACCGGCCGGAGAAGTCTCGGGAGACGGTCTGACGCGGAGGGGACGAACGCCACCACCGCAGGCCGCGGACTACGGACCGTCCACGCTCACCCAGTCGAACGTGCGTTCGACCGCCTTCTGCCAGCCGCGATAGGCCTCCTCACGCCGGTCTGCGCTCCACGTCGGCTCCCACTGCCGGTCGGCCTTCCAGTTGGACCGCAGGGCCTCGAGATCGCGCCAGAACCCAACCGCCAGGCCGGCGGCGTACGCGGCGCCGAGGGCCGTCGTCTCGGCAACCACCGGGCGCACCACCGGTACGCCAAGCACGTCGGCCTGCAGCTGCATCAACGTGTCGTTCGCGGTGGCGCCGCCGTCGACCTTGAGCACCGCCAGCCTCACGCCCGAGTCGATCGTCATCGCGTCGAGCACCGCGCGCGTCTGGTAGCAGATCGCCTCGAGCGTGGCGCGCGCCAGGTGTCCCCTGGTGTTGAACCGCGACAGGCCGACAATGACGCCGCGTGCGTCGGAGCGCCAGTAGGGGGCGAAGAGTCCCGAGAACGCCGGGACGAAGTAGATGCCGCCGTTGTCCGGCACCGTCTTCGCGAGCGCCTCCACCTCTCCCGCCGTTGAAATGATTCCCAATTGATCGCGCAGCCATTGCACTGCCGACCCGGTCACCGCAATCGACCCTTCGAGCGCGTAGGTGGCGTCGGCATCGCCCAGCTTGTAACACACCGTCGTCAGCAGCCCGGCCTTCGAGGGGACGACGCGGGTTCCGGTGTTCAGGAGCATGAAATTGCCGGTGCCGTACGTGTTCTTGGCTTCGCCCGGCGAGAAGCACACCTGGCCCACCATGGCCGCCTGCTGGTCGCCGAGGTCGCCGCAGACCATCACCTCCCCGCCGACGGGTCCATTGGCCCGCGTGACGCCGTATCCGCGGCGATCGGACGACGACCGGATTGCCGGCAGCATGCCCCGCGGAATCCCGAACAGGGCCAGCAGCTCGTCGTCCCAGTCGAGCGTCCGGAGGTTCATCAACATCGTACGGCTCGCATTCGTCACGTCCGTGACATGGACGCCGCCGTCGACCCCGCCGGTGAGATTCCAGATGACCCACGTGTCGATGTTGCCGAAAATCGCCTCGCCCCGCGCCGCTGCCTCCCGGACGCCGGGGACGCGCTCGAGAATCCACTGAAGCTTGGACCCGGAGAAGTACGTGGCCGGCGGCAGGCCGGTGCGTTCGCACAGGAGCTGCCGATGCGGCTCGAGCGCGCTGACGATGCGGTCGGTGCGCGTGTCCTGCCAGACGATCGCGTTGTACCAGGGCTGACCCGTCTTCGGGTTCCAGACGACCGTCGTCTCGCGCTGGTTGGTAACGCCGATGGCCGCGAGATCCCGTCCGGTCAGCCCCGCCGCGCGCAGCGCGCCGGTAACGACCTCGTTCGTGCGCGCTGCAATCTCGACCGGATCGTGCTCGACCCAGCCCGGCTGCGGCAGGATCTGTGCATGCTCGATCTGACGTCGCGCCACCTCGGCCCCGGCCGCGTCGAAGACCATGAATCGCGTGCTGGTCGTTCCCTGGTCCAGCGCACCAACGAAGCGCCCCATCAGAATCCCACCATCGTATAGAGGAACGCGCCGGCGGTGCCGCCGACGATCGGCGCCACGACCGGGATCCAGCTGTAGTACCAGTCCGAGTCCCCCTTCCCCGCAATCGGCAGCAGGGCATGCGCGAGCCGCGGCCCCAGGTCGCGCGCCGGATTGATGGCGTACCCCGTGGGGCCTCCCAGCGACAGACCGATGCCGAGCACGAGGATGCCCACCAGCAGCGGCTGCAGCGCGCGGCTGAACACCTGGGAGAGATCGACGTCGCCCGCCGGCGACCACCCCTGGGCGTTCGCCCCGATCGCAAGCACGCCGAACAGAAGGACCGCGGTGCCCAGCGACTCGGCCAGAAAGTTCGCGCCCGTGTGATGGATGGCGGGCCCCGTGCAGAACACGCCCAGTTTCAGCGCCCGGTCCTCGGTGGGCCGCCAGTGCGGGAGATACATGAGCCACACCAGCACCGCGCCCGTGAAGCCGCCTGCCATCTGGGCGGCGACATACGCCGGCACCTGCGACCAGGGAAAGCTGCCAATCGCCGCCAGCGCAATCGTCACCGCCGGATTGATGTGTGCGCCGCTCACCCGGCCCACCGCGTACACGGCCACGACGACGGCGACCGCCCAGCCCGTGGCAATCACGATCCAGCCGGAGTTCTGCCCCTTGGACCGCGCGAGCAGCACGTTTGCCACCACCCCATCCCCGAGCAGGACCAGAATGGCGGTTCCAATCGCTTCGGCAACGTATGCGTTCATGCGGGCAGAGACTAGCATGAGTCGTACACTGAGGGCTCGCCGTGCGCCAACTTCCCCTTCAGAGCGAGATTTTCGACGTCGCGGTCGTCGGCGGCGGCATCGTCGGCTGCGGCGTGGCGCGTGACGCGGCGCTGCGGGGGCTCCGGGTCGTGCTGTTCGAGAAGCACGACTTCGGCAGCGGTACGACCTCCACGTCGACCCGAATCGTGCACGGGGGCTTGCGGTACCTCGAAACGGCCGACTTTCGTCTGGTGCGCCTCGATCTGCGCGAACGCGAGACGCTCCTCCGAATCGCCCCCCATCTGGTCCGGCCGCTGGAGTTCGTCATCCCGTTCGACGGCCTGAGCCGATGGCAGCAGGCCAGGGTGCGGGTGGGGCTCACGCTGTACGACGCCCTCGCCTTCGGCAGCAGCCTTCCGCGGCACCGGTCACGCCGGACGGAGGCAGCCTATTTCGACGCCCGCGCCGACTCCCCCGAACGCCTCTGCATCGAGAACGTCGTGGACGCGGCGCTCCGCGGCGCCCGTCCGCTGAATTACGTCGAGGTGCTCGGCGCCATCCGGCAGGGACAGGCGGTAACGGGCGTGCGGGTCCGCGATCGGCTTTCAGGGGAGGAAGCCGAGGTCCGGGCCCGCGTGACGGTCAACGCGGGCGGCCCCTGGTTCGATCGCGTCGCGCGGGCGCTGGGCGACCAGGCGCCGGCCCGGATCAGAACCACCAAGGGCGTGCACGTCGTGTGTGCGGCGCCGAGCGACCGCGCGATGGTAGTCTTTTCCCCCGTCGACGGACGGCTGCTGTTTGCCATCCCCCGGCTGGGCCTGACCTGGTTCGGCACCACCGACACCGACTTCTCGGGCGATCCCGCGGAGGCGGCCGCCACGCGGGAGGACGTGGAGTACGTGCTGGAATCGGTTCGAGGCCATTTTCCTGGACTGCGCGTGGAAGACGTGCTGTTTACGACGGCAGGCGTGCGGGCGCTCGTGATGCAGCGCGGACGCGCGTCGTCCGTCTCACGAATGCACCGCATCGTCGATGGCGAGGCCGCGGCCGTGCCCGGCCTGGTGTCGATCCTTGGCGGCAAGATTACGGGGTATCGTGCCATTGCCGAGGAAGCGGTCGATGCGGTGTGCCGGCAGCTGCGCCGGCCCGAGCGATCCACGACGGCCAGCACGCCATTGCCCGGCGCCCGCGGCGCCCGGCCGCCGGACGTGACACAGCACCTGTATGATCTCTACGGCAGCCGAGCCGGCGAGATCGCGCAGCTGGCGGCCGCGCGCCCCGAGCTGGCGCGTCCGCTCGCGCCGGCCTATCCGGATATCGCCGCTCAGGTGGTGTTTGCCGTTCGTGAAGAGTTCTGCGTCACCGTCAGCGACTTCCTTCGCCGACGTACGCTCCTGAGCGTCACGGCCGACCAGGGGCGGCAGGCTGTCAGCGCCGTGGCGGCGGTCATGGCGGCCGAGTGCGGCTGGACGAACGAAACGCGCGCGCGGGAGATTGAGAGCTATGCGCACGAAGTCGAGCGAAGTCAGGCGTTTCGGAACCGCGGCGGCGACAGCCCTCGCCCTGCTGACCGTGGCCGCTGACGCGCAGTACAGCCGCAAGACGCTGGTGGCGCATCGCGGCGCATCGGCCTACGCGCCCGAGCACACGCGTGCGGCGTACCGTTTGGCGCTCGAGCAGGGGGCCGACTACGTCGAACAGGATCTTCAGATCACGCGCGACGGCGTGCTGGTGTGCCTCCACGACCTGACGCTCGAGCGCACGACGAATGTCGAAGAGGTCTTTCCAGACCGCTATCGCATCGAGCACGGTAAGAAGACATGGGCGGTCTCCGACTTCACCGTGGCCGAGATCCAGCGCCTCGATGCCGGAACGTGGTTCAACCAGGCGTTCTCGGGCGAGAAGGTGCCCACCTGGCAGGAGGCGATCGATCTGGTCCGCGGCAAGGCCGGGTTGTTCCCCGAGACGAAAGGCCCCGAGGTGTACGGCAGCCGCGGATTCGACATGGAAGCGCTCGTTCTGAAGCAGCTGGAGACGAACCGGCTTCACCTGCCCGGCGCGGACCGCCGGACGCCGGTGATCATCCAGTCGTTCTCGCCCGCCAGCCTCCGAAGGATGCGCTCGCTGGGAACGAAGCTCCCGCTCGTGCTCCTCATCAGCGACGGCGATCCGGACAGGGCGTCGTGGCTGACGGACGAAGGGCTGAAGCGGGTCGCTTCGTTTGCAAACGGCATTGGACCGGCGAAATCACTGCTGCTCACCGACCCCACGCTCGCCCGGCGGGCCCACGCGCTGGGGCTGACCGTCACGCCGTACACCTTCCGCTCGAGCGACGTGCCGCCGGGGCGGTCCGTCAGAGACGAGATGTCACGGTTCCTGTACGAGATCGGGGTCGATGCGCTGTTTACCGACAACCCC
>Ga0073934_10011746_pt1 | contig 10501 bp, 5 predicted proteins | sample LarsenN4metaG_FD_76834 | JGI IMG/M metagenome (GOLD analysis project Ga0073934, IMG submission 76834) | Hot spring sediment bacterial and archeal communities from British Columbia, Canada, to study Microbial Dark Matter (Phase II) - Larsen... ... | reverse complement strand
GGCGTCGAGGCCGAGGCCCTCGGTGTTTGGCACGCGACCCACGGCGAGCAGCACGCGGTCGCACGTCAGCGGCTCGGCCCCTTCACACTCAACGACGCACTGGTTTCCCTTCACTCGCGCGCCGGTCACGCGGCTGCCGAGACGGAATTCGATCCCTTGCCTGGTGAAGATCTTTTGGGCCTCGGTGGCGAGGTCGCTGTCCATGCCGGGCAGGATGCGATTCAAGTATTCCAGCACCGTGACTTTCGATCCCAATCGCGACCACACGCAGCCCAATTCCAAACCAATGTATCCCGCGCCGATGACCACGAGGTTTCCCGGCGGTTCGGGATAGGACAGCGCTTCGGTGCTGGTGCCGATGCGGTCGCCCGAGAGCTCCACCCCCTTCAGCGGGGCAGACTTGCTGCCGGTGGCGATGATGATGTGTTTCGCCGTCACATCCGTGGTTTCGCTCCCCTCAACGACGACCTGCCCCGGCTTCACGAAGTGCCCGCGTCCTTGGTAGCGCGTGATCTTGTGCTTGCGGAACAGGCCTTCGATCCCCTTGCACAGCGACGAGACGATCTGGTCTTTGCGGCGCAGCATCGCGGGCAGGTCGAGCTCGACGGCGGGCAGCTTGACGCCGTGGTCGGCCAGGTGCGACGTCGCCATCCGATACAACTCGCTCGATTCCAGGAGCGCTTTGCTCGGGATGCAGCCGACGCGCAGGCATGTGCCGCCGAGCGCGCCTTCCAGTTCGACACATGCGGTGTTGAAGCCAAGCTGCGCGGCCCGGATGGCGGCGACATAACCGCCGGGCCCGGCGCCGATGACGAGGAGGTCGTGTTGGGGCATGGTGAGTGGTGCATTGTTTAGCCGCGACCCATCGGGGAGCGCTCTGCGCGTCGGAGGCATCGATGCGGAGCTCTCCCCTCCGGGTCGCGGCTAAACGGGGGAGTCATACTTCGAGCATCAACCGCACCGGGTTCTCGATGCAGTCTTTGATGCGGCGGAGGAAACTGACGGCTTCGCGGCCGTCGACGATGCGGTGATCGTAGGTGAGCGCGAGGTACATCATGGGGCGGGCGACGATCTGGCCATCCCGCACCACGGGGCGGTCCTGAATGGTGTGCATGCCCAAGACGCCGCTTTGGGGCGGGTTGACGATCGGCGTCGACAGCAGCGAGCCATACACGCCGCCGTTCGAGATGGTAAACGTGCCTCCTTTCAGTTCGTCGGGAAGCAGTTGACCGCTCTGAGCGCGCTTGCCGAAGTCGGCGATGGTCTGCTCGATTTGGGCAAACGACATTGCTTCGGCGTTTCGCAGCACCGGTACCACCAGCCCCTTGCCGCCGCCGATGGCGATGCCGATGTCGCAGTAGTCGTGGTAGACGATTTCGTGGCCCTGGATCTGGCCGTTGACGGCGGGGAAGGCCTGCAGCGCATCGACGGCGGCTTTCACGAAGAACGACATGATGCCCAGCTTCACGCCGTGCTGTTCGGTGAACGCGTCCTGGTGCTGCTTGCGCAGCGCCATCACCGCGGACATGTCGCACTCGTTGAACGTGGTGAGGAGTGCGGCGTTGTGTTGAGCTTCGACGAGATTCTTCGCGATGGTGCGGCGGATCTGATTCATCGGCATGCGACGCGTCGAGCGACCGGTGGTGACGCGCACGGTGGGCGGCGCGGCCTGAGTCTTTGGCGCGGGCGCGAGCGTGGCAGGCGCTGTTTGAGCGGCCTGAGCGGCGCGCTGGGCATCTTCCTTCAGGATGCGGCCACCGGGGCCGGTGGGCTCGACCTTCTCGCGCGGTGTTCCCGTCTCGGCCATCACGCGTGCGGCGGCGGGCATCACGCGCGGCTCAGCACCTTTTGCCGGCGGGGACTCCGCTTTCGTCGGCGGAGTGTCCGATTTCGTCGGTTTTGTAGTCGCTGCCGTGGCATCGATCATCGCGATCACTTCGCCCACGGCCGCGGTGTCGCCCGGCTGCTTCAGAATCTGCGAGATCGCGCCGGCCGCGGGGGCCGGGACGTCGAAGCTGGTCTTCTCGCTGTCGAGGGTGACGACGCTTTCGTCCGCCGCGACCGCATCGCCGACGTTCTTGTGCCATTCGCTGACGACCACTTCCGCGATCGATTCGCCAACCGGAGGGACTTTAACTTCGACGGGCATGGACGATTGCAGCCTTTTTGTAGGGGCGGAACAGGTCTTCGAGGCCCACCAGCGCGGTGAAAATTGCCGTGGTGGGACTTGCAGTCTCGTCCCACCCTACCGGCTACAGCGCTTCGCCGAAAGCGCTGGCCAGGATTTCCGCCTGCTCGATTTCGTGGCTGTGTGTGGAACCCGTCGCCGGGCTGGCGGACGCGGGACGCATGATGCCCAGAAACGGCCGGCCGCACATCAGGTAGCCAAAATTCACCCGCAGGAATCGCCAAGCCCCCATGTTCTCCGGTTCCTCCTGCACCCACGTCACCGGAACGTCTGGAGGATACTGCGACAGCAACTGCTCCAGCTCGCCGCGCGGCAGCGGATAGATCTGCTCCAGCCGCAAAATGGCAACATCGTGCCGCTGCGACTTCTCGCGACGTTCGGTCAGCTCGTAGTAGATCTTCCCGGTGCAGAGCAGAATCTGCTTCACGTCGCTCGCAGGCCGATCCAGCGCGTCGGGCAACACCCGGCGGAACGTACCGTAGGCAAAATCGTCCAGCTTCGACGTCGCCGCCGACAACCGCAACAGCCACTTGGGGGTCATCACGATGAGCGGCTTGCGCCACTTTTTCAGCACCTGCCTTCGCAACAGATGGAAGTACTGAGCGGGAGTACTGGGATAGCACACCTGGATGTTGTCTTCCGCGCCCAACTGCAGGAACCGCTCGAACCGGGCACTGGAATGCTCGGGGCCTTGCCCTTCCAAACCGTGCGGCAGCAGCAGCACGAGGCCGCTCAAACGGTTCCACTTGTCCTCGGCGCTCACGATGAACTGGTCGATGATGACCTGTGCCGCGTTCACGAAGTCGCCGAACTGGGCCTCCCAGCACACCAGACCGTTGGGACAATCCAGGCTGTAACCGTAGTCGAATCCCAGGCAGCCGGCTTCCGACAGCGCGCTGTTATAGATTTCAATCGGCGCCTGTCGCGGGTCCAAATGCTGCAGCGAGCAGTACTTCGCGCCGGTTTCGTAGTCGACGACGACGGCGTGCCGGTGGCTGAACGTGCCGCGCTCGACGTCCTGCCCATGCAAACGCACTCGATGCCCGGCCAGCGCCAGCGTGCCGAAGGCGAGCGCCTCGGCGGCGCCCCAGTCGATGGCCATCTCGCCGCGAGCCATGGCGGCCCGCTTTTGGTACACGCCTTCCGGCCGCTTCGGCTGTCCTCCGTTATGGATCTTGGGATGCGGGTGGAAGTCCGGAGGCAACTCAGCCAGCCGCGCGAGAATCTCGCTGAGGCGCGCGGGATCGACCCCGGTGTCCACGTCGGGCACGCTGTCTTCCGTGCCGCCGCGATAGCCTTCCCACAAGCCGTGCAGCATGTCCCAGCGGTGCACGTACTCGGCACTGCGGGCGACTTCCAACTCCGATTCGAGTTGCTGACGGTACTGCGACGTGAACTGCTCGACGTGGCCGTCGGTGATATCCCCCTGCTTCTTCAAGTGGTCCGTGTAACTCTTGACCACGACTTTGCGGGCCTTGATGGCGCGGTACATCTGCGGCTGCGTAAACTCCGGCTCGTCCTGCTCGTTGTGCCCGCGCAGCCGGTAACAGTACATGTCGATCACCACGTCGCGGTGGAACTCGCGACGGAAGTCCATCGCCAGCCGCACCACCTGAGCAACGGCTTCGGGGTCTTCGCCGTTCACGTGGAAGATCGGAATCTGCAGCATCTTGGCGACGTCGGTAGCGTACTCGGTGGAGCGGCCCTGCTCGGGTCCGGTGGTGAAACCGAGCTGGTTGTTCACGATGACGTGGATCGCCCCGCCCACGCGCGTGGACTCCAGGCCGTTGAGGTTCAGCATCTCCTGTACGATTCCTTCGCCGGCAAACGCCGCATCGCCGTGGATGAGCAGCAGCATCACCCGCTGCCGCTCGGTGTCGCCGTGGTGGTCCTGCTTGGCCCGCACGCGGCCCATGGCCACGGTGTTGACGAACTCGAGATGGCTGGGGTTGAAGCACAGCGACAAGTGCACCCGCTTGCCGTCGCCGGAATGCCAGTCGTTGCTGTAACCGAGGTGGTACTTCACGTCGCCGCGGCCGACGTGGAGTTGCGGATCGAGGTCGGCAAACTCGCGGAAAATGGCCCGCGGACTTTTGCCCATGATGCTGGTGAGCACGTTGAGTCGGCCGCGGTGCGCCATGGCCAGCACGATCTCTTCGACGCCCTGCTCGGCGCCGCGATAAATCGCCAGGTCCAGCAGCGGGATTAACGTTTCGGCTCCTTCCAACGAAAACGTCTTCTTCCCCAAGAACTTCTTCTGGACGAAGTCCTCGAACACGACCGCGTCGCTCAACCGCCGCAGGATCCGCAACTGCTCGTCGCGCGTGAGCTGAATGCGGTTCTCAGTGGCCTCCATGCGGTTCTGCAGCCACTCACGGACGCGCAGATCGTCGATCTGCATGAACTGCACGCCGATCGACCGGCAATAGGTGTTCTGCAACGAGTGCAGAATGTCTCGCAGCGGCCGCAGCCGCGTGCCGGTGGGTGTGGTGACGGGAAACTGGCGGTCGAGGTCGGCCTCGGTGATGCCGCACGAGGCAGGATCCAGATCGGCAACGGGCTGGCGTGGCCGGCCAAGGGGATCGAGTTCGGCGGCATAATGGCCCATCGTGCGGTAATTGCGCATCAGCTTGGCGAGCCGCTCCTGCCAGATGCCGGCTTCCAGCTCCACCGGCGAAATCAGCCCGCCGTCGCCGACGCGTTGCGGCCGAAACAGTTGCGCCCCCGTCGCGCCGGTCTGCCGGGCGGTGGCGTCGACCTGCTCGAAATACGCCTGCCACTCCGGCGTGACGCTGCTGGGGTCGTCGAGATACTGATGATAGAGCGACTCGACGTATGAGAGATTGGATGCGGCGACAGCACTGGCTCCGTTGCGATCGGTCCGCTCGAATTCCTGCTCGCCGACAGAGGTCGGCGCAATCGACAAGGGACGCGAGGTCCGCTGGGGCGTGACCAATTCGGCTGAACTCATGGTGCCGTTTTCGTGAGGAATCCGAATGCCGATGGATCAGCGCATACCAATCCGTTGGTGGTCCATGGAGCGCTACCACCCATCACCCGGAGAATTCTTCGCAAGTGTCGCCAGCTTAGCAAACGGCGAGATTCTGCGGAATGAAAGTTCACTCGGGATGGCAAAGGATTTGCGCACGCGCGTTCACGAGAAATGGCGGCGAGATCCCGAAATGGGCGAAATCTGCCAGTCGCTGCGGATAATCTGTGGAAGCCCAGGGATTGCAATCCCTGGGCTTCCTGGGAGAACAACCGCGCGTGTATCGTTATTGGCGGCAGTTCTGGTTCCTGATTGCCCTCGTGACGGTGCTGTTCGTTGCGCTGATGGCAGGGCTGTTCGGGCCGCGCAACGCTGCACACTCCTTTCTGGCGGTCGTGCGGCCAAACGTCACCACGACCATCGTACTGTTCCTGATGGCCTACAGCCTCGATTCCAGCCGGTTGCGGGACTCGCTCCGTCGCCCGGCCGGAGCGCTATGGGGCTCGGCGGTGAATCTCGGATTGCTGCCGCTTGTGTCCGCCGCTTGTGCGCAAGGCTTGTCACTCCGGGACTTCTCCCTGGGGTTGATGATCGCATCGGTCTCGCCATGCACGCTGGCCACGGCTTCGGTCTTCACCCGCCGGGCTGGAGGGAACGACGCCATCTCGCTGCTGGTCACACTGCTGACGAACATCGCCTGCGTGGTGCTGACGCCGCTGTGGTTGCATGCGCTCGTCTCGCAGCAGGCTGAAATCGACATCGCCGGGATTGTACGGCAACTGGTGCTGTGCGTGCTGCTGCCGACGCTCGTCGGCCAGATGTGCCTGTGGCCGCAGGTCGGCCGCGACCTGGCCGAGCGGTACCGCGCCCACATCGGATTTGTGTCGCAACTGATGGTGATGCTGATCGTCGCGGTGGCGGCGGTGAGTGCCGGGCTGGAGCTGCGAGTGCAGCCGGTCTGGCCCTCGTTCGGCAACATGGCAACGATGGCGGCGATGTGCTTCCTGGTGCACACTGCGGGCCTGGCGGCGGGTTGGTACGGCGGCGAGCTGTGGCGGCTCGCGCCCGAAGACCGCATCGCCACCGCAATTGCCGGCAGCCAGAAAACTCTGCCGGTGGGCCTGTTGATCGCGACCAATCCCTCGGTCGTTCCGCCCGGCCTGCCGTTCGTCGCCTTTCCACTGCTGATGTACCACGCCATTCAACTCGTGATGGACACCGCCATTGCGGACGCGTGGCGAACGCGGCGCTCAGCGTCCATGTGATGTTTAGACGCGACCCGCAGGGGAGCGGCTAAACGGACGTCGGCGGCGCGAACCCCACCAATCTCCGCGTCAACGCCCCGTCGCCGGCCGTCATCTCCTTTAGTGCGGCCGCAAAGTGGTCGTCCGATAAGATCAGCGTCCCGTCGCCGTCCGGCTGCTCCTCGGCGGCAATCAGCGCGGCCTTGCGGACGAACTCCTTGATGAACGCGGGGCTGGAGCCGTCGGTGCCGCGCAGCACCGGACCCCAGTTCGTCAGCCGCAGATCCGACTTGCCGCGATACAGCTCCACCAGCCGTTTCCGGCAGTCTTCGTCCGGCAGCGGAAAATGAATCGCCTGATCGATACGTCCGGGACGGTTCGCGAGCGCCGGCTCGATTTCATCCGGACGGTTTGTGGTCAGCAGGAACAGGACCTCGGCATCGGAATCCAACCCGTCCATTTCGTTCATCAGTTGGTGCAGCGCGGTGGTTTGGTAATTCTGCTCGCGCCGCACGGCAATGAGGTCCACGTCTTCGAGGATCAGCATCGCCGGGGCCAGCATCTTCGCCAGATGGCAGCATTCCTTGATGTTCCACAACTGCTCGCCAGTGACGAGAAACACCGTCACATTCGGCAGCGAATGCGTCAGCCAGCACGCCGTGCGCGTCTTGCCGGTGCCGGGCGGCCCATGAAACAGCAGCCCGCGCTTCACCGAATGGCCTTGCGCCTTGAGCCGCGCCGCCTGCGCAAAGAAGCCCACCGTGTTGCGGTGAATCAACCGCATCGTGCTGACCGGAAGGATGATCGCGTCGCCGGAGACTTCCGGTAAATGATGGAATCGCACCTTGGTCCAACCGGGCGTGCCGTCGTCGTAGCCGTCGCCCCCTTCGATGGAGATCACCTTGCCGCGGTAGATGCTGTGCACGCGCATCAGCCGGCGGATGGTTTCGAGCCCGTCCGCAGCCAGGTCGCGCGTGGTGGACATCACCTCCAGCCCCGGATGCGGGCCGCCGTACTGCGACACGCCGTTCATCACCACGGCCCACTTGCGGTCGCCGGCGCGGAGCAGAAACAGCGGGTTGACCAGGCACTCTTCGCGCTCATCAACGTCCACGTCCACCTGCAGGAACTGCGAGCTGGCGGGAAAGATCTCACCGCGATTGAGCGCGCTCTTGTTCGTGACCGACAACGTCGCGAGCGTGCCGCCCAGTTCCTCAGCCCACGCCTTCATGGCACGATGGACGTTGGGGACGTCGAGCGACGAGAACGGCCGCGACACCACGGGGAACTTGTGGTAGTTCGACCCGAAGAACGAATACAGCCGGCGCTGAATGCGCGACTGCCGCCAACCGTACGTCCCCAGCGCCGCCAGTCCGCCGACGACAGCAATCAGCACGATCGCACCGAGCACGGGATCCAGGGGCGACGGTTGTGCGCCCAGGAAAAACATGCGCGCTCCTCAAGACAGGGGAACACCGGCCGGCCCGCCAGCGTACACGCTATCCACAGAGGACACGCCAGGCCGCCGGACCGTTCGGGGCACGTCCCTTCTACGAATCCCTACGGGACCGGTTTTACAGTCCTGCTATGGCCAACAACGCGGTTGCACAGGTTGATTCAGTACGTGCCCCGCAGCACGGGCCCTTCGTCGCTCAGCAGACGGTATAACTGGGAGTCGCGCAGCACGTGGCGGATGTCGCGAGGTTGGTGATCGACCGTGACCGTGCGCTTCACCAGCCGCACGCCGTGACTGTAGTCCACGTACCAATCGACGTGCACGGTAGTCAACGGCTGAATGGGAGAGCCGTCGCGCTGGTGCCAGCCGTACAGGGCCAGGCGGTTCGGGCGTTCGTCGAGTCGATTGCTGACCACAACATCTTTCTTAATACCGGCCACCAGCCCGCCGCGCGGCCGGTCTCCGAATTGTTCTTCGATGAGCAAGTGGTGCTGCAAAAATGTCGCAACGGCCTCTCGATCCTGTGTAAGCGGCTGAGGCGTCAGGCACACCGTGGCGTGGCGGGCGATGTCGTCCACCATCTTCTTTGTGGGGAGCGCCGCCCCAAAGCGCTCGGCGATCTGCTCGGCGGTTTGCGGCGTCATGGGCACGCGCACAAAATCCGCGTCGCTCCCGACCGACAGGTAATCGGGCAGAACCTCAAAACGGGCCACGTGCTCGCAGCCGGCGTCGTCAACCGCTTTCACTTCGATGGGCTGCCATCGCCGCAGGAAGTCGGGCAGGTTGCCGCGGATAAATTCCTCAGCAATGGCGGTCTCGCGTTCCATCCGCGACAAGTGAGCGACGCGCCGCATGAACGCAGCGCCCCCTTCAGCGTCTGCCGGACGCGGCGGGATTTCCGCGGCTGGCTGCACAAAATCGACGTACGCCCGCGGTCCACCGAACGTCCCCCACATCACAGTGCGTCCAACTCCGAGTCCTTCGAGGAGACCGTTCATTTCGCCAACGAGTGCCGTATGCAGGATCTTGTTATCCGGGTTGGGATGCACGTGGATGGTGATGTGCCCCTCCAAAGCCTTCGCGGTCTGGAACGGGCCGGTAGTCGATGGCAGGAATTCCACATCCTGCAAGAACCTCGTGCGCATGCGCTCGGTGGCGCGAAACGTGCCGCCGGTTGGGCTGACTACCTTTTTGCCGTTGAGCGTCACGTCGCGATCGTCGTAGGCGATCACGATCAAATGTCGCCTCTCGTCGCGGCGGAGCCAGGCGAGCAGTTTGTCGCCGTGCTTGAGATTGTCGTCGTAGGAATAGTTCGCATCGAGGAAGAGGAAGCGATCGATCGCATCGGGAACGGTGTCGCCGGCGTCGAGGAAACCGAACAGGAACGACCCGCCGCCACTGTGGCCGGCCAGCACGACGGTGCATGGCGCGGGCACCCACGACCGCAGCGCATCCACGATCCGCCGCGTTTTCGCCGCCGCATCGGTCTGCGTTCTTCGCCATCCGGGCCAGCTCAGACCTTCGGCTTCGATGCAGGCGAGCACCACGTTGACATCAGGCTGCAGCGAGCGCCACAGCCGCACTTGGGCGGCGATGTGCTGAATGTCGAAGCGCCAGTCCGTTTCCGCGGCGCAGGCGCTACCGAGCGTCTGCTCGATGGTATTGCCGTTCGGCGTGGCGAAGATGATGAGTTGCGTCGGCCGGTCAGCCTCGAACCGTGGCGGCGCGATCATCAGGGCGCGCACGGAACCTTCGAGCCACGCCTCGCGGCGGCATTCCTCGAACCACGGGCTGCGGCGAAAACCGGGCCAGGTCTCGCCGGCGATGACACCCTGCGCGGAGCACACGAACGCAACGATGGCCGCCGTCAACCATCGCAGCACAATCAGGCCTCCCCGGCGCCGTACGACCTGCTGAAAACGATTCCTGCAAATCACCGCTGCCGAGCGGACAAGCGGAACGTGCCCGCCGGAAAAACCATCAGATCACTCGACTCACGGGATGAGCGCCGCAACCTGCAACGCGAACACAGGCCGCATCGCCATTGCACCGAAGTTATCGACGTTCGCCGCTCCAATCAAAAGCCCTCCAGCAAGTCCTCGGATAGTCAAGGCTTGCAAGAGGGCGTTGGCGTCAGCGGAGAGGGCGGGATTCGAACCCGCGGTAGGGGGAAATCCCCTACGCCGATTTAGCAAACCGGTGCTTTCGGCCGCTCAGCCACCTCTCCGTTGCCTGAATCACAGGTCCGTTGCCTGAATCACAGGCTTTTTATCGATTCCAGCCGCGGTTGTCGCGGTGGGTTGACACCCATCTGGACACTTTAACGGGCAGGGAACATGAACAACGGACACCCCAGTGGCGGAAACCGCCGGGACTCCTGACACCCGATCCTGAAGCCGAAAAGGTGTCGTCCATGGGAAGCAAGTCTACTCGCTTCGCGCCTCCCGTCAAACCCAAGAAACCCCGGACGAACTTCCCGACTTCCCGCTATTCCCCCACGCTTCCGGCCGCCGAGCGAAGAAAGACCGGCTGCGGCTCTTCTATTTCGGGAGTCTATCGGACGATCCAGCAGGCGAGTGGGCGCTCGATCAATGGTTGGAACTGCGGAACGACCTGTTGGCGGG
>Ga0073934_10011743_pt1 | contig 10502 bp, 10 predicted proteins | sample LarsenN4metaG_FD_76834 | JGI IMG/M metagenome (GOLD analysis project Ga0073934, IMG submission 76834) | Hot spring sediment bacterial and archeal communities from British Columbia, Canada, to study Microbial Dark Matter (Phase II) - Larsen... ... | reverse complement strand
TCGGGGATCTGGATGAGGATGCCCGCGCCGTCGCCCATCAGGGCGTCGGCACCCACCGCACCGCGGTGGTCCAGGTTTTCCAGGATCTTGAGACCCTGTTCCACGATGGCGTGGCTCTTTTGGCCCTTGATGTGGGCAACGAAGCCCACGCCGCAGGCGTCGTGTTCTTGGGCAGCGTCGTACAGACCGTGCTGTTGCAGCTGCGCGATTTCGGTGGATTGGGTCACGCCTAACTCCTCATACAAAGCATGAATGTGAACAGCATAGTGCAATGCAGCATCCATGCCAAGAAGAATAATTGGGGTCAGAATCTAATAATAAAAAAGCAACAGAAAACCGATCATTAATTGGGGACACATAAAAATCAGGTGCAATACCAACATCAGGCAGGCCTCTCTTTCCAATGGCTTGAGATGCGGGCTAAGCCTGAGCCTGTTTGCGAGCCGGTCGTCCGGCTCTTTCTTTTTTCAGGCGGCGAGCAGTGCGCTCGCCGATGCGATGAAGGAAATCTTCATCACCCAGCGCCCAGCCTTTGAGTGCCGACTCCACGAGGTCGCCCTCTTCATCTGGGGTAACCCCCTGCACAACCCGTTCGGCATACGCAGCCTCACGGGCGAAGGGCGTGTTGCCCAGCGCCCATATCAGCGGATGAATCGTCAACCAGCGTTCGTTGCGCAGCCCCGTGTAATGCCCATGGCTGGACCAGGCATAGGCCTGTGGGCTCACCGCCAAGCCAGCACGCACGGGCTTGGTGTCGAAATACACCATGCAGGGCAACAGATACCGATCTGCGTCCATCACGGTGGCACGGTATCGCCCCTCCCACAGGGTGCCGGTGCGCCCATGTCGCTGGTTGAACCGCCTGACGTAGGTGCGACCAACGGCCTGCATCAGTTTGGGTAACGCATCTACCGACAGGGGGGTGGCCAGCAGGTGCAAGTGGTCATCCATGAGCACATAGGCATGTACCTGAACTTGCTCACGCTGCGCGCTCTCGGCCAGCAAACTCAAAAACAGCTCGCGGTCAAACGCATCCACAAAAATGGGTTGACGGTTATTTCCCCTCAGGATCACGTGGTGCGCGATCCCGGGCAAGGTGAGCCTCGGCAGTCGGGCCATGGCGCATCACCCCTTCACGCGAGCGACTTGTCGCTGCAGCACATTTGCCAACAACACGCCAGCCATGCAACAGGCCACCGTAACCGTCCACGTGTACTGCCACCCGCCTGCACGGGCGGCCAGCCAGGCCACCAGCGGTGGGCCAAGGAACTGCCCGAGCGCCGACAACTGCTGCACCCAGCCCACAGTGGTTGACACGGTCTGACCACTCGGAGCCAAGCGCACCGCCAAAGCAAACAGGGTGCCGGGTACCAGGCCGCCAACCGACGAAAAGAGCAACACGGCCAAATACTGGGCAACGCCCCCGACCCATCCCCCAAACGCAAACACGGCCCCCAGCGCCATGGCGGTATAGCCCGCTGTGAGCAGTACAAAAGGTCGCACGCCCTTGGCAAGCAAGCGTCCAGCTGCAATGTTCCCGGTCAAGTTGATTCCTGCTGCCAACGCACTGAGACCTCCCACCGCAGCCACAGACCATCCAGCCTGTGTGTAAATGGTTGGCAAGAAGCCGACGACCGCCAGCCACTGACCCGAATACAGGAAGAACGCCGATGCCACCAGCCAAGGCCCCGAGGCGCCCAGGGTCTCGCGCAGACGACCGCGCACCGACAAGTCTCCCTGCTGCACGGCAGGCCTGGCATCTGCTGGAACCTTGCGCCATACCAACCACGCCCAGAAAAGCGTCAGCAAACCCAATGCCACCCAGCTGGCGCGCCAGCCAAACCAACCGTAGGCCCACGGCCCCATCAACAGTGCAGAGGCGGTGCCAATGGGCATGTACGCCCCCCAGAATCCCAGCGCCTTGTTGATGAGGCGAGGCTCCAAGGCAAAGCGACGAACCAAGCCTGGCGCTGGCAGAACGGTCAACAGAAACCCGAGCCCCTCAACAGCGCGTGTGGCCAGCAGCAAGGTGGCCGACTGAGCCAATGCGCCCCCCATGCTGGCCAAGGCCAAAAACCCCAGTCCAAACAACATCACGCGTCTCGGCCCCAGACGGTCTGCCAATGAACCGGCAAAGACGCCAAGAACCATCCCGGCCATCTGAACAATTGCCAACAAAAAACCGCCCTGTACCAGAGTGACGCCCAAATCGGTGCGCAGTACCGGAATGACCGGCGGCAACTTGCCCACATGGAGCGCGGCCACCACACCAGCAGCAATCACAAGGGCTGCGGCTTGAACGTTCGGCGACACCGGGCTGGCGGTGGGGTTCTTCGCTGAGTCGATCTTCATCTTGGCTTGTCAGGTGAAGAGCCTCTGCCCTGTGAGCCGCTCATGCTCCTTGATGGCGAACCGGTCCGTCATCCCGGCAATATAGTCAGCCACTCTGCGGCTGAGGCCCACGCCCTCACCTGACGCATGCTGCAAAGGCATTTCTTCCGGCGCTGCACAATAAGCCGCGTACAGCCCCGAAACAACCTGCCTCGCACGCCCGGTGGTTTCCATCACCTGAGGATGGCGGTAGAGGTTGACGAGCAGAAAGCGCTTCAGATCAGACGATTGCCGCTTCATTTCGGGCGAAAAACGGACCAGCACCCCGGCCTGTCGCACGTCTTCAACATCGCAAACGCCCGCATCGCGTACGGCATGGCGGGTTGCATCGATGACGTCATACACCTGAGCACTGAGCATCCGCCTGATCGCCTCAAACAACAATCTTCGCCCCTTCAGGCCCGGGAACTCCTGCAGCGCGGCTCTCCGGTAAGTATCGAAAAGCGCTACCGACTCCAGTTGCTCGAGGGTAAGCAGACCCGAGCGAACACCGTCGTCAATGTCATGTGCGTTGTAGGCGATCTCGTCCGCCAGATTGGCCAGTTGTGCCTCGAGCGATGGGTTGCGCCCAGAGAGAAAACGGGCACCCACCCCACCTGGCTCCCTTGCCTCCAGCCATTGGGCATTGGCCCGAGAGCAGTGTTTGAGTATGCCCTCTCGGGTCTCGAAACACAGGTTCAACCCATTGAACGCCGGGTAGCGTTCCTCCAAGTCATCAACGACTCTGAGGCTCTGCATATTGTGTTCAAAGCCGCCTGCCGGCTCCCCGGGCAACATCGAAGCCGCTTCGTGCTCGTCGTGCATGCAAGCATTCAACGCATCCTGCCCTGCATGTCCGAAAGGCGTGTGACCCAAGTCGTGCGCGAGCGCCACCGCCTCGACCAGGTCCTCACACAACCCCAAGCTGCGCGCAATACTGCGCCCCAGCTGCGCGACCTCAAGGGAATGCGTCAGGCGCGTGCGAAACAGATCGCCTTCATGGTTGAGGAAGACCTGCGTCTTGTACACCAGCCGCCGGAATGCGGTGGAGTGAATGATGCGATCACGGTCGCGTTGAAAGTCGCTGCGCGTCGGCGCGGGTGCCTCCAGGAAGCGCCTGCCCCGAGTACGCGCGGGGTCACAAGCATAGGGTTGCAGAAGCAACGGTGCATTCACTGTTGCCGAGCCTTCAGGCGCAACAGGCATCGATGACCTCTGCCACCAGCGCATCTGGCGCACCTTGCACCACAGCCTGCCCCTGATCGTTGACCAGCACGAACTTGATCTCGCCCGCCTCTGCCTTTTTGTCGACCCGCATCAAGGACAGATAGCGCAACGCGTTGCCTGCCGAATCAAGCACCGGCCCCCTGACTGGCAATCCAGCAGCCTGAATCAACGACACCAGACGAGTGGCAGCAGCATCGTTCAACAGCCCCATCCGCTGCGACAGCCTGGCCGCCATCACCATGCCGCAACCCACCGCCTCACCATGCAGCCATGCGCCATAACCAAGGCCGGCTTCAATGGCGTGACCGAAGGTGTGCCCAAAATTCAGAATGGCTCGCAGACCAGATTCACGCTCGTCTTGCCCCACAACATCGGCCTTGATTTCACAACTCCGTTTGACGGCATGCGCCAACGCAGCCGCATCTCGCGTCAGCAATGCAGGCAGGTTCTGCTCGATCCAGTCGAGGAACGTCAAATCGTGAATGGGCCCGTACTTGATGACCTCTGCAAGACCTGCACTCAACTCACGCTTGGGCAGCGTACTCAGCGTGGCCAGATCACAAACCACGCGCACGGGTTGGTAGAACGCGCCAATCATGTTCTTGCCCATGGGGTGGTTGATGGCCGTTTTGCCCCCCACCGAGGAGTCCACCTGCGCGAGAAGCGTCGTAGGAACCTGGACAAACGGTACACCACGCATGTAGCAGGCTGCCGCAAATCCCGTCATGTCACCGATCACCCCACCACCCAGCGCAAACAGCACGGTCTTGCGGTCACAGCCACGTGACAAAAGCGCGTCAAAAATCAGGTTCAGTGATTCCCAGGTCTTGTGCGCTTCACCGTCGGGCAAGGTGACAACATGGACCTGCGCGTAATGCGGTGCCAACGCCTCGCAAAGTTGTTTTGCATACAGCGGCCCAACCGTGTCGTTCGTGACGACCATGGCGGTTGCAGCCTTGGGCAACCCCTCCCAAGTCTTGGGACTGCCGATCAAGTCTTGGCCGATAAGAATTGGGTAGCTGCGCTCGCCCAGCGCAATGGAAACAGTGGCGTTGACGGAATTCGGGGACAGGCTCATGCCGCTAGTGTAGCGACGCGGAAGTCACGGAGCCCGACAGTTCAAGCTGCATGACGATCATGTTCACCAGCGTCGCGACCGACGGGCGTCCTGTATCAATCACGAAGTGCGCCGTTTCCCGGTACAACGGATCCCGGGCATCGTAAAGATCGCGCAAACGTTGAAGAGGGTCAGCCACCAGGAGCAAGGGGCGATTGCGGTCATGGCGGACCCGGCGGTAAACATCCTCCGGCGTCGAACGCAAGTAAACCACTTTCCCTCGATCATGCAAGTGCTGGCGGTTGGCCGACCGCAATACTGCTCCACCCCCAGTGGACAGCACACAAGCCTGCCCACGTGAGAGCTCGTCGATCACCTCCTGCTCAACGTCACGGAAGCGGTCTTCGCCCTCACGCTCGAAAAATTCGCGGATGGAACACCCCAAGCGCTCCTCGATCACGTGATCCGAGTCGACAAAAGGAAGCTTTAACCGCCGTGCAAGCTGCTTGCCGACGGTAGTTTTGCCTGAACCAGGCAGGCCGACCAATACGATCACTGCAATTACCGAACCAGCGCCGTCGATTGCTCACTCAGGAGACGAGGGGTGATGAACACCAGCATCTCAGTCTTGGAGGTGGAAAAGCCGCGAGACTTGAACAGATTGCCAAGAACCGGCAAATCACCCAAACCAGGCACCTTCTCCAGCGTGCGAGAGTCTGACAGGGTATAGATGCCACCAATGACGATGGTGCCACCGTTTTCAACCAAGACTTGTGTCTCAACCGTTTTCTTGAGAATCGACTCCAACTCCCCTGTGGTTTCATTCAGGTTAGCGGTATCTTTCTTGATCTGAAGCTTCATGATGACATCCCCATCAGGGGTGATTTGGGGTGTCACCTTCAGCGACAACAAGGCATCGATGAACTCGGTGGTCGTGTTGCCCGCCTGATCGACCTTGTTGTAGGGAATGGTCCGGCCATCCTCAATCTTGGCCTCGCGTTGGTCGGCCGTCAGAATCTTCGGGCTGGCAATGGTCTTGACCTTGCCGTCTGACTCATTGGCAGAAATCTCCAGATTGAGCAACCTCGTGGCGCCTGAATTGAACAGAGAGAGAGCAAACAGCCCCTGGTCAGTCTCAGTAGCGGGAATGCTCGTCACTTGTGCCGACCCCACACCCAGTGAACCGAATCCAAAGGAAGCGCCACCTCGGTTGGCGAGAGTACGAGGGGCTGAACGCCCGCCGAAACGCACACCCAGGCTCTTGCTGAACCCATCACCCGCCTCAACGATGCGTGCTTCGATCAACACTTGCCGGACCGGCACGTCGATCTTCTTGATGAGCTTGTCAATCTCTTCCAACTTGGAAGAAATATCCGTGACAAACAACTGATTCGTCCGCGGTTCGGCGAAAACAGAGCCTTGCTTGCTCAGAATACGTACCTGGCTCTCTCCACTGCCCACAGACGTTGTGAGTTGTTTAGCGACGTCAGCGGCGGTTGCAAAGTTCAGGCGGAAACTCTGTGTACGCGGCAGCTCCAAAGTCTGAATCTGCTGACGGGCAGCCAACTCTGCCTGTTCCTTGGCCAGGATTTCTTCCTTCGGCGCAATCCAGATGACGTTGCCGGTCTTGCGCATACCCAGGTTGCGGGCCTGCAGGATGATGTCGAGCGCCTGATCCCAAGGCACATCCTTCAGGCGAAGCGTGACGTTGCCTGTAACTGTGTCGGATGTGATGATGTTGAAGTTGGTGAAGTCGGCAATCACCTGCAACAACGAACGAACCTCGATACTCTGGAAGTTGAGAGACAACTTCTCACCAGAATAGTTGGGGCCTTGCGTCAGCTTGTTCGGGTCTGCCTTAACTTCGCGAACTTCCAGCACAAACTGGTTGTCACTCTGGTAGGCACTGTGCTCCCAGTTACCAACAGGCTCAACCACCATCCGCACCCGATCACCGTTTTGGGTCGTCGTGATGGTTCGCACCGGTGTACCAAAGTCCGCCACGTCCAAACGCCTGCGCAGCGCTTCGGGCAGAGATGTCTTCATGAACTCCACCACCAGCGCCTTGCCCTGGGGGCGTACATCAACTCCGGTCTGGTTGTTAGGCAGGTTGACAATCACCCTGCCTGCATTCTCCGTACCACGCCGGAAATCGATATCCGCAAGGGGAAGGACTTCGGCCGAGCCCGCCGTTGCAGCGAAAAGTGGCGAAGTCGCACCCGTGGATTCAGGCGCAGTTGCAGACGCAGGCTCAAGAAGGACGAGCAAGCCGTTGCCGTCCAAGCGGGTCTGATATTTCACGGGCTGGCTGAGATTGAGCACCACACGGGTGCGATCCCCTGCCTCCACCACGTTCGCCGAACGCAAGTTACCTTGGTTCAGCTCGACCATATTGCGGCCGATGCCATTGGTCGCCCCGGAAAAATCCAGTGCTATGCGAGCAGGTGACTGAATCACAAAACCCGCTGGCAGCTGCTTCAAAGGCTCGCTGGTCTGGATGCGGATCACCTCCGCGCCGCCCTGCACCGCAGCCGTCACCGACTGAATGGCCAACTGGGCATGTGCGATTCCCGCAATCCACATGGCAGAGAGCAAGGCAGGCACTTTGACAAATCTGGTCACAATGCCTCGTTTCTGACCGTTGGGAGAAATGTGTGTAGTCATTTGCGGGTTCCCTCTTGAAGCTGGAGCGTGGCAGGACGTTCAATCCACTCACCGGATGCATCCTGCACGATCTCCCTCAGGGTGATCTCTGTTTCATTGATGCGCGTTACGCGCCCGTAATTCTGACCCAAGTAGTTGCCCACACGTACTTGGTAAAGCAGGGTTCCTGCACGAACCAGCGCCACCTTTTGTCCACTTTTATCCAACAAGCCCACCATGTTCATGGTGTCCAGAGGCAACGCCTCCAACGGCTCCTTGCGCCTGTTCAACTCTGGGGCCAACAGCGCGGAAGTGCCTGCTTTGCCAGCCTCGGCGCGCAGCAACCTTGCGAGCTTCTCGGAACTGAACGGAGAGAGTGCTTCAGCGCTGACATAAGCCTGGGGAACAAAACGCTTGGGCTCTGAGATCGGCTCAATCTTCGGCCTGACCGTACTGCGCTGCTCGTTCATCCACTGGCGGACCTCATCCTGGGAGCCGCCACTGCAACCTGACAACACGAGCAATGCAGCCACCAAGGCAACTGGCCGGGTGATAAAGAAAGTGCTCACTTCTTCCCTCCCTGGCTCTTCGTCTTTTGCTGGGCAAGCAACTCTTCCGGATCAAGGTAGCGGAAGGTCTTGGCAGTGGCATCCATCGTCAACACATCAGGTCGGTTGGCCACAGGCGCCAGTGACATGTTGTTCAGGGTGACGATACGAGAAAGGTGAGCGATGTCCGACGCGAACAACCCAATATCGCTGTAGCTGCCCGAAACACGTAACGCGATCGGCAGCTCCGCGTAGTAATCATGCATGTTGATGGAGCCGGGCCGGAACAACTCGAACTGCAGACTCCGTCCAAGGCCCGCCTGGTTGATGTCGGACAACAGCTGGTCCATTTCTGCCTTGCTGGGCAGTTGTTTTTCCAGCTGTGTCACATACTGCTGAACCTGCTCCAACTGAGCTTTCAGCGGTTCGAGGTTCACAGCTTGCCCTAGCTTTGCCGTGTATTCCTGCTTCAGCTGGACTTCGCGCTTTTGCTCCGCAACCAAGGTTTCTTCGAATCCACTCAGCCAAGCAAACCAAAGCCCCACTACCACCACGACTGCCAGCAAGGCCAACAGAAGGTAGCGTGGAACATCCGGCCACAAGGACGGATCGTTGGGATCGAGATCAGTGAACTGGGCGCGCAGCTTATCTTGCAGCGCCGCAAAGTCGATGGAATTTTTCTTTGTCTTCTTTGGCATGATGGATCACCTCCGGCCAGGAACTCAGACCTTGCCGGGCGGCTGGGCAGCCGCGCCTGCCGCTACAGGATCACCAGGACCACGCGTCAAGGTAACCCGCATGGAGAACTCGAACGCCCGGCGTTGCTCCCGGGAAGTCAGGTTCACGTTACCCGCCACAATTTCGACCAGTTGCGGTTGCGTCAACCATGGACTGTTGCCGCTGAAGTTGCGCAGCAACTCCGAGACGCGCTCCTGAGACTGCGCAACACCTGTCAACGTGATGGACAAGCCATCTTGCTTCAAGGTTTTGAGGTACACACCGTCGGGCAACTGGCGCACCATCTCATCCAAGAGATGAACGGGCAGATTGCGGTCTGCCTGCAAGCTTTCCACACCTGCCTGCCGCGCCTTCAGTCCGTTGAGCTGGGCTTGCAGACCCGAAATTTCCTTGATCTGCTCGTCGAGCTTCGCGATTTCGGTGCGCAGCAACGTATTGCGCTGGGCTTGGTTCTCAATACGCACCTGGTACCAGGCAAACACGCTGCCTGAGACGCCAAGGCCGATGATTGCTGCCAGCCCCAATTGGACAAAAAACAACTCTCTGCGCTTTTTGCGAGCCGCCTCGCGGTGGGGAAGGAGGTTGATCTGAATCATTGACTGAACCTCCGCAAGGCCAGACCGGTAGCCACAAGGTACGAAGTGGCTTCAGCTGCGAGTTGTTTGGCTTGAACCGAGGGGGCGATGGTCATGCCATCGAAAGGGTTGATGACTTTGCAGGGGAACGAAGTCTGAGCAGAGACGATCTCGGTCAGCCCCGGCAAGGAAGCAGATCCACCAGACAACAAGATGTGATCGACCTTGTTGTGCGGCGTGCTGGTGAAGAAGAACTGGAGCGCGCGCCCCAATTCCTGCGCAAGGTTTTCCATGAATGGCCGCAGTACGCTTTCGTTGTAGTCGGCGGCCAGCGTGCCCTTTTTCTTCTTCTCGTCGGCCTCGTCGAACGACATGCCGTAGTGGCGAGAGATCAGGTTGGTCAACTGCACGCCGCCGAACATCTGGTCCCGTTCGTAAATCACATCCTCGTTGCGTATGACCTGCAAGCTGGTGGTCTGCGAGCCAACCTCGAACAAGGCGATCAGCATGTCCTGCCCGTGGTTGGGCAGGGTCTCGATCACGCGGCTGGCCGCCAGACGGGACGCGTACGACTCCACGTCCATGATCACCGGCGTCAAGCCCGCCGCCTCGGCCAAGCCCTGACGGTCAGACACCTTTTCCTTGCGCGATGCGGCGAGCAGCACATCCACGTAGCTTGGGGAATTGTTGGTGGGCCCAATCACGCAAAAGTCAAGACTCACATCAGCGAGCGGGAAGGGGATGTACTGCGTTGCCTCAGATTCGACCTGGACTTCCATCTCACGGTCGCTCAAGCCCGCAGGCAAGACGATTTTCTTGGTGATAACAGCAGACCCAGGCAGTGCAAGCGCCACGTTCTTGGTCTTGCTGCCGGACTTGCGAACCAAGCGGCGCAAAACTTCGGCAACCTCATCGAATTTCTCGATATTGCCTTCGTTGATCCAGCCGCGTTCCAAGGTGTCCATGGCGCAGTGCTGAAGCACGAGCCCCCCGTCACGGGAACGCCCAAGCTCGACCAGCTTGACCGTGGTGGAACTGACATCGATGCCGAGCAGCGGCGCTGGCTCCCGGCTGAACATAGACCCCAAAGAGATCAATTCCATCCCCTACATGAGGGCCCCAAGAGGAACCCAATTGTCACATCGTGTATCAATCCTAGCAGCAAGACAGCGGTGCCAACAAGGTGGATGTCCCCACGACCTGCAATAGGCGTTGTCAAAATCCCACGCCAGCGACGTTGCTGATAGTCAGCAGTATCCACCATTTTTCACCATTCGTTACAAGGTTTTCCGAGCCCAGTCTCTTGAAAACTCAGCCACCGCACCCGGATTTTTATAATCCCTG
>Ga0073934_10011741_pt1 | contig 10503 bp, 9 predicted proteins | sample LarsenN4metaG_FD_76834 | JGI IMG/M metagenome (GOLD analysis project Ga0073934, IMG submission 76834) | Hot spring sediment bacterial and archeal communities from British Columbia, Canada, to study Microbial Dark Matter (Phase II) - Larsen... ... | reverse complement strand
GGCCAGAACCTCGCCGGCCTTGACCTCCTGCCCGCTGCGCACGATGGGCACCTGGTTGATGGCGGTACCCTGGTTGCTGCGCTGGAACTTCACCAGGCGGTAGGTGTCGCGCCGGCCGCCGGAAACCTTGACGACCACCTCGTTGGCGTCCACGGACTCCACGACGCCGTCGCGCTTGCAGACCACCACCGCGCCGCTGTCCACGGCCGCCCGATACTCCATGCCCGTGCCGACGAGCGGGGCTTCGGTCGACAGCAGCGGGACGGCCTGGCGCTGCATGTTGGAGCCCATCAACGCCCGGTTGGCGTCGTCGTGCTCCAGGAACGGAATCAGCGCCGTGGCCACGGAGACGATCTGCTTGGGCGAGACGTCCATGAAATTGACCTCTTCCGGCCGCACCAGCTTCGTCTCGGAGCCGTGGCGGGCCGTGACGCGAGAACCGGACAGCCGGCCGTCCTCATCCACCGTGGCGTTGGCCTGCGCCACGATGTACTTGTCCTCTTCATCCGCGGTCAGGAAGCGGATCCGCCGGGAGACGACCCCATCCTTGACCTCCCGGTAGGGGGTCTCGATGAACCCCAGGTCATTGACCCGGGCATAGGTGGCCAGGGAGGAGATCAGGCCGATGTTCGGCCCCTCCGGCGTCTCGATCGGGCACATCCGGCCGTAGTGCGACGGGTGCACGTCGCGCACCTCAAACCCGGCCCGCTCCCGGGAGAGGCCTCCCGGGCCCAGGGCGGAGAGGCGCCGCTTGTGGGTCAGCTCGGCCAGCGGGTTGGTCTGGTCCATGAATTGCGAGAGCTGGCTCGAGCCGAAGAACTCCTTGATCGCCGCCACGACCGGCCGGATATTGATCAGGACCTGCGGTGTGATCTGGGTGGTATCCTGAATCGTCATGCGCTCGCGGATGACCCGTTCCATCCGCAGCATGCCGATGCGGAACTGGTTCTGCAGCAACTCCCCCACCGACCGCACGCGGCGGTTGCCCAGATGGTCGATGTCGTCGTCCACGACGTCGGTCTCCCCGCGGCCCAGCCGGCTGAGGTAGCGGATGATCTCGACGATGTCGTCCTTGGTGAGTGTGCGCACGTCCAGGGCGTGGCTCAGGTTCAGCTTCTTGTTGAGCTTGTACCGGCCCACCCGCCCCAGGTCGTAGCGGCGCGGCTCGAAGAAGAGGGTGTGCATCAGTGTCCGGGCGGACTCCACGGTCGGCGGATCCCCCGGGCGCAGGCGGCGGTAGATCTCGATCAGCGCCTCGTCCTGGTTGCGGCTGTTGTCCTTGTCCAGGGTGGCCCGGATCAGCGGGTCGTCCCCGTAGAGCTTGAGGATCTGCTCGTTGGACTCGAAGCCGACCGCGCGCAGCAGCACGGTGGCGGCAATCTTCCGCGTGCGGTCGATCCGGGTGTAGAGGATCCGGTTGTTGTCCGCCTCCAGCTCCAGCCAGGCCCCCCGGTGGGGGATGACCGTGGCCGTGGGCAGCGGCCGCCCGGCAGTATCGGGAGTGTAACCGAAGTAGACGCCGGGGGAGCGCACCAGCTGGCTGACCACCACCCGCTCCGCGCCGTTGATGATAAAGGTCCCTCGCTCGGTCATCAGGGGGAAGTCCCCCATGAAGACTTCCTGCTCCTTGATCTCCCCTGTCTCGCGGATGACCAGGCGGACCTTCACCTTGAGCGCCGCGCTGAAGTTGTAGTCGCGGTCGCGGCACTCCTCCTCGCTGTACTTGAGGCGCTCGAAGCGGTACCCACCGAAGTCCAGGACGGGGTCCCCGTTGAACAGACTGCCGCTGGGAGTCCGCCGCCGTCCCTCCACGGCGAAATGCAGCTCCAGGTTGCCGGTGAAGTCCTGGATGGGCGAGATCTCCTCGAAGACCTCGCGGATGCCCTCGCGCAGGAACCATTCGTAGGAGCGGCGCTGCACCTCCACCAGGTCGGGCAGATCCGTGATCTCCGCGATCTTGGCGAAGGACAGGCGGGGGCGGCGCCCGCGCCGCACGACCCGAGCCTCCAGGCCCAGCTTCTTGGCCGGCGTCGCCGGCCGCATGGCTTTCCGCTTTGCCTGCGTCTTCACGGTGGCAGACCTCACCTCCACAAAATCGTTAGCACCGAAATGCCTGCGCGGAGACGGGCCCGGACGTCAAGGCCCACTGGCAATCCGTCGGAAATAGCGAAAGACACGCCGAAACGCGTGCCTCGCGACCGTCACGATCCGGAATGTGTGGTTGTGATCCCCCATCTGGCCAGGTCTAGCAGTAAAAAATATATTACCACCCAGTCCAGGGGACGTCAAGCTATCCCGCCGGGCGAGTGACCGGGGGCCGGCGGGCCGGCGCTACTTGATTTCGACCTTCGCGCCTTCCGCTTCCAGCTTCGCCTTAATCTGGTCCGCCTCCTGCCGGCTGACCTTCTCCTTGACCGGCTTGGGAGCGGTGTCGACCAACTCCTTGGCTTCCTTCAGGCCCAGGCCGGTCAACTCGCGGACGACCTTGATGACCTGGATCTTCTTCTCCCCGACCGCCGCCAGGATCGCATCGAATTCGGTCTGCTCCTCGGCCGCCGCCGGCGCCCCCGCGGCGGTCCCCGCGGCTGCGGCGGCCACGGCCACCGGCGCGGCCGCGGTGACCCCGAAGCGCTCCTCCAGGGCTTTGACCAGCTCGGCCAGCTCGAGCACCGTCAGGCCTTCGATCGCCCCGACGATCTCCTCCTTGCTGAGTTTCTCCTTCGTCGCCATCGTTCCGTCCCTCCTGAATCCGTCCTCAGGCCGTCTCGCGCTGCTGGCGCACCCGGTCCAGCACATACACCAGGGACCGGGGCACCCCCGCCAGGACCCCGACCAACCCGTATAGCGGGGCCCGCATCCCCCCGGCCACCTGGCTCAGCAGGACGCCGCGCGGCGGCAGGTCGGCCAGCATCCGGACCTCGCCCACCGTCATGGTCCGGCGCTCCATCACCCCGCCCTTCGCCTCCAGCTTGCGCTGTTGCCGGATGAAGTCCTGGATGACCCGGGCCGGTGTGACGGGATCGCTGTACCCGAAGGCGGCCGCCGTGGGGCCCTCCAGAAAGGCATCCAGTCCCTCGATACCGGCCTCGCGGGCGGCGATGAGGAGCAGCCGGTTCTTCACCACCTTGTACTCCACCCCGGCCTCGCGCAGTTTCCCGCGGAGCTGATTGATCTCGCCGACGGTCAGGCCGCGGAAGTCCGTCAGGACCACGGCGCGCGCCCGCCGCAACCGCCCGGCCAGCTCGGCCACCTCAGAGACCTTCTCGGGTCGTGCCACATCCGTCCCCTTTCAAGCGCACGCGGACGGCCCCAGAACGGCACCGTCCGCGACGGTTCGGGCCTCGGCAGGCGGCGGGGATTCCGCCATTACGCGCTGGGGCACCTGCTGTCTGGGGCCAAGTATGGGCCTTGCACAAACGCCGCGAGTGTAGCAGGCCCGGGTGGCGGCGTCAAACGGCCGGCGTCCCCGCTAGGCCACCTTGGCCAGCGCCTGCGCCTCGGCGGGGTCGACCTTGATCCCGGGACCCATCGTGCTGGCGATGGTGATCGTGCGCAGGTACTGCCCCTTCACCGCTGCCGGGCGGGCCCGCACCAGCGCCTCGATCAGCGCGGTCAGGTTCGCCAGCAACTCCGCCTCCCCGAAGGTGGCCTTCCCGAAGGGCGCGTGGATGATGCCGGTCTTGTCCACGCGGAACTCGATCTTGCCGCCCTTGATCTCGCGCACGGCCTTGGCCAGCTCAAACGTGACCGTCCCGGCCTTGGGGTTGGGCATCAGCCCCCGCGGCCCGAGAATCCGGCCCAGGCGCCCAACCGTGCTCATCACGTCCGGCGTGGCCACGGCGACGTCGAATTCGGTCCAGCCGCCCTGGACCTTCTCGACCAGCTCCTCCACCCCGACGTAGTCCGCCCCGGCCGCCTCGGCCTCCTTGGCCTTCTCGCCCTTGGCGAAGACCGCCACCCGCACTGGCCGGCCGGTCCCCGCCGGCAGGACCACCGTGCCGCGGACCTGCTGGTCGGCGTGCTTGGGGTCAACGCCCAGGCGGACGTGGGCCTCCACGGTCTCGGCAAACTTGGCGCCAGCGGTTTGCTTCAGCAGCCGCACAGCCTCCTGGGGGGCATACAGATGGGTCCGGTCGATCAGTTTGCTGGCTTCCCGATAGCGCTTACCGTGCTTGGGCATCCTTTTCCTCCCGTGGTCCGCGCGGACGCTGGTGCGCCCTCCCACACGGATGGTGCCTTACCCGACCACCTCTATGCCCATGGAGCGGGCGGTGCCCTCGATCATGCGCATCGCCGCCTCCACGTCGGTGGCGTTCAGATCCTGCATCTTCTGCTGGGCGATCTCCCGCACCTGGCGGCGGGTGACCTTCCCCACTTTGGTCTTGTTGGGCTCGCCGGAGGCTTTCTCCAGCCCCGCCGCCTGCTTTAGCAGCACGGCCGCCGGCGGGGTCTTGGTCACGAAGGCAAACGTCCGGTCGGCGTAGATGGTGATCTCGACCGGCACGATCGTCCCGGCCTGGCGGGCGGTCCGCTCGTTGTAGGCCTTGACGAACTCCATGATGTTGACGCCGTGCTGGCCGAGCGCCGGTCCCACCGGGGGCGCCGGTGTCGCTTTCCCGGCAGGGATCTGCAGCTTCACAACCGCGACGATCTTCTTCGCCATTCAGCCTCTCTCCGTTGCGCCGGGTGCGGGCAATTCTCCGGACAGTCGCGCGGGAATTGGGCGCGCCGCTAGACCCGCTCCACCTGGCCGAAATCCGGTTCGACCGGTGTCTCCCGGCCGAAAATGGACACGAGCACGCGGACTTTCTCTTTCTCCATCATGACCTCATCCACGATGCCGGTGAAATCCTGGAACGGCCCCGCGGTGATCCGCACCGGCGAACCCTTCGTGTAGGTGATGCGGTACTTCGGGGTCTCATCGCGCAGCTGTTTCAACAGCTGGCGGACCTCCCGGTCCTCCAGCGGCACGGGGCGGGCTCCCGAGCCGACAAACCCGGTGACCCCCGGCGTGTTGCGCACCACGTACCAGGAGCCGTCGTCCATGATCATCTGCACCAGCACGTAGCCGGGAAAGATCTTCCTCTCGACTTCGCGCCGCTTGCCGCCCTTGATCTCCTTCTCCTTTTCCATCGGCACGAGGACCTGAAAGATCTTCTCGCGCATGTTCATGGACTCGATGCGCCGCTCCAGGTTCGTGCGCACCCGGTTCTCGTACCCCGAATAGGTATGGATGACGTACCAGCGGATGCGCGGGTCGGCCGGATGCTCCGGCTCGACCTCTTCCTCGACGGTCGGCTCCTCGACCTGGACGGGCTCATCAATGAACAGGTGCTTCAGCGGATCTTCCGGCATGGGCGACTACTGCCTCGTCAGCGCGCGAATGACAACCGTGAAGATGTAGTCGGCGGCGCCCAGGAAGAGCGCCAGGGCCACCAGCAACACCAGCACGATGGCCGTGGCGCCGGTGAGTTCCTTGCGCGAGGGCCAGTCGACGCGCATCAGTTCGGTACGCACCTCGCGCAGGTACCGGGCGATGGGCTCCACGATCACGGGGGCGCGCAGCGCCGGGCGGGCGGCGGGACGCGGGGGCTGGCGCTGCACCAGCCGCCCCACCTTGGCATCTGTGGTCCGGGCCATCGACTCACTCCCCCGCTCCCGCGGTCCGAAAAAAGGCAAAAAAAAGAAAGGACACTCGCCCCGTCAAGCGCCCTTCATTATAGAGAGCGCCGCGCCGCGTTGTCAAACCATCGCCGGCAGGGGCCCGCGAGGGCGACCTCGAAAGGGGGGTACACTCGCCAGGAGACGCCGATGCGCTGGTGCCCTGTCTGCGCAGATGAGATGATTCCGGAGTTCGGCAGCCCGTGCGAGGATCCCATCGCCTGGTCCTGCCGGGCGTGCGGCTTCCTGCAACTGGAGACCGGCACGCGGCCGATGACGGATGAACAGCTGGCGGCACTCCGGGGTATGCCGGCAGTGCGCCCGGCGCCGCCCGGACCCGCGGCGACCGCCGTCCGGGCGGCCCGCGAACTCCTGGCCGCTTTTGACCTCTCCCCACCCGTCGACGTGGAGCGGGCGGCGGCGTTTCTGGGCTATCCGATCGAATGGGTCCGCCGCGCGCCCTACGAGCGCGGGGGCATTGCCCGCCGGCCGGGCGGCAATGCCCTCGTGGTAAACCGGGAGTATCCCTTCCGGACGGCGGCGGAGTGGCGGTGGGTTGTCGCGGAGGAACTGGGGCACGCCCTCCTGGGACATAGTGCGCTGGCCGCCAGCGAGGAGCCCGCGGACCGGCCCCGCCTGCGCGAGCCGGCGCGGCGCCGCGAGGAGCGGGAGGCCAAGAGGTTTGCCGCCGAACTGCTCATGCCGGCCGCTGATGTGCGCGCCGCGTTCCGGCGAGTGCAGGGACGCCTGCGGCCGGCCGTTCCTCGGGAACGGGATCATCTGGTGCGTGAGATCATCGCCGACCTGGCCCATGAGTTCCAGGTCTCGCACAGCGCGATGCGGACGCGCCTGGACGAACTGGACCTCCTCCACTAGCCGGACCGGCCAGCCCGGACCCCACGCGCCCGAACACGCAGATCCACCGCAGCCGGGCCCGGTGCGGCTGCTCAGGTATTGGGCGGACTAACGCCTCCCCCAAGTGGGCATGAAACTTGCACAGAACGTGCCCAAAACGGGAAGAACAGGCATGAATCCCCGATCACCGGATTCCCGGAAGGATGCCGCCGACCGGCTGCTGCGGCGTCTGGGCGTGGCCATCAAGACTTTCGCCCTTTACCCGCAGCAGCACCCCGCCTGCGTCCACGCCCTGCAGATGCTGAACCTGATCCTGCGTCCGTACCTGGAGTCCTACGGGTCCTTCTCGGTGCATATCAGCAAGCACGCCCTGTCGGCCGACGGCGCGAATTTCAACGACGAGACGCTGGCCTCTCTGGCGCTCCAGCTCTACACGCGCAAGCTGGCGCAGTTCACGATTCTGCCGGCGGTGTCCGATCAGGAACTGGCCTCCTTTCTGGCGGTGGTCGGGACGGACCGGATCACCCTGGAGGGTGCCGGGGGCGTCGAGCATCTCCTCTGGCAGGCGGAAGTGGGCAACGTCCAGGTGGTGGAGATCACGCTCGAAGAGGACCAGGAGGTGGACACCCTCGGGCTTAGCGCCTTCTTCGCCCTGATTGGACGGGGACGGCTCGCCCCCCGCGAACGCGAGGCGGTCCTCGACATTCTGCACGCCCCCGACGAAACGGCGGGCCTGCTCCGGAACGTCTACGCCCTGACCGCAGACGTCTTTGAGGGGATCGAGCCAGGGGACCGGGTGACCCATACCTACGAAGCCGTCCGGACCCTCGACCGGCTCATCCTGGACGAACCGCCGGAGGACCAGCCGCCGCTGTGGACCAACCTGGCCGCCGCCGTCGCCAGCCTCGAGGAACCGCTCCGGGCGGCCGTGGCCCGGAGGATGCTGGCCGGCGCCGGTGAGGACGCCACGACGGCGGTGATCCTCAGGCACCTCTCCGGCGAGCAACTGGCCCAGATGCTCGGCGGAATCCAGCCGCCCGATGACCTGACCCGTCAGGTGGCCGCCGCCGTCCAGGTACTCACGCCCGGGGATCCCACTCTCGAGCTGATCGCCCTGCTGGAGGAGCGGTTGCGCCCGGCCGGCGCCAGCAGCAGCTGGCTGCGGGACGCGATCGGACCGGAACTCAACGGTGCCGCCGCTGGGGAGCCGGAAGTTCCACCGGAATTCATCGTCGACGACAGCCAGATCGCCATCAGTCACGACGAACTCGAGCAACGGCTCAAAGAAGCCAAGGCCGTGGACGAGCCGGACGCGGTCCGCGAAGTCATCCGGACACTGGTGGACCTGCTCCGCCACGAGACCGATGAAGAGGAACTGGTCGAAGTTGCCGACGCCCTGACCTCGCACCTGGACTGGATGCTCGACCACCAGGAGTTCGCCTTGCTGGCCCGGATCCTGGCCGGCGTCAGGGAGGTCGCCGCGACCACGGCGGGGAGCCGTCACACCCTCGCCCTCAGCATCCTGCAGCGGCTGGCCCAGCACCCCTTGCTCGACCGTCTGCTGACCGCCCTGTGGGCGGGCCGCGACACCCCGGTGGAACGGGAAGTCCAGGAGTGCCTGGCCGTGCTGGCCGACGAAGTCACCGTCCCGCTGGTGCGGGTGCTGGGCGGTGAACCACGGTCGGGCATGCGGGCGCTCCTGTGCGACCTGCTGGTGAGTATCGCCCGCGACAAGGTTGAAGAACTGGCCGAATTCGCGGGGGACGAGCGCTGGTACCTGGTGCGGAACATCGCCAACATCCTCGGACGCCTGCAGAACCCGGCGGTGGTACCCCACCTCGGCCGGCTCGTGAACCATCCCGAATACCGCGTGCGCCGCGAGGTCGTGGACGCGCTGGCCCGGGTCGGCACGGCCGAAGCCCAGGATCTTCTGGTGAGGCTGCTGGACGATCTGGATGCCCGCGTCCAGTTGCGGGCGATCCATGCCCTCAATGCCGCGGGGGCCCGGCGCGCCCTGCCCAAGCTGGTGGCTTTCCTCGAGGCGCGGGACCCGCTGCAGCGGCTGTTCGAGGTGAAGCAGGCTGCCCTTGAAGCCGTCGAGCGCGTCGGGGCGCGCGAGGCCCTGCCCATCCTGCAGCGGCTGGCCCGCAGCCCCATCGTCCTGGGTCGGCGCGGCCGTGAACTGCGGGAGGCGGCCCGGCGGGCAGTGGCGGCACTCGAGGGCCGGAGCGGAGATCAGGTGCCCCGACGGGTGGACCGGGCGCCGGCGGTGCACGGGTCGTGAGCGACGCCCCGAGCGCCCGCCCCTCCGGGGTGGTCCTGTGGGGAGCCCCCACGACGCCGGGACGGCGCGCGCGGTCCCGGCGACCAGGGGCGATCCTCAGCGCGATCTCCCGCGCCAAGCGGACCGCCGCCCTCTTCGGCGCCGACCACCCCGTGGTCCGGGAGACGATGGGCGAGGCCCACCAGACCGTAGAACACCTGCTGGCGAGCCGCCACTCCCTGCGCTTTGCCATCTACGAGGACGCCTTCTTCGTGGAGAACACCGTCCTGCTCCACGAGAGCCTGCAGCTCTATCCGCTGCTGGCCGAACTGCGCGAGCGCGAGATCGGCGTGATCGATCTGCACGAGGGAATCGAACTCGGTGAATTGAGCACCCTGGTCGATATCCTCAACCTGGAGCTGCCGGAACTCCGCCGCCTGGGAGCACAGGGGCACCTGGAGCAACGCGGCGTCCGCCACATCACGGTGGGGCCGGTCGGCCCGCCGCGCGAACACCTGAACCTGAAGGTGGATCCTCGCGAGGCCTACCGGGCGGGCCTGCGCGTGGTAGATGAACTGGGCTTTCAGGCCTCCCGGGAGCTGCCGCTGGAACTCCGCCAGGCGCGCCTGGTGCTCAACTCGCTGATCGACATCGTCAGCCAGGACAAGGTGGCCCTGCTGGGCGTGGCCGCGCTCCGCAACTACGATGAGGACACCGCCCACCACTCGGTGAACGTGGCCATCCTCTCGCTGCTCACCGGGGCCCGGTTCGCGCTGCAGCGCATCGCAATGACGACCCTCGGACTGGTGTCCCTCCTGCACGACATCGGGAAGGTGCGCATCCCGCGGGAGATCCTGACCAAGGCGGGCAAGCTCACCACCGAGGAGCAGACGGTGATGCGCCGTCATACCGCCTACGGGGCCCACATCCTCCGCGATCTGCCCGGGCTGGCGCGCCTGGCCATGGTTGTGGCGTTTGAGCACCACGCCAACTTCGACCTGTCGGGGTATCCCCTGGTCACGGCGAAGCGCCAGCCCCACCTGTTCACGCGCATCGTGCAGGTCGCGGACTTCTTCGACGCCGCGACCTCGTCACGGCGCGTCTACCACCGGGCGATGCTGCCCGCGGAGGCCACGAAGTTCATCATCGACCACGCGGGCAAGATGTTCGACCCGGTGGTGGCCCGGGTCTTCGTCCAGGTGCTGGGACTCTATCCGGCCGGGTCGGTGGTGGAACTCGACGGCGGCGACCTGGCCGTCGTGATGGCCCCGGGGGAGCGCGAGCCGACCCGTCCGGTCGTCACGGTGGTGCGCGGACGAGGACGGGGGACTTTCGCCCCCTGCCGGCTGAACCTGGAGGCGGCACGGGAGCGGCGGATCGTCCGGGCGCTGGACCCCGCGGCGGTCAATGTGGACCCCGCGCAAGTGCTGGGACAGGCCCCCGAGGCTGCGGGCAGCGACCGGTAGGAACGGACGGGCGGAGGGAAAAAAGCGCCGGCGGCTGAAAGCCGCACGGCGCGACCAACTGGCAGGGGCGGAGGGACTCGAACCCCCAGCACCGGTTTTGGAGACCGGCCGCTTGCCTATTAACGGACGCCCCTGTGTTCGCCCATCAGTATAAGGAGTGCGCTGGCACGCCGCAACGCGCCGCAGGTTTGCCCCTTTCGTGAGCCCCCGAGCACGCGTGAATGTCGCGGACGGATGAGTCGGGAACCTGCGGCTAGG
>Ga0073934_10011739_pt1 | contig 10505 bp, 13 predicted proteins | sample LarsenN4metaG_FD_76834 | JGI IMG/M metagenome (GOLD analysis project Ga0073934, IMG submission 76834) | Hot spring sediment bacterial and archeal communities from British Columbia, Canada, to study Microbial Dark Matter (Phase II) - Larsen... ... | reverse complement strand
GTGCCCGCCAGCGGGTTGGAGCCGTTGCGCACGTAGAGCCCGTCGAGCTCGCCCGGCAGTTCACCGTGCACCTCGAGCGCGCGCGACTCGACCTCGCGCTCGACGGGCGCGAAGTTGCCGCTCAGCCACCAGCGCGCGTGAGGCCGGCGCAGCGGCACAGTCGTCGTCGCGGCGGCACCGGCCGCCGGCGCCGCGGCGTCGCCGTCGCCCGATCCCCCGCACGCGGCGAACACCAGTCCGGCCGCGGCCGCGTACGCGGCCCGCCGCATCAGGTCCCGCCGCCCGAATCCCGCCCGCTCCATGGCGCGCCAGCCTGCCATAAATCCGGACGCTCGGGAGCGGACACGCTCGGGTCCTCCACGACCTCGACGAGCTCCGGGGGTTGCTGCACCGCCGCGGTCGCGTCGCTCGGCGCGCCGGCCGGACCGTCGCTCGCGGTCTACGTCTGAGCCGCGCGGTCGCGCAACGCGACCAGCGACGCCGCCACCTCACGTGCGAGTCCCGGCCGGCGGAGCCGCACGAGGAGCACACGTCGCCAGAACGTCCGGGGGTTCAGCTCCCATGTCACGGTCACGCGCGAACCTTCGGCCACCTCCTCTACCTGCCAGCGCCAGTTCGCGAACGACGGGTTGCCGTCGTCGCTCTGCGACCGGTACGCGAAGACCTTGCGATCGCGATCGAACTCGACGACGCGTGAGCGGCTCGGCCACGACTGTCCCATGGCATGGACGACCACGACCCACTCCGCACCCTCGGCGAGCTCGGGCGGCGCCTCGACGACGCGGCGAATGCCGCGATTCCACTCCGGCAACGACGCGATGTCGGTGACGACGGCGAAGACGCGATCGGCGGGCGCGGCGATCACCGCGCTTGCTTCAGTCACCGCGGGTGCCCCACGACGCGCGGTCGTTCACATGCGGGAACGGCTCGCTCGGAACGTCGACACCGAGGAACGCGCACAGCGGCTCCCAACCGTCGCTCACCTCGAAGACGAGGAGCCGGTCGCGAGGGACGGCGGCAATGACATCGGCTTCGTGCCGGCGGAACGCGTCGACGAGGTGCTCGCGATCGTGCGGGTCGCCTTCGAGGTCACGATCCACGATCGCGACGCGCACCATCTCGTTCCAGTCGTCGGAATCGACGAGGTCACCGGTCACACCGGCATAGATCGTGTCGCGGTAGCTCTCGTACCAGCGCTGCGGATCGCGCCGCGTCAGCAACACCTTCGCCCCGGGATACGCGGCCACGAGCTCCCGCCAGAATGCCGCGCCGGGCCAGTCGACGGTGGCGCGGTACGGCGCGTACACCTCCTCCCAGTCGACGGGTTCGCCGCGCCCGGCGGCCGTGAACAGCTTGCAGTGCTCCGGGTGGACGAACACCTCGTGCATGTGGTGGCACGGGTAACCGAGTGCCTCCAAGGCGAACTTCAGGGAAAGGGTTCCCGTGCGGCCCCACCCGGCCCCGATCACGTCGAGCGGCATGGCGATAGCTTCTCATGATGAGCCGGCAGCGAAGGCTGATCACGCTCGAAGGCAGCTTCAACTTCCGCGACCTGGGCGGCTACCCCACCCACGACGGCGGGAGCGTCGCGTGGCGACGGCTGTTCCGCGCCGACGGCCCGCATGCCCTGACGGCTGCCGACGCCTCGGTGCTCGCCGAGCTCGGCATCACGACCGTGATCGACCTCCGCACCGGGGGCGAGGTCGAGCGGGGCCGCTGGACCGACCATCTCGGCGCGGTGACCGAGCATCACCTCCCCCTCACCGACGTGCTTCCGACCGACGAGCAGCTCCCGTCGTGGTCGGAGGTCGACTACGTCGCCCGTCACTACGGCGAGCTGCTCGAGACCGGCGCCCACGCCGTCGCCGCCGCGCTGCGAGTGATCGCCGAATCGGCGGGACAGCCCGCGATGTTCCATTGCAGCGCGGGCAAGGATCGCACCGGCGTGCTCGCCGCGGTCGTGCTCGGGTTGCTCGGCGTCGCCGACGACGACATCGTCGCCGACTACACCCTGAGCGCCGAAGCGATGCGCCGCATGGTCGCGTTCCTGCGCGCCCGCGCCGAGGACCCCGAGCGGCTCGAGCGTCACTTGCCGGCGGTCACGAGCGCGAGCCCCGACACGATGCGGCGCCTGCTCGGACATCTGCGCGAGACGTACGGGACGTTCGAGGACTACGCGCGCGCGATCGGCGCGGGCGACACGATCGGACGCCTGCGCGCCGCGCTCGTCACGCGACCAGACTGACGAGCTGCTCTCTGGTCGGTCCGCCCGTGGGGGCGACCGGCTGGCCGGCGAACCCGATCACCTTTTCGAACAACGCCGCGTCGGCGAACAGTTCGTCGGGAGTCTCGAGCATCCCCGCGATCGACTGGAGCGCGCGCAGGATGTCGGGATCATGCGCAGCGCCCGCGATCAACGCCTGCGTGATCGGGAAGCTCGGGTCGTCGGGCACGTACTCGCGTCCGTCGAGCAGCGCGTCGATCTCGGCCAGGCGGTTGCGGTCGAACGCAAGCGTCGCGCGGTACCACGGCTCCGCAACGGCATTCGTGGCGTCGGCAAATGCGAGGATCAGCTTGGCGGGGTCGTCGAGGCCGGTCGCGGCCACCGTGTCGCGCAGCGCGAGGGCGTGCAGGAGGCCGATACTGATGCCGCGCCCAACCGACGGGTTCGTGCACGCCCACGCGTCGGCGAGCGCGACGATGCCGGTCGCGACGGGTTCGCCGTCGACGACGAACGTCCGGTGACGGTCCGGGATGCGGGCCATGACGTCGACGCCGTCGGTCAGCGCTTCGCCTTCGGTCCACGCCGCTGCCGCGGGGATCGCGCGGACCACAGCGGTCCAGCGGTCGACATCCTTGAGCGCGCGCAGCGCCTTGTCGTTGGCCGACGCGACGACGGCCACGCCCCACGTGCCGTTGTCGGCGGGGAGTACCAGCGTCGAGATCGTCCCGTAGGCGGTCAGCAGCCCGCCCGTCAGCGGCGGCAACCCGCCGTCGCGCGACCGGAAGTGCCGGCCGAAGTACACGAAGCCGCAATCCTCCTCTTCCTCCGGCACCGGTGGTGCGCCGATCTCGGTGAGCCAGCGCGGCAACGGTGACCGGCGACCCATCGCGTCGATCACCAGGTCGGCGGCGATCTCTTCCCCCGTGTCGGTGCGCACGCCGGTGACGTGCGGGCGCCGGCCGTTCGGCGACGCGCCGGTCAGCAATCCCGCGACCGCGACGCCGCGCCGCACGGTGAGACGCGGCGTCCGCTCCGCGACGGCGGTGACGGCGGCTTCGATCACCGGACGGCGCCCGGTGATCGCGGTGAACCGGTCGTCGCCGGGGCGCACACCGCCGGAGATGGTGGTGGGCAGCGACGACATCGCGTTGAAGCGCAACGCACCGAAGCGTTCGAGCTCCGTGGTCACCTCGGGCACGTGCGCGTCGACGAGCGCGCGAAAGCGCGGCTGGAGGAAGTGCAGCAGCCGGAACTGCGTGACACCGCGGCGCTCCCAGGCGTCCCACGCGGCGTGCGGATCGGCCGGCGGGGGCATGGGGTCGCGTTCGAGGACGGTGACGTCGTGTCCGTCGCGTGCGAGGAGCACCGCGCCGAGCAGCCCGCACATCCCGCTTCCGACCTGCACCACCTTGGCCATGGCGGGATAGCCTCGCCGCACGGTCGGCACAAGGCAAGGGGGGCGCGATGGAACCGGCGCAGATCGTGGCGACGTACGGCGATGCGTGGAACGAGCCCGACGCAGCACAGCGAGCCGCCCTGCTCGAGGACGCGTGGTCGGACCACGGCGTGTACGAGGATCCGATGGGCCGCGCCGACGGGCGGGACGCGCTCGTCGCGCACATCGGTGGGTTCCAACAGCAGATGCCAGGCCACCGGATCGACATGGCGTCAGGCGTCGACAGCTACGGCAACCTGTTCCGGTTCGCGTGGGTGATGCGTGACGCGACGGGCAACGTCGCCCTCGAAGGGATGGACTTCGGTGAGTTCGCCGACGACGGGCGGATCGCGCGCATCACAGGCTTCTTCGGTCCCTTCCCACCGATGCCGGAGTGACCGAGCGGGCTAGACGAACCGCGACCGCAGCTCCGCTTTGCGGACCTTCTCCGTTCCCGTGCGCGGCAACTCCTCGACGACCACGACGCGCTGCGGCACCTTGTAGTCGCTGAGCCGCGCCGCCGCGAAGGCCCGCAACTCGTCCTCGTCGCATGTGCACCCGGCCGCGAGGCGGATTGCCGCGACGGGCACCTCACCCTTGCGCTCGTCGGGGAGGCCGAGCACCACGGCCTCCGCGACGGCAGGGTGCTCTTCGAGCACGCGTTCGACCTCGACCGGGAACACCGAATAGCCGCCGTGTTTCACGACATCCTTCTCGCGGCCGGTCAGCTCGAAGAATCCGAACCCGCGGTCGCGTGCGAGGTCGCCGGTGCGCAGCCAACCGTCGTCGGTGAACACCTCAGCCGTCGCGTCGTCGCGACCGTGGTAGCCGCGCATGACGCTCGGCCCGGCGATCTGCAGCTCGCCGACCTCCCCGCGCCGGACAGGCCGGTCATCGGCGCCGACGACGCGGAACCGGTGTCCCTCGATGGGCCGGAGCAGGCCGGACATCGGCAGCGGCACGGGTGGGAAGACGCGCACCGCGACCCCGCCACCGAGCTCGACCATGCCGTATCCGTCGACGAACGTCGCCGGACCGAGAGGACGATCGATGCCCGGCAGCGTCAGGGCGGATCCCATGCGCCGGAAGCGCTCGACGATGTCGAGCGGAAGCGTGTCCGCGCCCGAGGACCACAGCCGCACCGACGACAGGTCGCGTTGCTCCGCGCCCGCTTCGAGCATCATCCGGTACATCGCGGGCACTCCGACGAACATCATAGCCTTGCGCCGTTCGATCGCGTCGAGGGCGTCGGTGGGACGGAAGTGCGTCAGCAGGAAGAGCGGGACTCCCGTCGTCGCCAGCATCAGCAGCGTCGTGAAGCCGGCGATGTGAGCGACCGGCATACCGCACACGCAGCCTCGGCCGAGCAGCGGCTCGGGGACCAGCGCACCGACCTTCGCCCGCCCGATGAGGGCGTGGTGCGTGAGCTCGGCGCCCTTGGGCCGGCCCGTCGTTCCCGACGTGTAGAAGAGCACGGCGACGTCGTGGGGATCGACGGGCACCGCGCTCCCGGGTCCGCTGCCGGTGAGCGCGTCGAAGTCGTCGATGCGAGTGCGGGCACCGGCGTCGGCGACGACGTAGTCGATCTCGTCGGGCGCCATCCGGGGGTTGACGGGAACGGCGATGGCGCCCGCGCGGGCCACCGCGAGGCACGCGAGGAACATGCGGTAGCCGTTGGGCGTCGCGACCACTACCCGGTCGCCGGGTTCGACCTCGCGGCGCAGGGTTTCGCTCGCCCGAGCGACCTGCTCGGCCGCCTCGTCGTAGGTGCACGCCCACCCGTCGGGTTCCTCGGCGAGCGGGCGCGATCCGCGCACCGCGGCGAACGACTCCAGCAACGTACCGAGCGTCAAACCGCGTGATCGAGCGAGTGCGAGGCGCGAGGAGACCGCCATCACCGGCGATCGTAGGGTCACGCGAGGTGCGGGACCACCTCGCGTGCGAGTGCTTCCGCCTGCTCGGCCTCGTTGCCGACAGGCCAGAAATTGAGCGTGTCGAATCCCAGATCCGCGATCTCGCGAAGTCGCTCCACCACCTCTGCGGGGTTGCCCGAGACGACGCGCTCGGAACGTACGCCGCTACCCACGTGCACGCCGAGGTTGTACGCGAAGGTGAGCGCGGCGGGGTCACGTCCGGCCGCTTCCGCCGCGCTCCGGACGCGGTCGCGCATCTCGGGGACGACGGCGGGCGGCGCGTACGGGAGCGACGGCAGCCATCCGTCGGCGTAGCGCCCGGCGAGCGTCAGCGACCGGCGGCCGTACACACCGAGCCAGATCGGGATCGGCGCGTCGGGCTTCGGCTCGAGGCGCGCGCCGTGCGTGGCGTAGTGCTCGCCTTCGAACGAGTACTCGGCGCCGGACCACAGCCCGCGCACGATCGTCAGCGCCTCCTCGAGCGCGTCGACCTTCTCGCCGGCGGTGCGCACCGGGAGACCGAACGCGCGGAACTCGTCGTCGCTGCCGCCCGCGCCGAGGCCGAGGACGTAGCGGCCGCCCGAGAGGCGCGCGAGCGACTCGCCCATCTTCGCGATGACCGCGGGCGCCCGGTACGGCAACCCCAGCACGTTGCTGACGATCTGGATGCGCGCGGTGCGCGCCGCGATCCACGCGAGCAGCGTCCACGTCTCGAAGGTGGGATGGGAACCGTGCAGGTGGTCGGATGCCGAGACGAAGTCGAACCCGAGCGCCTCGGCCCGCTGCGCAGCGGCGACCGGATCGGCACCCGGCCCGGCCGACGTCGAGATGTTGATGCCGAAGCGCACGAGCGGGCCAACGCCCGGCCCGCGTGGTCGATTCCCTACGCTGGCGCCCGATGTTCCGGCGCCGGCGCAACGATGCGAAGCCCGATCCCGCAGTGGTCGCACTCGCGCCGCGCTGGCGCGCGCCGGTGGAGCGCGCGCAGCAGGCGCGTGCTCGCTTCGACGCCGTCGCGGCGCGCGCGAAGCCCGGACCGGTTGCCGACCAACTCGGCGCGCTCGCCGCCCGGCTCGACATCGCCGTGCACTCCGCGCTCGACATCGCGCAGCGCGCGCACGAGACGGAGGCAACGCTTCGCACCTTGTCGCTCGACGAGGTCAGTGACCGCTTGAAGGGAGCGCGGCGCCGGCTCGCGCAGCTCCCCGACGCTGCGCCCGAGCGCGCGCGTGCCGAGCAGGACGTCGCGATGCTGGCGGAGCAGTTCGCGTCCCTCAACCGATTGCACAACGGGCTCGACGAAGCAGCGCAACGCCTCGACGAGCTCGAGCTGCGCATGGAGACCGCGGTCACGCGCGCGACGGAGCTCGCACTGTCGCCGGGCTCGCCGATCACCGACACCGGCATCGACGACGTGGTCGACCAGCTCGCCGCACTCCAAGGCGCGCTCGACGACTTGCGCGATTGACGCGGACGTCGCGTACGCCAGCGACGCGCCGTCAGTCGAAGTCGAAGAGGTCCTCGAGGAAGCTGCCGCGGCGGCGCTTCTTGCCCCGAGAACGGTCGTCGTCGTCGTAGCGCTCACGCCGGTCGTCGCGCTCGAACCGGCCGCGGTCGGGGGCCGGGGAGCCGACCGGGGTGGCCCGCTCGATGATCTTGTCGAGCTCGCCGCGGTCGAGCCAGACGCCGCGACACTGCGGGCAGAAGTCGATCTCGATGCCTTCCCGGCTCGAGATGACGAGCGTCACGTCGCACACGGGGCACTGCATGTACCCACCCTACCGACGTGTGCCGGAGACGTCGGAACGCGCGAGGCTGTCGCGCGATGGACGTCTACGAAGCGCTCTACACGACCCGCGCCATGCGGCGCGTCCGACCCGATCCGATCCCGCTCGACGTGCAGCAGCGCATCGTCGACGCGGCCATCCGCGCGCCCAGCGGCGGCAACACGCAGAACTGGCGGTTCATGCTGGTCGACGACGACGGGCTCAAGGCGCAGCTCGGCCCCGTATATCGCGACTGCCTCGGCCGCTTGTGGGACACGATCTACAAGGATCGTCTCGAGGCGGCGCGTGCGAACCCGCACGACCCCGAGCACGACCAGTTGCTGTGCGTGCAACGGTCGGCGCAGCACCTCGCCGACCACTTCGAGGGTTACCCGCTGCTGCTCTTCAGCTTCGTGCAGTTCGATCCGTCCGGCGGATCCATCTACCCGGCGACCTGGTCGGCGATGCTCGCCGCGCGCGCCGAAGGGGTCGGGTCGGCGCTGACCAGCGTGTTCATCTTCGAGGTGGACCAGGTGCTGAAGATCCTCGGCGTGCCCAAGGAAGACGGTTGGCTGTTCTCGTCGTGCGTCACATTCGGGTATCCGACCGGCCGCTGGGGCATCGCGCCGCGCCGGCCGGTGCACGAGGTGGCGTTCCGCAACGGCTGGGGCAACCCGGTCGGGTTCGACATCCCCGAGCCCCTCTTCAAGGCGTCGCCTGACCCCAACAGTTAGGGAAAGGCGACGCCTCGGCGTTTGACCTCACCGAGGACTTCGGCGAACGACGTCACGGTCTCGCGCAGGCCTTCGAACATCGTGCGGCCGTCCCCTCGTACGGGCGCGAGCTTCAAGCTGACTGCATCGAAACCGAGCGCGCGGACGCGTTCGAAGTGGCGGACGGTGTCGCGCGGCGCGCCCGAGATCGAGAAGTGGTCGACCAGGTCGTCGGTGACGAGCTCGTCGAGCTCCGGCGGGTGGAACGCATCGGGGTCGAAGTACCACCCTTCCTTGGTCGCGAGCGCCGCCTCGATCGCGGCGAACCGCTCGGGCTCCACGTCGAGGTCGGGTGGCCGCAGGGTCACGAGGAACTCCGCCGCGTCACGCCGCATCGTCCGGCGCGCGGCCTCGGCGTCGTCCGACGTGCACAGGGTCAATCGGGGCGCGACTTCGACCTCGCCGGGATCGCGCCCAGCTCGCCGTGCCCCGTCGGTGACCCATTCGCGGTACGTCCGGGCGAACCCGTCCGAGAGATAGCGCGCACCGACGAGCGCGCGGTCCGCGAGCTCGCCCGCGAGCCGCGCGACTCCTGGGCTGCGCGTCCCGACCGCGATCGGCACGCGCCGTTCGGGCGGCCGGCGCAGGCGGGCGCCGTCGAGCACGGTCTCGCCGGCAAGGAGCGCGCGCACGACGGTGATCGCCTCCCGGAGCGCCGCGAGCGGTCGTGGGTATCCGAGCCCGAGCGCTTCGAGGCCCGCGCCGACACCCAGCCCGAGGAACGCGCGCCCGCCCGAAAGCTCGTCCACGTCCGCGATCGCGGCCGCGAGCGCTGCGGGGTGGCGCGTGTACGGGTTGCTCACCATCGGCCCGATCTCGATGCGGTCGGTCACGCGCGCGCACGCCGACTGCACCACGAACGTGTCGGGCCAGAGCACGACATCCGACACGCCGAGCCGGTCGAAGCCCGCATCCTCGATCAGCCGCGCCAGCGCTTCGTGCTCGGCCGGCGACATGCCGGGACTGAACTCGGCTTCGAGGACGAGCGTCACGCGAGATGCTGCTCGAACCAGCCGAGCACGAGGGCGTAGGCCTCGGTCGCGGCCGCTTCGTCGTAACGGGGTCCGGTGTCGTTGAAGAACGCGTGGTCGACCCCGTCGAACGTGCGGAGCTCGTAGGTGAGCCCGGCCGCGTCGAGCGCCGCTGCGGCGAGCGGCCGGGTCGCGTTCACACGGTCGTCGAGCCCGGCGTAGATCCCGAGGACCGCCGCTCGTGCGCCACTGAAATCGGGCTCCGCCGGCGCCGGCCCGTAGAACGGGACCGCGGCGGCGAGGCGGTCCTCGCCGGCGGCGAGCAGCGTCCACACCATCGCGCCGCCGAAGCAGAAACCCACCGCGCCCACGGGCGCGCCGGGCGCCCTCCGCTGGAGCTCGTCGATCCCGGCTCGGAGGTCGGCCACGAGCGCACCCGCGTCGCGCGCCGCGAGCGCCGCGACGGCAGCGCCCTCGTCGCCCAGTGCCGCAGTGCCGCCCTCGGGAGAGAGCAGGTCGACGCAGAGCGCGGCGTAGCCCTCGCCCGCGAACCGGCCCACGAGGTCGACGAAGTGCGGCGTCAGGCCCCGGTTCTCGTGGACCAGGAGCACCGCACGCTCCGGGTCGGCCGGCCCCGCGTACGCGCCGATGAGCCCTGCCCCGAACTCGATCGTCTCCGCGGCGGGCGCAGATGCGACAGTCGTGGTGGGTGCGAGGATGGCGGGCGACGTCGTCGCGCCCGCGTCACCGTCGTCGTCGCCGCCGCACCCCGCGAGCACCGTCGTCGCGGCAGCGGTGCTCATCCCCATCAGGGCGAGCCGGCGCAGCGCCTCCCGCCGCGAGAGCACACCGTCGGCGCAGTCCTGCGCGACCTCGCCGGCCAGGTAGTCGCGGAACGCCATGACGCCACCCTTAGCCCGCGCCCGAAGCGAAGGGCAAGCACCTCCCAAGCGGGTGGAGGTTGGATGCCACCATGAAGCGCCGCACCTCCCCCCGCCCCCGCCACCTGCGGTCGGTCCCCGAGACGCTCCCGGCGTACCTGCGCCCGTTGGCCCCCACCACCGCCACCGTGCACGTCCTCGCCCCACGTGCGTCCGAGGTCGCCCACCGCCCGAGTGCCGCCTGAAGGGCGATCGCGAGCCATGTCCCCCGCCCTCGCGATCGCCCTTCTGTGCGCGCTCCTGGTTGCCGTCAGCCGCCTGTCGACAGCGTGGCTGGACCAGCAGCATCCGGCGACGATCCCGGCCGAGCGACGCGACCGGACCGCGAGCCGTCGCTGACCCCGCTCCGTAGGATCGCCTCAGTGTCACACTCGCCGGTGTCCGGGGGCTTGGCTCGTAGGCTCGGTGCCCTTCGTGGGCAGCATCGTTTGTGCCGGCCCCCGGACGCGGGGAACCGGCCGGCGTGGCTTGATAGGAGCGTG
>Ga0073934_10011737_pt1 | contig 10506 bp, 10 predicted proteins | sample LarsenN4metaG_FD_76834 | JGI IMG/M metagenome (GOLD analysis project Ga0073934, IMG submission 76834) | Hot spring sediment bacterial and archeal communities from British Columbia, Canada, to study Microbial Dark Matter (Phase II) - Larsen... ... | reverse complement strand
CGATGGCCAGGATGCCCGAGCCGCAGCCGTAGTCGAGCACGCGGGTCCAGCGCGATGCCCGGGTCGGCGCATGCCGGGCGGTCCAGCGCAGGCACATGCGCGTGGTCGGGTGCGTGCCGGTGCCGAAGGCCAGCCCCGGGTCGAGGCGGATCACCCTTTGCGCGCCGGCTGGCACCTCGTGCCAGCTCGGCACGATCCAGAAGCCGGGCGAGATCTCCACCGGCGCGAACTGCGACTGCGTCAGCCGCACCCAGTCCTGCTCCTGCACGGGGCGCATGGCCACCAGGGCCACGTCGCGCGCCCAGTCCTGGGCCAGCAGCAGCGTGGCGGCCTCGGTGGCGGCCTGGTCGTCGCCGAACAGCGCGACGATGCGCGAGCGCTGCCAGCCGCCCGCCGGCGCGGGCATGCCCGGCTCTCCGAACAGGGCCTGCTCGGCGTCGGTGTCGGCATCGGCGTCCTCGACCGATGCGGACAGGGCGCCGAGCTCGTCGATCAGCGCGTCGGTGACCGACTCGACGGCGTCTTCCGGTGCCAGCAGCAGCAGCTCGACCATGGCCGGGCGCGTCAGCGCTTGTGCTCGGCCATCCACCCTTCGAGGTAGTGGATGCTGGTGCCGCCCTCGATGAACTTGGCGTCGACCATCAGTTCGCGGTGCAGCGGGATGTTGGTCTGGATGCCCTCGATCACGGTTTCCGACAGCGCGATGCGCATGCGCGCCAGCGCCTGGTCCCGGGTGTCGCCGTGCACGATGATCTTGCCGATCATCGAGTCGTAGTTGGGCGGCACGAAGTAGTTCGTGTAGGCGTGAGAGTCCACCCGCACGCCGGGGCCTCCCGGCGCATGCCAGGTGGTGATGCGCCCGGGCGAGGGCGTGAACTTGTATGGATCCTCGGCGTTGATGCGGCACTCGATCGCATGGCCGCGCATCTGGATGTTGCGTTGCGAGAAGGGAAGCTTCTCGCCGGCGGCGACGCGGATCTGCATCTGCACGATGTCGATGCCGGTCACGAGCTCGGTCACCGGGTGCTCCACCTGCACGCGGGTGTTCATCTCGATGAAGTAGAACTCGCCGTCCTGGTAGAGGAATTCGAAGGTGCCGGCGCCGCGGTAGCCGATCTTCTTGCAGGCGGCGGCGCAGCGGTCGCCGATGCGCTCGATCACGCGGCGCGGGATGCCCGGCGCCGGCGCCTCCTCGATGATCTTCTGGTGGCGGCGCTGCATCGAGCAGTCGCGCTCGCCGAGCCACACGGCGTTCTTGTGCTGGTCAGCCAGCACCTGGATCTCGACGTGGCGCGGCCGCTCGAGGAACTTCTCCATGTAGACGGCCGGGTTGCCGAAGGCCGCGCCGGCCTCGCCACGCGTGGTCTGCACGGCGTGGATCAGCGCCGCCTCGGTGTGCACCACGCGCATGCCGCGCCCGCCGCCTCCGCCCGCTGCCTTGATGATCACCGGGTAGCCGATGCTGCGGGCGATGCGGATGATCTCCTTCGGATCGTCGGGCAGGGCACCCTCCGAACCCGGTACGCAGGGCACGCCCGACTTGATCATCGCCTGCTTGGCCGAGACCTTGTCGCCCATCAGGCGGATGGACTCCGGCGTCGGGCCGATGAAGGTGAAGCCGCTGCGTTCCACTCGCTCGGCGAAGTCGGCGTTCTCCGACAGGAAGCCGTAGCCCGGGTGGATGGCCTCGGCGTCGGTCACCTCGGCGGTCGAGATGATCGCCGGCATGTTGAGGTAGCTCTGCGCAGACGGTGCGGGGCCGATGCACACTGCCTCGTCGGCGAGCTTCACGTACTTGGCATCGCGGTCCGCCTCGGAATAGACGACCACCGACTTGATGCCCATCTCGCGGCAGGCGCGCTGGATCCGCAGGGCGATCTCGCCCCGGTTCGCGATCAGGATCTTCTTGAACATCGAGTGCGGCTCACTCGATGACGAACAGCGGCTGGCCGAACTCGACCGCCTGGCCGTTCTCGCACAGGATCTTGGTGATCTTGCCCGCCTTGTCGGACTCGATCTCGTTCATGATCTTCATCGCCTCGATGATGCAGACCGGCTCGCCCGCCTTGACCTCGCTGCCCAGTTCGACGAACGGCTTGCCGCCCGGGCTGGACGAACGGTAGAACGTGCCGACCATCGGTGACTTGACGACATGGCCCGTCTCCGCGGGCGCGGTTGCGACCGGCGCGGCGGCCGCTGGTGCCGGGGCGGCGGCCACGGGAGCGGCCATCACCGGTGCAGCCACGGGGGCGAGGCTGGCTGCCGGCACCATCGCCGTGCCGGCCGGATCGGCTTTCACGATGCGGACCTTGCCGTCGGCCTCGGTGATTTCCAGCTCCGAGATGTTCGATTCCGACACCAGGTCGATCAGTGTCTTGAGCTTGCGAAGGTCCATGCTCTCTCCAACGTTGATTCGAGGTCTGCGGCCTCTCGTTTGATCCGGATGCCTGCAACGGGCGCCCATCGGCGCTCAATCCATTGCATCTTCGTCGACAAGCCGGCTGTCGTGCGGTATTGCTGCGCGGCTCCTGCTCGCTCGCCGGGCTCTGGGTTGACATCCCAATTGATGCGCGAAGGCCGCGACTTTACGCGCTTTGGCGCAACTTGCGAGCAATTGACAGGCGCCGGCTTTAGTGCTTGAGAAACGCCGGCGAAATCACGACACGGCACCCTTCCAAGCGGCGATGTCGGGTTCTTGGAGGGCGCCAAGATGCCGGCGGCGCACCTCGCCGGCGCTGTCCAGCACCACGGTGAAGGGCAGTCCCCCCTGCGCGTTGCCGAGCGATCGCCCGAACTCCACGCCCTCCAGCCCGGCCAGCCCGACTGGCATGGCCAGCGGCCGCTTGAGCAGGAACTCGCGCACCGGCGTCGGGCCGTCGATGGCCAGTGCCACCACCGTCCAGCCCGCCGGATTCTGCTCGCGGTGGAAGCGGTCGAGAAGTGGCAGTTCGGTCACGCAGGGCGGGCACCAGGTGGCCCAGAAGTTGAGCACCAGAGGCTTGCCGCGAAAGTCTGCGAGCGCCAGCTCACCGCCTTCGGGTCGCGTGAAGCGGCTGTCCCAGAAGCCGGGGGGCAGCGGTGCCTCCTGTGGCCGCAGCCGCCACCACGCCACGCCGACCCCGGCAGCGGCCGCGAGCGCGCCGACGCCGGCACCCAGCAGGAGCGGACGGCGCTTCATGCGGCGGCCATCAGGCGGTGCAGCGCCGCCAGGTCGCCGCAGCTGCTGAGCCCGCGGGCATCGAGCTTGAGCGCACCGCGCAGGTCGTCGTGGTCCAGCACCGTCAGGTGCACTGTCACGGTTTCGCCCAGCTCGCGGCTCGGGCTGCCCACGGTCAGCACGTCCACGCTCTCGCCGCGCGGGCCGGGACGACTGCCCACCTCGTACGGCACGCCCAGGTCGATCAGGAAGATCTCCGCCTGCTTGGAGTCATCGCAGTACAGCTGCAGGTGCACGGCCGACAACCGGGTGGCCGTGCCGCGCCACACCGCGCCGGCCAGGTGAGGCCGCAGCGGCGCGAGCCGCTCCATCCACTGCGCGGCCACGGCGCGCAGGGCGCGCAGTTCGGCGGGCTGGGTGTCGGCGCAGAAGATCTGCAGATAGGCGCGCACCTCGTCTTCCACGGCCTCGTTGGCCGGCATCTCCGCCGGGCGCACGCTGTGGCGGCCGAGCACCTTGGCCGCCTTGCGCTTGGCCGGGCCGTACTCCATGCCTTCCTCCACGACCAGCCGCGCGGCGGCGGCTGCGATCTCTTCGGTCAGGGTCGGGGCCATCACTTCATTCTAGGCAGACCCCCATGCCCGGGCTCAGGGCGGGTCGATTGCGCCCATCCGCGCGGCGATGGTGGCCGCGCGGCCGGCCACATAGGCGGAGTTGGGCCGCTTCTCGAAGCGCTTGGGCGCCGGCAGCATCACCGCCAGCCGGGCGGCCTGCATGACGCCGAGCGACTGTGCGCCAGTGCGGAAATAGTGCCGCGCCGCGGCCTCCGCGCCGAACAGGCCCTCGCCCCATTCGACGCTGTTCAGGTAGATCTCCAGGATGCGCTGCTTGGGCAGCAGCGCCTCCAGCATCATCGTGATCACGAACTCCTGCCCCTTGCGCGCGAGGCTGCGCTCGCTGCCGAGGAAGAGGTTCTTGGCCAGCTGCTGGGTGATGGTGGAGCCCCCCACCACCTTCGCCGGCCGCGGCGCGGGCGGTGCCTTGCCGGGCGGCAGCTTGGCGGCGCGCCGCTCGTTCTGGGCCGCCAGACGCGCCGCCAGTTCCTCGGCGCGCTGGTTGCGTTCCCAGGCTTTCTCGATGGCGTCCCAGTCGACGCCGCTGTGCTCGGCGAACTCGGCATCCTCGGAGGCGATCACCGCGCGCTTGAGGTGCGGCGAGATGCGCTCGTAGCCCACCCACTCCTGCGCCCACAGGATCTGCCGCTTCTCCACCAGCAGCCGCCAGGCCTCGGACCGCTGGAAGCTGGTCGACTGCGGGTCGACCACGATCATGAGTGCCACGCGGGCGAGGAAGTAGAGCTGCAGCGCGATGAACGACAGCACCGTCAGCGTGACGAGGCGCGCCGCGGCGCGCAGCACCGCGCGCATCAGGGCGCCTTGGCGGCCAGCCGTGCGCGCAGGGCCGCGAGAACCGGCGCCGTCTCGGGCCGCACGCCGCGCCAGACGAAGAAGGCCTCGGCCGCCTGCTCGACCAGCATGCCCAGGCCGTCGCGGCCGCGCGCGCCGTGGGCTTCGGCCCAGGCGATGAAGCCCTGCGCGGCCGGCCCGTACATCATGTCCAGCGCGAGTGCGCCCGGAGCCAGCACGTGCGCATCGACCGGGATCTGCGCGCCCTGCAGGCTGGCGGCGGTGGCGTTGACCACCACATCGAAGCCCGTGCCGGCTTCGGCGGGTGTGCAGGCCGAAAGCGCCACGTCGGATGCCAGGTCGAGGTGACGGGCCACCAGCGCCTCGGCCTTGTCCAGCGTGCGGTTGGCCACCACCAGCGCGGCCGGTCGCGCCGCCAGCAATGGCCCGAGCGCCCCCGCGGCGGCGCCGCCGGCGCCGATCAGCAGCACGCGCCGCCCGGCCAGGCTCACGCCGCCGTTGCGCTCGATGTCCCGCACCAGGCCGATGCCGTCGGTGTTGTCGGCCAGCCAGCCGCCGGCTGCGTCGGCATCGAAGCGGAGCGTGTTGGCGGCCTGGGCACGCTCGGCCCGCGGCGTGCGCCGCGGTGCCAGCGCGAAGGCCTCGAACTTGAACGGCACAGTGACGTTGCAGCCGCGCACGGTGCCCGCCGAGCGGTCGGCCGCGAAGGCGCGCACCGTGGCGACGAAGCCGTCCAGCGGGCACAGCAGGCGCCCGTAGTCGATCGATTGCGCGGTCTGCCGCGCGAACTCGGCATGGATGAAGGGCGACTGGCTGTGCTCGACGGGATGGCCGGCCACCGCGTAGCGGTCGGGAAGGGCGTCGGTCATTGGGCGCTGAGGGTGGTCGACAGGCCTTCTTCGCGGGTGAACTTGAACCGCGAGGTGATCACGAGCTGGTCGGCCTTGCGGCGCATCGCCGCGGTGAACGGTCCGAACGGGGCCGCCGCCTTGACGATGGCCACGGCGCGCCGGTCAAGGATGGGCGAGCTCGACGGCCGCACCACCTCGGTGTCGATCACGCGGCCCTCGGCGTCGACCGTCACGTTCATGACCAGCTCGCCGTAGAGCTTGCGGCCCTGGTACTCGGGGAAGTTGCGCGTGCCGCGCTCCTCGATCTTGCGGCGAAGCTGGTCGTAGTAGAGCGCGTAGACCTCCTCGCGCGTGGCCGGACTGATGTAGCGCTTCTTCGGCCGCGCGTTCTCCTCGTTGATGCGCTTCTCGATCTCGGCCAGCAGCTCGACCAGGCGGCGGCGCTTTTCCTCCAGGGCACGCTCCTGCGGCGAGCCCTGATCGCGCTGCGGGTCGGGCGGCGGCAGCAGCGCGAGCTCGCGGCGCATCTGGGCCAGCAACTGCTGCTGGGTTTCCTGCAGCTGCTCGATCTGCCGCCGCGCGTCCTCGGTCGCGTCGCCGAGTTCGATGGTGGCTGCGGGCGGCAAGGGCGAGGTGGCACGGCCGCGCTCGGCCTCGCCGCCGCCCTGCAGGTTGGCCTGGGCGATCGCGGCGGCGACCGACGGGGCCTCGCCCGAGCGCGAATTGACGAGGATGACCTCCAGCGGCGTATCCTGGAAGACCCGGTTGAAGCCCTCCGGGTCGACGAAGCGCACGCCCAGCAGCGCCGCATGCACCGCGACCGAGAACGCCAGCGCGATCTGCAGGGTCGAGAGCTTGCGCATGCGCTGCCGTGCCATGTCAGCCTGCCGTCGTGGCGCCGGCCGTCTCGGCCGGGGTCTCGCCGTCGCCGGCGACGTCGATGGCCAGCGTCAGCGGGCCGGCGGCGTCGGCGGCCTCTTCGGCCTCGCTCTCGTCGATCGGGGCATCGTCGGCCGTGGTGCCCGGGTCGTCGATGCGGCCGAGCAGGCTGGCGTGCACGTCGAGCGTGAGCAGGTCGGTGCCGGTCACCTTCACGCGCACCCGCGCGCCACGCGGCAGGGCCTCGGCGCCGAGGGCACGGAACACCAGCGGCAGCGTGTCGGCGCGCACCAGGCCGTCCTTCATCACCGCGGCGTCGAGTTCGGTCAGGTCGTTCTGCTCGAGGTGGCGCAGCGTCCAGTAGCGCTCGATGGCCGACTGGAAGCCGTTGTACTCGGCATAGGCCGCGTCGAAGGCCGAGATGATCGAGAACAGCGCCGCGTCCTTCGGCTTGAAGGGCGCCGCCAGCGCGGCCGTGCGGCCGTGCCGCGCGCAGGCGACGATCTGCCACTGGTTGACGAGGTCGACGTAGCGCCGCAGCGGCGAGGTCGCCCAGGTGTACTGCGCCACGCCCATGCCGGCGTGCGGCGCCGGCTTGACGCCCATGCGCACCTTCACCCCCGGCGCCAGGCTGGCCTGGCTGCGGTAGATGCCGGGCACGCCGCACTCGGCGATCCAGCCACCCCAGGTGCTGTTGGCCAGGATCATCGCCTCGGCGACGATCAGGTCCAGCGGAGCGCCGCGCTGCCGCGTGCTGATCAGCACGCGCTCGTTGCCATGCGGCTCGCGGCCTTCGTTGCCCTCGAGGCGGAAGGTGTAGTCGGGGCGGTTGAAGGTCTCCGGCTTGCCGCGCACCACCTCGCGCTGCGCCTTCAGGTGGCGCGCGAGGCGGAAGGCGAAGGCCAGCTCCACCGCGTGCTCGTACGGCGCCGGCGCTTCGCCGGTGAGCGAGGCCTCGGTGATGACGTCGTCGAGCTGGTCGTGGCGCAGGTTGGAGACGATCTGCACCCGCTCGAGCTTCGTCTCGCTGGCCTTGACCTCGAGCGTGGCTTCGTCGAGCGTGACGTACAGCGACACCGCCGGGCACTCGCGCCCTGCGGTCAGCGTGTAGGCCTGCACCACCTCGTCGGGCAGCATGGTCAGCTTCCAGCCCGGCATGTAGACGGTCGACAGCCGGTCGCGGGCCACCTTGTCGACCGCCGACTCGGCGGCGATCGCCAGCCCGGGCGCGGCGATGTGGATGCCGAAGACCACCGTGCCCGTGCCCAGGCCCTGCACCGACAGCGCATCGTCGATCTCGGTGGTGTGCGAGTCGTCGATCGAGAAGGCCTGCGCCGGCGACAGAGGCAGCTCTTCCTTGACCGGCGGCGCGGCCAGCGGCGGAAAGCCCGTGCCCTTGGGGAAGTTGTCGAACAGGAAGCGCCGCCAGTGGAACTGGTAGGGCGAGTCGATCGCGCCGGCGGCCTTGAGCAGCTCCAGCGGCGGCTTCTGCGAACGCTTTGCGGCCTCGACCACCGCCTTGTACTCGGCGGCGTTCTTGTCCGGCTTGAAGAGGATCTTGTAGAGCTGCTCGCGCACCGGCGCCGGGCACTGGCCCTGCAGGATCTCGCCGGCCCAGGCTTCGATCTGAGCCTGCAGCGCCTTCTTGCGCTCGATGCCGAGCAGCGCGGCCTTGACCGTCTCTTCCGGCGCCTTGCGGAAGTTGCCCTTGCCGAGGCGGCGGAAGTAGTGCGGCGCCTCGAACAGGCGGAACAGCGCCGCGGCCTGCTTCTCGACGCCGGCGCCGGCCTCGAAGTAGTCGCGCGCCAGGTCGGCGAAGCCGAACTCCTGCTCAGGGGCGAATTCCCAGGCGAGGTCGAGGTCGATGTCGCGCGCGATCGTCTGCGCCGACGCGATCAGCTCGGCGGGTTGCGGCTTGTCGAACTTCAACAGCACGTTGGCCGACTTCACCTTCACGCGCTTGCCCGAATCCAGCTCGATCTGCATCGAGCTGTCGGCTTCGGTCATCACGCGGCCGGCGAGGAACTTGCCGGCGTCTTCGAACAGGGCATACATAGGAGGCGCGATTGTCGCCTGAAGGCGCTTCCCGTCAGTAACTTCGGCCCTTCTTGTACTGGGCATGGGCCCGGCGCGACAGTGTCGTGGTTCGCGAAATCGCCGCGAACGAGGCGCCCGCGTGGGCGTGACAGATCGCCAGGCCGAGGGCGTCGGCCGCATCCTTTCCCGGCTCGCCGGGCAGGGCCAGCAGCCGCGCCACCATGGCCTGCACCTGCTCCTTGCGCGCCTGGCCGTGGCCGACCACCGCCTTCTTCATCTGCAACGCCGTGTATTCCGACACCGCGAGGTCGGTGGAGACCAGCGCCGCCAGCGCCGCGCCGCGCGCCTGCCCGAGCAGCAGCGTGGACTGCGGGTTGACGTTGACGAAGACGATCTCCATCGAGGCGCAGTCGGGTCGGTAGCGCGCCGTGACCTCGCGCACGCCCTCGAAGATGATCTTCAGCCGGCCGGGCAGGTCGCCGGTCGCCGCGGCATCCGTCTTGATGGTGCCGCTGGCCACGTAGTGCAGCTTCGCGCCTTCGGCCTCGATCACGCCGAAGCCGGTGGTGCGCAGGCCGGGGTCGATGCCGAGGATCCTCATGGCGAGCCGCTTCAGGACCGCAGGCTGAAGTACCAGCGCACCGCGTGGAAGAACACCGGCGCAGCGAAGCACAGCGGTGCCACCCGGTCGAGCAGGCCGATCGCGCCGGTGACGGCCAGCTTGCCGCCCCAGCTGCGCACGCCGGCGTCCTTCTTCAACGCCTTCATCACGAACTCGCCGAAGGTGCCGCTGCCGCCGGCGATGAAGCCCATCACCAGCGCCGGGATGGGCTTGAAGGGCGTGGCCCAGTACAGTGCCGCGCCGACGAACGCGGCCGCCAGCGCGCCGATCCACCAGGCGCGCCAGGAGAAGGAACGGCTGATCGCGCGCGCCACCGGACGTCGGCGCAGCCAGCGGCTCGCCACCTCCTGCACGATCTGCGCGGTGGCCACCACCAGCACCAGGTAGAGCACCATGAAGGCGCCACGCTCCTCGTAGCGCGGCAGGTCGAGCAGCAGCAGAGCGGGCGCGTGGCTCATGCCGTAGACGCAGACCATCACGCCCCACTGGATCTTCGCCGTGCGCTCCAGGAAGCGCGTCGGGTCGTTGCCGAAGGCGCTGACCAGCGGGATGGCCAGGAACACGTAGACCGGGATGAACACCGTGAACAGGTCGAAGTGCTCGGTGGCCACGATGCCGTACTGCAGCGGCAGCACGACGAAGAAGGCCAGCAGCAGGCTGCGGTGGTCGCCGCGGCGGGTGTGCGTCAGCGTGACGAACTCGCGCAGCGCGACGAACGAGAGCACGCCGAACAGCAGCGTCGAGACGACGGCGCCGGAGGCCCAGGCCACCCAGAAGAGCACCGCGCCGACCCAGACGGCGCGCAGGTCGCGCACGAACTGGTCGAAGCGCTCCTGGTCCTCGGGGCTGCGCTCGCGCACGGAGCGCGTGGTGGCGACGATGCTGACGATGGCCAGCAGGCCGAACAGCAGCACGAACAGCAGGCCGACCTGCTGGCTGACGGTGAGATCGCGCAGCGCGCCCATGTCAGCTGACGTCCCGCAGCGCCATGACCGCCAGCCGGGCACGGTCGAGGAAGGCACGCTTGTCCTCGCCGGGCTGCAGCTGCAGCGGCGCACCGAAGGTCACCGAGCACAGGATGGGCACCGGCACCACCTCGCCCTTGGGCATGACGCGCTGCACGTTGTCGATCCACGCCGGGATCAGCTGCACGTCGGGGAAGGCCTCGGCCAGGTGAAAGAGGCCCGCCTTGAACGGCGCCGGGTCGGCGGCGAAGCCGCGCGTGCCCTCGGGGAAGATCACCAGCGAGTCGCCGTTGCGCAGCGCTTCCATCAGCGGCTCGAGCGGGTCCTCGTCGGCCTGGCGCTGGCGCGACACGTAGACCGCGTTGAAGATCTCGCGCGTGATCCAGTGCTTGAGCTTGCTCGAGGTCCAGTAGTCGCGCGCGGCGATCGGGCGCGTCACCGCGCGCAGCTCGCGCGGCAGCGCCGCCCAGATCAGCACCCAGTCGAAGTGGCTCTGGTGGTTGGCGAAGTAGATGCGCTGCTCGGCCTTGGGCGGGCTGCCGTACCAGTGGCCCTGCGCGCCCGTGAT
>Ga0073934_10011736_pt1 | contig 10506 bp, 2 predicted proteins | sample LarsenN4metaG_FD_76834 | JGI IMG/M metagenome (GOLD analysis project Ga0073934, IMG submission 76834) | Hot spring sediment bacterial and archeal communities from British Columbia, Canada, to study Microbial Dark Matter (Phase II) - Larsen... ... | reverse complement strand
CGGGCAGGGACAAGCCCTGCACCTACAAATCATCAACAAACTTACTTTCCAATGTACTTAACCGAGGCTCACCGCCGGCTTGATCATCAGGCCCTGCCCCGTCGGGAGCGACAGGACGTTCAGCCCGAGCTTTCGTGCAAACTCATCCATCGCTATCTTCTGGCTCCGGTATCCGCGATATGCGTAATCATCCAGCAGGATGATCGCGCCGGGGACTAACCGGGGCCAGAAGAACTCAGCGGCGGCGACTTCCGGCGGCGAGCAATTCATATCCAGGTGCAGATAAGCGATCCTCTTTGCATCGACCTGTCCCAGGGTCTCCGGCACCGGGCCTTGAATTATGCGGACGTTCTTCCATTGAGAGAAGTTGGCCTTTACGGTTTCGACCCCGGATACGTAGAAGCCAGATTGCAGCAACTCTTCATTCTCTTCCATCAGCCCGGCCTTCTTCTCCTGCTCGGTGAGATACTGCTCATCGAGGCCGGAGAAGGTGTCGAGGAGGTAGAATGTCCTGGCGGTCGAATCCCAATTGAGGTATTCCATGACTGCTGAGCTTAAGCAGCCCCGGTTGACTCCGCATTCAACAAAGTCCCCTTCCAACCTCCTGGCGCAGGAGGCGGCCCACAGCCCTACGTGTACCCGCCAGTGCCAGCGGTAATCCTCGCCTGCGGCTGCTACTCCACGCCTATACGCCCGTTGAAAGAGCGGGTCGTCCATGAATTCGTGATTATGAATGCTTCTCAACCCATCCTGATCATAGACATGGTTTTCACCATGCCTGGTCGAGGCCGGCTCGCCGGTCCGGGATCGCGGGCCGCCCTGCTCGACCAGGTTCAGGAGGTTTATCTCCTCCCAGAGCTCTACAATCCTGCTTCCCGCCACCCGGTGTATATGGATGGCCGTCACGGTTACCGCCTTCCCGTCGGCGGTGGCGGCAGCCGGCCTCCCCTGGCGGGTCGCCCGCGCTTTCCAGCGCGTAACGACCTTATCATCTACGGCGAACTGGTCCTCAATGCTCACCCTCAGGTCGGGGAAGGCGCTGCACGACCCGATCAATGCCTTCTTGTACTGGTCGAGATCGACGGCCGGGTAACTGGAAGACCGGGCGGTAAACTCAGGCGCAAATAACTCATCGAGCACCGCGAGGTCATGCCCGTTAAGCACCTCGCTGTAGTAGCGACGGACAAGCGATTTGTTCCCTTCTGCGGACATAGTCAACCCTCGTTACGGTTGCGCGATTGGCAGCCATTTGGCGCGCCGTTCGATTGCCGGCGAGGCAGAGGCTCGCCCTGCTCAACCGAGGCTTCGCTGTTTGCCAAATTGCATGAAGAGGCTCTCGAAATCTCTCTGGCTCAGGTCTGCGTCTGGGAAATCGAGCACGGAGAAGCCGCCGACCTCATCTTCGCTCAACAGGTGGAGGCTGCTAAGGCGTTGCTGCGGGTCGGCCACGACGCTCTCCAACAGATTCATAAAGTGGCTTAACATCCGGGCTACCGTTTCGCCGTCGAACAGATCGGTGCTGTAAATGACCGTGCCGGCCAGCCCGCCAGCCGCCTGGGTCATCGACAGGACGAACTCGTACGGCGTTGTTTCGCTGTCAAGAGCAAGGGGGGTCAAGGTCAGCCGGGGCAGTTCTACCTCTTCCGCGGAGACGTCGAGGAAGATGAACTTCGCCTGGAAGAGCGGCGTGCGGCTCAAATCCCTTTCCGGTTGCAGCTCCCGCACCAGCAGATCGAACGGCAAGTCCTGATGCGCGTATGCCCCAAGGGTCCTCTCACGCACCTGCCCGAGCAGCTCCCGAAACGTCGGGGCCTCGGACAGGTCGGTGCGCAGCACAAGCTGGTTGACGAAGAAACCGATCAGCCCTTCTATCTCGCCGCGCGTGCGGTTGGCGATATCTGTCCCCACTATGATGTCGTCCTTCCCCGTGTAGCAGTACAGCAGCGTCTTGAAGGCTGCCAGCAGGGTCATAAATACGGTGGCGCCTTCCCGGCGGCTCAAGGCTCTTAGAGACTCGGTCAGCCGCGTCGGTAATGCAAAGGCGTGGGTCGCCCCCCGGTAGCTCTGCATAGCCGGCCGCGGCCTGTCGGTGGGCAGCTCAAGAACTGGCAGAGCGCCGCTCAGGTATCGCTTCCAGTAGCTCAGTTGCAGGTCGAGAACTTCCCCCCGCAGCCATTGCCGCTGCCAGACTGCGAAATCGGCATATTGGATCGGCAGCTCAGAGAGCGGCGAGGGACCCCCATTGACGAAAGCCCGGTAGAAGGCGGTCACCTCGCGGATCATCACGCCGCTCGACCAGCCGTCGGTGACGATGTGGTGCATCGTAAATAGCACGACATGATCTCGATCGCCCGAAGATAAGACCACCACTCGCAGCAAGGGGCCTTGCGCCAGGTCAAATGGCCGCCGAGCATATATGCCGGCCAGCCGGCGCATCTCCGCCTCCCTTACGGCTCCGGGCAGGTTACTCAAGTCGACCGTCGGAATCGACAGCCTTTGCGCCTCGGCGATAAATTGAATGGGCCTTCCGTCCACGGCAGGGAAGGCGGTGCGCAGGACTTCATGCCTGCGCACGATCTCGCCCAGGGTCTGCTCAAACGCGGTGAGGTTCAGCGGCCCCGACAGGCGCGCCGCGGTCGAAACGTTATAAAACGGACTGCTCGATTCCAAACGGTCGAGGAACCACAGCCGCTGTTGAGCGAACGAAAGCGGCAATTCTCCGCTGCGCGAGGCCGGCTCGATAGGCGGCACCGCCTGGCTCTGCCCCTCGCGCCGGGCCCGTTCGATGCAGGCTGCCAGGCCGGCCACCGTGGGCCATTCAAACAACCTTCGCAGCGGCACCTCTACCTGGAAGGTTTGCCGCACCCGGCTCATTACCTGAGTGGCCAGCAGCGACTGGCCTCCAAGATCCAAAAAGTCGTCGTGGATGCCTACCTTCTCCACCCCCAGCACCTGCGCCCAGATATCGGCGATCAGCTCTTCAACCGGCGTTCGGGGAGCTTCATAAGAGCTCGCTCGATCGGCCCGCCTCTGTCCAGGCGCGGGCAGCGCTCGCCGGTCTATCTTCCCGTTCGCCGTCAGCGGCAGCCTCTCCATCATCTCAAAGGCCGCCGGCACCATGTAGGCCGGCAGCCGCTCGCTCAAGTAGCTCCTCAGCCCGGTAACGGTCAGGTCCATCCCCTGCCCGGAGACCACATAGGCGACCAGGCGTCTCTCTCCGGGATCATCCTCTCTGGCGACGACCGCCGCTTCTTTCACCGCCGGGTGCTGCCCGAGCACCGCCTCGATCTCACCAATCTCTATGCGATAGCCTCGCAGCTTCACCTGATGATCCACCCGCCCTATAAAGTCTATTTGGCCGTCGGGCCGAAAACGGGCCAGGTCGCCCGTCCTGTAGAGCCGCGCTCCCGGCTCAGGGCCGAACGGATTGGCTATAAACATCTCCGCGGTCAATGCCGGCCGATTCAGATAACCTCGCGCCAGCCCCGCTCCGCCTATGTGCAATTCTGCGGTCACTGCTACAGGGACCGGCTCAAGCGCCCGGTTCAAAAGGTAGACCTCCGTGTCGGCGGCGGGCCGCCCGATGCTCGGCGCCTCCTGAGATTGCCGGTCGACCAGCGCATAGGTGGAGTAGGTAGTATCCTCAGATGGGCCGTACAGGTTGAAGACCTGTCGCACACTCTTCTCTCGATAGATCTGCTCGACCAGCTTCCCGGCCAGCGGCTCGCCGGCAAGGTTCACCGTCTGCACTGAACCCGGCAAGCTGCAGGCCCGCACTAACTCGGCCGCCGCCGAAGGGACCGTGTTGATCAGGCTCACGCCCCAGCCGGCCTCCAGCCCTCCCAGCGCCAGCGCATTCTCGACCACAACGACCTTGCCCCCGCAACTGAGCGGCATGAGTAACTCAAATACCGAAAGGTCGAAGCATAGCGAAGTCGAGGCCAGCACACCCGCCAGATCATCAGGCCCATAGATATGGCTCCCCCAATCCACCAGAGCCACCGCGCTGCGGTGTTCAATGGCAACTCCCTTGGGCCTGCCCGTCGAGCCCGAGGTGTAGATCACATAGGCCAGATTCTGCGCGACCACCCCGCTGCGGGGGTTACACTCGCTCCCCTGCGCGACCCATTCCCGTTTCGCGTCCATGTAAATTACATTCGCGCCATGGCCAGAGAGACCGGTTTTGAATTCGCGGGCGGCTATCAGTACGCTCACCTGAGCGTCTTCGAGCATGTAGAGCAATCGCTCCGAAGGGTAGGCCGGGTCCAGCGGCACGTATGCGCCGCCGGCTTTAAGGATGCCCAGTAACGCCACTACCATCTCTATAGAACGATCGAGGCATATTCCGACCCGCACCTCTGGTCCCACGCCGAGCGATTGCAGGCGGATGGCAAGATCGTTGGCCCGACTATTCAACCCGCGATAGGTGATATGCTCTTGCGCAAATTGGATTGCGACGGCATCTGGCGTCCGCTCTGCCTGGTCTTCAAAGAGATGGTGGAGGCAGTAAGGCCGCTCGCGCGGCTGCCGGGTGTCATTCCATTCCACTAATAGCCGGTGCTGCTCCTCATCCGATATTGCCCTGCTCAACTCATATAGCCCGCCCGGGTCTCTCGCCATCACCTCCAGCGCCCCCAGGTAATAGCTCATCATCAGCTCTATCTCTTCCCCGCAGAACTCTCGATCGTCAAAGAACAGGTTCAGTATCAACTGAGAGTTTAACGGCTCTATGCTGAAGTTCACCAGCAAGGCGAAGTTGGTCTCCCCCGCGCCTTGCGTCTCTAAGGCGGTCATCTTCCCTTCGAATTCGTTCAGCCTCTGGACAACATGAAAGTGGGTGAAATTGAAGGCCGCCTCAAACAGCTCCTGCCCCCCCATCATCTGCTGGAGCTTTGCCAGCGGAAATCGTCGATGCGGCAACATCTCCCTCTCTGCTTCATAGACCTGCCTGACCAGTTCCTCCCAACTGCCCCCCGTAACCTGTTGCCTGAATGGCAACGTGTTCAAGAAGACTCCCAGCATCCTCTCCCCGTCACTTCCCTCCGGCCGCCCATTCAATACATATCCCGTCACCACATCCTGCTGCCCGCTCAGCAAGCTCAATGTCCTCAGATGCGCCGCCAGCAAGACGCTCTTGATCGGCACTCCCGCCGATCTGGAAAGAGCGTTCAGACCATCGGTTACACCTTCAGAGATGAGAGCCGTACGCCCCTGCACGCGCCTGGGCTGTGACGACGGCTCCGACCGCTTCCAGCGCGGCGCCCTCGTCACGGTCAAGTTGCTCAGCATCTCCTGCCAATATTGCTGGCCCTCTGCCGATGCTATCTCCTCTCGCTCCAGCGCCACATAATCCCGGAAGCCCGCTTTCGGCGCCGGCCCGATGTCGGAAGCCGCCTCGCCCAGCAAGTACCAGTAGTGAGAAAACAGCTCGGTCAACATGGTCGAATCACTCCACCCGTCCAGTATCGCGTGGTGGAAGACCAGCATCAGTTGAAATCTCTCATCCCCCCGACGATAAATCTTCAGCCGCAACAGGGGCGCTCGACTCCAATTGAAAGGCCGCCGCTTCTCTTCCTCAAATTCGCCGTACAGGAAACGGTCTTGCTCGTCGGATTCCATGCGCCGCAGGTCTTTCACCTGTAATGGCGAATCTACTTCCCGGTGAACGAGCTGGAGAGGCTCGCTGAAGTTGGTGAGATCGAAAGAGGTGCGCAACACCGCGTGGCGGCCGATTAGCTTATCGATTGCCGCCCGCATCGCCTCCTCGTCAAACCGCGCTCGCAGGTGGTAGCTCAGCACGTTGTGATAGACCGACGTCTCAGGGCTATACTCGCTGTGAAAGAGCATCCCGGCCTGTATGTGAGCCAGAGGATAAGCGTCTTCTACTCCATCGGGTATCCGCGCCCGGTCCTCTTGAGAGATGAGGCCGAATGGGTCGATCTGCCTGGCCGACAGCGACTCTGGTTGCACAGGTCCAACCGCCTTTGCCAGCTCGGCAATAGTGGGAGTCTTGAACAACTGATGGAGAGAGACGCTGACGCCGCGCTGCTCAGCCTTGGCGGCGATTTGAATGGAGCGGATCGAATCGCCGCCGAGCTCGAAATAATTATCGTGAATGCCTACGCGCTCTACTGCCAGCACTTCGGCCCAGACTTCGGCCAGGATCTGTTCGGCGGGAGTGCGCGGCTCGGCGAACGCCTGTTCGAGCTCAGGGCGCTGTTGTTCCGGAACTGGCAGCGCGCGCCGGTCTATCTTCCCATTCGGCGTCAGCGGCAATGATTCCATAACGACGAAGGCCGAAGGGAGCATGTAATCAGGCAGCTTATCCTTCAAGTACCGAAGCCATCCGCTGTGATTAGGAGGCCCATCCTGCTTGACGACCAGATAGGCGACCAGTCGGTTGTTGCCTGATTGATCCTCTCGCGCAACGACGACCGCTTCCTGCACGCCGGGGTGGTGGGCGAGGGCGGCCTCAATCTCTCCCAACTCGATGCGGTATCCTCGGACCTTGACTTGATGGTCGCGCCGCCCAAGGAATTCAACCTGGCCATCGGGTCTGAAACTGGCCAGATCCCCCGTACGGTAGAGGCGGCTACCCGGCTTCTGGCTGAAAGGGTCGGGGATGAACTTCTCGGCCGTCAGATCGGCGCCGTTCAGGTAGCCGCGCGCAAGACCTTCGCCACCGACGTGTAACTCTCCCACCGCGGCCAGCGGCACCGGCTCCCCGCTCTCGTCGAGCAGGTAGACCCGGCCATTGTCAATCGGTCGCCCTATGGCAGGCCGTACCGACCTCTCTTCCTCTGCCTCAACAACCCCCCAGGTACTCACTACCGCGCCCTCGGTCGGTCCGTAGTTATTTACTAGCTCGAACGGCATGCCCGGCCGAGGCCCCCGCTGCAATCTATCGCCGCCCGTCAGAGCCTTGCGGAGCGATAACCCCCGAGGCCATTGCCCCTCCATCACTATCTCCATCCACGGCGTCGGCAGAAAACAGATCGTCACCGCGCGCTCTGCTATCCACTCCATCAGTCGGCCGGGCGTAGCGCGATTCGCCTCGTCGACCAGAGAGAGGCTTGCCCCGCCAGCAAGGTACGGCCACACCTCCCACACCGACGCGTCGAATCCGAGCCCCGCCACCTGCGTAGCTCGATCTTCCGGCCCTACCTGAAAAGCTCGTTGGTGCCATCTGATCAGATTGGTAAGGGCGGAGTGCTCAACCTCTACCCCCTTGGGCCGCCCGGTCGACCCTGACGTGTAGATCACATAGGCCAGATTTCTCTGCTCCGCCCGATTGATTATGGCAGCATCGCTCTCCTGCTTTACCTGCTCCCATTCCGAGTCCAGAATCAGGACGGTTCCCCAGTGGCTTGGAAGGCGGTCAAGCAATCGCTCTTGCGTAATCAGCACGAGCGATTGTGAATCTTCGACCATGTAGTAGAGCCGGTCCGGTGGCAACGTAGCGTCCAACGGCAGGAATGCCCCGCCCGCCTTTAATACCGCCAACTGTGCGACCACCAGGTCGACCGATCGGTCGAGACACAACCCGACTCTGGTCTCCGGGCCAACGCCAAGACCCCGCAGGTGTCGCGCCAGTTGATTGCTTCGCCGGCTCAACTCGCGAGAGGTTATCTGCTCATCCCCGCACGCCAGCGCGATCGCCTCGGGCCGCGCGGCGGCCTGCGCTTCGACTAGCTCATGCGCGAAGTCGGATTCCGAGTCGGCCCCCTCCACATCATTCCACTCCACCAGTATCTGGTGGCGCTCGGCTTCTGACAGCAGCCGCAACTGGCCGATCGACAGCGCAGGGTTTTCTACTGCTTCTCCCAGCAGATTCACATACTGGCCCATGAATCGCTCTACGGTCTCCCGCCGGTAGAGCCCCGCGTCATAGACCACCCGGGCGGTTATTTGACCGGGCGTTCTCTCAAAATTGATGCTGATGTCTAGATTCACCGATGGCCAGTCGAGGTGAATCTCTCCGAACGCCAGCCCTACACTGAACAACGAACCGCAGCCGTCGCCCTCCTTTACACCGAGATCCTTGATCAATCGGTGAAATGGATACTGTTGTCGTGCATAGGCGTCCAGCAATGTCTGGCGTACATCCATTAAGAGCTTGTGGAAGGTCTCCCGGTCATCTATCTCGTCTGCGATTGCCAGCAGGTTAGACTGCTGTGGCACATCAGTCCCCAGTCGCCTGGCCGGGCTGGCAACGGTGATCCGCCTGCTCCCGGTGTTCTTGTGGAGAGAGGCCTTCAATGCCGCCATGAGTGTGGCGTAGATCAAGAACGGTCCGCCGCGAGTGAGCGCCACCAGCTTCTCATACACCCTTCCGGGCAAAGCCGCCTCAACCACATCCGGTTGCCGAAGAGAACCCGCCGCCGTCAGGTAGTCGGGCCTGACCGCCGACACTTCCATCTCCGGAGACAATCTTGCGAGCCAATAAGACTGTTCTTCTCTAGTCTGTCTATCGAATATGACCAGCTCTGATTCTGACTGTGCCATGATGACCTTCCACGGAATGAATCGCCCACCCCTCCGATACCAGATCGCGGGGGTAGCTACCGTCGCTGCTGAACTGTTTCCGGAACGAGAAAGGCAAGGAGGCGATAGCCTGCTTGTCAAATCTGGCAATCAAGCTGTTCGGCCTGATCGCTAAGTTGGAGCCGCAACGCAGCCTCTGCAACCTTCTCCTTCTCTCCCTTGCGCAGAGGAATCTCTAGCAGTGGGCTATCAGGGTACGTTACAACGTGATTCAGGATGAGTATGAAGTCGTCGACCATTCGCGATATGGTTGCTGCGTCAAACAAGTCGGTGTCGTAGACCAGTGAGCCAGCCATCCCCTCGGCGCCGCCCGCCATAATGAGGCTCAAGTCATACTCTATAGTTGCATCGCCGCCACCGACAGGCGACAGCAACAAACCTGGCAACTGTAGCGCCTCGGCCGGCGCGTTCTGGAATGTGAAGGTCACCTGCACCAGCGGCGCATAGCTCAAACTCCGTTCAGGCTGCAAGGCCTCGACAATCTGCTCAAATGGCAGGTCCTGATTGGCGTATGCCCCTAAAGTGACTTCTCGAACTCGGCTGAGCACCTCGCGGAAATCCGGGTTGTCCCCAAGATCGGTGCATAAGGCCACTATGTTGACAAAGTAGCCGATGAGAGCCTCAGTCTCGGCTCGATTCCGATTAGCAACCGGCGAGCCTACGCAAATAGTATCTCCGCCCGTGTATAGGTGTAGCAGGGTCTGGTAGGCCGCCAGCAGGACCATGAATGAAGTCGCGCCTTCCCGATTGCTGAGAGAAACGAGGTCTTCAGAGAGGGGCGGAGGGATGGTAAACGACTGCCTGTCGCTGCGGAAGGTCCGTACCGTGGGTCGCGGCCGGTCCCCGGTCAAATCGAGCACCCGCGGCACCCTCTCCATCTGTCGCTTCCAGTAATCGAGTTGCGCGTCTATAACCTCTCCCTGAAGCCACCGCCGCTGCCAATACGCGTAATCGGCATATTGGACCGGTAGCTCCGGCTCCTGCGATCGGTCCCCATGCAGGAAGGCCTCATAGGTTCTCCCAAGCTCTCTGGTCAATACCGCGATAGACCAGCCGTCGGTAATGATATGATGCGCCGTCAGCAGCATCACCTGCTCGTCAGATCCAAACCGCAGTAGGCTCAGGTGGAGAAACGGCCCCTGGCTCAGGTCGAATGGACGTTGAGCTTTTTCGCTAGCCAATCGCTGGCACTCAGCTTCCCGCTCCGAGGGGCCGAGTCGTTCCAGGTCGATTATGCGCAGAATCGGGCGCAGGCCGGAGTCTACGACTTGAAAGACCTGTCCCTCTGCGGCGGCAAACCTGGTTCGTAATACCTCGTGTCGCCGCACGATTTCATTGAAGCTCTGCTCTAGCGCGGGCAGATTGATTCTGCCCTTCATCTGGAAGCCAAATGGGATTACGTAGAGGGCAGAGCCGGGTGCTAACTGGCTCATGAACCATAACCGCTGTTGAGAGAAAGAGAGAGGAAGTTGTTGATCGCGCGAGATCGGGCGAATCGGAGGCAACGACAATGGGACGGCCTGTTGTCGAGCCTTCCGTATAACCTCCGCCAGCTCTGCAATGGTGGGCGCTTCAAAGATACTTCGCAGCGGCAAATCTAACTGGAAAGCCTGCCGGACTCTGCTGACAACCTGTGTCGCCAGTAGCGAGTGCCCTCCCAGCTCCTGAAAGAACGAGTCATGTATGCCGACCCTGTCGATCTTGAGAACCTCAGACCAGATCTCCGTCAGCCTTCGTTCTACATCGTCGCGAGCAGCGACAAATCCAGACTGACTTGCAGAGGCCAGACGATCGGGCTCTGGCAGTGCCTTGTAGTCTACTTTCCCATTCTCTGTCAGCGGCAACCCTGTCATCCTCACATACCCGCTCGGCACCATATACTCCGGCACCCTCTCCTTGACATACCTCCTCATCTCCTCTCCGCTCACCTTGCTCCTCGGATCCGCTACCACGTACGCCACT
>Ga0073934_10011735_pt1 | contig 10506 bp, 14 predicted proteins | sample LarsenN4metaG_FD_76834 | JGI IMG/M metagenome (GOLD analysis project Ga0073934, IMG submission 76834) | Hot spring sediment bacterial and archeal communities from British Columbia, Canada, to study Microbial Dark Matter (Phase II) - Larsen... ... | reverse complement strand
TTCACCTTGATGATCTTCTGGTCCTTGCTCATCCTCGGCTCCTCCTTCGCTTCCCCCGCGCATCGCGGGCAAGGACACCGAGGACCGTCTAGCACATTGTCAGATCAGGTCTGAGCACTTCCATGTCACCCAGCGCCGCGCGCCGACGTCGTCCCGGTAGTCGACTACGTACTTCCCGCGCCGCTTTCGGATGCACGCCATCAGTGCACCTCGCTGGCGGTCGCACGTCGTACGCGCTGGCCGCCTCGCCGACCAGGGTACAGGAGCGAGGGCGCGGGATCTACCTCGCGGTCCCTGTGTCGTTCGATCCAGGCGCGCAGGTCGGCCGGCGCGACGCGCACGTACTTCCCGTTCCTCACGCAGGGCAGCTCGCCCTTGCGAGTCAGCTCGCGAACGTAGCTGTCCGGGTACGCCAGGAGCTTCGCGGCCTCGGGGACGGTCAGCAGCGGCTCGTCACCGCCAGGGCGTCGCTCGCCGGTGCGCTCGGTCAGCATCCGGCGCCAGAGCTGCGCCTCGATGCGCCTCAACGCGCCGAGCAGCTCGGGGACATCCTCCGCGGGCACCGCATCAACGGCTTCCGCCGGCGGCAGCAGACCATCGGCAACCACATCGGACCTCCGGTGCGTCTGCGGCCGTAGCCGCGCAGCGTGTTCCCATCGTGGAGGGTACTGCGACGCTGGACGGGACCATAGCGGATCGGCCCCCGTGCCTGGAAGACCCCCGCAGCCGCGCAGGCGTATGCCATGGAGCGCACCGTGAGGTTTTCGTCCGCGGCGACGAACTGCGCCGTCCCGCCGGCGCCGGGCGGCGCGCCCGCCGGCTCGGGGACCTCCTGCGCGGTGTCGAGGGTCGCGATCATGTCGAGGTGCGCGCGGGCGGCGGGAGCGGACGCGCCGAGGAGCAGGGCGGCGACGAGAGCGACGGCGAGGTGCATGCGGGACCCTCCACCGCTGCGACTAGACCGCGGCCCGGCGTCGGGTCAAGGTCGGGGCCTGCGACCAAGCGTCGCGGGTGCGCGTCCAGGCGGCGAGCAGCAAGAGCGCCACGCCCGCGAGCCCGAGCGAGAGCCCCATCCAGAGCCCCGGCGCGCCGAGCCCCCGGCCGAAGCAGAGCGCCCAGCCGACCGGCAGGCCGATGCCCCAGTGCGCGACGAGGTTCGCGAGCATCGGCGTTCGCGTGTCGCCGGTGCCGCGGAGCACGCCGGTCGCGACGACCTGCACGCCGTCGAAGACCTGCCAGACCGCGGCCAGCCAGAAGAGCGGGACGCCGATCGCGAGCACGCCGGCGTCGTGCGTGAAGAGCCGGACGAGCGCGTCCGGCACGGTGAAGAAGACGGCCGACGTCCCGAGCATGATCGCCGCGCCGAGCCCGAGCGCCAGCCAGCCCGCCCGCCGCGCGGCGGCCGGGTCCCGGCGCCCGATCGCCTGGCCGACCGCGACGGCGGCGGCGGCCGAGAGCCCGAGCGGCACCATGAACGTCGTTGCCGCGACCGTGAGCACGATCTGGTGGGCGGCGAGCGCCTCCGCCGAGAGCCGGCCGACGAGGACCGTCGCAACCGCGAACACGCCGATCTCCAGCAGGAGCTGGCCGGCCAGGTACACGCGTGCGGCGCACGTCGCCCATCCGACGCCCGCGACGCCGAAGCGGTCGATGAGGAGCCGAGGTTGGCGGTGACGAGCGCGAACATCACCGGCCGGACGACGCTCGTGCCCTGGAGATAGCGGCGGAGCGCGGCGTACACGAGGAGCGGCGGGAGGCTCCAGGCGAGCGCGTGGAGGTACGGCGTCCCGAGCGCGACGACGTCCGGGGCGACGCCCGCCGCCCGGAGGACGAGCGGCGCGAGGAGGAGCGAGACGATCAGCGGCGGTGCGACCGCCGCCGCCAGGTAGAGGCCGTACCAGAGCCAGCGCCGGCACTCCGCGATCCGCTGCGCGCCGAACGCCTGCGACACGAGCGTGTCGAGACCGAGCAGCAGCCCCATCGCGGCGACCGCGGGCGGGTCGAAGGCGGCGTTCCCGACGCTCACCGCCGCGATCGCCGCGGGGCCGAGCGGGGCGACCATCAGCGTGTCGACGACGCCCATGAGCATCCAGCCCACCTCCGCCACCATCACGGGGAGCGCGAGGCGGACGACGTGGCGCAGCTCCGGTGCGAGACGGGACTCCATCGGCGCCCGTGGCGGCGGACGCGTTGCGCACGGGCGGCGCACTCTGACGGCCGTCGCGCCGGGCGTCAACGGCGTCCGCGCGGGCTCGCGTCCACGGACGTGTGCTCCGCGGGTGCCGAACGGGTTGGCCGGGTCGCCGCCGGCGTCGCGGCGCGTTCCGCGGGTCGGGGTTGAAAAGGCGGCCGCCCCGTTGCACTCTCGCCTCGTGCCCGAGGCCGAGGCCACCACGGACGCGAGCCGCCGTCCCACCTGGCAGGAAGCGCTCCCGCCCGACGAGCGGCGCCGCCTCCTCGCGCTCCACGACTGGCGCTCCTGGCAGTCGATCGCCACCAACTGGGGCCTCGTGTTCGCGTCGTTCGCGCTCGTCGCCGCGTGGCCCAACCCGCTCACCGTCGTGCTCGCGGTGTTCGTGATCGGCGGGCGCCAGCTCGGGCTCGCGATCCTCATGCACGACGCCGCGCACCGCGTGCTGCTGAAGGACCGCCGCTGGAACGACTGGGTCGGCAACTGGCTCTGCGCCTACCCGGTGTATTCGGACGTCCACCCGTACCGGAACTACCACCTGAAGCACCACGCGAAGACGTGGACGCCCGACGATCCCGACCTCCCGCTCGTCACGCCGTTCCCGATCACGCGGCAGAGCCTCCGCCGGAAGATCTGGCGCGACCTCACCGGGCAGACGGGCTGGAAGCGGCTCAAGTACACGCTGAAGGGCGACATCGCGTTCACGCCCGGGTTCGGCATCAAGTCCGACACGCCGGGTTTCCGGACGTTCCGCGGCATGGTCGTCACGAACCTCGCGCTCTTCGGCGTTCTCGCCGCCGCCGGCCGGCCGCTCCTCTACCTCCTCTGGGTCGTCGCGTGGTTCACGAGCCACATGTTCGTCACGCGGCTCCGCTCGATCGCCGAGCACTCGATGGTGTCGGACGTCACCGACGAGCTGAAGAACACGCGGACCACGCTCGCGCGCTGGTGGGAGCGTCTCTTCCTCGCGCCCAACTACGTGAACTACCACCTCGAGCACCACCTGATGATGACCGTGCCCCACTACCACCTGCCGCGGATGCACCGCCTCCTCCGGGCGCGTGGCGTGCTCGACGGCGCGTGTGTGGTGAAGGGCTACCCCGCGGTCCTCCGCCTGGCGGCCTCGCGCCCGGCCGCCTGAGAGTTTCGGGGGCCGCGGCGCGCCGCCGCACGCCCGCGTGCGGCTGGTCCTCGCCTTGCACGAGACCTCGACGACCCCCGAAGGAGGCTCCCATGAGCGCATTCGCCCGCTCGCTCGCCGTCGTGCTCGTCGCCGTGGCCGCGCGGTCGCCCGCCGCCGAGAAGGAGACACCGGCGGCGAAGGGCGCCGGCGCGGCGAACGTCGCCGTCGCGCACCTGAAGAACGCGCAGGGCCAGCCGGTCGGCGAGGCGATCCTCCAGGAGACGCCGAACGGCGTCCTCGTCACGCTGAAGCTCCACGGCCTGCCCCCCGGGCCCCACGCCCTCCACGTCCACGAGCACGGCCGGTGCGACGCGCCCTTCGAGAGCGCGGGCGGCCACTTCAACCCGACGAAGAAGCACCACGGCTACGAGAGCGCGCAGGGGCCGCACGCGGGCGACCTGCCGAACGTCTTCGTCGCCGAGAACGGCGAGGCGGCCGCCCAGCTGCTGGCGCGCAACGTCACGCTCGCGAAGGGGAAGCCGAACGGCCTCCTGACGGACGACGGCACGGCGCTCGTCGTCCACGCGAAGCCGGACGACTACGAGACGGATCCCGCCGGCGCGGCCGGCGACCGGATCGCCTGCGGAACGGTGCAGGCCGCGGGCGTCGCGGCGCCGAAGAAGGGGCCCGCGGAGCGGCCGGCGGCGGGCACGCGGTAGCGCGGGCTCACAGCAGCCGCACGGAGTGGCTCTTCACGGCGAGCCACGCGTCCCGGCCGGCGGCGAGCCCCATCGTGGCGACCGCCGCGGGCGTCAGCCGGACCACCCACGGCCGTGCGCCGCCGGCCGGCGTGCAGTGGAGGAGGGCGTCCGCGCCCGTGCGCCGGACGGCCGTGATCCGGACGCGGAACAGGTTCCGGGCCGAGAGACCGCGGATCGGCTGGTCGAGGACGAGGACGTCCTCGGCGCGCACCGCGACCGTCACGCGGGCACCGGGCGGGCTCGCGGCGGCGAGCGGGACGGCGAGCGCCGGGCCGCCGTCGAGCGCGACGCGCGTGACGCCGCCGTCGGGCTCGTGCGCGACGACCCGGCCGCCGAGGAGGTTCTCGATGCCGGGCGTCGCCGCGTCGGTGAGCCCGGGCGCCGCGAGGAGGGCGAGCGGCTCGCCGCGCGCGCTCACGCGTCCGTCGCGGAGGACGAGCGCCTCGCCGGCGAGCGCGAGCGCCTCGCCGACGTTGTGCGTGACGTAGAGCGTCGGCACGGCCCACGCCTCGCGCACGCGCGCGAGCCAGGGCAGGATCCGGCCGCGGAGCCCCGGATCGAGCGCCGCGAGCGGCTCGTCGAGGAGGAGGACGCGCGGGCGGGTCGCGACCGCGCGGGCGAGCGCGACGCGCTGCCGCTCGCCGCCGGAGAGCGTGGCCGGCCAGCGGCGGAGGAGCGGTCCGAGCTCGAGGATCTCGACCGCGGCGTCGGCGGCCGCCTTCGCGGCGGCGGGACCGAAGCGCACGTTCTCGCCCACCCGGAGGTGCGGGAAGAGGCCGGCGTCCTGCGGCACGTACCCGACGCGCCGCCGCTCGGGCGGCAGGCGCCGGCCGGCGGCGTCGTCCTGGAGCGTCTCGCCGTCCACCGCGATGCGGCCGCGGGCGGCGGGCCGGAGCCCCGCGATCGTCTCGAGGAGCGACGTCTTGCCGGCGCCCGACGGCCCGAGGACGGCCGTCACGCCGGCGGCGAGCGTCGCGTCCAGCGCGAGCGTGAAGCGCGCGAGCGGAAGGCGGACGGCCAGCTCGATCACCCGGCAGCCTCCCGCCGGCTCCGCCGCCGGACCACCCACTCCGCCGTCCAGAGGGCCGCGAACGCGAGCCCGACGGTGAGGGCGACCAGCCGGAGGGCGCGCCGGTCGTCGCCCAGCTGGTGGGCGTGGAAGATCGCGAGCGCGAGGGTCTGGGTGCGGCCGGGGATGTTGCCCGCCGCCATGATCGTCGCGCCGAACTCGCCGAGCGCGCGCGAGAACGCGAGCACGGTTCCGGCGAGCAGCCCGCGCCACGCGAGCGGCAGGACGACCCGCCGGAACGCCGCGACGCGCCCGCAGCCGAGCGTCCGCGCGAGCCGGACGAGCCGCGGGTCGACCTCCTCGAACGCCGTCCGCGCCGCGCGGACGAACAGCGGGAACGCCATGACGGCGGTCGCGAGGACCGCGGCGCGCCACGTGAAGAGCAGCTCGATCCCGCGCGCCGCGAGCCACGCGCCGACGGCGCTCCGCCGGCCGAGCGCCTCGAGGAGGAGGAGGCCGATCGCGGTCGGCGGGAGGACGAGCGGGAGCGCGAGCGCCGTCTCGACGAGCCCCTTCCCCGGGCCGCGCCAGCGGGCGAGGAGGAGGGCCGCCGCGATGCCGGGGGGGACGACGACGCACGTCGCGACGGCGGCCACGCGGAGCGTGAGGAGGACGACCCCCCAATCGTCGGCGCCGGGCACGCGTCAGGATCCGGGCGGCACGACGAAGCCCCGGCGCCGGAACACCGCCGCCGCCTCCGCGCCGGCCACGTGGTCGGCGAACGCCCGCGCCGCCGCCGCCCGCTTCGACGTCGCGAGCGGCGCGACGACGTAGGCGATGGGCGGCGCGTCCGCCGCCGGCACCGCGAACGCGACGCGCACCCGGCGCGAGACCGCCGCGTCGGTCGCGTAGACCACGCCGGCGTCGGCGGCCCCGGTCTCCACGGCGGCGAGCGCCGCCCGCACGTCGAGCGCCGGCAGGACGTGCGGCTCGACCGCGGCCCAGAGGCCGCGCCGCGCGAGCCAGCCGCGCGCGTAGATGCCGGCGGGGACGGCGTACGGGTCGGCGAGCGCCAGGCGCGTCACGCGCGCGAGGTCGCCGGCGGTCGCCGGCGCCCCGGCGGCGTCCGCCGGGACGACGACCACGAGCACGTTCGAGAGCACCGTCCGCGGCGTGCCGGCCACCAGACCGGCCTTCGCCACCTCGTCCATCCGGGCGGCGTCCGCCGAGAAGAAGACGTCGGCCGGCGCGCCGGCGACGATCTGCCGCGCGAGGTCGCTCGACGCGCCGAACGCGAAGTCGACCCGGCCGCCGGTCCAGCCCCGCGCGAGCTCGCGGAGCGCGTCGGCGAGGCTCGCGGCCGCGAAGACGAGGAGCGGCGGCTGCGCGCGCGCCCCGGGCGGGCCGGCGCAGGCGACGGCGAGCGCGAGGAGGGCGACGCCGGCCGGCATGCGGGCCCCGCTTATCGCCCGCCGCGCGGCCCGGTCAACGTCGCTCAAGCGGCACCCGGCGGAGGCGCAGCGCGTTCCCGACCACGGACACCGACGAGAGGCTCATCGCGAGGCTCGCCAGCATCGGGTGCATGAGCCATCCGGTGAACGGCCAGAGCGCGCCCGCCGCGATCGGCACGCCGAGGGCGTTGTACGCGAAGGCGAAGAAGAGGTTCTGGCGGACGTTCCGCATCGTCGCGCGCGAGAGCCGCCGGGCGCGCACGATCCCGTGGAGGTCGCCGCGGAGGAGCGTGATGCCGGCGCTCTCGATCGCGACGTCGGTGCCCGTCCCCATCGCGATCCCGACGTCGGCGGCGGCGAGCGCGGGCGCGTCGTTCACGCCGTCGCCCGCCATCGCGACGACCCGGCCCGCCGCGCGCAGGCGCCGGACGAGCGCGTGCTTCTCCTCCGGCAGCACCTCGGCCTCGACGGTCTCGATCCCGAGCCGCCGGGCGACGGCCGCGGCCGTCGCTCGCGCGTCGCCCGTCACCATGACGAGGCGGATGCGCTCCGCCCGGAGCGCGGCGATCGCCGCGGGCGCGGCCGGCTTCACGGGGTCGGCGACCGCCACGAGACCCGCGGGGCGGCCGTCGACGCCGACCAGGACGACCGTCTCGCCGTCGGCCCGACGGCGCTCGGCCGCGGCGGCCAGCGGGCCGACGTCGATCCCGCGCTCGGCGAGCAGCCGCGGCGTGCCGAGCGTCACCGCGTGCCCGTCCACCCGGCCGACGACGCCCTTCCCGGGGAGCGAGTGGAAGTCGGTCGCGGCCGGCGCGGCGGCGCCGCCGGCGGTCGCGGCGGCCACGATCGCGGCCGCCAGCGGGTGCTCGCTCGCGCGCTCGAGCGCCGCGGCGAGCGCGAGGACGCGCGCGCGGTCGCCGTCGAGCGCCTCGACCGCCGCCACGCGCGGCTTCCCCTCCGTGAGGGTCCCCGTCTTGTCGACGACCAGCGTGTCGACGCGCTACATCGCCTCGAGCGCCTCGGCGTTCTTCACCAGGACGCCCGCGGTCGCACCGCGTCCCGTCGCGACCATGATCGACATCGGCGTCGCCAGGCCGAGGGCGCAGGGGCACGCGATGATGAGGACGGCGACCGCGTTCACCAGCCCGTAGGCGAGCCGCGGCTCGGGCCCCGCGACGCCCCAGCCGACGAACGTCGCGACCGCGACGGCGACGACCGCGGGTACGAACCAGGCGGCCACCGCGTCCGCCAGGCGCTGGATGGGAGCGCGGCTCCGCTGCGCGGCGCTCACCATGCGGACGATCTGCGCGAGCACGGTGTCCGCGCCCACCCGCTCCGCACGCACGACGAGGCCGCCGGTGCCGTTCACGGTGCCGCCGACCACCCGGTCGCCCGGACCCTTTGCGACCGGCATCGACTCGCCGGTGAGCATCGACTCGTCGACCGCGCTCCGGCCGTCGACGACCACGCCGTCCACCGGCACGTGCTCGCCCGGGCGGACCCGGACGCGGTCGCCCGGGTGGACGGCGTCGGCCGGCACGTCGTCCTCGACGCCGTCGGAACGGATCCGCCGCGCCGTCCGGGGCGCGAGCGCGAGCAGCGCGCGGATGGCGGTCGCCGTGCGGCTGCGCGCCCGCAGCTCGAGCACCTGGCCCAGGAGGACGAGCGTCGTGATGACGGCCGCCGATTCGAAGTAGACCGGCACGCCGCCGGTGTGGTCCCGGAAGCCCGCGGGAAAGACGCCCGGCACGAGCGTGGCGGCGACGCTCTCGAGCCACGCCGCGCCCGTCCCGAGGACGATCAGCGTGAACATGTTCGGGCTCCGGTGGACGACGCTCGCCCACGCCCGCGCGAAGAACGGCGCCCCCGCCCAGACGACGACCGGCGTCGCGAGGACGAGCTGCATCCAGGCGACCGCGCGCGCGCCGAGCGCGTGCGCCGTCGGCGCGCCCGGCACCATGTCGGCCATCGCGAGCCCGAGCACGGGGACGGTGAGCGCGGCGGCGATGCGGAGCCGGCGCGTCATGTCGGCCAGCTCGGGATCGGGCGCCTGGTCGAGGGCGGGCGCCACCGGCTCGAGCGCCATGCCGCAGATCGGGCACGTCCCGGGGCCGGGCCGCACGACCGCGGGGTGCATCGGGCAGGTGTACGGCCCGGGGGCGGCGGACGGCGGCGGCGCGGGCGGGCCCGCGAACCGCTCCGGCTCCGCGCGGAAGCGCTCGGCACAGCGGGGGTTGCAGAAGAACCACGTGCGCCCGCCGTGCTCGGCGGTCGCCGCGGCGCGCGCCGGGTCGACGGTCATGCCGCACACGGGATCGCGGGCGCTGCCGGCCGTGCCGCCGTGCGCGTGCTGGTGGACGTGGCCGTGGCCGCCCGACACCCGACGGGCTTACCCGGCGGGATCGGCCGCCGCAACGCCGCTTGCTCCGGCGCGGGCGCCCTGCCAAGACCGCGGCCGTGGCGTTCATCGCGACCGTGCCCCCGCGCCGGGCGACCGGCGAGACGGCCGCCGCGTACCGATACATGGCGCGTGTCGGCGGCTCGGACCTAGTGGCGAACGTCGTCCGCGTGTTCAGCCTCCGGCCCGCCTCGATGCGGCGGATGATCCGGAGCTGGGAGCTCGCGATGTGGACGGGCGACGAGCCGCGGACGCTCCGCGAGACGCTCGCCGCCGCCGTCTCCCGGCTGAACGACTGTCACTATTGAATCGACGGCCACGAGGCCTTCCTGCAGGCTGCAGGAGGAGACGCCGGCCGGGTCGCCCGGCTCGTGGCGGGCACCGCGGGTGACGCGACCCCCCTCGAGACCGCGCTCGTCGCGCTGGCGCGCGCCTCGGTCGAGACGCCGGCGCTGCTCTCGCCGCGCGCCCTCGAGCCGGTCCGCGCGCTCGCCGGCGACGGCGCGCTCGACTACGCGCTCGTCCTCGGCGCCTTCCACTTCATCAACCGGATCGCGGATCTCCTCGGCGTCGACCCGGACGCCCTCCCCCCCGCGCTCCGGCGGCTCGAGCCCGTGCGCCGCGCCGGCGTCTGGCTCGCGAGCCGTCTCGTGCGCCGGATGGACCTCCGGAACCGCCCGGACCGGACGGACTGGGACGCCGCGGTCGCCGCGGTCGCGGCCGCCGCCGGCGCCGTAGCGCCCGCCGCGCTGGAGCCGCTCCGGCCGCGGCCGAAGCTCGTCGAGGCGATCGGGCTCGCACTCGCCGAGCGCGACCGGACGACGCTCGATCGGGCGACGCTCGCCCGCGTGCACCGGGGCGTCGAGGCGGCCCTCCCGCGCGAGCCCGGCGACGCCCGCGGCCTCCACGCGCGGCCGGCGGATCCGGTCGACGCCTTCGTGTTCGTCGGGACGCGGTACCCCGCGCGCGTCGGTGCCGCGATGATCCGCCGCCTGCGCGCCGCCGGGTTCGACGACCTGGGCCTCCTCGACCTCGCGACCGCGGTCGCCGACGCGAACCAGTGGGCGCGGCTCCATCGGCTCCTCGGGCTCCCGCCCGCGCTCTTCCGCGTCGCATGACGGCGCGCCGTTGACAGTGGCGCATCCCCCCGCTACCAGCGCGTCGAGGGGGGACGCGGCATGAGGCGCGCATGGTGGGTCGCGGCCGGGGCGGGGCTCGTCGTGGCGGGGTGTGCCTCGAGACGCGTCACGTACGAGTACGAGCGGCCGGTCACGATCGTCACCACGGGCGATCCGCGGACCCAGCCGCCGCCCGCCGCGTCCGGCGGAGCGCCGGACGCGACGGTAGAGCCGGCGCCCGCCGGCGCGGACGCCCCGGCGGCGTATCCGCCGGCCACGCCCCAGCCGCGGGCGCCGGGAACGGCCGCGGCCGCCGCTCCCACCGCGACCCCCGTCCCCGCGGGACCGCCGCCCACCGCGCCGCCGCCGCGCCCCACCATGCGCGCCTCATGCCGCGTCCCCCCTCGACGCGCTGGTAGCGGGGGGATGCGCCACTGTCAACGGCGCGCCGTCAT
>Ga0073934_10011734_pt1 | contig 10507 bp, 13 predicted proteins | sample LarsenN4metaG_FD_76834 | JGI IMG/M metagenome (GOLD analysis project Ga0073934, IMG submission 76834) | Hot spring sediment bacterial and archeal communities from British Columbia, Canada, to study Microbial Dark Matter (Phase II) - Larsen... ... | reverse complement strand
CAGGTCACGGTCGACCAGATGGTCGCGGCTTTGAGCCGAGCTGGGTACTCGGCGACCTCGGCGCCATAGGACCGGCGCTGGGGCGACACGACCAGGGGTGAAGACGAGGGAGGACGCGTCATGGGGCACGGGCGGATCGCGCTCCAACTCGCCGTAGGGGCCGCCGTGGTCGCCGCATTGATGGGCGGAGGCCCGGTGGCCGGGCAAACCCCTGCGGACGACACGCTGACGTTCGTGGACGCCGCCGAAGGCCTGCCGGGTTGCTGTGCCGTCCCGATCGAGGCGGTGGCGCGGGCCGCGGTCAAGGAACTCCCGGGCGTCCTGCGGGTGGACGCGGACGAGGCGACGGGCCGGGTGACGATCCGCTTCGATCCCACCCGCCTGAGCCGTGCCGAGCTCATCGCGGCGCTCGAGCCGCACAGCTTCCGGCCGACGGGCGAGCCGCGCGGCCCCAAGACGAAGTGACCCGCGGGGCGGCGGCAGTCATTCCGGTGGAGAACCCGAGAGGAGGTCCAGCGTGATGCAGAGAAGCCACGCCCAAGGTCCTGGCCCGGGACCGAAGACCGTCGGTGTTCGACGCGCGCGAGGGCGACTGGTCCGGTTCGTCAGATCGGCGTTCATCATCGGCCTCGTGGGCTTGGTCGCCTTGACAGGTTCCCTGGGTGGCGTCTGGGCTGCCGGCGAGCCCGCCCCGGATATCACCCTGAAGACGGAGAACGGGGACTTCCGCGTCGCCGACCAGAAGGGGAAAGTCGTCGTCCTCTACTTCTCGTTTCCTGGCTGACCCACGTGCGGGCTGGAGGTTCCAGCTCTAACAAAGGTGCGGGCGGAGAGCAAGCAGCGCGGCGTCCACGTGGTCGCGATCAACATCTTTCCCGAGGACATGCCCATGGACCTCTGGAAGCGGTTCTGGCAGTCCGTGGGTGGCGGGAACGACGTGGTGTTCGCGGCAGACTTCGGTCACCGCGCCGTGAGGGCGTTCAACGTCCGGGCGCTGGGGACCACGATCATCATCAACCGCACAGGGCAGGTGGTCTACCGGGACGGCTTCGCGACCCCGTACGAGATCCTCCGGGCCGAGGTCGATAAGGCCCTATGACCGAGATCCAGCAGCTCGCCCTCGGCTGGATGGAGGTGCTGGTGAACCTGCTCCCCGTGAGCTACGCCTTCGGGGCGGGGATGGTCTCGACGGTGAACCCCTGCGGGTTCGCCATGCTGCCGGCGTACCTGTCCCTGTACCTGGGCGCGCGGGACGGGACGTTCTACCAGCGTTCCGTCGGGCTCCGGACGCTGAAGGCCCTGTTCGTGGGACTCACGGCTTCCGCGGGGTTCGTGGCGGTGTTCGCCACGGTCGGCGCGGGGGTCTCGGCAGGGGGCAGGTTCCTGATTGCGGTCATGCCGTGGATCGCCGTGGTCATCGGCGCCGGCCTGGTGGCCCTGGGGCTGGCGATGCTCGCGGGGCACACGCCCTCCGCTGCATCCTTCGTCCGGGCGGCCGGCCGGATCGGGGGTCCCGGATCCCCGGGCGTGGTCGGGTTCTTCGTCTTCGGCGTCGCGTTCGCGGCGGCGTCTCTGAGTTGCACGCTGCCGATCTTCCTCATGGTGCTCGGCAGCGCGCTGACGAGCGGGGGGTTCCTCGCCGGCCTCACCCAGTTCATCAGCTATGGCCTCGGGATGGGCCTCGTGCTGACCGCGCTCACCCTGGGGGTCGCTCTCTTCAAGGAGGGGGTGGTCGTCAGCGGCCTGCGCGGCGTGCTACCCTACATGCAGCGGGCGGCTGCGGTCCTCGTGCTCCTCTCGGGGACCTACATCCTCTACTACTGGCTGCTCAAGGGCGGCCTCATCAGTCGGTTGATCTAACGGCGGATCTATCGGACGTGGAGACACGACTGCGCGTACGCCGGGCCGTGCCGTCGGCGGCCGCCCTGGTGGCCCCGACGCTGGGGGCGGTGGCCCCTGCGGTCCCGGCGACGGCGGGAGGGGCGGTCACCCTGCGGCACTTCGGTCATGCCTTCTTCCTCGTCACGTCGGGCGAGGGCGTCCGCGTCGCCCTGGATCCCTTCACGGACATCGGCTACCCGATGCCGGAGGTCGAGGCGGAAGTCGTCACGATCAGCCATGAAGCGCCGGACCACAACAACCTCACGCTCATCAGGGGAATTCCAGAAGTGCTGCGGGGCCTGGCGGAACGACTCAAGCCGGCCATCGCGATCCCGATCCCTTACAAGACCGCCGCCACGGCGGGCGCCCTCATGGCGGACGAGCGCCCCTTCCTCGCGGGCAAGCCGCGGGTCCGGCGCGTGGGCAGCACCATCCAGCTCCGCCGCGCGAGCCTTCCCAGGGAGACCGAGATTTGGGCGATGGACTACCGGTAGCGGCGGTGCGGGGCGCGGGTCGCCGTGGAGTGATGGAGATGCTTCGCGGACTGGGAGGGCAGGTCGTGAGGCCGGCCCGAGGGATCCTGCGGGCCATCGTCGCGCGACCGCGCACGTTCGTCGCCGCCACCGTCGGCGTGTTCATCCTCAGTCTGATGCTCCCGCCGGTGGTGCTGTCGCTGGCCCGGCGGCCCTGGGACTACTTCACGTTCAACCCCTGGCTGAAGAGGCTTCCGGAGTACCTGGCGGCCGAGCACGTGCCCCGCAGCCAGAAACTCGAGTTTCTCTCGAACCTGGCGTTGTTCTGGTTCTCGGCGAATGGTCCGTACGGGTTGCCGGACTGGGGATTCGCGGTGGACGTGCGGGACGTGGGGCGCATTCTCGTCACGTCCCTCCTTTTCGGGACCTACTTCGCCCTCTGGCGCTATGGCCGAGGCGCCGCGGGAGGCTGCGGGTGGAAGGCTCCGGCGAGTCGCCGTCAGGGGGTGACCGGCACGCTCGTGAGCACGCTGGGACTCACGACGGGGCCGTGTAGCGTCGTGGGGTGCGGAGCGCCGGTCCTGCCGGTTCTGGGCCTGGCATTCACAGGGTTGACCAGCGGCACGTTGCAATGGCTGGCCGGCCTGTCGCGCGTCGCGACGGCCAGCGTCCTGCTGGCGATGGTGTTGGGCGTGGGGTACCTGGGCTGGCTCGCCGGCGCCATCCCCGGAGAAGACCGTGCATCCGGGCGGTCGGCCAGTTGATCCGGGTGTCGATCCCGTGAACGTCGTCCGTCGTCAGGTCCTGATCGACGCAGCTCTCACAGCCCTTCTGCCCCGGCGGCTCGGGGCGCAGTCGAGGACGGGGCGCGCGCATCAGGTCCAGCTCGATCTCCCGATCCTCGCCGAGAAGCCGACCACGGTGCCCACTCAGGTCTGGACCGATTACCCGATGGAGCCCGACCACTTCGTGAAGTCCATGCAGATCACGCTCGAGAACGACCCCGTGCCCTCGAAGACCGCCGATCCCGATTCCCCCGGGCTGGTGATCGCGAAGTAGCCGAGAGGCGCGAGATGCGACGCTGGAGCGGCCTGGCCCTCGTGCTGGTCGCCCTCCTCACCGGGTGCGCAGCCGGCGAGATGGCCGGGATGCCGAGGACTGGCGGTGGGATGCGTCCTGCCGGGGGCCCGACGGTGCCCCCCGTCAAGGCCTACGCGGAGGGGCAAGAGATCCGGTTCATCCACACCGAGGCCTCGGACGCCAAGGTGGCCAAACTCTTGACGGACATGATGCAGTCTCCGGTCCTCGTGGTGCCCTCGCTCGCCCAGGCGCCTGCGGCCATGCTCGCGAACGTCTACGTCTTCACCAACGGCGTCAAGGGCGACGGCCCGTTCGGGTTCCAGCCCGACGTGTTCGACCGGCCGCCAGGCAGTGAAGGCTACAGCCCCTTGCGCGCCCTGCATCTCGTGACGTGGAAGGACCCACAGTCCGCTCGCGAGCTGAAGTCGGTGGCTGAGGTGAAAGCTGCGGAGGCGAAGGGAGAGGTGACGATCGAGCGGCCAGGCGTCGTGGTCAACATGCCGATACTGAGCTGGCCGGGGGGGCGGCGCTGACCATGTCCGACTTCGTGGAGGAAGTCGAGCAGTTTCTCGCGAGCTTCTCGCCCGAAGAAGTCGCCGTAAGTCGACATGCCTTCCGCACCATCCTGGGCGGCCAGCCTGCCCTCGTCGCCGCACTGCCCGTGGCTTTGGGCCTGTCGCCCCAGGCTGTTGACGCGGCGCTCGCCCGGCTCGCCGAACGAGGAACCGTGGCGGTGGAGCCCGATCCAGACCGGATCGTCGGGGTGCGCGGGCTCTCCCTCATCGAGTCGGATCATCGACTCACTCTCGCCGGGCGTGAGCTGTACGCCTGGTGCGCCGTGGACGCGGTGGGGATCCCCGCCGCGCTTGGAACGGATGGCAGGGCGGACTCGCAGTGTCAGCACTGTCGGGCCCCGCTGACCCTCGAGTTCAGAAGCGGGGCAGTCGCCCGGGCGCCCGACGGGGTGGTGATCTGGGCCGTGGAACGGGATCTGAGTCAGCGCCACGTTCGGCCTCACCTACGTCCTGATCATGGGCCGCACCCGCTGGCGGGGCGGCCTCATCTGGGCGCTCATCCCAAGTGCGTGGAGGATCCGGGAGGCCACGTGGACGCGATGCGCCTGGCGCGGCGCGCGGGGGGGGCGCCTGCTGCTCGTGTTGACCGGGGCGGCCGTGGCTCAGGCCACGGACGTCCAGCCGGCCGTGGGCCACCGGTTATACTTCATGATGCGTGCGAGGGCAAAGTCGGGACACCACGGGGACTCGAAGGACAAGCAGGACCGGTGAGCCGCCGGAGCGAACGATGATGGTGCACCGGCCCGCCTGGCCTCCGAGGTGCAGGAGGCGGTGAGGAGACATCTCCATGGCGACTGCGCGCATTGAGCTGCCCGTCCGGGGCATGAGCTGCGCCAGCTGCGTGGCGCGGATCGAGGAGGGGTTGCGGGCCGTCCCCGGGGTCCACCAGGCGAGCGTCAACCTGGCCACCGAGCGCGCCTCGGTGAGCGTCGACCCGGACCGGGTGGGGGTGGCGGTGCTCGCGGAGACCATCCAGGGGCTCGGCTACGAGGTTCCGAGCCGCGCGCTGACGCTGTCGGTCGGCGGGATGTCCTGCGCGTCGTGCGTGGCGAAGATCGAGCACGGGCTTCAGGCCTTGCCGGGCGTGGTCCGCGCGAGCGTCAACCTGGCCACCGAGCGGGCGACGATCGAGGCCCTTCCCTCGGTCGGGGCCGGCGACGTCTGCCGCGCGATCGAGGCGCTCGGGTACACCGCCCAGGCCGTCGAGGCGCCGGCTGCCGAGGCCGACCGCGAGAAGGCCGCGCGCGAGCGGGAGATCCGCCGGCTCGGGCTGAAGACGCTGGTGGGCGCGGGCCTGAGTCTCCCGCTCATGCTCGGGAGCTTCCCCGAGTGGGTCCCCGGGGTGCCGGGCTGGCTGGCTGATCACGTCGTCCTCTTTCTCCTGGCGACTCCGGTCCACCTCTGGGTCGGCTGGCAGTTCCACGCGGGGTGCTGGAAGGCGCTCCGGTACCGGACCGCCGACATGAACACGCTCGTGTCGGTGGGGACCTCGGCCGGCTACGTCTACAGCGTGCTGGTCACGTTCGTCCCGGGCCTCTTCGCGGCGGAGGGCCTGACCACCGGGGTGTATTTCGAGGCCGTCGCGATCCTCCACACCCTGATCGTCCTCGGCCGCTTCCTCGAGGCCCGCGCCCGGGGGCGGACCTCCGAGGCGATCAAGAAGCTCCTCGGCCTCCAGGCGAAGACCGCGCGCATCGTCCGGGACGGCCAGGAGGTGGACATCCCCGTGGAGACCGTCCAGGTCGGCGACCTCGTCGTCGTCCGGCCGGGCGAGAAGGTCCCCGTAGACGGGATCGTGCGGGAGGGCGCCTCGGCGGTGGACGAGTCGATGCTGACCGGGGAGAGTCTGCCGGTCGAGAAGCGCCCGGGGGCCGCGGTCTTCGGCGCGACGCTCAACCGGACGGGGACGTTCCGGTTCGAGGCGACGAAGGTGGGGGCGGAGACGGTCCTGGCCCAGATCATCCGGCTCGTCGAGGAGGCCCAGGGGTCGAAGCCCCCGCTCCAGCAGATGGCTGACCGGATCGCCGGCGTCTTCGTCCCGGCGGTCCTCGTGATCGCCGTCCTGAGCTTCGGGGTCTGGCTCGTCTGGGGCCCGGCCCCCGCCTTCCTCTTCGCCCTGTCGAATTTCATGGCGGTCCTCCTGATCGCCTGCCCGTGCGCGATCGGGCTGGCGGCGCCGACGGCGGTGATGGTCGGGATCGGGAAGGGGGCGGAGCACGGGATCCTCTTCCGCGGGGCCGAGGCGCTGGAGTTCGCGTCGAAGCTCTCGATCGTTGTCCTCGACAAGACCGGGACGCTGACGCGGGGCGAGCCGTCCGTCACCGATCTCCTCCCGGTGAACGGCGTGCCGGCGCACGCCCTCCTCCACCTGGCGGCCAGCGCCGAGCGCGGCTCGGAGCATCCCCTGGGCGAGGCCATCGTGAAGCGGGCCCAGGCCGAGGGCCTGGAGCTCTCGAGTCCTGAAGCGTTCGAAGCGGTGCCGGGGCATGGGATCCGCGTCCGCGTCGAGGGGCGAGACCTTCTGCTCGGGAACCTCAAGCTCATGACCGAGGCCGGCGTGGACCTCGGCAGCCTGGCCAAGGAGGCGGAGCGCCTGGCCGACGAGGGGAAGACCCCGGTGTTCGTGGCGATCGACGGCCGGGCGGCCGGCGTCATCGCCGTGGCCGACACGCTGAAGCCCGAGTCGCGGGACGCCGTGGCGGCCTTCCACCGGCTCGGGCTCGAGGTTGCCATGCTCACCGGCGACACCCGCCGGACGGCCGAGGCGATCGCTCGCCAGGTCGGGATCGAGCGTGTCCTGGCTGAGGTGCTCCCGCCCGACAAGGCGGCGGAGGTCAAGCGGCTTCAAGCCGACGGCCGGGTCGTCGCCATGGTCGGGGACGGGATCAACGATGCCCCGGCGCTCGCGCAGGCCGACGTCGGGATCGCGATCGGCACCGGGACCGACGTGGCCATCGAGGCGTCGGACGTCACGCTGATCACGGGCGACCTCCGCGGCGTGGCGACGGCGATCGGGCTCTCGAAGCGGACGATGCGCACGATGAAGCAGAACTTCTTCTGGGCCTTCGTCTACAACACGGTGCTCATCCCGGTGGCCGCCGGGGCGCTCTACCCCGTGGCCGGGGTCCTGATGAGCCCGATCCTGGCCGGGGCGGCGCTGGCGCTCTCCTCGGTCTCCGTGGTGTCGAACTCGCTGCGGCTCCGGCGCTTCCGCGCGCCGGTCGCCAGCGCCTGAGACCGGCCGAACGAGGACGCGCCGCCGACGCAGCGACGGGATCGCCTGCCGCGCATCTTCTTCGCGGAGGAGTCCGTCGCGACGCTGGCCGTGAAGCACAGCCTGATGATCGCGGCCATGGCGATCACCCTCGTCTTGACGGTGCAGGACTGGCGGGCAAAGCCCGGCCCTGGCGTGCGGCTCTGGCGTGCGCTGCTCGGCGTCAACCTGCTCCTCGCCCTGGCCATCGCCGGCGCCGCGGCCGTGCTGGGCCTCGACCATGCGATCGTCCTCCAGTTCGCGTGACCGGACGCTGAACGTGCCCGAGGACGGGGTGGTGAGCGCGGGGACTCCATGAGGAACGCTTGGCTCGCGCGCCGACAGCTGGTGTGGGGGATCGCCGCGATGGCCTTGGCCGCCGGAGCGGGATTCGCCGCCTGGTCCGTGCTCGGGGCGGGCGTCATCCCGATCCTCGGAGCGAAGCCAGGTGCCAGCCAGCGCGAAGGGACGCTCGAGGCCCTGGGGATGTACGGCGAGGTGCCGGACTTCAGCCTCACGGAGCGGAGCGGCCGCGTCGTCACCCGCGGGGCTCTCCGGGGCACGGTCTGGATCGCCAACTTCATCTATACCCGGTGCACGGAGACCTGCCCGCTCCAGACGGCCGAGCTGGCGCGGCTCCAGGTCGAGTTCCATGGGGAGCCGGACCTCCGCCTGGTCTCCATCACGGTCGATCCCGAGCGGGACACGCCCGCGGCCTTGTCGGCCTACGCCGAGCGGTACGGGGCCGATCCGGTCCGCTGGCTGTTCCTCACGGGCGACAAGCGCGCCATCTACCGGCTCGCCACGGAGGGCTTCCGGCTCGGGGTCGTGGACCCCGACGACCCGGGGGCTCAGACGAGTTCGCTGCTCCGCGTCGTGTCCCCCCGGCCCGCCTGGGCGACCCACGGGTCCAAGGGGCTCGTCATGCACAGCGCGCGGCTCGTGCTGATCGACCGCCAGGCGAGGATCCGCGCCTACCACCTCCCCAACGACGACCAGTCGCTGGACCGGCTCCGCCGCAACCTGAAGGCCGTCCTGCGAGGGTGAGCGATGGTATTCAGGATGCCCTTCCGAGAGCGGACGCTCTGGCGTGCGCGGGTGGGCCTGGCGGGGCTGGTCGTCCTGCTGGGCCTCGGGCTGGTGGCCGTCGTCCTGTGGCACGTGCCGACCCCGGGCGGGATGGGGCTGTCCTTCGAGGCGTGGTACGGCAACTGGCGCGGGGTGTTGGTCGCCAGCGCGCTGTTCACCGCCTTCCTCCTGGCCTTCGCGCGACCGCGCCGGAGGGTCGAGTGGCGGAACACCGGGCTCTACGTCGCCTTCCTGATCTCGCTCTTCACGGAGATGTTCGGGCTGCCGCTCACGATCTTCCTGATCGCCCCGTCCTTCGGCGTCTCTCCCGTGGAGTTCGGGAACGAGGAGAGCCACCTCTGGGCGTACCTCCTGGACCGTCTGGGCGTCCTGCCGCTCGAGGTCGGGGTGTACCTCGTCATGGTCCTGAGCGTCATCCTGATCGCGATCGCCATCAGCCTCGTCGCCGTGGGGTGGGTGACCGTGTATCGCGGGCGCGAGGCCCTGGTCACGACGGGCCTCTACCGGCACCTCCGGCATCCGCAGTACCTGGGGCTCATCCTCATCATCCTCGCCTTCAACATCCAGTGGCCGACCCTGCCGACCCTCCTGATGGGCCCGGTCCTGATCGCCATGTACCTCGGGCTCGCGCGGCGCGAGGACGCCGAGCTGACCACGCGGTTCGGCGAGGCCTTCCTCGACTATGCCGCCCGGACGCCAGCCTTCATCCCGGAGCTCCGACGACGGCGGAGGCCCGGGGTGCCGGTGGCCGGGGAGCGAGGTGCGGGGGGCGGCGGAGGCGGCGGCCTTCCTTCTTGATCGGGCCGTGAAGCGGACGGCGCGGGCCATCACGTCCGACGCTGTGCTCTCGGCGCTGACGACGACGAGTGGGCCGAGTGATCGCGAAGGATCCCGAGATCGGCCTCAGGCAAAACGTGCCCTGGCGGCCCGCGCGCTGAGGAGCCGGGGATGAGCCCAGCGGTCAGGGGTTGGCCTGCGGCCAGATGGCATTGGAGCACAGGTCGTGCCAGGGGACAAGCTCGTCGACATGCGGTCCGGGTGACCCCGGGGTACAATGGGGCCCGAGGCACGATGAAGCGCGTGCTGCTGCTGATCCCGACCACGAGCTACCGGACGGAGGACTTCGTCCGCGCGGCCGAGACGCTCGGGGTCGACATGGTCGTGGCCTCGGAGCGGCCCAGCGCCTTCGAGGGCGAGTTCCCGGACCACCTCCTGACGCTCGACTTCGCGAACCCCGACAAGGCAGCGCAACAAATGGCCGAGTTCGCGCGGCGGCGGCCGATCGACGCCGTCGTGCCGGTGGACGACCTCACCACGGTGGTCGGCGCCGCCATCGCCGAGGCGCTCGGCCTCCCCGCGAACCCCGTGGGCGCCGTCGCGACCGCGCGGAACAAGTTCCGGATGCGGGAAGCGCTCCGCCGGGCCGGCGCCCCGTCGCCTGCCTACAGGCTCTTCACCCTGCGTGACGACCCGGCGGCCGCGGCCTGCCGCGTCCCGTATCCCTGCGTCCTGAAGCCGACGATCCTCGCGGCCAGCCGCGGCGTGATCCGCGCCAACGACGCGGTCGAGTTCGTCGCCGCGTTCCGGCGAATCGCGGCGATCCTCGAGACGCCGGAGGTGCAGGGGCTGGGGGAGGGGGCGGACCAGATCCTGGTGGAGGCGTTCATCCCGGGCATCGAGGTCGCGCTGGAGGGGCTCCTCATCCACCGGGAGCTCAGCGTGCTCGCGCTCTTCGACAAGCCGGACCCGCTCGACGGCCCCTTCTTCGAGGAGACGATCTACGTCACCCCCTCCCGCCTCCCGGCGGCGGTCCAGACGGCCATTGTCCGGTGCACTGCCGAGGCGACGCGCGCGCTCGGCCTCGAGGAGGGGCCGATCCACGCCGAGCTTCGCGTCAACGACGAGGGGCCCTGGATCCTCGAGGTCGCTGCCCGGACGATCGGCGGCCTCTGCTCCCGCACCCTCCGCTTCGGGACCGGGCTCAGCCTGGAGGAGATCGTCCTGCGCCACACGCTCGGCACCGGCGTCCCGAGCCTCGAGCGGGAGCGACAGGCGGCCGGCGTCATGATGATCCCGATCCCCCGGGCCGGCGTGCTGAAGGCCGTCCGCGGCGAGGACGATGCCCGGGCGGTGCCGGGGATCGAGGCGGTGACGAT
>Ga0073934_10011733_pt1 | contig 10507 bp, 6 predicted proteins | sample LarsenN4metaG_FD_76834 | JGI IMG/M metagenome (GOLD analysis project Ga0073934, IMG submission 76834) | Hot spring sediment bacterial and archeal communities from British Columbia, Canada, to study Microbial Dark Matter (Phase II) - Larsen... ... | reverse complement strand
CGCGCCGAACGCGGCGCGCTCGCCGGCGATGAGTTTGCCGAGCGCTTCGTCGAGTTCGGCGAGGGCGATCGTGGCTTGCTGGCTGTCAGGACCGTGCTTTTGCGCGGCGTAGTCGAGATGCGGCAAGTAGATGTATTGGAATCGGGGCCGAAATGCTTGCGCCGCATGAACGGCCGAGTCGACGATCCAGGCGGTCGAGCGAATGTTCGCCAGCGGTCCCCAAAAATGCTGCAGCGGGAAGTGCCCTAAGGCGTCGCGCAACGTGCCATACATTTCCGTAGGCTTCGTGTAGCACCACAGCGATTCCGAACCGTCCGGATTATGAACCGGCGCCGGCGTGCAAACATACTCGGCGCCGCAGCCTTTGCTGTGCAGGGGAAACCAGACGGCGGACGTGAGCGAGTTGTCATGTTCGCGGAGGATGTCCCAGATTTGCGGCCGCTGGATGCAATCGTTCCAAGCGGTCCACATCTCGACTGCGCCCTGGTCGCGCCAGAAGAAGCCATTGGCGACGACGCCGTGCTCCGACGGTGGATAGCCGGTCGTCATATTCGCCTGCACAGGGCAGGTCACGCAGGGAAACCCGGGAACCAGCGCGGATTGATCGCCGGCGGCGACTAATTGACGCAAACGGGGCATGTGCGCGAGGTCGCCGACGCGCAATCCGGGAATCGACAGCAGGATCACGCGATCATTCATGGCGGGCCAACGCAATGGGGCGCGAGGGAATGCGAGCGTCGTAATCGAGAATTTGTCGCGTCAGACGTTCTCGGTCGATGGCGGCGGCGCTTCAACGGTAATGGTCTCTTTAGCGCGGCGCTGCAGTTCTTGAAGTTGATTCATCACTTGTTCCAACTGTTCGTGCAGCAATCCCAGTTCGTCGCCGACCGTGAGTCGGCCCAGTTTCTGACGATGCCGCTGCCGCTGCTCCGCCTGGAACTCGTCCTGGGCCTCTTCCATGCCGTTGACGATCACGCCCACGAACAGGTTCAAAATGATCATCGTGCCCAGCATGATAAAAGAGACGAAATAGAGCGGGCTGATGATCGGCCGCGCGATGGAAACCCGCTCCGCCTCGACGAGGGCCTTCATTTCGTCGTCGTAGCCGTAGTGGTCGGAGCCGTACATCTGCGTATACATCGTGTTGACCCAGCCTTCGAGCGTCACCACTTCGAACAGCGACAGCATCGACACGGGCAGATTGCGAAAATGAACGGGATCGTTCTCCCGAAACAAGAACGTGCCCATCACCGCGTAGGAATAGAAGTGCAGAAAGAGCAGACTGCCGACATAGACCAGCGAGGGAAGGCTTTTCAAGAGCGCGGCCACGAGCATCTGCAACTTCGGGACGGCGCTCACGAGCCGCAACACTCGCAGGATCCGGGCCAAGCGGAATACCGAGGCGTAGCTGGCGTGCAACGGCAAGAAGCAAATCACGATGACGATAAAGTCGAAGATGTTCCAGGGATCGTAAAAGTACTCCCAGGGCCGCGGCCAGCGGGCGACGACTTTGATCGCCGCCTCGGCGACGAACAGCCACAAGACAATCTCTTGCAGTTGGTCGACAATCAGGCCATATCGACTTTCCGACTCGAAGTCGGGCATCGTCTCCAGGCCCACGAGCACGCCGGACAGGACGATGATAAAGAGGACGAAGTAGGAAAACCCTCGGGAAGCCACGAGGTTGCGCAGATAGGGAATCATGACGGTCCTTGGCGTGCGTGTGGTGTAACGGCAAGGGGCGCGAGGGGGCGGACGCGATGCCGCGGCCCCCAGAAAAAAACACATTCAGCGCGCAATTGCAAGTGGGCGGTTCGCTATTGCCGGCCCGTTCGACCGCCGGCCATGCCGGCCAGGCGGAAGCGGCTCCTTACTCAGCGAGCGACGTGAGCGCAGCGCGGATGCAGAAAGTTGCGCAAGAAGCCAGGCAAGGCGGCGAAATGCAGGTGCAGGCGACTGCCGATGGCTTGATAGGAAGTGAGCATGTCGTGCTCGTGGCCCAACTCGCCCAGCAATGCGACCTGGGGCGCCTGGGGGATGAAATCCCAGGACTCGTTGCGATAGGCGCGCAACTTCGTGCCGGGCGACGCCAGCCAGGCGTCGCGCGTCAAGGTGACTTCCACCGGGCGCGGCGCTCCGGCGGAACGCTTCCACCGCGCGAGCGCCGGGAAGATGCCGACCATCGGATACTCGTGTTCGGCGTCGGGGCGGATCGACTGGCAAAGGTATGCGAAACCGCCCCCTTCGGCGTAAATGCGTCCGCCGCGCCGCGCGAAGTTGCGCAGCGCCTGCATCATACATTGATTGGCAACCAGGCGTTCGGCGAACCGCTCGGGATGGCCACAGCCGAAATAGACGACATCGATATCCTCAGGCAAGGCGTCGTCTTTGAGCGGCGAGAAGTCGATCACTTTGGCCCCGAGTGATTCCAGCCCGTCAATCGAGTCTGGGAAATAGCAATTGAAGACGTCGTCATAAGCCATGGCGATGCGAATCGGCGCGCGTTCACGAGGTTCCGGCGGCGGCAGTTCGCACCAGGGATAGTCATGACGGCACGACAGGGCCAGCAAGCGATTCAAATCGCTGCGACGGGCGAACTCCTGCGCCAATTCTCCTGGCGAAAACATCGCCGCCACGGCGCCGCGCGCCTCGGCGAGCGCTTTCCGCATCGCAGGCGCCGCCGGCATGCCGCCGATCACCGGCACGCCGTGCAGGGCCTCGAGGTTGGTTTGCCAAGTGAAATAGTCGTGATCGTCCTGGTAGCGATCGAGCAGCACCGCGTCGTAGTGGCCGCGCCCTAACACGCCGTGGCAGCAATCGCCGAGCGAGACGTCGAAGACGGCGACGCGTGGCAAGTCCAGCCAGTCGCAAAGCGTGTCGAGGCGGCCGCCCCAGGCGATAGGACGGCAACCGCCACAGTCCTCCGTGAGCGCCAGCTCCGCGTCCCGTTCGGCGGCCGTATAGGCGGTCGGGAAGCGGCCTTCGACCAAGGCGAAACCCGCTTCCTGCACGCCGTTCCAAAGCATCGCCCGGCAACGATCACGGTCCATCAGCCAGCTATCGAGATGTCGCGAGCCGGAACACTGGGATCCCAGTCCCCCCTTGCGTGAGCAAAAACACGCCCGCGACAAGAAGTGCTGCACTTCGATCTCTTCCGACCGCAGCAGGTCCAACAAGCCCCAGACCAGGAAATTGATGTCCGCTAACGGCTGAACAGCACCCACGGCCAAACGAGGCAAGGCGGACATACGTTACGCGTCCTGGGCAATCGAGGGTGGAATCTTAACTGAACGCATGTCGAGGGCTCGCGAGGAAGGCGACTTTCTGGAAAGTCGGGCGCGTTCAATTCCGGAGGGCGTGCGGCCCGCTCTTGAATTCAAAACTCTCCCAAAAGCGGGGGTGCTCCGCAATTCTTAGCCGACCGGCAGGGCCGGTCAAGACACCCGACGCGTACTTTCCCGGCTTGGACAGTAAGAATCGTCCGATCGGCGGCTATTTCTTTCCCAGCCGCCGTTTTCCCGCAAAAAAACGGGTCAGAATCTCGCCGCACTCGGCCGCCAGGACGCCCGGGACAACCTGGCAACGGTGATTGAGCCGTGGATCGTTCAGTAGCATGTACAACGATTGCGCGGCGCCCGCCTTGGGATCGAGCGCCCCGAACACCACGGTGGGAATCCGCGCCTGGAGGATCGCGCCCGCGCACATCGGGCACGGCTCGAGCGTCGCATAAAGGGTGCAGTCGTCGAGCCGCCAGCTTTCCAACGCGGCGGCCGCCTGCGTGATGGCCACCATCTCGGCGTGCGCGGTGGGATCGCGCAGTTGCTCGCGCGCGTTCCGCGCGCTGGCGATCACCTGTCCACTATGCACGATCACCGCGCCGACTGGCACCTCGTCCTCGGCCAGGGCGAGTTCGGCCTCGCGCAGGGCGCGGCGCATAAAGAAATCGTGCATGGGGAAAGCGATGGTCGGTGCGAAGAAGTTGAGAATGTAAGAGGGCGTGAAGATAAGAAGTGCCTCCAGTCGCACTTCTCAGCTTCTCCCATTCTAACCTTTCCGCTTTCTCCCTTCATCATTTATCACTCCGCACGCATCACTTAACACCTGCCTCGCCCAGCATCCGCATCGTCAGTTGCGCGAGCGTCACCAAATCGAGCGCGTTGTGATGCAGGATGTCGCGTAGTTGCCGGGCGTCGCCGGTGCGGACAAAGGCGTGGTACGCGGCGGGAATTTGGCTTCCGGGAATGTCTCCCTGGCGCGTACGGCGGCAGAGGAATCGCTCCAGGGTTTGCAGCCGGCAATTGGGCACCTGGCGTCGCCAGGCGCGCCTGGCATGGATCAACAAGTCGACATGCGGCAACGTGCTCGGCACGTCCGGCAAGCGATGATACGCGCGCCGATCGCGGACCATCGGCCAGTCGAATGTGCGGCCATTGAAGGTCACCAGCACCTCGCACGCGCGGACATATTCTTCCAGCGTGGCGAGGATCGCTTGTTCCTCGGCGTAGTTGCGAGCCAGCAGTTGATCGAGCAGCAAACCGTCAGGCGTCGAACGAATCAGCCCCACCAAGAAAATCGGTGCGCCGGCCAGGCCGCAGGTTTCCAGGTCGAGGAAGAGTGTCTTCCCGGGAAAGGCCTCCGCAAGCTGCCGTACCAATCCTCGACGTTCCGGCAAACCCGCTCTGGCGGACAAACGTCGCAACAACACAGGGAACTCCGCCCAGAACACGTCAAGCGATGCGCGCACCGCATAGTGCATTCCCAAGGGGCCGCACACTTCCTCGCCAGGCACGAGGGACGCCAGCGTTACGTCCGACGAATCCGCAGGCGCGACGCGACGGGGGAACAGCGCCGGAACTTCTGTCGCTTCGCCGATGGCGGGCGGCGCAAGCGCCTGCGGCGGCGACGGGGCGACGCTGACCGGCAATTCCGGTAAGCGGCCCCGATTGAGTTGCTCCAAGCGAGCTCGGACTTCTTCGCTCAACATGCGGCGCATTCCGCGGACGTAACTGTACCGGCGGTCATCATGCCACGAACCGTGCTGATCCGGCAACCTGGACAGGGTTTGCGGCCCAATGCAGTTCCGGTAGGCAGTTTTGCCCAAGTGGATTAAACTACCACGATTGCCTGGCCCGCTGGGGAGGCGGGTTTCGTTCCGGGTCTTGGAGGCCCTCATGGCCGAGTGGTCCTTCCGGTTTCTGCACGCTGGCGATTTTCATCTCGAACAACCGGCCCACGGATTGACCGACGCGCCGGACCATCTGCGGCCGCTGCTGGTGGAGTTGCCGTACCGCGCCGCCGAAAAGGTCTTCGACCACGCCATCGCCGAGCGGGCCGATTTCGTCGTACTCACCGGCGACCTCCTGGATGTTTCGCTCGCCGGGCCGCATGGACCGAGGTTTCTGGCCGAACAATGTTCGCGGCTGCACGAGCGCGGCGTGCCGGTCTATTGGGCGTCCAGCCGGCTCGACGCGGCCGAACGCTGGCCGCATGGCTGCCGGCTCCCCGAGAACGTCCATCGACTGGTCCGCAATCGGCAAGAAACGCACGTCTTCGAGCGGGACGGCCGGCCGATGGCCTGGATCACGGTACCGCCGCACGAGGAACTCGAACGGCCGCGGCTGCGTGGCGTGCCGTTGGAACGGGAAGAGTTGCGCCATATTGTGGCCGCCCACGGCGAGTACGTGCCGTACGATCTGGACGAGAAGGTCGATTACTGGGCCCTCGGCGGGCGGCACGACCGGGAAACCGTGCGCGACGCCGACAGCGTGGCCCATTACGCCGGCACGACGCAGGGGCGTTCGTTCGCCGAGCCCGGCATGCATGGCTGCACGCTGGTGCAGGTCACACCGCTCGCGCCGCCGCGATTGAGCTTCCTGCCCACCTCGGCGGTGGTTTGGCACGACGCGACGTTGGAAGTCGATGAAACGACGACGCGAGAACGGCTCGAGCGACTCTTGCGCGAGCGCACCGCGGCGTTGGCGGTGACGCATCCGGAGCGCGATCAGTACCTGCGCTGGACCATTCACGGCTCAGGACCGCTATTGCGGCGATTGCGACATGGGACGCTGGCGGCCGATCTGCTCGGCACGCTCCGCGAACAATTCGGCCGCACACGACCGGCCGTGTGGACGGAGTCGCTCCGAGTGCGCGCCGCGGATGTCGTCGGCGCGACGATCGAGGAAGACACGCTGCTTGGCGCGTACCTCCGCGAACTGCGCGGATACTCCTGGGACGGCGAGCGAGCGCTCGATCTGCGCGCGTATCTGCCGGAAGGGCGCGCGCCGGACCCGCTCGGCGACGCGGCCTGGCCGAGCGACGAGACCACGCGCGGAGCGATCTTGGCGGAGGCGGCGGCGCTCGGCATTGACTTGTTGAGCGAACCGGAGGAACTGCCATGAAGATCAGTGAATTGGCGGTCTCCGGGTTCGGCGTCTGGCGCGACGTGAAGCTCACCGGCCTCGCCGACGGCCTGAACGTGTTCTACGGCGCGAACGAGTCGGGCAAGACGACGCTGATGCAGTTCGTCCGCGCGATGTTCTACGGTTTCTCGTCCGCGCGGCGCAAGCGGTATTTCCCGCCCGTCCACGGCGGGTTGCCGGGCGGGACGCTGCGCGTGAAGAACGGCCAGGCCTGGGGGATCGAGCGACTGGATTTCGACCCTGAGGAAGCTCCGCTTGGAAAACTGACGATCGTCGATGAGCAAGGCGCGCCGGCGGAGGACGGGCGGCTCCGCGAGCTGTTGGGGGGCGTCGATGAGACCACGTACGTCAATATCTTCGCCGTCGGCCTGCATGAACTGGAAGAACTGCGCACGCTGAGCGACACCGACGCCGCGGACTTGCTCTACAAGCTGAGCACCGGGCTGGATCGCGTGTCGCTGGTGGAAGTGATGCGGGAATTAGGCATTTCGCGCAATCGGCTGTTGTCCGCCGACGGCCGCATCTCGCAGATCACGCAACTCGAAGGCCAGCGCGCCGGGTTGTCGGCCGAAATCGACGAACTGCGCGCCGGCGCCGATCGTTACGCGGAACTTTCGGCCGACCAGCACGATTTCGACGCCTCCGTCGAACGGTTACAGGCCGATGTGCGTCACTTCCAGCGCGAGGCCCGAGTACTGGAAGCGGCCGTCGGCTTGCGCGAAAAATGGGGCGAGCGCCGCCGCCTGGCTCGTCAGTTGGCGGAGTTAGGCGAGATCCCGAACTTCCGCCCGCAGGTGCTGGAGGATTTGGATCAGATCAACGCCCGCATCGCCCGGCGCAAAGGACGCCTCCGGCAACTTAAGTTGCGACGCCGTCGAGCGCGCCGCTTGGCGCAGGGATTCGCGATCAACGAGACGCTCGAGCGGCAAGCGCCCCGTATCGCGGCGGCCGCGGAGCAACTGGCCTGGATCGGCGCGCTGGAGAAACAGGTGGCCGAGTTGCGCGACGACGTGGCGCAGCTCGAAAGACAAGTCGCCGCGGTAAAGGCGGCGCCGCCACCGCCGCCGCCTAAGCGGGCGGTCTTGCAGAGATTTAAGACGCCGGCTGGCGAGGCGATCGCGCAGCTCAAGCCGCTCGCTGTGGCCCTTCGCAAAGCGAAAGAACAGCTCAAGCATGCACACGAACAACACCGCGCGGCGGAGGCCGAGGCGCAAAAACTTGCGGCAGCGCCCAAGCCAGCGCCGGTCACGGCAAAGCCCTCGGCGAGCGACATTGAGAAAGCCGGCGCGCTCGTGGCCGCATTGCGGAAGCGCATTCAGATTGAAGAGAAGCTCGAAAAACTCTCCATGCAGGAGGCCGAAATCGCCGACCTGGGGCGACAGCACCTGGAGCATCGCGTGCTATCCGGGAACATGATGTTGGCGCTCGCACTGCCGTTTGTGGGCGGGACGACGATGTCGGTCGCAGGGCTGTTTTTGGGCGATTCGTTGCTTCCCAGCACTTGGAGTCCCTGGTCGGTCGCATTGTTGGGTGGCATTTGCGTCTTTGGCTCGGTGGCCGCAAAAAGCTTGATCGAGCGCAACGCGGCCATGCGCTATGAGGAAGCGCGCGAGCAGCTGGAGCAAGCCGAGAGCCAGGCCGCGAGAATTCGGGCTGAACGCGATCGCCTGGATGCCGAACTGCCCAGCGGCGGCGGACCGCTCGCCGTGCGCTTGCGCACCGCGCAGGATGAATTGGCGAAACTGCAAGGGTCCGCAACCGTGAAGGAAGACCGCGCCGCGGTCCAGGAAGACGCCGCCGTGTCGCGCGAGCTATTGGACGAGGCGATCGAAGCCTACCGCCGCGCTCGCAAGCGCTGGCGCGAGAAGGTCGCGCAACTGGGGTTGCCGGCGAACATCCAACTGCGCGCATTGCGAGAACAAGCCGAACTGGAAGTTCAGGCCGAGGCGACCGCGGCGGCAGCCGCCAAGGTGGAAGCGCCGGTCGCGCCCGATGTCTCGCGAGGGCTGGAGCTGAAACGGGCTGAATTGCAGCAGCGCCAGCGCGAACTGGAGGCCATCCATGAACGATTGCGGCAATTGGTCGCCGAAACCGGCTTAGAACTGCCCGGCGAGCGCCCCGCGGACCAGATCGTGCGTCTCCGGGCGGAGCTCTCCCGGCAAGACGACTTGCGCGTGCGGCGCGATCGATTGATTGCCCGTCGACGCCGCTTAGGCGCTCGCTTTGCCAAGGAGCGCCGGCGACTGCGACGTTCCCTCCGGGCGCGGCGGCGTTTGCTGCGCTCGGCGGGCGTGTTGCGCGAGGACGAATTGCGCGAACTGGTCGCCACGCACAGCCGGAGCGCGGCCCTGCGGCGCGACGCCGAGCACTTGGAGCGCGACGTGCTCGCCGTCATCGGCGGCGTCTGCACGCTGGCCGACGTGGGCGAGTATCTCGATGCGGAACCGGCCATCGACTTGGAGGCCCGTTGGGACGCCACCACAGCCAAGCTGCAGGAAGCCGAGCGCCAGTTGCGCGATCTTTACGAGCGCCGCGGCCGCCGCGGCGAGCAGATCTCCGCCCTGCTGGCGGATCGCCGGTTGCCCGCCAAGGTGTTCGAGCTGGGCCTGATCGAGGAACAGTTGCGCCAGGCGATCGATCGTTGGCGTGTCGTGGCCCTGGCCGGGCAGACGCTCGAACAAGTGCGGCGGATCTTCGAGCGCGACCACCAGCCGATCGTGCTGCGCGAGGCCTCGCGGCACCTGGAACGACTCACGCGCGGGCGGTATACGCGCATCTGGGCGCCGCTCGATCGACCGATTCTGCGGATCGACAACGCCGACGGCGAAACGATCGACGTCGAGCAACTCAGCCGCGGCACGCGCGAGCAGATTTATCTCGCGCTGCGCTTGGCGCTCGTGGCCGCTTATGCTCGTCGCGGCGTTCGCTTGCCGATGGTGCTCGACGACGTGCTAGTGAACTTCGACCAGGACCGCGCCGCCGCCGCGGCCGAAGTGCTGCGCGATTTCGCCGCGGCCGGCCATCAGATCCTGCTCTTCACCTGCCACGAGCACATCTTCAAGCTGTTCAAGTCTCTGAAAGCGGCCGCGCAGGCACTGCCCAGCCACGTGGCCGCCGTTGTGGAAGTGCCGGTCGTCGAGTCGCCCGCCCCGCGCCGTGCTCCGCGTCCGCGGGCGCCGCGCAAGCCAAAGGAAGTCCCGACGCCTCCGCCAGAGCCTCGCCCGTTGCCGACGCTGACCATTATCGAGCGGCCGGAACCCGAACCGCTGCCCCCCCCACCGCCGCCGGTGGTGATCGATTACACGCCTCTGCTTGAGGTCGTCGAGTCGGTCGTCGCGCCCGCGCCGCCGCTCGAAGAACTCTCCGCGACGGTGCTGCCGGTCGTCGAAGAGATTCCGGCGCCGATCGAGATTTCGCTGCCGCCGAGTTCGCCGCCGCCGTCACCGCCATTGCGTCCGCGGCGACCGCGCATCTTCGAGGAGGATCGGCATCGCTTCACGTGGGAAGACCCGGTCGATCTCAAGCCGTCGGAGAGTCACTTCCGTGACGATGACGGCGAGGAGGCGTAGTCGTTCGACTTGAGCGGCGCTGGCCAAGCGGCCGCGCGTTGAATCCGCATTTCCACTGCGAGCGAGCCGGCCCCGGTTAGCATCATCGCGTCGGCGCCGTCGCCGCGCCTTTCGGAGAGCGTCACTGGGCCTTCCCAGATGAACCCAACGACGCGACTGGTGTCGATCTCCAACTGCATCTGGCCCTCCACCCGCATCGCCATGTGCGGCTCCTCGGGGGACCGGGCCGTCATTTTGGCGTCGAGCACGGCGTAGTTGCCGCGCGGTGTGGCGTGCGTTTCGCGCAGCGTGATTTCCAACGACGCCACCTCGCCGATCGCGTCCCGAAAACCGAAGATCTCCCGCGCCACGTCCGGCGGCACGCTCACCCACTCGCCTTGCACCAGTTCGCGCTCGTGGAGAAAGCGCCCCAAGGCGTTCGGTCGGCCGACGGCGTCCATCGTGCGGGCCAAGTAATCGAGTTCCTCTTGCGACGGCTCGTGGCCGTCGTCGGTGCTCACCAGCAAGTCCTCGCCACTG
>Ga0073934_10011732_pt1 | contig 10507 bp, 7 predicted proteins | sample LarsenN4metaG_FD_76834 | JGI IMG/M metagenome (GOLD analysis project Ga0073934, IMG submission 76834) | Hot spring sediment bacterial and archeal communities from British Columbia, Canada, to study Microbial Dark Matter (Phase II) - Larsen... ... | reverse complement strand
TTTACTATGCCTATCAGAATGACAGATGACCCTGTGGATCCTAATCAGCAGGAGGACAGCGGCGGGGGCGGCGGAAGAAAACCCTCATTTCCCGGAGGCGGTGGTGGCGGGTTGATGTCTTTACTGCCTATGCTTATGGGGTTGTTTAAAGGAAAGGGAATTATTTTTCTGTTAGTGCTGGCTGCAGGGGCCTGGTTCCTGCTTGGAAAAAGTGGTGGCTGCAACGTAGCGGATGTGGTCAAAAAGTTTTCAGAAAGCGGATATAATTTTAATCCTGCTGAATTTAATAAAGCTTCCGTTTATGAAGGTCTGGAGGATGATGCCGGGAAAAACCCTTTACCAGAAGCAGTATCCTTATTAAGATTTGCTCCCGACCGCCTAAACCAGGGGCAGCAGGGCAGTTGTGTGGCCTGGAGCTGTGCTTATAGTGCACAAACAATTTTAACAGCAGCTGCAACAGGCGCCGATCCTAATTCGATACGATTCAGCCATTCTTATTTATATAGCCAGATCAAATTGGAGGGCTGTCAGGGCTCCTACTTACAAAGAGCAATGGAAGCAATGAGCCGAAACGGAGGTGTACCCCTCAGTCAATATCCGTATAATGACCAGGATTGTGAAACAGAGCCTTCTTCATCTGATTTACAGATGGGCCGGCAAAATGTGATACATGGATTTACAAGAATCACCAACGGAGATAATATTAATGAGATAAGTGTCAGGGGAATTAAGGAACACCTGGCCAAAAACGCACCAGTTGCCATTGGTATGATGGTAGGCCAGAGTTTCATGCAGGATATGATGGGACAAGAATTGTGGACTCCGCAAGGCATGGATGAATCGCAAATGGGAATGGGTGGCCATGCCATGACAGTAATTGGGTATGATGATCGCAAATTTGGCGGCGCTTTTCAGATCATGAATAGTTGGGGGCCAGAGTGGGGACAAAATGGTGTGGCATGGGTTCGCTACGGTGATTTTAAAAACTATGTCCGTGAGGCGTATGGTATTGATCCGCTTCCCAAAAGAAGCAATGTGGCAAATATTCCGCTGGAATGTGCTATCGGCTTAGTGAATAATGCCGACAAACAAAATATAGCTTTAAGAACTGCTGGAGGAAATGTTTTCCAGACAGCATCACCCATAAAGGTGGGCACCCGTTTCAAGATGTCAATCGAAAATGCCACAGAATGTTATATCTATGTATTCGGACAGGAAGTAGATGGCAGTAGTTATGTTCTGTTCCCTTACCTGAAGCAGGGCGAAACGGTTTCAAAGCATTCACCTTATTGCGGTATAACTGGTTACCGTTTGTTTCCTAAGGCACAATCCATGGAAGCAGATAGCATAGGAACAAAGGATTATATTGCTATAGTGGTAAGTAAAGATGAACTGGATTATAACAGTATCAATAATACGATCAGCCAAAGCCGTCAAACCAGCTATGCCGCTAAAGTAAATGAAGCGCTTCGGCCCATTTTGATTTCATCAGCCAGGTTCAATAATACCAGTGATGGCAGGATTTATTTTAAAGTAGATGCCAACAGCAATAAAGCGGTGGCAACTATTGTAGCATTTGATAAAGTACAATAACTGAATTTTAATAAGCATATGAAAAAATTATTTTTATTGATGGCGGGTTTAATTTTCACAGTGGTATCCTTTTCACAGGATATGACAAAGTTCAACCTGTATAAACCCGGTGACGATGCTAAAAAGGAAATTGAATCTGCGATAAAACAAGCGAAAGTATCCGGGAAGCATGTAATGCTGCAAATTGGAGGCAACTGGCGTGTATGGTGTGCCCGGTTCAACGATTTTGTGACTAATGATAAGTCTCTTGATTCTTCGCTCAAAGCCAACTATGTGGTTTATCACCTCAACTACAGTAAAGAAAACAAAAACCTTGATATACTGAAAAAGTATAGCTTTCCGCAGCGATTTGGTTTCCCTGTGTTTTTAGTACTAAATGAAAAAGGCGAATTGCTCCACACTCAAACATCGTGGTATTTGGAGGCTGGTAAAGGATATGACAAAGAAAAGGTCGCCGCTTTTTTTAATGACTGGAGTAAAAAAGCATTTGACCCGGCACAATACAAAGATTGATAATGAATACCCATACACCGATATTTATCAAACTGATGAAACATCCTGTTAAGTTCAGGATGTTTCTGTTTACCAAATTACCTGCAGCATACTTTGCCGGAGTGAGGGTAAGAGAGCTGGATGAAAAAAAATGTGTGGCAACTGTACCCTTTAAATGGCTGTCACAAAACCCGTTTCGTTCCACTTATTTTGCCTGCCTTAGTATGGCTGCGGAGATGAGTACCGGGGCATTGGCCATGGCACATTTGTATAAGATCAATCCGCCTGTTTCCATGCTGGTGGTAAAAGTAGAATCAGAGTATTTCAAAAAAGCTACTGGTCGCACCAGTTTTATTTGTGAAGATGGTGAGCTGTTTCAAAAAGCCATTGAAGAAACAATTTTAACAGGTGAATCCCGCACAGTCAAAGCAAAATCAGTTGGCACAAATGTAAATGGCGAGGTAGTGGCAGATTTTTTTATTACATGGTCTTTCAAATCAAAGAAAAATTAGCTGGTTGTTTCATAAACCAATTAGCACATTAACTAATTATCAAAGTTTCCATTTATGAAAATTGCATTTCACGGCGCAGCCAGAACTGTTACCGGTTCAAAACACCTGCTGACATTAAAAAACGGAAAGAAGATATTATTGGATTGCGGCATGTTCCAGGGAATGGGCAAGGAAACAGATATGCTGAACCGGCATTTTGGTTTCAATCCGAAAGAGGTGGATGTGATGATTCTTTCCCATGCACATATTGATCATAGCGGGCTGATACCAAAATTGATTGCAGAAGGATATGAAGGAAAAATATTCTGTACACCGGCAACCAAAGACCTTACCTCTGTGCTACTGCAGGACTCAGCCGAGATTCAGGAAGATGATGTGAAGTATGTAAATAAGCGGCGGGCTGCTGAAGGTTTGCCTTACCTGCGGCCACTTTATTCTGTTGAGGATGCTACTAAGGCCGAAGAGCATTTTGTTGTCAGGGCTTATAACGAATGGTTTGATGTAACTGATGGCGTACAGGCTATGTACACGGATGCCGGTCATATTATCGGCAGCGGCTGTGTGCATTTAAAAATTAAAGAAAATGGTACAGAAAAGAGACTCACTTTCAGTGGCGATGTGGGCCGTTACAGGGATGCCATACTGAAATCACCCGAAACATTTCCGCAGGCAGATTATATCATTCTTGAATCTACTTATGGCAACAGTTTGCATGATAATAATGTAACAACGCCGGATATGTTGTTGCGCTGGATTGAAAAAGCATGCCTTCAGAAAAAAGGAAAACTGATCATGCCGGCCTTCAGTGTGGGAAGAACGCAGGAACTCTTGTATTCGCTGAATCAATTGGAAATTGAAAACCGGCTTCCGGAAGTAAACTACTATATTGATAGTCCCCTGAGTGTGGAAGCAACGGAAATTGTAAAGCGATACCCCCAGTATTTTAATAAAACCATTCAGCGCATAATGCAGAATGACCAGGATCCTTTTTCTTTTGAGGGTCTGCATTATATCAAAACGGTAGACCAATCCAAACAACTCAACTTTATGAACGGCCCGATGGTGATCATTTCGGCCAGCGGTATGGCCGATGCCGGAAGGGTTAAACATCATATCAGCAACAGCATTGAGAACAGCCATAATACAATCCTGCTTACTGGTTATTGTGAACCCCGTTCTCTCGGTGGCCGTTTGCTGGCAGGGGAAAAAGAAGTGGGCATCTTTGGTGTGCAGCATGAAGTGCATGCAGAGATCGGTGTTATCCGCAGCATGAGTGCCCATGGTGATTATGAAGATATGTGCCAATGGCTGGCCTGCCAGGATGCTCGGCAGGTAAAGAAATTATTCCTTGTACATGGAGAATATGAGGTACAGCAAAATTTCAAACAACGGTTGGTCAAAAAAGGATTCCTTGATGTGGAAATTCCTGAACAGCACTACGAAGTGGGTTTGGGCTGACATTTACCTGACATACCTCTTTAATTCTAACCAGATTTTCACATCTCCTTAGTAATCCCTGCACATTTTTTGACGTTTATTAAGTGGTTCTTATTTACCACATAATAAATGATCAATATGAAGAAGATTTTGAAGGGTTGGGGTGTGCCTGTTGCGGTCGTCTTCTTGCTTGCAAGTTGTAGCTCCACAGCCCATATTGAAAAAGACGATTCGGCTGATTTCAGCCGCTACAGAACGTTTGCCTGGATAGATAAAGAGGATAATAAACGTAATGATTTGACGGAGCAAAAGATCAGGCAGGCGGTGAATGCTGAACTTTTCAAAACCGCCGGGTGGAAAGAAGTAAAGCATAAACCGGATGTGCTGCTCAGTTATGATGTGCTGGTGGAAAGAGGCAGCCGGGAGAGTAACAGCCCGGTTTATTCAAGACCTTTTACCAGGCTGGTGTATAATCCATATACCCGGCGCTATATGACCATCTATTACCCTTCACAGTTCATAGGTTATGAACGGGATGAAAGACCTGTCAGGGAAGGAACGGTTACCATTACCATGATTGATGCAAGGACAGATAAAACCGTATGGCAGGGCTGGACCACTGAAGAAGTAAACAGTAAAAACCTGACCACAAGGGAAATTCAATATGCAGTAAGATCCATTTTTAAAAAATTTGATATAGCGAAAAACTGATTTTTCTATGAGGACGGTTCCGGATAAAGCCTCTCCGAAAGGAGAGGCTTTTTATTAACCTAAAAGCTTTAATTGCTAATTTTAAGCAAAGACCAGATAACCGAAACAAAACCAACCATCATGCGACTCTTTCTCATTACACTCCCATTTGCAGTGCTGCCGATTATAATTACTGCTCAAACAAGCGGACCAGGAAGCATCAATAAAAAAATGGCCGAAGCGTCAAAATTAGCCAAGCAGGCAGAACGGCTATGGAAAGACGAAAAATATAGTGAGGCTGAAAAGCTTTACTATGAATCTCTTTCGGTCTTCCCGCTTCATACGCAGCTTTGTGAATTTGCGGAGCGGAAAATGAAGCTTGGAGATGTAAAGGGAGCAAATAAAATCTGGACTGCTCTTGCTGAATCCATTAAAAGTCAACCCGAAAATATTACAGGTTATGGTGGTTTGATGGGAGCGATGCTAATGGCCAATCAACCCTTAAGGTTTGTGTATGCCGATATGGCTAATAATAATTTTAAATCTGGAGATGCTGCTACGGGTATTGAGGCAGCTGTGAAGTGTATTGAACTTTACAGTGGAGGTAAACCGGATGATCTATTTGTTACAATTATAAGGGATGCATCCAGAGTTGCTTTAAGTATTGGAGACAAGATTAGCTTGCAGAAGTTGAATGATATATCCAGTACATTAAAAAAAAATATGGGTAATCAGGCAAAGTTAGGCGTAACAATTACTGATTTATATCTGCTTATACTTAATGAAAAATATGACGAGGCAATTGTACGACTGGAAGATATGATAGAAGGGAAAAGCGAGTTTATGTTTGCAAAAGTTCTGGCTAAGGAGACCCTTTCTTTAGTATATATTTTGAAAAGGGAATATGACAAAGCAGAAAAAAATATAAATGAATTTATTTCAAAAAATATTTTTGCAAAAGATAAACATTATAGCAATCTCAAGGGTATGATAGCCATGGGCAGGGGTAACAATCAACTGGCATTAAAGGAGTTTTCTACTTATTTAAGTTTGCCCGTATACCAGGCGCCGGATAAATTCAAGTATTATACAAAAAGGGCAGAAGCTTATGAGGGTTTAAAAGAGTTTGAAAAAGCAAAGAATGATTATGAGGCGGCATTGATTTATAACCCTGACTATGAACCTGCACTCATCGGGCTTGCCCGGCTGGAAGGTCGGATACTTACTGAAAGAAAATCGGATAAAGCGGCACCATTAATAGCAATTATGGAACCTGTTTATGCTAATAAAATTTTGGAATTCAATGGAACTGAATTAACCATCAAAGGAATAGCGCCTGATCCCGGAGGTTTAAAATCTGTCACTATTAACGGAGAGAAAGCCTATTCGCAGGAAGGGGGAGATTTTTGGGGTAATGTACCACTCAAAGAGGGCATGAACAGGATTAGCATTATGGCTACCGATTTTTCGGGTAATAGTGCAGAAAAAATAATTGAAGTAAACAGGCCATCAGGGTCATCATCAGCCAGTACTATTCAGATCAAAGAGGGCAAGAACTATGCCCTGCTTATCGGCTGTCAGAACTATGATGACAGTAAAATCCCGTCTTTAGAAGACCCGATACCGGATGCTGTTAAATTAAAACTGATATTAAAGAACAATTACAATTTTACAGATGACAACCTGTTTACGCTTTTCAACCCTGTGTTGAGTGACTTTAAAAAGCAATTCCTGGAGATTTATGAAATTATCCAGCCGGAGGATAAACTGGTAATTTTTTATGCCGGTCATGGTGTTTGGGTGGAGAAGGAGAAGAAAGGATACTGGATGCTTACTGATGCTAAACTGGATGATCCAAATACCTGGCTCCCCAATAAGACGGTGCTGGATATGATAGCAAGGGTTCCGGCAAGACATACATTATTGATAACAGATGCCTGTTTTTCAGGTTCTGTATTCAAAACAAGGGGTCTTGATCTTGGTAAAAAGGATGAAACAAACCCCTCCATGGTTCAGCATATGAATGAAAAAATAAGCCGGGTAGCCATCACCTCCGGCAATGACACAGAAGTACCGGATAAAAGTGTGTTTATGAAATACCTGGTAAAAGCCTTGAGTGAAAACAAAGAAAAATACCTGACTGCACAGAAAATGTTTGTCAACCAGATCATTGAAGCGGTAATGACAGAAACTAAAACGGAGCCCCGGTATGGTACATTGGAACTGGCCGGTCATCTGGGCGGTGATTTTATCTTCATAAAGAAGTAAAAAGCTTTTATCTATTTCTATCTTTTCGCAAAGCTTCTTGTTTCATGTCTCATATGTTGGATAATGCCGCCAATTACCAGGTTGTCCGGCATAAAGTGTGAATGATATAACTTATGCGTAAGAGTGTGTAATTATAACTATTATAAGTAACGGAGATTTGTATCTGGTTTGTATGGCCTATTCATCTCCTGATGAAAAGAGCTTCCGCAAACCGTACTAACAAACTGGTACAATCACATGAGGACGGTTCCGGATACAGCCTCTCTGCTTCGGTGGAGAGGTTTTTTAGTTTGATTAAGGAATTATTTTCTTTGATACAACATGTGGAGTAGATCAAACATGAAAAAAATAAAAGGCAAAATACCTTTATCTATTTCTCTCTTTTTGTAAAGCTTCTTTTCTCTTGTCTCTTATGTTGGGAAATACCGACAATTACCAATTTATCCGGCATAAAGTGTGAATGATATAACTAATGCGTAAGGGTGTGTAATTATAACCATTATAAGTAACGGAGATTTGTATCCGGTTTGTATCACCTATTTATCTCCTGATGAAAAGAGATGCCGCAAACTGTAATAACAAACTGGTACAATCACATTTAAAATAAATAAAATGGAAAATAGTAAGCCATATCCTTTAGTAAATAAACTTTTTATGGCTGCCCTTATGCTGGGATTGATCGTTTTCCTTCAATCTTGTGCAAGAAAAATTGCTTTTCAATCATCGACGGTTGTGCCTGCAGCAGAAGGTACTGTAAAATTATCTAAGGATAACAACAGTAATTATGTTATTCATATGAACCTGTCAAATCTGGCGGAACCGCAAAGGTTACAACCAGCCAGGCAGACCTATGTAGTGTGGATGGAGTCAGAACAACAAAGAGTAAAAAATATCGGACAGATTAGCACTTCAGCTGGAATTTTATCAAAAAGATTAAAGGCTTCTTTCGAAACAGTATCATCGGTAAAGCCTACAAGAATTTTCATTACTGCAGAAGACGATGCCACCGTTCAGTATCCCGGATTGCAGGTTATTACTACTGACAATTTTTAAAGTAAACGGGTAAGTTATTAAGCTGATACAAAAGTTCAAACTAATCCAAAAAGAAATGTATCTGTCTTAAGGTCTTTTTCGGGCAGGCTGGCGTTTTCAATCAATTTTGGTTATGGCTTGTGCTATAAGTATAAAATGAATAGATATATTCTGTCCATTCCGGGATAATATTCGGTAAAGAAAAGAATCAATAGTAATCACATAAAAATAAAATAAAATGAAAATCTTAATTACGGCCATTCTGATGGTAGCAATTTTTTCTGCAGGATGCAAATCAATGAACAAATCACAAAAAGGTGCAGTCATCGGTTCTGTAGGTGGTGGAGCAGTAGGAGCTGTTATTGGTAAAGCAACAGGCAACACGGTGCTGGGTGCTATTATCGGAGCAGCAGTGGGGGGAGTCACCGGCGCTGTTATCGGTCGTCACATGGATAAACAGGCAGAAGATATAAAAAATGATATTCCGGAAGCTGTAGTTGTCAGAGTAGGCGAGGGTATTTTAATTGAGTTTAACAATAAGATCTTATTTGGCTTTGATCAATCTGATTTATCGGCTGAGGCAAAAACCAACCTGGATAAACTGGTCGTTATCCTTCAAAAATACCCGGATACGAATATTGAGGTGCAGGGGCATACAGATAACACAGGAACAGTGAAGTACAACAAGGCGCTTTCTGAGCGCCGGGCTTATGCTGTCGCTGCTTATTTATCAGGATATGGAATACCTTCTTCCCGGGTAATTATTGCCCCGGCCCGTCTTTCTATCATCGGTTTTGGAGAAACACAGCCAAAATATCTGAACAATACGGCGGATGGCCAGTTGCAAAATCGCCGGGTAGAATTCCTGGTTACCGCCAATGATAAAATGAAAGCAGATGCTGCCAGGGAAGCAGCAGCAAAAGGCGGTTGATCCTTTTTCAGGCTGAGTTAATGAAGATCGGCGCAGAGAGCTGATCTTTTTTTTCTTGATTAATTTCAGTCAGCCTAAGCCTGGCCATCAGGTAACTGATCGTTGATTCTGCGCCCTGGTTTAAGTTTACATAATTTTCTTCCAATCCGTCATAACAACCACCTGTGCAGGGATTATAGATAATCTGGTGCAGGTGGTTGTTACCCAAAAACCAGTTAAAGGCTATATCCATTTTTCTCCTGTATGCCGCTTCTTTGTATACGTCATAAAATGTGCCTAAGGCAAGCAGGGTATAGGCAACATCGATAGGCTGCTCTCCGCCTTTAACAGAAGTGTGGGTCACTACTTCTTTATGTAACCAATGTTTATTGGAAATGACCCTGATACTATCATCGGTAAAAATCTTTGTTAATAGAAAATCAAAGGATGATCTGGCGATTTCTTTATAAACTGGTTCCCCGGTTGACAGCCAGGCCAAAAGTAAACTTTCGGGTATTAAACTATTGGCATAGGTCAGGTAGCTTTCAAACCATCTCCATTCAGCATCGGCTTCATGCCGGTACATTTGTACCAGCCGGTTGGCCAGTTGTTTGATCAGCGATTTAACCCGGATCGATTTGTTGACAGTTTGCCGGTAATAAAGCCCTTTGATGATAAAAGCCATAGCACGGGTAGAATGTATCTTATTTACATTGACCAGGGCTTTTTGAAACAGTTCTGTTGCCTGGTCTGTCAGTTCTTCTGGCAATAGCGGACTTATTGAAAGCAGGTAACCCAATGCCCAGATAGCTCTTCCGGTTGAGTCCGCAAGGTCAGAGGTATCATTTTGCACAGTAAAATTCTGATTTGCATCTACATAATTCGCAAAATCCCCTTCCTTCCTGAGACAAATCTGTATAAAATGCAGGTATATGGTGATGTAATCAAGATTTGTCTTTTCATTTGTAAGTTTAAAGTGCTGGCAAAGGGCAATCATTGCCCTTGCATTATCATCCAGTGTATACCCGGAATCAATATCCGGTTGATTCATGATCGAAAACTGGATAATACCCAGCCCGGTGGTCATTTTCTTTACCTGGTCAAGATTTATTTCCGGGATATTATAGAGTAAAGAAGCGCCGGTATTTACTATTTTTTCAAATAACAGGGCATGGGCAATAGCGGCATTTTCCCAGGCAGTTGAGGCCATCTTATGCAAACCATTTGAACTGATTTTTTTTCTCAGTTGCTCATCTTCCAAAAGATTTATTGCTGCTGTGGACAATTGTTCCGGGCTGTCAAAATCAATAATAACACCTGCATCGTCTTTTAATATTTCACAGGCATGCGGTATGGGTGTGGAAATTACTGGACAGCCACAACTGATGGCATAAGAAAAAGTGCCGCTTACGGCCTGTGCAGGGTCCCTCGAAGTGAAAAGGTAGATATCTGTAAGCTGTAAATAATCAAGCAGTTTCTGGAGTGGTAAAAAACTATTAATGAACTGTACATGTGCTTCGATGTGAAGGGCAGACACTTTTTGCTCAAGCATCTCCCGGTATTTTTCCCCTTC